>BNJS01003464.1_pt1 | contig 23800 bp, 23 predicted proteins | sample 8540461 | NCBI WGS metagenome assembly BNJS01 (sample SAMD00202454, study PRJDB9452) | human saliva metagenome | isolation source: human saliva | place: Japan | reverse complement strand
CACCTCGCCGCCGAGCCCGTCTCATCGAGCAGCTCGCCCGCGACGAGGCGCTCCATGCCGCCGACACCCTCATGCTCACCGTCCCAGCCAGGCTCGCGTCGGCTTCAACCTCCACATCCTGCAGGCCTCGCCAGGCACATGCCCGCACTGGGTATGGCACAACACCGCCGGACCGGTGACGGGCTGCTCCTGGAGGTGGCAGACCTCTGGCAGCGGTCACCGCGTCCCGTACTGGTCGCGATACGGTTCCGTCATGGAGGGCGCAGAGATCAGGCCCTGGTGGTCGCGGCTGCGCGCGCGTGGTCTCTGTACCTGCGTGCGGTGGCCGGCGCCGTCCTGCTGGTGGTTCGCAGCCAGCAGCCTCTGGAGGCGGCTGTCTCCCCGGTGCTGGTCGCGCTGCTGCGCACGACCTTTCTCGGTGTCCCCTTCCACGCGCTGCGGGCCGCCTTCGCCGTGCCCGGTTCATGGCGGCGGCCGTAAGGCCACTCGTGGTGCCGGCGGTGTGGTCCCGCCTCTGTCCCGACTTCGGGTCGCCGAAGTGGGTCAGAAGGCTCCTGGCAATCGGCACCCTCCTGTGCTCCTCGGCGCCCGCCGACTACGCCGCGGTCTTCGCGACTGGCCCGGCGGCGCAGGTCACGCTATCCCGGCGGCATCTCCGGTGCCTGCTCCTCCGTGCCTCGTCTGCTGTTGTGGCTGGCCTCGCGCCGGGCTCGCCGGGCTCAGGGCGGCGGCATCAGCCTGGCGGCCCTCGCGCAGGCTCGTCCTCGCTGATTGCACTGCCGCATGGGCTATCGATCTCGCACGGCGCCGCCGCCGGGTCCGGTCCGCCGATCGGCTCAGCTGCAGCGGCGACAAGCCTCGCGGTTCCACTCTGCATGGCGACCCTGCTGCTCGTCGTCGTCGCCTCGGTTCCCCACGTCGCCTCCCCGGCCCGACGTCGTCTTGAGTTGTTCCTCTTCGTGGCTGCTCTGGGTGATGCCGGCGGCTGGGAGATGTCGCCGGGCGCATGGCTCACACCAGGAGGACGCCAGGAGCGCCCGTCCTCGCCTTCTCCGACCACCCGCAACTCGCTTAGCGGCTCTGCCGTTTGGCCTCGCGCGCCAGTTCCATGGGATGGCGCCGTTGTGGTGGTGGCTCCAGGACGTTGGTGGAGGCTCGTCGTCGCAATCGGTGTCCGTCTGCTTCCCCGCCTTATTCGCTCCGGGGTAGTGGCGGAAGCAAACCGATGCAATCACGATGCATTGATGTATGGGTCGATGAAGACGATGGCCCGCGCTCACGCACTGCTCTGGCAGAGCCCCTGTCGTTGAGGGTGGCATCGCCCCTGGATCCCATATTCCAGAGGAGAATCAGCCCTCCTTCGCCAGACACGCGCATCTATGCAAACTCGGGCGGCCTCGACTCGGTGGGTCGGGTCATTTCGGCCTCAGCCCTCGCGATAGTTCCGCGGCGGCGGTCACTATGTAACTGCTCCTGAGCGCACTTCAATGTACCTGAGAATATTCTGGGAATCTAGTTGCGTGAATTTGTCGCCTGTTTCCGAGACTGACATCTGCCTAGAAGAGGATAATGTTAATTTCCCACGTACATTTTAAAACATATAGGCAACTCTTTGTGCTGATTCTCAGTGTTGTCGTGCCATGCTGGCTGTTCAGCCAAGTCCAGCCGTTAATCAACGGGCGGAAGGTGGTGGTTAGTCCGGCTCGGGCGCCGGACGCCTGCCAGCCCCCGATCTCTCTCCAAGGAGCAGTTGCATGCGTCGCAGGTCGCGGAGCCGTTCGCGTGGGTGCTGACCGCCCTTCTTCAACACAGACGCGCGCGGTGTCATCCGCCGCGAACAACGTCTTCGTCGGTTCCTCGCGCCACCGGCGTGGTGGGTTCTCCGGCGCGCGCACAGCATCGTTCGCCACCGGGAGTGCCCGCGCCTGGTGCCGCGCTTCAAAACCATAGGACCACCTAGGCCGGCGCGCCCTTCACGCCGCCTTACGTGCGCAACGCCTCGCCGCCGACGGCATGCGAGTACGACGGTCTTGCGCGACTTCGTCACTCCTGCCGTCCGACGGCGGCTACACTCTCGGTGCGCGCCCGACCGGTGTGCTCCAAAGCCTGTCCGACACCGCCTCGTGCCATTCACCGCGACGCCTGCGCCACAGAGTGACCGTGCAGTGGATGGCGGGCGCCAATCCGCCGGGCGGCGGCCACAGGCTGGGCCGCACCGCCGAGATGCTGGTTGCCGGAGCGGAGCCTGTCTCACGAGGAGTTCCCGAACGCACGCCTGCCGGCGGAGGTGGCGTCGTGCGAGGGCCTCGACGCAGCACGGCGCGCCCCGACGCCACCGACCTGCGTCGTGTGCTCGACTCGGTCACCAGGATCGCCGCCAGCACATCGACCGTGGATGTCCGGTCAGCGCGCCGCTCGCGCCCTCTCCGCCTCACTCAAGGCCGCGGGAAGCGACTCGACCCGGACCCTGGAGACCGCATACAGGTGTCAGGCATCAGCGCCGCCCTGGACCCGCTCGACAGGTCAAAGCTGGCCGACCTGCTGGACATGTGGACCAGATGCGCGTCGGTCAGCCCCCTCGTGGCGAGTCTCGTGACACTGGCCCAGGCTCGGCACCAGCAGCGCCCGCACCCGCTTCCCGCATCGCCCTGGCCCGTCTGCACCACCATCACCTCCTGTTGCAGTCAGGGCTCACTCGACCGTCGAGAACCCGCAGCACTCAGCGCAGGGCCATCGACCTCATCGAGTCGTTGCGTGAGGGCATCGCCGAGATGTGAGCGTCAGGCTCAGTGCCCACCGCGCGCCTCGCAGCCCAGGCGGTCGCCGCCTACATCGCGCGAGGCCAGCCACGCATGATGACGATCCAGAGCCAGCCTCCTGGCTGTGGGACCGGTTCGGCGCGTCCAGCGACCGGAGCCTGCCGGCCGCAGAGCCTCCAGTGCCCGCCTCCGTGGTCGAGTCCAGTGGGCGTCGCCCGCCGGGCTCGACGACCTCGCGCCCGCCGCCAAGCCACTCAGGTCGCCGCCGACAACTTCGCGCGGGCGCGGGGACAGCCCTGGACTCCTTCACGACGGCGGCCGAGCTGTCGCCCCGAACTGAGGCTCGCACCGCCCGACCGGGCCTCGTAGGAGTCGGTCTCGGAGCTGCGCGACAAACTGAGCCGTTGCTCTCCAGTGGGCGTCGCCCCCGCAGTCCACGTGTCGGTCCTGCGCACGGGCCTGCGAGCAGTGGCAGCGCACCCGTGGGCCGGGTTGCTGCGGCCCGGGTGGGACGCCGCGCTCGTGCTGAGAGGGCGCCCTGTCCGACGAGACCGCACGGCTGCCACCGGAACGGGCACGGGAACGGGGAGGAGGCCCAGCGCGCCTCATCGCGAGGGACCTCATGGAGCGACATTGGGTAGCTGACCGAACGCGCTCCTCGCTGGGCACGCCGAGGAGGTGGGTCCAGCACCGCGAGCATCTGCTCCGGCGTCGGCCAGAACCGGACGGCCCGCTGCCGCTGGGAGCCGGCGGCGGGAACCACGCCGTGAACCTCGGCGGACGGATCATGATCCGCCCCGGGCGGGTGCGTCGCGCAGGGCGTGGGCACGCCAGGTGATGACCGGGTGCGTGGACCCGCCAGACGGTCGTGTGAGCCACGTCCCTTCTCCCGTGGGCGCGATCCGCCGGGCGTGGGTGTTGACCTCGGCAGCGCATTGCCGCCGGAGAGCACCCGACCCGGGCACGCCCGCAGGCGCGCTAGGTGTAGCCGTGGTTGTCCGCCGTGTACTCCTGGGCCCGAACCAGCGCTTTGCCCAGAAGCGGGACGTTGAGGCCGAGGGTGACGAACAGCAGGGCGCTAGCATGGAGATGTGGCCCGCGGCGAGTGCCCTGACCCGTGCCCGATCACGACGCGCAGCGCCTCAGGGTCGCGGGCCCGGCCACCGATCTCGAACATGTCGGAGTGGACGACCACGAAACGCCGGTAGCCGTGGCCGGCCGCGAAGGCGTTGATCTGACCGTTGCCCATGGTCACGTAGGCATCGGGGACCCGGCGCAGGCCGAACTGCTGGGCCGCCTCGACAACCATCGATAGCCCTCCGGGAACTGGGTGGGACTCATCTGGACCGCGGTCGCGCGGAGGCGGCGTCAGCATCGCGCGCGCCACCCACAGGATGATCGGGATGAGGCACCGGCAGGGGGAACTGTGCGCCGCTGTTCTCCTGGCTGCAGGGAAAGTCGCGAACCTGGGCCCCAGACCGGTGGGTTCAGGCACGGCGACCAGCCAGATCACCAGGGCGATCCATACCAGGTAGGCCAGTGCAGTCGCCATGCTGGTCGCGATCAGGTGGGATCCGGCGGGGTGACGCGCACGCGGATGCCACTTGATGCCGTGAACGGTCGCGCCAAGTGAACATCCGGGGTGAGGTGGCACGGTCGGCGGCGGCGAGCCAAGGGGACCGGGGGCCGGTGGATGGAACATGTGGTGGCATGACGGCAACCTAAACGACTCGCCGCTGGATTCATCTCCTGCCCAGGAGGATCTTCACCTCTGGCTTATCGGCTGTCGGGTGGGGAAAAGGCGCGGTTGATCGCTTCTCGAACGGCGGCTGTCGCTCAGCAGCCCTGCAGGAGGTGGGGATCCGGCGGGACCTGACGCCGTCGATCGCGACCCCGTAGGCTCCTGCCCGTGCCGCACTCCGCCTCGCCGTCCGCCGTTCCTGTCCTCGCAGCCTCTGCCCTCCTGTCCGGGGAACGGACCACACCATGCCCTGGGGTATGCAGATCGCCGTGCGCTACGACAAGGTCCACCGCGGAGGATCGACGTCGCCGAGGCGGCCGCGCGCTGTCGTCTCCTCCTGGCCTCACCCGCCGCCGCGGCGAGGCCGTTCGAACCGTCGACTACTGGCGCGACGGGCGCATCGCTGAGCGTCGGGCCCGCGGTAGCGCTGAGGAGGTCCAGGACATCAGCGGCGTCACCGTCACCCAGGACGGCCCGGCCGGCGGGCGGCGCCGCCCGCGCCTTCGTGCCCGGGCCGGTGCTGCCCCTGCCGGGGCCCTGGCCAGGCAGGTGGAGGCACCCACTTCCGCCCGGTGACGGCTGCCCCGCCGCCCGCAGATCACTGCGCGCGTCGCCCAGGATCCGCCGCGGCCGAGCGGATCGCGCTCACGGCGGCGTCGGCCTCCACGGGGCCCTCGTGACGATCGAGGTGACCCCCTGCACGAGATGACCTCGGGCAAACGTACCCAGTGCGGCCACGCCGCCAGGCTGGCCTGGGAGAGCAGCGCCATGGCCCCCGCCACGAGGCGGGCCTGGGCCGACGACGGATACCGGGTGCGCGTCGTCGTGCCCAGTCGGGAGCAGTGGGAGACCACCACCCGGCCCGTCAGCGTCACCGACGCCGGCTTCACCGAGCTCGACGGCCCCACCGAGACGACTCGCGCCTCCTGGTGAGGGCGCGGTACCTGGGTGTCCCTTCGCGCAGGGGCACCGGCGAGCCGCCAGACATCCTCCATCAGCCCGCCATCGCCGCCAGGGCGGCCAGTCCCCGGACTCCCGCCCGGGCGAGCGTCTCAGGAGCCGTGGCGCCCTGAATCGGGAACTGCGTTTCCCGCCCAGAACGTACTTGTCCTCCAGACGACTGAGGCCGGACCCCAGTCATCTGGAGGACAACGCAGTCCTCGTCGAAGAAGGACGTCCCCGATCGGGTACCTACTGGGACTGCTCCTCGGGCTCCGGCACCCCGCGGAACACCCACAGCCGGATGAACACGTAGAGGTAGATGCCCTCGCAGCAGGCCGAGATGACGCGCGCCAGCTCGGCGTTGACCCCGAACCAGTGCAGCAGTGAACAGCAGGATGAAGATGACGTACCGGCTGACGACGCCCCAGCCATGTAGCCCGCCCCCTGCTGGACGACGTGCCCGTGGGCCTGGAAGTTCAGCCACCGGTTGAGCAGGAAGGAGTAGATGGCCGCGATGGCGTAGCCGACCGTGACCGCCACGGGATAGAACCAGTGAAGGTGGTTTGTAGAGACACCCTACAGGCAGGTGATGTCTGCAGAGAAGGCGGAGCCGTTGATGATCGCGTGCGATGAAGGTCACCGGCAGCCGACGGTACGAAGCCCGGCAGGACGGGTGGATCGCCGTGATGAGACAGGAGAGACCTCCGGGGCGCGGCGGGTCGTGGGGCGGAGGACTCGACGGTGGACGCGCTCCTTCAGCGGTCGTGGTCCCGGGGGCCAGTCGTCCGTCGCGGTTCCCTGCCATGGGTGTCCTTCCTGTGACGCTCCTGTCGGGGAGTCTTCCCCGACCGCGCCGGTTGGGCAAGTTCCGAAAGGAGGAACAACGGCCCGCCGGCTCATCGGTGCGGCGCAGACGCGGCCGGCGTCAGGGCCTGGGCGACCTCACGGCGCGCAATGGGCTCGCCGCCGGCGTCGGCAGGTGGTGGATAGTGCGCAAGCCCACCTCGTGGGCCGCGGCGATGTTGGTGGCGCTGTCATCGACGAACAGGGGCTCGTCCGCCTCACACCCCGCCAGGCTCCAGCAGCCGGTGGAAGTAGGCGGCATCCGGCTCAGCCACCCCAGCGTGCAGGAGTAGCCGTCGATGTCGCACAGGCCGTCATAGCCCTGCTGCTCGCATCCAGGCCCGACGCTCCCACTGCTGATTGGTGGCCAGGGACGGTGGTGTAACCCGCCTCGCGCAGGTCCCTCACCGGCTGGCAGGCCACGGGTCAGGGTGTGGCGGTGCCACATCTCCAACAGGTCCGATGCGCGCAGGCTCCAGCTGGGTCCTTCACCACCCGCTCCAGCGGCTCAGTGAGGTCTCCCGACCTGCCAGGGCGTCGGTCTCACCATCGATCATGGCCTGGGCGAGGGCGGGCCGCCGCCGTGGTGAGCGCCTCGCCCCACGGGGTGCCGATGAGCTCGAAGGACGCCGTCGGCATCAAAGCAGGACGGCGCGCACGGGTGTGGACGAGGCGGGCGGGATGACCGGCTGAGAGATGCTTACACCTGATTCTGCCCTACCTCGCGGTGGGATTTCTTGGGAGGTCGGTCAGCGGGCGCACCGGTGGAAGACTCGCCATGACTGATGCCGCGCAGCACCCAGCACCCCACCCGTGACGCTGCCGCGATCCCTGCGCGACGACGGCGCCTACACCGACTCTCTCGTCGACTTCGTCACCGCCTCACCCGGCTCTACCACGCCGCCGCCGAGGTCGCCCGCCGCACTGGGAGGCCGGCTCACCGTGCCGACGAGACCATCACCTGGGAGGAGAGTTCTGCCGCGGCGCAGCTACGTCATCCGCGACGGCGCCATCGCCGCCTGGGCGCTGCCGGACACTCAGCAGGGTGGGCCTGCGCATCGTCGGCGCCCACACCGACTCCCGGCCCTCAGATCAAGCCCGCCGCCGCCCTCGTCCGCTCCGGCTGGCGCCTCATCAACGCCGAGGTCTACGGCGGCCCTGCTCGCCTCCTTCCTCGACCGCGGTGGGCCTGGCCGGACGCCTCGACCACCCGCGACGGCGCCGTCCACCTCGTGCGCACCGGCCCCATCGCCCGCGTGGCCCAGATCGCCCCGCACCTGGACCGCAGCGTCAACGACACCTCTCACCTGGACCGCCAGACCCACCTGCTGCCCCTGTGGTCGCTGGCGGACCCGACGCCGCCGCGACGCCGTCCGGACCCACCTGCGCGAGATCGCCGGCATCGACCCGGCCGGTCTCGCCGGCCACGACGTCCTGACCTACCCACCCAGGCGCCCGCCCGCTTCGGCCGCGACGGCGAGTTCTGGCCTCCTCGCCTGGACAACCTCTCCTCCGTCCACGCCGGGCTGGTCGCCCTTGAGTCGCTCGCGGCCGCCGGGACCCAACCCGCTGAGCCCGTCATCCTGGTCGCCTTCGACCACGGGGAGGTCGGCTCGACACGCGCCCGGGGCGGGCGGCCTTCCTCGAGACGCTCCTGCGGCACTGGCCCAGGTCCTGGGCGTCAGCGGTGACGGCACTCGAGGCCCTCCTGGCCCGTTCGACCTGCGTGAGCGCCGCGCCGGGCCTCCGTCACCGCCCACGCCCACCCTGCACGACCCGGCCGTCCAGCCGCTCATCAACCACGGACCCTGCTCAAGATCAACGCCCAGCAGCGCTGCGCCACCGACGCCGCGGGCGCCGCGATCTGGGCGCGGGCCCGTGCCGCGGCCGGCGTGCCCAGCCAGAACTTCGTCTCCAACAACGCCCGTGCCCTGCGGCTCCACCATCAGCCCCATCACCGCCACCCGCCTCGGCATCACCACGGTCGACGTCGGCGTCAGCCCTGCTCAGCATGCACTCGGCCCGCGAAATGGGCGGCGTCGAGCGGCCCTGGCTCGCCCAGGCCCCGCACGCCTACTGGCAGGGGGCTGAGTGGTGGGGAAGCAGGCCGGCCCGCAGGGGACCGGTCCGGACTCGCCGATCCGCGCCGCCGGCGTGCAGCGCCGACTGCGGCAGCGGGCGCAGCCCAGTGCTGCGAGCCCGCTCCACGACGGCGCCCCGCGCCCACCGCGAGCCCTTATGCGCGCTACACGGCCTTCGTCGTCGGCGACGAGGACTACCTCTTCCGCACCTGGCACCGCGCACCCGCGAGGGGCCCTACTGCCACCCAGGACCCGTGGACCGGTACCATCGCAGAGACCGTCGACGGCGGGCGGACGACGAGACCGGCATCGTGGGTCTCACCGCCACCTACCGCAGCGGGCGACGGGCGCGTGGTGTGACGACGCGCGATGCTCCCGCTTCACCCGCCGCGCCGGCCGCTGGCTCTACCTCGACGCCGTCGGATGGCCCGTCGCGTCCGGCGATCGGGGCCCGCTTCGGTCCCGATCCGGTCGACTCAGCCGGCGTCGGTCACGACGATCTTCCCCTGCGCGCCCGCTCGATGAGGCGTGTGTTTTGCCCATATCTGCGCAGTTGCGAGGGAGGCGTGAGCGTCTCGGGACGCAGTGCCACGATTCTTCCGCTGTCGATGAGCTCGGCGATGGTGGAGGATGTGGTCGCTGGGTGATCAGATCGTAGCCGTGCCTGGGGCGGGCGAACATGAACTCCCAGTGCCATGAGATGGCCTTGTCCTGAGCGCGTACGGGTCCAGGGCTCTCGCTCGTCGTCGTGGCGACGATCTCCCCGAAAGACGAACCACCGTGGTCAGCAGCGGCGCGCGCCACCCGGCTCTGCGTGAAGACGTATCCGACGCCGTCCGGTGCGATGGCGAGAATCTGCTGCGCGAGGTCCTCGGCGAAGTGGTCCACCTGCGTCGGCACCCAGCGACCGGACCCAGTCACGGGACTCCTCGCGTGAGGCGAGTGGCGATGACGGACATCAGTGAGGGCCTTGGTCAGTCTGGATCACCATGGAGCCCACCCCTCCTGCGGCTCAGGACGAGGATCGTGCCTGTGGGTCCCTGCTCAGGTGGAGTTTGTCGAAAAGAGCCTCCACGCGGTGAGGAGGGTCAGGGCAGCTGCCGCACCCGCACGTCCAACGAGCCTCGGCTTCGGTCCGACGATGCGTTCGTCCACAGTCTGGCACGTCCCGTAGAGCGCAGGACGCTCAGTGCTCCGGCGTAGTAGACGTCATCGCCCGGGGCTGGAAGAGGGTGGTCTGCTCGCCGACCAGCGATGACCGTCCCGCTGCATCCCCATCCCGGATGCGTTCCTCGCCGCCGGTGTGGTTGAGGGCGGCGCGCGCGCTGACGTCAACGGGGTTGACGGACGGTGCCAACTGACCTCCGCACGAGGATATGTCGCCGTGTGGAGCGCGCCGGGGCGGGACGGTGGCATCGACCAGGGCATCGGATGTCCACCGAGCCTCCCGGATCGAGTGACGACAGCGGCCAGGGTGCAGTTGGGTGTCAGGGCTGCTTGAGGGGCATCGATGTACCTTGCTCATCGGCTTTGTGCCAGGTTCGACGGAAGTGCACCCGTCAACGGCATCGACCGTAGTCAGAAGAAAGTGGTTACCGCAACGACCTCTACTATCAAGAAGATAGTGGGGTGCTCGTGAGTCGGCTGTGACGACGTCCAGATGCTCCGGGACTCGTGGGTGCGCCGTAGGCTCGCAGCACCCTCGGAGTCCGATGTCGAGGGCTGAGGTGCGTTCCCGACGAACTGTGCGCGGTGGCGATTCCCCGGGGCATAGCCCTGGGAATCGCCTTCACGTCGACGACGCGACCTACGGGGTCGACCTCGTGAGTCAGGGCATGCGCTATCGGGACTCGGCCCATTCTCGAAGCGCGAATACCGGGTTTACGGCGCTCCGGGCCGACCTCCGTCAGACTACCCACGTGAGAGGAACTCTGGGATCACTCTCGATGCACGAGTCCGTGGTCCTCCAGCCGGCGCAGCGTAGCGGTCAGTACCTTCGGCGAGATTCCTTGAAGGCGGCGTTGCAGCTCCCCGAAGCGCAACGATCCCTCGGCCAGTGCGCCGATGGCCAGCGCGGACCACTTGTTGGCCACGACGTCAAGAAGATCGCGGCACGGGCACTGCGAGGGTACACGTCTCCGCGGTGCCTTTGCGCACTGGGTGCCGTCGAATGCTGCTGCCCAGGATCTACCTCCAGGAGTGGATACGTCGCATGCGACTGGTGACTTCCAGGAGATAGTACTGGTGGAGGGCGGACGGAGTCCGCTCAGGCTCCAGGTGCCGCGCCAGTACTGGATGGGCCAGGGGGCCTCCTCCAAGGGCGCACCCCCAGGTCGGCCGCCCAGCGCAGCGGCACGGGTCGTCGCGCAGACCCCGCTCGGCCCACGGCGATCGCGTGGCGGCCTGTCCGGAGATGAGCGCCTGCTCGGCCTGGGCCGCCTCCTCGATGGGGCCCGCCCACCACCGGGACGTCGCTGCCGGCCACGGCCCGCTGACCTGCTCGGCCAGCGGCGCGGTGCCGGCACCGGCACCGCGGTCGGGACGTTCCGCCGCTGGAGATGTGCAGGACGTCGACGCCGGCTTCCACCAACTACGGCTGAAAGCGGCGGTCTCCTCCCCAGTGACGCCGCCTCGCGGCCCAGTCCGAGGCCGACAGGCGGATGTCGAGCACCGTCTGCGACCCGGTGGCCTCGCTACGGCCCGCACCACCTCAAGCGGGAAGCGCTGCCGGTTCTCCACGCTTCCGCCGTAGGAGTCGGTGCGCTGGTTGGACAGGGCGGGCGCGAACTCGTGGATGAGGTAGCCGTGGGCTCCGTGGATCCCGACGACGTCGTAGCCGGCCTCGACGCAGCGTCGCTGCGGCCGCCGCGAAGGCCTCCACGATCCGACTGATCCGGCCTCGTCCGCCTCGGTAGAACCGCGTGCTGGGGAAGGGATCGCGCTGGAACCAGCAGCCACCACCTCCAGGGTGCGGTGCGCGCACCTCCACATGCAGGGCGCCACGGAGGGGTGCAGCCCGTCCGCCGTGCCCGATCTGGATGCCAGCGGGGCCCCGCCGGCGTGGATCGCCTCCACCAAGCGGCGCTGGCCGGCACTACCGCTCATCCGACCACAACCCGTCGTTGGGGACAGACGGCGCCCCTCGGAGGTGACTGCCGTGGCCCTCCACGATGACCGTGCGAAACCGCCCACCGCACGGCTGCGCGTAGTGGGTCACGTGCCAGTCGGTGACGACGCCGTCCTGCGCCTCAACCGAGTACATGCACCTCGGCGGCAGCCACAGGCGGTTGCGGGCGGTCAGCCCGCGCATGGTCATAGGCTCAAGAATGCGCAGCGCGCCGTGGTGCCTGGCCTCACGCTGCTCTCGCCGCTCGGCCGACATGGGGCGGGAATCACCCGTCGATGGCGCCATGGAACCCATAGGCTCCGGGCGTGATCTGCGTCCGTCCCGTCACCGACCCTCGTCACCGGCCCGCTCCATCACCACGGACCCGACGACGTCGCCCTCGTCTTCGAGAGGCGGCATGCGCGAGGCCTACGGCCAGCCTCGTGCGCGCGTCATGCTGGGCTGGACTCTCCTTCCCCCTGGGTCAGGGGCATCCCGGCGGGCACCAACTGCAACTGTCTCCCGGGACACCGCACCTGTGAGGCCTACCTGGGGCTGACCACCGACCCCCAGGCCGGCGGCTGGGGCAAACTTTCATGACCGGCAAGGCTACTTCAACTCCGAGCACATCTACCTGCACACCTCCGCGCCGACGGTCCATCCCCTCGACTGGGGAGACCTTCGCCGCCTCACCCACCACGGTGCGTCTGGGTGCCTTCCGCTGCGACACCGGTGAGGAGGTCTCACTGGGGCCTGGAGGACGTGCCCCTATGGGCGACCGCGCGGTGCGGGCCCGGGCGCGTCGTCGACGCCGGTGCTCGGTGTCATGCTCGAGGTCGACGTGCGCCCCTACGTGGACAGCGCCGTCGGACCCCACCGGCGAGCCGCCATCGACGCCGCCCGCGCCGCGGCTTCGACAAGCGTGCCGTGGTCATGACCCGCCCCGAGGCTACCGCAAGCCGCTCAGCGCGTCGCCACGAGATCGAGATTCTCCAGCGGCTCTACCCTCACCGGCCCTGGTCCGAGCCGTCATCGACCGACCGAGAACTACAACCGCACCGTCGAGGAGTGCAGCGCCTGCGCAGCCGGGGCGCGTCTACCTCTTCCGGCCCGAGCGCATCGTCGCCAACGGCGGTTCGCGCCTGACCGCATCGTCACCGCCTTCGAGGCAGGCTTGGCCCAGCCCGCCGTCAGCCTGCCCCGCCATCGGGGCGCTTTTCCCGGCGAGGCGGGGCCTCAGTGCGGCAGGCGACGCGCTAGCGGGCGATGTCCGGCCCTCATCGAAGCCGAAAGGTGATGATCGGGAAACCCGCTTCCCGCGTCGAGGGGAGGCGGCAGGTCAGGACGTGGCGCTCGTGCGGCGGGACCGCCTCGGGCAGGTCGGTCAGGGCGGGAACCAGCGCAGGCCCCGTTCTTGCTGGCTCACGCACGCTCAGCGTGCCCGCCCAGGTCCGCAGCGTGAAGAACAGGTCGATGCGCTGCTCGGGGCCGCGCGCCAGGTCATTGGTGCGGTGCATCGCCGTCAACGCGTCAAGGTCCTTCACCTCGACGTCGATTCCCAGGCTCCTCGTCGGTCTCGCGCAGAGCCGCCTCCAGGACGCTCTGGCGGCCTCGACGTGCGAGGCGCCGCAGGCCCAGTGCCCGTCCATAGCCAGTGTTCTGCCGCAGGTCGGAGGAGCACCTGGGTCGCGTGTGCCGCCCCGGCGTCCCGTCATGGGCACCCGGATCGGGACGCAGAAGGTAGACGTAGGCGGCGGGAACGAGGGTGAAGGAGTGGGCGGCCATGGCGACCACCGTAGCCCAGGTGCCGGAGCGGAGCCGGACTGGCGGAGGATATGAGGAGAACGGTCGGGATACGGGGGACAGGGACTCATGAAACCATGCAGCCGAATGTAGGCGATGCTCCGGTGCAGTCAGTCATCAGTGGCCGTCTGTGCGCAGTTCCGCCATGTGCCCGTCGGGGCATCTGAGTCACCTCGGCGGTAAGCTGCCGGCTCGACGTCGGACAACTAGGATTCGTCCTGGGGTGACGGGAGATCTCGGACCCGCGCCCGCGGACCCGACGTCACTGCCGACCGTCAGCCGTCGACACGATCAATGATGACCGATGCCGACCCGAGCCCGACCGACGCCCCATTGACGTCGATTGACGACGCTGCCTGAGGAGGACCCGATGCAGACCAGCCTTACTCGGCTACAGCCGACGACGGAACGCGTCTGGTCGTGACATCTGGCTCCCCGAGTGGCGTCATCGACGGCGCTCCCTCGTGTCGACGGCACAGGCGGGCGCCCCAGCGCCCACCTCGCTGCGACGCGCCACAGGTACCGGCGCAGCCCGCCTCGGGGCGTCATCGTCATCGCCCCACGGCATGCGCACGCCTCGCGCTCGCCCGCTCGCCGCCTCCGCTGTGGAGGAGGGCTGTATGCGGTCTGGCCGGCGACCACCGCGGCCACGGGGCCACCGCCGCGGGCGGCTTCAGATTCGTCGCCGAGAAGGCGGCGGCGAGAGGTCGTGGCCGACATGGGCACCGTGCTGGACGCGGCCCGGCGGGCCTGGCCCGATGTCCGGTCTTCCTCAGCAGGCCTCTGCGCTCAGCGCCACGGCCCCGCGACCTGGCCGCGCGCCGCGGCAGGTGGCTGGCCGGCCCATCCTGCTGGGGACCGGCTCAGGAACTGGTGCGCTGACCCGTCCCGCCGCCGCCGGTCTGTGCCGTCTCGAGGCGCGGCTGCGACACCTCGGCTGCTCAACGCGCTCGTCGGCCCCTACCAGCGCCACTTCGCCCTCAACCCGCACCGAGGCCGACTGGATCAGCCGGGACGTTCATGGGGTCGACCGCTACGTCGCCGACCCTGGTGCGGATTCGTGTGCACCGCGAGCACCTTCCGCGACCTCGTTGCCGGAGGAAGGGCCCGTCAGCCACAGGCCGCCCACGCCGCGAGCCGTGCCCGCGCTGTTGCCCATGCTCCTGGCGCTCCGTGACGGGGACCCGGTCAGCGCCTAAGGGGCAGGGCGTCCAGCGCTCCGCCACCCTCTACCGCCGCGCCGGCGTGCGGGAGTCTGCGTCATCCTCTATCCCGGGCGGGCGCCACGAGTGCGCTCAACGGGACCATCGGGACCAGGTCACCGGCGACATCCTCACCCTGATCGACGGACACCTGCCTGAACTGTGAGAACCGACGGGTAATCACGGTCTCGAGCGGATACCCGGGTAATTCTTGTGGAAACCACATGTTGCGCGGTGGCTCTTCGGTGGGAACCGGTCGTTCGTCAACTCTGCGATCCCGTAGGGTGGGTCATGGTCACCAAACTCTCCTCCACGTCAACCGCCGGCAGCCCTCGCCCACAGTCCCGCGCTCGCCCGCGTTCGCGACGCCGGGTCATCCTGGCGGAACTCTCGCCCTGACCCTCATCGGCCAGATCACGATCCCCTTCCCTACCCCGTTCCGATCGCCAGGGTACCTTCGGCCGGGTGCTCGGCGCCGTGCTCGGCTCGCGCCGTGGCAGCCCTGTCCGCTGCTCCTCGGTGCCCTGGCCGCTGTTGGGGGCCCCGGTCCCGCACGACTGGAAAGGCGGCGCCATCGTGACCTTCGGTTACGTCGTCGGATACGTCCTCATCGCCCTCATCGCCGGACGCGCCGCCACCGTGCGGTCGCGCCACTCCTGGCTCCATGGCATCGTCGCCACCGCGCGTCGCCCTCATGCTGCTGGCCTCGGCCTCGGTCTACATCCGGGCCTCATCTGGCTGGAAAGGTCGCCACCGGCGCAGGGCTGGAGCACCTGCCCTGGTGCCGGGCCCGCCTTCATCGCGGGAGACATCCTCAAGTCCGTGGTCGCCACCGGCCTGCTCCCCGCGCGCAGTTGCTGACCGCCCGACGACGCGGGTCGGACCTCCGTGTGCCCTCTGCGCTCGGCGGGGCACAGCTGAGCCCCGCTTCGGAGCGGTCGGCGGTTAGATGCCCGGCATCAGGTCAGCCCGAGGCGGGCGCACCCGTCCTGTCCGTCGGCGGACACGGGTCCCCGTCAGCGCCGGATGCAGCCGCACAGACGCCCTCACCGACATGATCGCCTGGCTCGAGCTGCCGACGCCGCCGGCTACGAGCGCTACTGATTGGCCGAGCACCACGGCTCACCACCTACCTGTCCTCGGCGACCATCGTCCTCCTATGGGGTCAGGTCCTGGCCGCCACCGGGTGCCTGGGTGTCGCCTCCGGCGGATCATGCTGCCCAACCACGCGCTCGTCGTCGCCGAGCAGATTGGAACCTGGCCACCCTCTGATCCCGGCCGGGTCGATCTGCGGGACTGGGGCGGGCCCGTCTGGGCACTGCTGGCGCACGGCCGCTGCACTGCGCCGGCGGGCTTCGAACCGGGTCGTTTCGCCGAGGAGATCCTGGAGATCCTCGCCTACCTCGGTGACGAGCGTGCCCGTAACGGGTCCCTCGGCTCCCTCCTCCTGGGCGCCCCGGCAATCCGACGACGCCCTCCACGCCCCTGAGCCCGGCGGCCCCGCGTGCAGGCCATCCCGGAGATGGGCACACTGAGTGTGGGTGCTCGGCTCCTCGGTCAACAGCGCCCGCGTGGCCGGCCCGGCTCGGACTGCCTTCGCTGTGGCCCTCACCCCGTCCCGGTTCAGGCCCGAGGCGGCGATCGCGACCTACCGCTGCGTCCTGGAGTCTCTGCACCGAAGACGCTCCCGGCCCTCAGTACGCGCCGGATGTCCCCCGGGTCGCAGCCGCCGTCAACGTCATGGTGGCAGCCAGGAGGAGGCCCGCCTGCTGTTCAGCACCGCGCAGCCGCCGCTGCCCGCATCGTCGGCAGCGGCCCGGGCCGCTGGACCGCCCAGCCAGGACCCCGGGCCTGGCGCGCCTACGCCCGGCCGGGGAGGGAGCCGTCGAAGGCAGCCATGTGCCCTGTCCTTCGTGGGCACGGCCGGCAGCGTCGCTCGTCCGCCCGCCTGCGTGAGCAGGCCGCAGTGAGGACCTCGACCAGGATCCTCGTGGTCACCTACGCCCGCGACCCGGCCCTGCGGCGCCCGCTCCTACCGTGCTCGCCCGGGCCTGGAACGCCTCGAGACCACCGGTTTCTCACGGTTTGACGACGCGCGTTCCACGTGTCGGTCCTGTTTCCATGGCGGGCGTGGTGTGCTGCCTATGGGCGGCGCCTGGCTCCTCAGTGCGCCGGTAACCCTCTCTGTCGGTGACGAATCTCAGTCAGTTCCATGCCCACATGGGTCGCGCGAACAACGCCCTGACGTGTCGCGCGCCGTGGCTTCGGAGAGCTCAGCGCAGCTGCCGGCCTGCTCCTGGTCTCAGGATGCTCCCGCGGTCGTCGAGGCTCCGGAAGGAAGCGCGGCTGGGCAGCGGCGGCGGCAAGGCGACTGGCGCTCCGATGAGCACAAGACCTGGGCCGAGGCCGTGTGCCACTCGGTGTCCAACGTCACCTGGGCATCACCATGGAGCCCCTGCCGGTGGCCCGGATTCTCGAGATGCGCTCGGCCATCCTGAAACGCACCCTTCTGGGCGCTTTCCGCAGCGGCTGGGCGGCCGACTGTCCGTCCCTCGAGAACTTCCTCAATGCCACCTGCCAGACCGGCGCCAGCTGCGACGACTCGTACTCCTCGAAGACCTTCCGGCGATCTCACGAGCCCAGGCGGCGGCGGCACTGCAGGCCGCCTGCGGCTTTCGCTTCCGCCAGGCCCAGTCCAGGCTCTTCGCCGACCTGCCCGGCATTTTCGCTGCGTACGAACGGCGTCGGCGGCCTCCCGCAACGCGTCCAACGTCGACTTCGACTGGAGGCCGTCCCGGTCTACGAGACGGGCCGCTCCAGCCCGCCAACGGCGGCGTCATCCTGGCTACAACACTCGAAACTGAGAACTCGCTGCTGCCCACCAGCACCGACGAGTTCGATGGTGACGCGGGTCCTCGACCTGATCTCGTGCCGGTCTACAGTCCGCTACGACAGAGCGTAACTTGTCATCAACGGGTGGCCTCTTCCATTGAGACCACGGACCACGCACTCCGGTCGCTCTCAAACCGGGGCCGGGCTTCTCCGACGGCGGTCCGGTGACCGCCGACTCCTTCACATCAAAGAGGCTTGGAGTTTCCAGCGCACTCCTGTCAACGCCACTCGGCTCCTCCTTCTTCCAGGCGGATCAAGCGCTACTCCTGACGGCAAGGACTCCGAGGCGACCGGGTTGACCAAGGTCCATGACCTCACCTTCACGAGTCGAAAGTGAACGCGGCGTCGGACTTCAAGATCAGCCTGCACTACGCCTGCTGTCCGATGCGGACTCCGCCTTCAAGGACATCGAGGGCCTACGGCAACGGCTTCCCGTGGGCAACGCGGCCTACCGGCTCGTCTCCTGGGACCACGACGGCCGAGGATGGTCCTGGAGCCCAACCCGCCCTACGCCGGCGGGCTGCACCGTGACGGTGCAGGCATCACCTTCAAAGGTATGCACGCAGTACGACAGCTCGGTCTACAACGATCTGCTCGCCGATGCCATCGACATCGCCAGACGCAGGTCGACTCCTTCCTGCCCATCTTCCAGAAGCTGGTACGGGCGGGCGTGCCATCGACAAACCAGCCCGCATGCTGCCCGGGGACTCGCCATCGATGCTCACCCACGGGCACTGCAGATGGGCGGGCGCGCCACTACGCGCCGCCATCTGCCGGAGCCATCGTACCGCAAAGGCTCATCGCGACAAAAAGCTATTACACGGCACCCGCACGCGCCGCCAAGGACTTCCACCGCTCCCACCGTTGTGGCTGGACGCCGGATGTCGGGCAATGGGGTCCTCACTCGGCGGACGAGGCCAGACGCCTGTGGGCGCGGGCCGGAGGGCCATCCACGACCTGATCGGGAGAAGAAGGAGACATGCTTCGCTACGCATCGCACGCAGGCTGCAGAATGGTCGGTGTTCTTCTGGTGCCACGCTGCTCATCTACGCCATGGTCTTCGCCCTTCCGGGCGACCCGATCGCCGCGCTCGGGGACAGCGCTCGCTCAGCCCGAGGGTGATCGACCAGATCAAGGCCAGCTACCACCTCGACAAGCCCTTCATCGTCCAGTACGCTACCGCCGGGACTGTTCACCCTGGACCTGGGCCAGTCGCTGCGGGGACCGGGTCCGTCCTCGACGTGCTGGTGCGGGCCTACCCGATCACCATCAAAGCCTCTCCCTCATGGCCTGGCCTTCGAGGCCATCGCGGGCATCGGCTCGGCCCCATCGTGAGGAAGGGCGGCTGGTTCGACGCCACCGTCCTGGTGCTCTCCTGGATGGTCATCGCCGTGCCACCTTCGTCATCGGCTTCGTCCTGCAGTTCATCGTCGGGGTCCGCCTGGGATGGCTGCCCGTGACCGCCGGCGAGGCGGCTTCACCGAGCTCCTGCCCGCCAGCGGTGGGCGCCGTCTCCACTGCCTACGTGCGCGCCTGACCCGTACCGGGTGGCCGAGAACCTCACTCGCCGACCATGTGCGCACCGCCGGGCCAGGGCCTGAGCGGGGGCCCGCGTCATGATCGTCCACGTCCTGCCGCAACTCCCTGGGTCCCGTCACGTCACCTTCCTGGGTGCGGACCTGGGAAGCCCTCATGGAGGCGCCATCGTCACCGAGGGCATCTTCAACATCAAGGGAGTGGGGCACCCTCTACTCCCGCCATCATCCGCGGCGACGGCCCCATGGTCGTGTCGCTCACCACCGTGCTGTGCTCGTCTTCATCATCTCCAAACCTCCCTGGTGGACCTGCTCTACGCCGCCCTGGACCCGAGGATCCGCTATGCCTGAGAACACCGTCCCCACTACCCGTCCGGGCCAGGGCGCTTCCGTCATCGCCGACGACGAGATCGGCCCTGGGCGCCGTCGACGCCGTCGCCGACGAGTCAACCCCCGCCTCCGTCTGGGCCGACGCCTGGAGGCGGCTGCGCCGTCGACCCATCTTCTGCGCGACCTCGGTGCTCATCGCCGTGGCCGTGGCCTCTCCCTGGTCCCAGGCTCATCGCGCGCGACCCCGGCTACTGCACGCTGGTCAACTCCCACAGGGCCCTCCTGGGGGCCACCCCTTCGATTCTGACATCGCGGGCTGCGACATCTTCACGTCCCACCTGTCCACGGCGCCCGGGCCTCGGTGGGCGTGGGCATCTTCACCACCCTCGTCGTGGTTCTCGTCGGCTCGGCCGTCAGCCCCTGGCGAGGAGTTCTTCGGCGGAGTTCTTCGACGCGCGCTGCTCCTCGCGCGTCACCGCCATCTTCTTCGCCGTGCCCTTCGATCACGGCGGCCATCGTCGTCATGCAGATGTTTCACGCAAACGACGCTCGATCCTCGCGTCCTCCTGGTCCTGGCCCTATTCGGCTGCCCCAGATCGCCCACCTCACGCGAGCTCGGTGGTGAGCGTCAGAAACTGAACTACGTGATCGACGGCCTCGCGGGCGCCTGGGCTCGGGACGCGTGCCCATGCTGCTGCGCCGTCGTGCAACGCCGCCGCATCATCGTGACCCGCCACCGTCGAAGCTCGTCTTCTGTCGTCTCGGAGGCCGCCGACGCACCTGCGCACCGACTGCCCTCCTCGGTCGTCTCTGCGGGCGCGGACATCGCTGGCCGCCAGGACGCCCTCGGCAACGCCCAGCGTCCTGCTCTTCGCCGGCGCACTGGCTGACCGTGAAACTCAGCCATCGTCACTCGGCGGCGTGCGTCCGCGACGCCCTCGTCGAGGCTGCGTGACGCACCCGCCAGCGCATCCACCGCCTCGGCGCCTCCGGGCAGACCTTCGCCCGCGGCCTCACGGAAGGCCGGGCGACTCCTGCGATCAGCGATCGCAGAGGTCGCCTGCGCTGCTCGACCGGGCTCGTCGTCACGGCGGCGTGCGCCAGAAACGAACTGACCCTCTACCCCAAGCGTCACGGCTGGCCATCGTGGGAGTCCGGGCTCGAGCAGAGTCCCACCCTGGCCCACGCCGTCTCATCGGGCTGCTGCCGGAACCGGTCAGGTCTGGCGGCGATCACTTCAGGGCCGCGGCATCACCCCACTGGGCGCGGGAGGCTCACCGCCTGCCGCTCCTCCATCGGGCTGGTGCCCCAGGTTATGTCAACCTCAACCCGTGTGATTGTCGGCTTCCAGGTCAGGAGGCGCTGCGGGCCAACGGGCTGGCCAACGTCGCCGACGACCGCCTCGCCCCACCTCATGGCCGAACACGCCGACCGCGCCCGAAGGCGGCCTCAACCGACGGGCGTCGACGTCGACGAGCAGGTGGCCTCCCTGGAGCGAGCCGCTGCCGAAGACCTCGGCGGGCCAAGCAGTACCCCACGAGTTCTCGGCGGCGTACTTAGCGCTGCCCTCATCGCCATCGGCTGGCCGCTCTTCCCCACGACCTGCTCATCGCCGATGAGCCACCAGCGCCTGGACGTCACCGTCCAGCGACGCCATCCTCATTCACCTCAGACCCTCGTGCGCGGTGGGCACCGCGATGCTCTTCATCACCCGACCTGGGGCTGGCTGAAGAGACCGAACACCATCGTCGTCATGCACCGCGGCGGGTCGTCGAGTCGGCCCAGCCTCGAATTGCTCCAGAGCCCCGTCACCCCTACGCAGCGCCTGGTCAGGGGTGCCCTCCCTGGCCTCCCGGCGCATCGAGGTCCGCCGCCCCGCGGCATCCAGGTCACCGACGGTGACGAGGCTCCTGGGCGCCTGGGATCGAGCGCCACCGAGGGATCCTCCGCGTGGAGCACCTCACCAAGGTCTTCGGTGCGCGCGGCGCCAAGGGGCAAGGACAAGACCCTCTGCGCCGTCGACGACGTCCCAGGCTTCCGGTATCCGCAAAGGGCGACGACGCGCTCGTCAGTGAGTCCGGCTCGGGTAAGTCCACGGTCGCCAACATCATCTGGGCCTCATCGACCCCACCTCGGCAAGGTGTTCCACGACAGGGTGGACCTGTCCACCCTGGGGCCCCAAGGCTCTTCGCCCTGCAGCGCATCATGCAACCGGTCTTCAGAACCCCTACGGCTCCCTGGACCCGATGTGCTCGATCTTCCGCGTCGTCGAGGCCGCTGCGGTCCACAGGATCGGCACCGCCAAGGCGCGGCGCCGTCGCCGAAGGCGCTCGATATGAATCTCCGCGCTCGGTCAGCGCGCCACCTCACGGGCTCTCCGGCGTTCAGCTTCAGCGTCGCCATCGCCATACGGCCACTCAAGCCGCAGATCGTCGTCCTTGACGAGGCGGTCTCCGCCCTGGACATTGCTGGTCCAGGCCCCGGATCCTGCGCCTGCTGTCCGACCTGCAGGCCGGTGGGCCCGGCCTACCTGTTCATCACCCACGACACGGCCCGTCGTGCGCCAGATCGCCGACGACGTCGTCGTCATGGAGCACGGGCGCATCGTAGGTCGGGGCGGCCGGTGGTATCGCCAGCCCGCGCCAGGACTACGCCGCATTCGTCGGGCCGTCCCGGGCCGAGATCGATCTCTACGGCGATGGGGTCCCTCGGATCCGGGCGCGGGGATGGAGGTCTGACGACGCAACGGTGAGCGTCAATCCGCCGCCGCGTTTTCTTTCCCTCGATATCGACCATGTGGGCATTTCCGAGATGCTGGAAATGTATCCATGCGATTACGCGCGGCGGGGTATTGTGACGTTCATTTCGTTCGTACACGGTGTCACCTCCAACGACAGCGTGCTACGTCCGCCACGGGCCAGTGACTCCACGCACCGTGGGTTGTCCGAAGGGGAGGAACGCATGCTCCGGGCCTGGCGCGCCGGATCGCGAACTACGCCGGTCCCGCTGTTCATCGCCACGTCGCTGGCCTCGTCTGCTGGCCTCGGCCTCTCTGGATCCCTCGGCCTGTGGAAACCGTCAGGATCCTCTCTCAACTGGGACGCCATTCACGCCAACCTGCCGTGACACAACATCAGCCACGACCCGCCCGTGTGGAACCGCCACGTCACCGCAGCACGCGTGCAACCTCCACTGGGATCGGGGCGCACAAGGTGCGCAGGCTCACCAACACCCCTTCAATCGGCACCCGAGATCTCGTCTCGGTGCGGCGTCTTCCTGGGCGCCGCCATCGGCGTGGTCGAGTGGCCCTGGGGGCCTGGACCGCCACGCGCCCGTGCGCTTTCTCCGACCGCGCGATCTCCTGGATCTCCGCAGTTGCTCATCATTCCACCCCGCCATGGTCATCGCGATCCTCCTGCAGGTCCTGGCCGCGCAGATCAACCGCGCTCCGGCTACCCGGATCCTCCGAGTCACCGGCGAGGGAGGGCGCCCGCGATCGCCTCCAGCACCTGCTGCTTCCCACCCTGTCGATGTCGCTGGGCGGTATCGCCTCCTACTCCCGCTTCCAGCGCAACCTCATGCTCGACACCCTGGGCGCCGACTGCGTGCGCCGCCGCCACGGCCTACATTCTACTGGCCGCAAGGCGCTGACCCGCCACGCGCTGCGCACCGCGCTCATCCCCATGACTTCCACCTATCATCGCGCCTTCAGCTCCCTGGCTACCCTGTTCGCCGGTGCCGCCATCACCGAGCGGGAAGTCTCACGGCGCACGGCATGGGCGAGCACTCCATCACCGCGCGATCTCCGGCATGGACATCAACGGAGTGACGGCCGTCGTCGCCTCTCTCCGGGCCAGCACCCTCACCGCGCGCGTTCCTGTCCGATGTCTTCGTGGCGACGTCGACCCGAGAGTGAGTGTGAGGCGACCCATGGCGCGCAAACGCTGAACCCAACGGGATGGCCTCCATCGGCAAGCAGATGACGGTGGTGGCTACGCCGCCGAAATCGAGCAGGGCGGGAGGCCCAGGCTGAGCCCTGGAGGACCCGCGACATCGCACAAGCAGACCCCAGGGACTCCCCGGCGCCTGACCCACCCAGGCAGATCATCACCCGGCGCTTCTGGCGCAACAAAGGGGCGTCGTCGGCGCGGTCGGCTTCCTGCTCGCGGTGCTCTTTCGCGCTCTCTCGGCGACACCGCGACCCACTGGGCCTTCACACTGACGTCGCTCCGCCGCCTTCCTCGGGCCCCCAGCGCGATCACTGGTTCGGTACCCACCAGGGCCGGCCGCGACGTCTACGCGATGGTGTGGAGGCACCCACTGAAGTCCGCGATGATCGGCGTCTTCGTCGCCCTGCTCCAGACGGGCATCGCCGCCGTCGTAAGGTCCTCGGCCGCTACTTCGGCTGGTGGAAGAAAGATCGCCCTGTGGGCCACCGACCTTTCTCCCTGGTGATTCCCTCCTTCCTCATCATCGCGATCCTCTCCCAGCGGGCCGGAGCCGCCAGGGGCTCCCATCGCGCTGTTCATCATCCTGCTGGCCGGATCGGGTGGAGCAGCGCATAAC
>BNJS01001512.1_pt1 | contig 23919 bp, 31 predicted proteins | sample 8540461 | NCBI WGS metagenome assembly BNJS01 (sample SAMD00202454, study PRJDB9452) | human saliva metagenome | isolation source: human saliva | place: Japan | reverse complement strand
TAAATAAGCTAACATACCAAAAAAGATCAAACTTTGGCGGCTCTGTTGCCTGTGTTGTAAAAAATATATCCCATAAATTCATCTAGTCTTCCTCATGATTTAAAATTTTCCTGCATCTTATTATACCATGCTATTTGTCAAAAAAATGGATTTAGAAATACGATAATCATCTTCTTAATCAAGATATTGCTCCCTCTGACCTTGATAAACCTGCCAAAGAATCTCTATTTGCTCCTTGGTAATACGTTTTTCAGATAAGGTCGGCAGTTGGTCAATAGCAAAAAATTGAAGGTCTGCAATTTCTTGATTTTCTTGGAATTGTCCATCTAGAAGCTTACATTCAAAAACAAACTTTGCATATTGTTTGCTCTGTAGTTGGAAACAATTGGTATCAAAAACAGCTAGTAGCCTTTCTATTTTGGCTTTGAAGCCGGTTTCTTCTTCAATCTCCTTGAGAATATTTTCAGTTGGAGAATAACCGACTTCACCAAAGCCACCTGGCGAACCCAACTATCCTCTCCTTGTCCCCTAACCAGACAAATTTTTTCATCCTCAACAATCCAAGCACGGACGTCCATTAAAGGAGTCGCATAAGCGGAAGTTGGTTTCAAGACTTCTGCCACTTCTTCGGCATCAAGGTCTGATGCCTGATTCAACATTTCAGATAAAAGGCCTCGCAAGTCTTCGTAGCGCTCACGGTCGAAAGGATCCTTTGTAAAGGTTAATCCAGTATCTGTAAGGGCAATCATTCTTTGAAGATACTTGGCAAAATCACTAGCATTCATTTTCTAAACTTTCCACCAACTTAGTTAAATTCATAGAGTTAGAGCCTTTGAGCAGGATTTGATCCTTCTCCCCCAGACTTTTTTTAACCTGTTTGACTAGGTCTTCAAATTGGTCTTGGTCTTCTGTTTTCTTGAAGTAGTAAACGTGGCCGATTGGGAACATTTGACTAGCTAATTGGGCCAATTCTGCGATATCTTCTCCATAGAAAATAACAGTATCAAGCACATCTGGAGAAAGGCTCAAAATCATCTGATTATGAAGCTGAACTGACTGGTCACCAAGTTCCTTCATATCCGCCAAAACTGCAATTTTCTTGCCACCTTCATTGGCTGGAATGGCAGAAAAAGTCTCTAAAATCAGTTTCATAGCAGTTGGATTGGCATTGTAAACATCTGATAGGATATCTGCTCCATTGACTGCTTTCTTCCACTCAGTACGGTTACGAGTTAATTCTACATTTTGGAATGCTTGATGGATCTGTTCTTCTGATACCCCTTCTTCTAGGGCTACATAAGATGCAATCATAGCATTGGTAGCGTTGTACTTACCAGTCACTGGTAAATCAAGTGCTTGTTCCAAGAAATTTGTCTTAAAAGTCAGATTATCCTTACGTTCTACCAGATCTGTAATTTCCAACTCTGCTCCTTCCCCAAAACGGACCACTTTTTTATCTGTTGGAAGATAAGAATCTACAATCGAATCAATTGGTGCTAAAAGCAGTGAACCAGGTGCCATCCCGTCTGCAATTTGCATTTTCCCTTTAGCAATCTCAGAACGGTCTTTGAAAAAGGCCAAATGGGCTTCTCCAACCAAGGTCACGATGGCTGTTTTTGGACGAGCCAATTCTGACAAGAGATGAATATCTCCCAAGTGATCCTGCCCCATCTCCAAGACCAACTTTTCTGTCTCTTCAGGCATATGGAGAACTGTGTAAGGAAGGCCTATCTCGTTATTGTAGTTTCCTTGAGTTTTGTAGGTTTTGTAGGTTGTTGACAGCAAATGTGCTAACATATCCTTGGTCGTCGTCTTACCATTTGAACCCGTAACTGCAAAGACACCAACTCCCGTTTTTTTCAATATAGTAGGCAGCTAGGGTTTGAAATGCAGTCAAGACATCATCTACTAGAATGTAGGGATGATTTGCGATTTCTTTCTCAGACAGGGTTGCTGCCGCACCATTTTCAAAAGCTGTTTCGATAAAGTCATGGCCATCACGCGCACCTTTAAGTGGCACAAATAAATCTCTAGTCCCAATCAAACGACTGTCAAACTCAGCCTTTTCTAACTGAGCATCTGCAAAAAGACTAACATCATTTTTAGCTCCGACAACTTGGGCCACTTCATGAATTGTTAATTTCATTTCTACTCCTTTAAAAAGGGTCGAAGTCCGAGAACTCTAGTCACCTTGCAGTGATGGTTCTGGCTTCTACCCTCTCTTCATTTTTATAGCAAATGCGCTTCACGCTTGTCAAAACTTTCCTTGGCAAGATCAACCAAATGCTCAATGAGGTCTGGATAAGTGATTCCCATATTCTCCCAAAGAAGAGGATACATAGACCACTGAGTGAAACCTGGCATAGTATTAAGTTCGTTCAGGAAAATCTCTCCTTTATCTGTATAGAAGAAATCACAACGAGAAAGGCCCAAACCACCAATAGCACGGAAAGCTGCTTCAGCATTTCGGCGCATCACTATAACAACTTCATCACTAATCTTTGCAGGTATATCCATAGTAATCTTGTTATCAATATACTTAGCGTCATAATCATAGAAAGCTACATCCTTTGACGACTTCACCCGGCAAGCTACTCTTAACATCATAGTTACCCAGTAGACCAACCTCAATTTCTCGGGCAGTCACTCCTTGCTCTACTAAAATACGACTATCATATTTGAAGGCCAGTTCTAAGGCTTGACGAAGTTCATCTTGATTTTCTGACTTAGAAATACCAACACTAGAACCCATATTTGACGGTTTAGTAAAGACTGGATAAGTCAATTTTTCTTCAATCTCTACAACTTTAGCATCTAAATCGTCCCCTTCAACAATTGCTACATAAGGAACTTGTGCAATACCGGAGGATTCTAAAACACGCTTAGTTGTAATTTTATCCATAGCAAGACTAGATGACAAAATATTACAACCAACATAAGGCATTTTCAACACTTCTAAGAAACCTTGAACAGAACCGTCCTCTCCCATAGGGCCATGAAGGATTGGAAAAACAACTGCTCCTTCTTCGTAAATGGCACTTGGTGTAACTGTCTTTTCCCAGTCAATCGTCGCATTGGTCATGAGACGTTCACCTTGATTCGGTGTTTGAATAAATTCTTGAGTTCTGATAAAGTCACCTGACTGACTGATAAAAAATGTTTTAACGGTGAAACGATCATAGTTAATAGCACGCATCACACTTTCTGCTGAAGTACAGAAACTTCACGTTCTGCACTACGCCCACCATATAAAAGAATAATTGTTTGTTTCATATTAATGTCCTAATTTCACTAGAATACTCAATCTTTAGTATACCATATTTTGCTTCTTTTTAAAACTTGAACCCAGTAGTATTGTTCGAAATACTAAAAAAACATCTTCAGAGAAAATTTTAACTCTATAGTTTTTATTTAAGGTTAAATCTTCATTAAAATCATAGAGATATCTACTGTAAAAATAACCTTGAAATAATATAATATCTAATCCATAATGTTATTTCATACTCAATCATTTTCAAAAAACAACCTTGTCCATTGTCTGCTGACAGTGGACTTTACAATCCTTTTTTCCAGTCCTTGAATAACTTCTTGAAGCTTATCAATGACGGCTTCCAATGTTTGGAAAGCCTTATTTTTAAAACCTCATTTTCGAATTTCTTTCCAGACTTATTCAATAGGATTCATTTCTGGTGTATAAGGTGGGGTAAAAGCCAACTCAATATTACTTGGAATCTCTAAGGTACTTGATTTATGCCATATAACATTATCCATTACAAGTAAAATATAGTCATCTGGATAAGCTTGTGAGACTTGCCGTAGAAATTCATTCGTCCACTCAGTATTGCATCCTCCAGCAATGAGGAAGAAGGAATCTCCTGTCTGAGCATCTACTGCCCCATAACAATAGCGATATTCTCGCATATAATGACTAGGAATACTAGGTCGGATTCCTTGAGAAGCCCAACAAGAACTCATCTTACTGATTCTTCCGAAACCAGCTTCATCTTGGTACATCAAGCGTACTTTGTTATAAGTCCCCACTTCTTTAAAGCGCTTACTTAAGGTCTCGAATGTAGATTTTATTTTTAGATGTCTCAATTGTCTGAGCGTCTGCCTTCTTGGGATGTTCAAGGCGAGGAGTGATCGTTCGCCAACCATGGCGTTTCAGGAGATAATAGAAACCATCACGTGTGGAAGTGCGACCAATCTCTTTTTGATAGGCTTCAAATAACTGATTGACAGTTACAAATTCCCCATCCTGAGCAGTTTCTATATGACGTTTTAGAAATGCTTGTTCTTCTTCGTAAGTCATATATTCTCGATGACGTCCACCACGGGTCTCTTGAAGAAGAGCTTCTAAACCAAACTCCTTATATTTTTTCAAATTCCTCCAAACAGTTGTTTTATTGCAATCTAGCAGATCCATGATTTCCTTATAACTCTTTTCTTTTGAGCGAAAATAAATAATCTGTAGACGTTTGTGATATTTGGCGTACGATGAATCTCTTAGGAGTTTTTCAATTTTTTGTATTTCTTCGTTTGTAAATTTCATAACTGCTATTATAAGATGTTTTTTGATTTGAGTATAGTATCAGCTATTCTATTTTGAGATAAAAATCTTATCGTTCTATCTTACGAAAAAAATAATCAAAAACAAAAAGAGCTAGGTACAAAACAACCCCAACTCCTTTTACTTGTTTTCAACTATGTTTTTTTCTTAATTTGCTACGAAGGGTTAGAGCAAATCTCAACAGAGGATAAAGTGGATGAGTTGCTAAAGTAAATTCACCCAAGTATTCTTCAATAGTGGGATTAAAACTAGCTTTAAATCGGTAGAGCCCGCCATCTAAGGAATTTTCTATTCCACCTAAGTTTTGCCATAAATTTCCACGTTCAAAGGCATACCGAGCTGTTTCATACCACGTTAAGATTGGTCCATTGTATCGTTTAAAATCATCATCCATTCCAGCATACAAATTGACAGAGGTATGTCCAAATTCGATAACCAAAGTTGCAGATAAAGGAACATTGGTGTACCCTTTTATTTAGGTAGTCTTGCAAGAAAGCTAGTTCCTCTTCTAAACGTTCCTTTTCTTTCAAGTTCTCTTGTACTTTTGAAGCTCTCGTTGAAGCAGTAAATTTTTCTGCCATAGCTTTGTTTTTAGATAATTGTACTTCTAATTCCCTGGAGCGTTTTGGAATATCAAGCCTAGCAAGCGTAATATAAGAATGATCTTTAAAGCTATCCAATAATTTTTTATAGTAATCTTGATTTCTCAAGTGGATTTCTTTTCTCTGCTCCGTTTTTTTCATCAAAGCTGAAAAAGAATCCAACAACTCTAATCCACCAACTTGAATTTCAATCCCCTTATTTTTAGCTGTTCGAATGGCTTGCTTGCTCGATTTCGAAAGACAGTCATCAGCAAAATTTTCCTTATATATTTTTGCTTGAACCCGAGGTTGAATGGTGTCTCCCATATCACTAGTCAGTCCTGACCATTTCACACCCATTTTTTTCAAATTCTCAACAATAGCAACATTTTCAGGAAATTCTATCTTTTCTTGACCTATTATTGTTTGAGAGATGCATATGCTTGGATCAAACATGACAAAAATAGCTCGTTTACTCCGCGCATAAGATTTTATAGACCGAAGAACAAATTCAAGTAAATCTGTATCTTTATAGTCTAGTATAGGTCCTCTCGAAATATAAAACATTTTATATCCTAATGGAAGGGACCTTATCAAAATACTAGCAACAGCTACTAATTTATCTTCTTTATAAACACCAAGTCTCTCATGTTGCCAATCAGATTTAACTTCTTGCCAGGCGCTAGTCTGTAATATATTAATTAAAGCATGTTCTTTGACAAATTCATCATGATCAGATGAAGAAATGCCAATTTTATAATGATACATAATCTACTCTCTTTACAATAGGATTCTATACTATTTTACTACTTTCACTTGAAAAGTCTAGTGAAAACAAATTTTTCATTCTTAGGTTATCTTTGATAAGCATTTAAAAATTAATGTTTCTGAGACTAACTCAATCTCTCTTCCAATACAAAATCAATTGGTAAGGTGGCTAGAAATCTCTCCAATTGTTTTTCCCAATAATACCACTCATGAGTTCCCGAGCTATGACTATAGCTTATATCAAATCCTAATTTTTTTAGATTTTTGACTGCTAAATTATTGGCAGCATACAAGAAATCTTCTTCTCCACACCAGGCCCAGAGCTTGGTCTTTTTATCTGACTCTTTCGAGAGACTTTCAAGAGAATGTGGACTCTTTTCCCAATCAGTAATTTTCCCAAATATCCCTCGCCAATAGGCCGGAGTCCCTAAATCTTGACTTTCAGGTGAAAATTCTTGAAAACTGAGGGCACCAGAAAAACTAGCTGCATGTGAAAAACGGTTTGTCACTAGAGCCAATTTGAAAGAACCATAGCCACCCATGGATAGGCCGGCAATAAAGGTCTTTTCACGTTTATTGGTCATATTTGGGAAAAAACGTTTCATGACCTGTGGCAATTCCTCTGCTAGAGCTGTGTAATAATCAAAGCCATACTGAGTGTCTGTGTACCAACCGTTACTGGTATTTGGCATGATAACGATTAGATTGGTTCCCCTCACTAAACGTTCTACATTGGTTCGCTTGAGCCAACTATTATGATTACCAGACATACCATGCAAGAGATACAGGACTGGAATGTCCTGACAATCTGCTTCTTCAACTCGACTGGCATCTGGATAAAGGACATTTACCCCCCACTCCATATCAAGAACCTCTGAGTAATACTCAATTTTCATAACTGCCATGATTTTTCTCCCATTTTTCTATAAGAAAAAGCCGAAATTCGACTTTCTCTCAGCTTATTTCAATCATTATTTAGCTTCCATCACAACTGGCAAGATTGCCGGACGACGTTTCGTTTGGTCAAAAAGATACTTAGCTAAAGCATCACGAACTTTACCTTTAAGATCTGCCCAGTCAAATTCCTCTCCTTGAAGGTAGTCTTCAACCGTTTGATTAATTAATTCTGAACTTTCACGGAGAATGTCGCGGCTCTTCTTGAGATAAATAAATCCTCGTGTATGAACACGCGCCTTGGCTACGATTTTCTTCTCACGACGGTTGACAGTGATAGCTACGATAAAAATTCCATCCTCTGATAAGAGCTTACGGTCGCGAAGAACGACATTTCCAACATCACCAATAGCATTACCATCAATTAAGACATCCCCTGCAGATACTGCACCAGAAGGAACAAAATCTCCATGTTCATAAGCCATGGTTGTTCCCTTCTTAGGAATGAAGATACGTTCTGGTAACATACCAACTGCCATAGCAGCCTTGGCATGGGCATCCAACTCACGGTATTCCCCTTGGATTGGGAAGAGGTATTTCGGTTGCATAAGGTTGATCATCAACTGTAAGTCACGCGCATTTCCATGACCAGATACACGTAAGTTTTGGGTGATTAATTTGACAACACCACCAGCTTGATAAATCATATTTTCCACACGCGCAACGAAGGCTTCTTTAGCAATAGACGGAGCCGTAGCAATATAGACCAGGTCCCCATCCTTGATTTCTACATAACGATGGCGACCAATCGACATCTTACGAAGTCCATTGATAGGTTCACCCATACGACCTGTCTCAAGAATAATCAACTCATGGTCTTCAAAGCGAGACATATCTTTCGGCTTAATCAAGAGAATTTCGTTGGCTAAAGACAACTTCTTGAGACGAATCGCTGTGCGGACGATATTTTCAATATCAAATCCTGTCAAGACGATACGTCGACCTGTTTTATCCGCAGCGTCAAAAAAATCTGCTGGATACGAGAAAGGTTACTGGAAACAGCTGCAACGATGATACGACCTTCCCAGTCAGCAATGGTTTGGGTAATTTCATCCCTAACTTCACTTTCACTAGCCACCTGAATATTGCTGTCCGCATTGGCCGAATCACTGAGGAGAGCCAGGACGCCGTCACGACCGATTTCTGCCAAACGAGCGAAGTCTGTCGCATAGGATTCACTAGCTGTCTGGTCAAATTTGAAGTCACCTGTATAAACGATGCTACCTTCAGCTGTCTTCAAGACAATTCCCAGGCTCTCTGGAACGGAGTAAGTCGTAGGGAAGAAGAAACCACTGTCCCACCAAAATCAATCTCCGTATTCTCATCAATGACATGGAAATCATTAAATTCCTTAACGGCATCATTTCCTTTGACAAAGAGTTTTGCCAACTCAATGGTCAACTCAGACCCAAATACAGGAACTTTAGCCTCTGCCAAGAGATAAGGCAGAGCACCAATGGCATCCGCATGCCCGTGGGTCAAGAAAACCCCAGCAATACGGTCACTATTTTCAAAAAGGTAATCCATCTTTGGAATCACCACATCGACCCCTAATTGTTCATTTTCGGGATATTTTAACCCTACATTCAAAACAAAAATGGACTCTCCAATTTCAGCAATGTACATATTTTTCCCATTTTCACGTACACCACCAAGTGTTGTTAATCTAATATTATTCATTTTTCCTCCGAAATCTTACTTTTTGATAATAGGGCTTTTTACCCTTTTTTCTAAAAGTTCTAAAACTTTCAGCCGAATCTCGTCTTTCCATTATACCATTTTTTTGATGATTTTCAAAATCTAGAATTCTTTTCAAAAAAGAGTTGGTCACCCAACTCTCCTTATAGTTTCTAGTCTTTCTTCATCAAGAAGTCATAAATTTCTTGCACGGTACCTAATGCCATCATTTCTTGATCTTTAACAGTTTGTTTGAGATTTTTGGTATATCTGGCTCTCAGATATCTCCCGTTTAGGTGCCTCTTTATTAACCGTCATAACACCATTTTTGATAATAACAAATCCCAGTTCCTCAAAGACTTGAATCATCTTTACTAAGAGAATTTGTTGGATCTTAAGATAGGTTGCCAAATCTTTGAGTTTATATCGAATATCAAACTCTGGAAACTGGTAAATAGTCTTATATAATTTGGCAAATTGCTCTCTAGTCCCATAACCTGTCAGATAGTATGCCTTGTCAATATCATTTTTAAAATAAATGGCAGAGAAATCCTGTTCCTGAAAAATAGTCTTCAGCAGAGTAATATCCTCAGGAATGGTTTTTACGACAACAGCTTCACTATTCGCCAGGTTTGGCATTTTTCCAGCAAAATCCAAGACTGGAACCCCTTCTGGCAAGACTGCATTCTTCCCACGAATGTTAAAGAGTTGAACACCTTCCACACGCGCATCCACCATCATCAACTGGAGGGCAGTTTGGCCATTCCATTGGTTGACAGACAATTTTACTGCCAACTCTAGGTTCTTGGTTTGAGAAAACTCTGTTGCCCACCTGCCTTGACCAAAGGCTACCACTTCAAAACTCGCTTCACCCTTAGAGATTTTCAGCTTGAGATGGGTATTTCCTGCTCCCATGGTACGAGCGCTCTCAACATGGAAGTCTCTGATATAAAAGATTGGCTTTAGATTGTCCATACCAAAAGGTGCCAAACGTTCAAAACTTTTGACCGTTTCCAAGCTAAGCGTCTCCAAATCCAGTTCTTCATCTAGATTTAACTTGTTCTTGCCACCAGCATCCGCGCCTTTTTCACGGACATAGTCTTCCAAGACCTGAGATAAATCTGAGAGTTTCTCCACTTCCAGCGTCATGCCAGCCGCACCAGCATGACCGCCAAATGCGATGAAGAGGTCTCGATGAGGATCCAGAGCTTCAAAAATATCCACTGCTTCTACACTACGAGCACTACCCTTGGCACGACCGTCTTCTATATTGAGAACGATGACTGTCTGCCCTAGTTCTTCCAACAAACGACCAGCCACGATTCCTAGAACCCCAGGATTCCAGCCTTCCTTGGCCAAGACTTGGACCTTCTTTTCAGGATCCACCATGGTCTTAGCTTCTTCATAGATTGACTGGACGATTTCCTTGCGCTCTTCATTTTTCTGATGAATCATGAGGGCAATCTCATGCGCTTCCTCATCATCAAACCCAGTCAGCAAATCAATGGCTGGATTAGGATCATCCAAGCGACCCAAGGCATTCAAACGAGGAGCAATTTGGAAACCAACCGTTTCTTCATTCACTTCATTGGCAGCAATCCCAGCCATGTCCAGCATTTCTTGCAGACCAATACGCTGAGTATGCCCCAACATTTCCAGACCATATTGAACTAGGATACGGTTCTCATCTGTCAAACTCACCATATCCGCAATAGTTCCGATAGCAACCAAATCAAGCAATTCCACTTGTACTTCTTCTAAAAGAGCACAAGCCAGCTTGAAGCCACTCCACAACCAGCCAAATATTTAAAAGGATAGTCCGCATCAGGATGCTCAGGATGGACAATAGCATAGGCACCCGGTAAGGTTTCAGGCATGGAATGGTGGTCAGTCACAATGACATCTACTCCCATAGACTGGGCCAATTCAATAGCCTCATGACCCGCAACCCCATTATCCACCGTTACAATCAAGGAAATTCCTTCTTGCTCGATGAAATATTTATAAACACTGGCATTAGGTCCATAGCCGTCGGTAAAACGATTGGGCAAGTATACACGGCACTCAGCACCAAGCTGTTCCAAACTTTCCTTAACAATAGAAGCCGAAGTCATGCCATCCGCATCGTAGTCTCCATAGACGAGAACATTTTCCCCTTCTTCAATGGCCTGACGAATCCGTTCCACTGCCTTGTCCATATCATGGAGTAGATAAGGGTCATGCAAGTCCTCCAAGGAAGGTTCTAAAAACATTTTCAGGCTTTCTTCGTCCTGAATCCCTCTTTCAAATAATAATCGTGCCACCTCAGGACCCAGTCCAGCCTTCTTGGCTATCTTCGTAAAATCCGCATCTTCAACCTGCGAAACAAACTGCCATTCATAAGTAGAAGTTATCAAAAACCCATCCACTCTTTCTAAGAATTCTATTGCTTCATTATAACATGATTTGACCATTTTCTCTATCTGGATTGCTTTTTTATAAATTTTTAGTGAATTTTTTCAGATATGATTTGACAAGACAAATCTTTTAGTGTACAATCATGTTATAAAAATCTAACACAAAGGAGATTCCTTATGGCTTTAGTAGAATTTAAACACGTCGAAAAATATTACGGAGACTATCATGCACTCCGAGATATCAATCTCCAATTCGAGAAAGGCCAAGTTGTTGTCCTTTTAGGACCTTCTGGCTCTGGAAAATCAACTCTTATTCGCACAATTAATGGTCTAGAAGCCGTAGATAAAGGTAGCCTACTTGTCAATGGCCACCAAGTAGCAGGTGCAAGCCAAAAAGATTTAGTACCACTTCGAAAAGAAGTCGGTATGGTTTTCCAACATTTCAACCTCTACCCACACAAGACAGTGTTAGAAAACGTAACACTTGCGCCAATAAAGGTATTAGGGATTGATAAAAAAGAAGCTGAAAAAACAGCCAAAAAATACCTAGAATTTGTAAATATGTGGGACAAGAAAGATTCTTATCCAGCCATGCTATCTGGTGGTCAAAAACAACGGATTGCCATCGCACGTGGTCTCGCTATGCATCCGGAACTCCTCCTCTTTGATGAGCCAACCTCTGCCCTTGACCCTGAGACTATCGGTGATGTTCTAGCAGTCATGCAAAAATTGGCCCGTGATGGTATGAATATGATTGTCGTTACTCATGAAATGGGCTTTGCCCGTGAAGTTGCTGACCGCATCATCTTTATGGCCGACGGAGAAGTTTTGGTAGACACAACAGATGTCGATGCCTTTTTCGACAATCCAAGTGAACCTCGCGCTCAACAATTCCTCAGCAAGATTATCAACCATGAAAGTGACAAAGTCAAATAAGGAGGCGTCTATGAAAAAGAAATTCTTTTTATCAGTATTATTTATCATTTTCTTAGCTATGGGCTTAGCAAAAAACGTTCAGGCTGACACAAGCGTCTCAGATATTCAAAAAAGAGGTGAACTGATTGTCGGTGTCAAACAAGATGTACCAAACTTTGGATACAAAGATCCTAAGAAAGGAACCTTTTCTGGAATTGAAACTGACCTGGCCAAGATGATAGCTGATGAGCTAAATGTGAAGGTACGATACGTTCCTGTAACTGCTCAAACTCGGGGACCACTCCTTGACAATGAACAGGTCGACATAGACATCGCAACCTTTACCATCACTGATGAACGCAAAAAACTATACAACTTTACCAGTCCATACTATACTGATGCCTCTGGCTTTTTAGTCAATAAATCAGCCAAATTTAAAAACATCGAAGACTTAAATGGTAAGACAATCGGGGTTGCTCAAGGTTCCATTACCCAACGCTTGATTACAGAACTTGGTAAAAAGAAAGGGTTAAAATTTAAGTTTGTAGAACTCGGTTCCTATCCAGAATTGATTACTTCTTTACACGCCCATCGAATCGATGCTTTTTCTGTTGACCGTTCTATCCTATCTGGATACATCAGCAAAAGGACAGAACTACTTGATGATAGCTTTAAACCATCGGACTACGGTATCGTTACTAAGAAATCAAATACTGAACTCAACGACTATCTAGATAACTTGGTTACTAAATGGAGCAAGGATGGCAGTTTGCAAAAACTCTATGACCGTTACAAGCTCAAACCATCTAGCCACACTGCAGAGTAAGGAGGATACCTCATGACAGATTTATCATCTTGGACAGCCTATTTTCAGGATTTTGGACAATTTTTCAATGGTTTTCTCTTTACCCTTGCCTTAGCTATCGGATCCTTTATCTTAGCTATGCTCTTAGGTATCTTTTTTGGAGCCATATCAACAAGCAAACGAACTGGCTTACGAATCCTAGCTCGAATCTTTGTTGAATTTTACCAAAATACTCCACTCTTAGTGCAGTTTGTAATCGTTTTTTATGGTTTACCTCTGATCACCAATTATGTCATCATGCTTCCTATTTATTGGACTGCAGTTCTCTGCGTAGGACTCTACCATGGAGCCTATATCGCTGAGGTTATTCGTTCAGGGATTCAAGCTATTCCTAGTGGTCAGATGGAAGCAGCCTTATCACAAGGCTTTACCTATATCAGTGCTATGCGCTTGATTATCTTACCTCAGGCCTTTCGTATCATTCTTCCACCATTGACAAATCAAATCGTAAACCTTATCAAGAATACCTCTACAGTGGCCATTATCTCTGGAGTAGATTTGATGTTTGTGACCAAGTCTTGGTCAGCCCTAAACGGAAACTACATTCCTGCCTTTTTAGGAGCTGCCCTCTTCTACTTCTCTCTTTGCTTCCCAGTTGCCCAATTTGGTCGCAAGATGGAACAAGCTAATAAAAAAGCCTATTCACTTTAGGAGGTTACTATGGAATCAATTTTAGAAGTTTTGACCCCAGATAACATCATTTTCATATTTAAAGGATTCGGCTTAACCCTCTATATTTCCTTAATCGCAATCATCCTCTCAACCCTTATTGGAACTGTGCTTGCAGTCATGCGAAATGGAAAAAATCCGTTCTTGCGTATTATTGCAAGTATCTATATAGAATTTGTGCGAAATGTTCCTAATCTCCTCTGGATTTTTACCATCTTTTTAGTATTCAAGATGAAATCGACACCAGCAGGGATTACTGCCTTTACCATCTTTACTTCAGCAGCCTTGGCTGAGATCATCCGAGGTGGTCTCAATGCAGTAGACAAGGGACAGTACGAAGCAGGGATGTCGCAAGGTTTTACTTCACCACAAATCCTTTACCATATTATCTTGCCTCAGGCGATTCGTAAATGTTGCCAGCTATCATTTCTCAGTTCGTAACTGTCATAAAAGATACTAGCCTTCTCTATTCAGTTATCGCCCTTCAAGAACTCTTTGGAGCTAGCCAAATCCTCATGGGCCGCTATTTCGAACCAGAGCAAGTCTTTAGTCTCTATATCCTAATAGCCCTCATTTACTTCATCTTTAACTTAGCTATTTCTAACCTATCACGCATGCTAGCTAGACGATGGCAACAAGCTGCAGAGTAAATCTTTAAATACATTAAACGAAAAAAATAAAAGCAAACAAGATAAAAGCCTGATACTGGGAATTCATCTTGTTTGCTTTTTACATTGTAAAAAAATCGTTTACTAAAACTTAATCTTTTTTATCGTGATTAGGAAAAAGGTAACCTATCCCCACGCAGGCTAAAACCCCTGCTCCAATAACCAAGCCATTTGAAATTGGTAGTAAATCAAAAATGGCATTTGCAATAATGAAGGCAATAATCAGGCACATGAGGCTAGACTTATAATCTTTTTTCATGATATTCTCAATGGTAAAAAAGATAAATAATCCAACTGGAGTCAATGACCAAACACTAGCATCTAAACTAGGCCATCCAACATATCCAAAATACAACACAACTACTGATGCTACTATAAATCCAAGACCTAATACTTTTTTCATTTGTTTATCTCCAATTTCTTTTTTAGGAACTTGAGTTACTTAATAGTGACACCTCACGTCCCTTACAAAAATCATTATAGCAGAGGTCAGTTTCAAGAACAAGTTCTTTTGCCTATCTGGTCTCTATCTCGGTCTAAGTGGTTGAATAGTTAAGATAAAAAAGAAACCCAGTAGAATGAGTTCCTTCACTTTGCCGATTGCAGGGATTGAACCTGTGACCTAGGCTTTACGAGTGCCTTGCTCTACCAACTGAGCTAAATCGGCGATTACACTTACAGTATAGCACTCTGAAAATAGATGTCAAGTAATTTCCATCTATATTAGAAAAAGCCTGTCCTCAGACAAGGCTTTGAGTTTCTTCATCTTAAGAGCCTGCACTTTCGTAGGAATCCAAGCCTCTGTCCCAGAGTTTCAAGGAAATACCTAAGAAGACGAGGGAAATCAGAATCAAACCTCCAATGTTAAAGAAGACATCCTTATCCTGCAAGAAATAGCTGGCAGGATAGTAGGCCGTAAAGGCAAAAGGCACGATAAAGCTAATCAACCAACGAAGAGCTGAATTATAAATGGAAATGGGATACTTAGCAAAGTCATTAAACATATAAAAAATGTAAATCATGGCTCCTGACTGCTTGGTCCAAAAAGCGATACTAGCTGTCGCGATTTTCAAGGAAGTATAAATCAAGGTCGCAAATGGTATGCAGACTAGGAAAAGCAGGAATTTTGGAAGAGTCCAAGCAATGCTAGTCACCGTTGTTGCTAGTAATATTCCACCAACCAAAAGTTCGCCCAAAGCATCAATCTGAAAGGTCTCAACTAGGATGTGAAAGAGAGGATTGATAGGACGAGTCAGATACTTGTCAAACTCTCCCTTTCTCACCAAGCGTTGTCCCAATGCCCAGAGATTATCAAAAAAGAGATGGTCCAGTCCCTTGGGAATCAAGGAAAATCCATAGATAAAAGCAATTTCTTGAAAAGTCCAGCCTTCTAGGGATGGAATATGTTGAAAGATGACATTGAGAAACAAGAGGTTCAAGCCTTGAGTCAGAAAGACTCCCAAGACACCAACCACAAAATCGACCTTGTACTCCATGATTTGCTTAATGTATTGTCTGATAAAAATCAGATGCATGCGTTGATATTTTTTCATACTAACCTCCCTGAATGGTGATAAATGACTGGACTCGTTTCCAAATCAACTGAGACAAGCCCACCATCACTAAGAGCCAGAAAAATTGTAGCAAAAGCGCCTGAAGAATCTGACTGGCATCGTATTTCCCAACAATAATCATGACTGGAGTGTAAATCAAGGATGAAAAAGGCAAGAAGGACAGGATATCTGAAACAACCTTTGGAAAGAAAGCCAAGGGAATCAAAGCTTCCTGACATAAAAGGCCACCAAAAGAAGTCTTGAGGAGATTGGAACCCCAAAGATTTTTAAATACAAAGGCTGAAAAATCCAAAGCAGATATTAAAGAAAAAGTTAATCAGGTAGGCCAGCGTTAAGCTAAAAAGATATAGGATAGTTAAACCCAACACTTCTAAAATCCCTTGCCCAGATAAGATTTTCATAAAAACAATGACACCTAAAAATGGAAGGCCAACGCTGATAAAAATCAACCACTTGGAACCCAGCTCAGTGAAAAGATATGAGGCCGCAAAATGCACCGGTCTCAACAAGCGCATGATGATGGAACCATCCTTGACCTCCTCCCCAATCATAAAGGAGCTATCCGACCTGGTCAAAAGATTGGTCACAAAACTCATGATGATGTAGAGGGTGATATCTGCCATACTGAAGCCCTGAATCAAGGATTCCTGCGAGGAATCAAAGACAGCCTTCCAGAGATAAAAGGCTACAAAAGCTCCCATAACATCGCCGATCCGATAGAGAATAAAGTTGACTCGATAGGTAATCAACTCCTGAACACCTGCATTGATAAAGGGTTTATAACGTCTCCACAATTTGACCATCTTAGAGCTCCTTTCGATAGAAGCGACGGATAATATCCTCGATATCTGTATCCACCATCTTCAAATCGCGGATTTCAAAATCAGACAGGGTTTGTTTGATAATGTCAGCTGACTGGTAGCGTGAACTATCGAATTCAATGTTGAGACTATTCCCCTGTCTATCAATGCTCATATCCGAAAAGCCTTCATAGTGAGAAACGAGATGACTTTGACCTGGTAGTAGTTCAAAGGAAAGAGTCTTCATCTTGCCAAAAGTTTCCTTGAGTTGGCTAACCGTTCCATCAAAAATCTCCTGCCCCTTATCAATCATAAAAATCCGATCACAAAGTTGCTCAATGTCGCTCAGATCGTGAGTGGTCAAGAGAATGGTTGTTTCTTCCTCTTGATTGATCTGAGTAATTGCCCGACGAATGTTATCCTTAACCGAAACATCCAAACCAATGGTCGGTTCATCTAAAAAGAGAACCTTGGGATTGTGAAGCAAAGAAGCTGCAATGTCCGCCCGCATGCGTTGCCCCAGTGAAAGAGTTCGTACGGGATCCTTGATAAAGTCCTTCAAATCCAAGACTTCATTCAAGAAATCCATGCGCTTATGAAAGAGCGAGTCTGGCACATCGTAAATCTCTTTTAAAACCGTGTAGGTCTCTTGTAGTGCCAAATCCCACCATAGCTGGGTGCGTTGTCCAAAAACAACCCCAATATCCTTGACATAATCTTGGCGATTGTCCTGGGGAATCTTGCCGTTAATCCGACAAAAACCAGATGTCGGCTTCAAAATCCCAGTCAGCATTTTAATGGTTGTCGACTTCCCAGCACCATTAGCCCCGATGAAGCCTAAAATCTGCCCCTTTGGTACCTCAAAGGTCAAATCCTTGACCGCTTCAAAGGTCTGCTTTTCAGGATGAATAAAGGAACGTAATGCCCCCTTCAAGCCCGGTTCCTTAACAGTCTTCACAAAATTTTTCTGAAGATGCTCCACTTCTATCATTGCCATATCTATCTCCCTATGGTAAGGAATTGTAACATTGTACTTTGACAACAAATATTCTAAATCCTTACTTTCTACACCTTCTACATTTTATTACTACAGAAGGCTTTATACCAACCTATTATAGTTCAATAAAAACTAGAATGCAAGCGTTTGCCTAAAGTTTATGAAATTGAAAATTTTTCTATTAAAGTGGTATTTTTATACTCAATGAAAATCAAAGAACAAACTAGGAAGCTAGCCGTAGGTTGCTCAAAACACTGTTTTGAGGTTGTAGATGGAACTGACGTAGTTAGTATCCTACACATACGTCAAGGCGAAGCTGACGTGGTTTGAAGAGATTTTCGAAGAGTATTAGTCCAAAATTCTGGCTTAATAGTCTCCTTAAAACACAAAAAAATGAAGCGTTTTTTTGTTATCACATTAATAGAGGGGGGAAGAAAAGCAATCTAATAGCTTTATTCTAATAATTCTAAAACTTTATCATAAAAAGCATTAGCCAAATACCTTCCTCTATTTTCAATTGCAGCAATAGTAAAATCTTTAATATCCCATTCCATTGCATACTTAGTTCTATAGGACTGAGTATGTTTCCTTTTATTTTTAAAAATTAGTTCTTTCATTTGAGGGTAACTTGACTTACGATATGCTGAAATCTTTTCACCAACATCAACATCCCCTAAATCATTATTGGGTTGCTTTTCGAAAACCACAAGATTCCCAATCAAATATTCTGGAGACAGTTCTCCGTTTGTAGCATTTTTTTTCGCTCTGATATGCTCGATAGAGTATTCATCATCATCTCTGGTTCGATATTCAGCTCCTGCACCATGATTTATGACATCTAGCCAATTGTTTAGTGTATAGATGGCATATGTAGATAACATTTTTTCATGTCCAGAGCCTTCCCAGCGATCACTATCATCCCATCTTAATTTGATAAAATTATTCAAGAAATCTTCAAGGTCAGGCAATAATTCGCGCATCTTTACTTTTAACTTTTCAATTTCAATTAGAATTTCTCGCTCATTCAGACGATGTCCTCCGACTTCTCTTAATAATGCTTTTCCAAATTCAAGGTATTCTTCATCAAGTTCGCTAAAATCAGTTTGAGGAGAAATAGCTCGAATGAATTCAAATACAGTTAGCAACTCAAAAAGCGATACTTTAGCTTTTCTACCAAAAGTTGTTTCTTGTATCGAGATAATTATAGGTAATAACTGTCTAGAAGGAGAAATCTTAAGCAACCACTTCAAATTTCTTCCAATTTTATTATCAGTTCCTGAATTAATTTTTAATTCTTTAATTTCTGTTGCGACTGATAACAAAGAATCTAAAAAGTTGAGATATTCAGAGGTATCTAATTCATCAAGGAAGGAAGTATATAGGCTATGTTCTGAAAGTTCATAGTGTATCTCCCACCACTTCGAAATAAATTCATCGATAGAGATATTCATTTGACTGGTTGTTTGAACCAAATTATTCCATTTTTGCAAGACAACATCATCCCCAGTTGGAGGCAATCTTCTTTCTGTAGCATAAAATAGACTGTGCTTAATTAAATCAACATCATTCAACGAAATACCACGAGTATTTAATCTGCCGAAAAGTAAGTTACTCTCTAGTTCGTCATTGACAATTACTACAGATATCTTCGTTCTTAACAAATGATCTAGTAATGCCTGTTTGTCAACTTCTTTTTCAGAAACTAAAGTAGTAAAATAATTTTTAGCTCTATTGAATGGATGACGCTTTTCATCTTGCGTAAGCCTTGAATTTTCAGCAATTTTAACCCAAACACTATTTTGTTCATCATTAAATTTTAAAGGAAGATATCCATCGTTTTTTTCAATACTCCCGAGAGAAGCAATTAATAACAGCAAGGTAATAATTCTTTGCTGACCGTCAACCAATTCATAGTTGTTTTCTGAATCCTTCTTATAAACAATAATGTTTCCCCAATAGTCAGTATTCATATCTGCTTTAGCAAATGAATGACAGAGATCAGAAAACAACTCTTCCCATTGCTTTTCACTCCATGAATATTTTCGCTGATAAAGAGGAATCGAGAAGTAGCAAATCTGCTCGTCCTTAGTTAAAAATGTCGAAAATAAATTTTTGATTGTACTTTCTTGTGCAACATTGATATCCATGTGTTATTGTTCCATCTTTTGTATTATGCGATTTTCCATTCGCTTCATGTATTGTTCCATGAAGACAAAATCAGGCAAGCCATCTTTAATTGGTAACATTATTTTTTCAGCTTTATACCTTGATAAAGGAATTTGCCCTACCATGATTAAAAAAATCTCCTTATATTTAGAAAGTAAAGTAACAATAAATAATTGATTGTATTTATTGGCAGGAAATTTTTGCATATAGGACAAACACATGTGAATCAACTGCAAACTTAAATTCTTGATAATAAGCTAATCCAGCTCCACCATCACCATCTTTATTCCAAGTGATCACATTTGACGATTTAATTTTTCGCGGTTCAGTTTCAACGAATCCCTTTAGACCATTTCCAAATTTTCTAGCAGAAATTAAAGGTACGTTTCCTTTTGCTAAAGAATCCATGTTGCTTTCACTTCCTCTTTCTTTATTAACATCAAAATAGTCCGATATTAAAAACTCTCCCCACTCAACTTCGTCTAATTCTCTAAAATCAGTAATTACATGCTGTTTAGGAAGCTGATAATTATGATTGATCTTATTTAATTTGGTTTTGAACATATTCTCCCATAAAAATTCCAATCAGGAAAGCCAAGATCTGTAATTGGTAGAGACACTCTTTTTTTCTTAAGTCTACCTAAAGTTGCTCCATTCCCTCCCCAGTTCAAAACCTCTAATTGTTTCTTAATAATAGGAATCAAAAAACATTGCAACATTTTTTTATTTAAATATTCATTATAGAAGTTGGACGTTTTGACCAGTATAAAAATCCGCTTCTTGGTAAAAAAACTGTTTGAGTATCCAAACCAATTATGATAACATTTCCCTTATTTATTGGAGATGATTGTTTGGATACAAACATATCTAATCCATTGTTACTTTTTGAGCGAGTAATATATGGAAAATTTTTTTCACCATCATCAATTAGTTTATTTTTATCTATTCCATTCAATGTCGGATGAAGTGTAAAAACTTTTTCATCACCTAGTAAAAAGGTTCCCCATTTTTTATTTCTTATCATTATTTACCTCAAATAAATATCCTCTACCATGAGCATACATATCAAATTGAAAACTCAGATAATCTGCAATTGTTTTTTCAAAATCGGCTTCACTTGGTATCTCATCGTTAAAATAGTAAAAACTATGTAGCCACTCGTCTTCAGGTTGAATGGATGATTTCACCATAAACTTAGTTGTGTAATTATCCTCATTTCCATTGATAACATCAAACAGGAAATTCCTCCTCTCCTTAGCTTTGCCACTATCAACGAGACCAATGTGTCTTTTCACAACAAATTCATCTTCTTCAAAGTTTATAAACTTAACTTTTTTTCGTTCAATATCATGCGGTTTTCCTGCCTCAAAAACTGCGATAACAGTATTAGTACCTACACCATGAAATGTATCTTTATTTACAGTAATTACCATATCTAAAGTATGTTTTTCAAGAATTTTTTTCTTGTATTCCTTTTCTTCTTTAGATTTACCAACCATAGTTGATTGAGGGACAATCACTGCTAGTTTCCCACCAGTCACTAGCATATCTAAAGCATGGCGAATAAAATTGATTTCTGTCAAGGTCTTATCTGTTTTCCCTTGAGAATATGGTGGATTAAATAAGATTTTATTTACTTTCTGCTTTTGCATATCTTCACCAGTAACAGAAAACATATCATTTAGCTGTAGATTACTTTTGCCATCACCTCGTAAAATCATGTTTGTTGTCGCTACGGTGAACATCTTTTCCTGCAACTCTATCCCCAGTAATTGATGTTGCTTAATATGTTTGATTTCATCCTCATCTTTTGCTAGCTTAGTCATTCTATTCATTGCAGAAATCAAAAAAGCGCCACTACCGCAGGCAGGATCTAACACGTAATCAGTTGGTAACACATCAATCAATTCCGTCATAAGAGTTGTAATATGATGAGGTGTCAAAACAATTCCAAGACCATTCCCATCACTGCCTCCATATTTTACAAACTCACCATAAAAATTGCCCAGAATATCATAGTCTGTATTTTGTTTAAAATGGTGAATAACTTTATCTTGTAGTTTTTTAGTAAAATAATGAAGCGGTGTAACTCCTAACGTCTCGTTTTTTTCATTTAGTCGAACATTCGTTGCTAAAAACGAGAACTTATTTAGAAGAATACTGACCTTGTCTTCTGGCATAACACCTTCGGATGCAATGTAGTCCTTAACTGATTTTAGAATTCTCATTCCATCATTATCAATTACTGGCTTTGTCGTATCCTCTGTGCCATCAGGTTTTTTAGAATACTTATTACCCGTTAATTTTTTGATATCAAAATCTTCCTCATTAAGTGCTAAAAGAATTGCAGAAATTACCGTTGCTTTATTCTCTCCTTCGAGCGATGCGTAGTTCCGCAAATCTTCATGTAATTCTTTGGAAACATTTTGCAATTCAAAGATACGTTTTTGCTCAATAGTATAATCTTCAAGTACATTTACTGAATACCATTCATTGATGTTATCTGGATGAAGTTCTTGTAAACTGCTAAGCTTTGGAAGAGGCTTTTCAGTAATCCCTTTATCACTTACAGAAACAAAAATTGGTTGAATATTATGAAATTCTTCATCCCCTGTAACACCTATTGCTATTACTTCATCAAAAGAGCTTGTTTTCGTTACAATATGGTTTGCATAGTGTACTGCACCATTAACTGCATAACCTGACAAAGATGGGATATCTTTAGCAATAGAACCATCATCAGTAAGATTGATAAGTTTATCGTTATCTCTTTTATCCTCAATCACAACAAGGTAATCTGAAATTTGCATTACAAATTCAGGTTTTCCAATTCCAGATTTTCCTTGCTTACTAGCTCCTTTTAGTGCTTTAGAAATTTCTGGATGAGAAGAGCCTTGCTCATCATATCGGACACCAAATTTTTCTATTTCTCTTCTGACATATTGGTCAGTTGCCGTTGCTTCGTTCGCCATGTTTTTCACTTCCTTAAGTTTTTCATCTCCCATTATATCAAAGAAAGCAGCAAATTACTTGAAAATTCGCTACTTTCTTTGCACATTTATATAATTCAACTTTCTTATTAATTGATTTTCACTAACTTCAAAATAAAAATAATGATTCCGTCCATCTTTGGAATTTTCTTTGTTTAATTTGAAGTAGTTTTTCTGATTCATAGACATAGTTCTGAGAATATCATCAACTAGAAAAGTAAATGGTATGTCTATTGCTGAGTATTTTGGAAAATCTTCTTCAAATCGAATATAGTTATCTGAGAAATAGTCCATCTGAAATTTATTCTCATAGAGTTCTTTTCTACTCATAGACAACCTCTTCTAATAGTTGAATGTCCAGGATGACTTCTACTTCAACTAGTTGGTATCCTTCAGGTGTTTTGAGTGATATTTCCTTTACTGCAATTTCCCCCTCCTCCCCAATTAAGGCTTTTTTTGAGTTTTTTGTTTGACTATAAAGCGACCCTTTAAATTCTCAACATAAAGCTGAGAAAGTAACAATAATTTTTCTGTTATGTTTAAGTCACTAGTTAAATCGACACGATATTTCTCTTCTCCTAGTGACGTGGTATGTTCAGATAAAAAGAAGCCCATTCACTTTTGAATACCTGAATCTTGATATTCTCGGGCAGACTGGTAGGGCAAATATGAACGTTCAATCATTTTAAACCATCTAGTCCACCAGCAGAATGACCTCCGATTAGTTTACTTCTAACAATGCTTCTTGATGCTGACTCAAGAGCATTGGCTTTTAAAAGTGAAGAGAACCCAAACTGATCTCGGATGCTGTCAATCGCTGATTGGAGCCTTTCTTCTTTTTCTATTTTTTCAACATTATCAAATAAAGAAACTAGTCCAAACGATTCATTCGCTAGACCTGAATAGTTGACGGCAACGTTCCTTACGGCACCTGAACTGTATTTCTGATGAAATAACTGTAAAACCACATTAGTTAGCATACCCGTCTAATTAGTTGGTTCAATCTTTTTTGTGAGTTGATTGATTTTTTATTTTCCTATTTGGAATAGCCTACATGAATAGAGACAACAGGTGGTTTCTTACCTGCTCGTCTAAGATGAATAGCGACCTGTTCTGCCATTTTTCAAAGCAATTCAAGATCGTATAGTACACACAAGAGGAAGTCGTGTTACAGATATCTATTTGCACGTTACACAAAAAAACAAAAGATCTAATCATTCCTGTTTTTAGATTCGTTAACAAAATAAGTGTGGCAAATTTGTGGCAAAACAAAGAAAAAAAGGGTTATCCAAATCGGATAAACCCTGTTATATCAAACTTTACAAACTT
>BNJS01002225.1_pt1 | contig 23920 bp, 30 predicted proteins | sample 8540461 | NCBI WGS metagenome assembly BNJS01 (sample SAMD00202454, study PRJDB9452) | human saliva metagenome | isolation source: human saliva | place: Japan | reverse complement strand
GTCATGTGTCCATGAAGGGGATGCCTTCCAGCCGACGGTTCCGGCGCCATCGGTTGATCGGCCGGCGGGCTCTCAGTCGTCCAGGTGGGAGACGAGTTCGGCGGCCAGACCCGTGTAGGTGGCGGGCGTCAGGGCCAGCAGGCGCGCCTCGACGTCGTCAGGGCATGCCGAGCCCGGAGATGAACTCGCGCATGCCCTCGGGCGTGACCTTCTAGCCGCGGGTGAGCTCCTTGAGGCGCTCGTAGGGGTCGGCCATGCCGGTCGCCCCGGCGACGGATGCCGCCCGCATCGCCTGCTGGACGGGCTCGCCGAGCACCTCCCAGGTGGCGTCGAGGTCCTCCTCCAGGCGGGCGCGGTCGACGTCGAGCCCGGCCAGGCCACGGCGGATGTTGTCCACGGCCAGCAGCGAGTGCCCCAGGGCCACGCCCACGTTGCGCTGCGTCGTGGAGTCGGTGAGGTCCCGCTGGAGGCGGGAGGTGACGAGGTGGCGGCCAGCGTGTCCAGCAGCGAGCAGGAGATCTCCAGGTTGGCCTCGCCGTTCTCGAAGCGGATCAGGGTTGACCTTGTGCGGCATGGTCGACGAGCCGGTGGAGCCCTGCGCGCCTGTGACGCTGGGTGGAAGTAGCCCAGCGAGATGTAGGTCCACACGTCCGTGGCCAGGGTTGTGGGCGATCCGGTTGAAGCGGGCGACGTCGGAGTAGAGCTCGGCCTGCCAGTCGTGGGACTCGATCTGCGTGGTCAGTGGGTTCCAGGTCAGGCCCAGGTGCTCCACGAAGCCGCGCCCCACGGCCTGCCAGTCGACGCCGGGCACGGAGACGACGTGCGCGCCGAAGGTGCCGGTGGCGCCGTTGATCTTGCCCAGGTACTCGGATGCCTCGACGCGGCGCACCTGACGGCGCAGCCGGTGGGCCAGGACCGCCAGCTCCTTGCCGAGCGTCGTGGGGGTGGCCGGCTGGCCGTGCGTGCGCGCCAGCATGGCGGCGTCGGCGTACTCGTGGGCCATGGCGGCCAGGTCCTCGACCAGCCCGCGGGCGGCCGGCAGCCACACCTGCTCGACGGCGCCCCGGATCGTCAGGGCGTAGGAGAGGTTGTTGATGTCCTCGCTGGTGCAGAAGATGTGGACGATCTCGCCGACCTCGGGCAGCACGGTGGGGCCGTCGTCGGCGCTGACGACGCCGGGGGCCTGAGCGGCCGCGGTCAGGCGCCGCTTGAGGAGGGTACTCGACGGCCTTGACGTCGTGGCGGGTCTCGGCCTCGATGGCGCCGAGCTCGGCGATCTCCTCGGCCCCGAAGTCCTCGACGACGCCGCGCAGGTAGGCCTTCTCGGAGTCACTCAGGCGAGGGGCGCCGGGCAGGACACCGCCGTCGGTGAGATGGATGAGCCACTGACCTCGACCTGCAGGCGGGCCCGGTTGAGGGCGGCCTCGGAGAGGTGGTTGACCAGCGGTGCGGCGACGGCGCGGTAGCGGCCGTCCAGGGGGCCCAGTGCGATGGCGGGGAGACGGTGAGAGATCGACCATGCCGCTCATTGTGGCAGGTTGCCGCCGATTCTCGCGAGGCGGAGCTGGAGGACGTCGGAGCCGTTGCGAAGAACCTCGCCCAGCCCGGAGCCGGTCCTTCGTGGTCCTACCGCTGAGCGAGGCGGTGGGGGCGGGTCCCAGGGTGAGGAATCAGCAGCGAACAGTTCTCACTGTTCGCCGCTGATTCGCAGGACGAGCAGTGAATATTACGGTAGGGTCGCCAGTGGTTCCCAAGGTGCTGTGGAGTGGGTGGTCAGGTTCTTGTTTGCCTGGTCTTGCCTGGTGCTGGTGGGGGTCGGTTGTTTGCTGTCGTTCGGTTGTGAGGGGTGTTGCTGGTGGTGGATCTTCACTTGATGTGGGGTGATCTGGGGGTGTTGTCGTCGTCGTTGGACGCGGTGCGCGCTGACCTGGATGGCGTGGATGTGGCGGGGGGGGAGTGGCCGCCTCGGCGATGCCCGGTTCGATGAGTGCGCGGGCGGGTGGAGGCGGCGGTGTCGTCTCTGGAGGCTGCGTGCGCGGCGGTGGGTAGTTGCTATGGGAGCGTCAGCAGTGGCGTGCGCTCCCTGACGGCGATTCATCAGGCCAATGACCAGGCGGTGTCTGGTGGGGCTCAGTCGCTGGCGCCCACCGGGGCCGGCCCGGGGCGACGCGGCCGGCCTGGCCCTCTTGCGGGAGGGGAGTGAGCCGGTGGTTACCTGGAGTGATGTGTGTCGGTGGAGTCCTGAGCCCTTTGGCGCAGGCCGCTGAGTCGTTGGGGCGGGCGTCAGGGGCGCTGACGTCGATCAGGGGTGAGGCGCAGTCGGCGCGGACCCGGGTCGCCTCTGAGGCCCCCAGTATCACCGCGGCTCGTGGGGCGCAGGGGCGCTGTGAGGCGCGGCATGGTGAGCTGATCGGTCGGGTGCGTGGCATGCACCGGGCCACGTGGGACGCCTGTGACGGTGTGGCGATGGTGCGCAGGAGCGTGCTGGCCTGTCAGGACTACGCTGCGGCGCACCCTGCGGTGGTGCTTCACGACGACGGCAGCGTCAGTGCCAGCCCTGAGGCCAAGGCGAGTGGCACCGGTGGCGCCAGCGTCGGGGGCGAGAGCGGAGGCAGCGGTGACTCCGCCGCTGCCGAGGCCGCGAAGGTGGCCGGGCAGGTCGCCGAGCTCCAAGCCATGGTGACCGCTACGCTGGCCCAGGCCAACCAGGTCGACCAGTCCTACGCCGCCGCGCTGGCCATGGCCGCAGCGGACAATGGCGCAGGGCAGCCAGCACCAACAACCGATGATCGAGGTCGTGCGAGCGCTGGCCGCGTTGGCCCACGCAGCGGGCGATCCAATGATGGCAAGAGCGGTAGCGGTAGCGTTGACCCGAATAACCAGGGCAATGGCTCCATAAACCGCCAGTTGCTGGCGAGCATGGGACATGCCTGGAGTCGCTTCATGGAAGTACTCCCACGACCCCCAGAACGAGGGCTCGGGGAAGTATGCCAAGGATAGACCCACGCTGGTTGACCACATGATGCACGAAGCCGCAACAATCGCAGCAGAGAAGATGAAAAGGTGTGGCCCGATGCATCGAAGAATTTGCTGCACTTTCGGCAATACCGGCGATCCTCAACCAATTGACGTCGATGCCAGGATACGCGACATGCCTCATCTGAAACAGAGGTCCGAGTTTGAGTCGAATTTTTGGCAAAAGCAGGCCGCAGAAGATGCCGCCCAACGCGGCGCGACAGGCCAGTAACTTACCCCTTCGACTCCTCATGGAGGCCAGGGGGAGCGGATCAGAGTACGCAACCAAACTGGTTTTACGCCACCGGCAATTTTCAGGCGGCCACAGACGGTACAATCACCGTATATCCTCCAAAGGATGGGAGTTCAAACTGGACACATAAGCACAACTATCGGACCCACGTTGCGAGATCGCTACAACTGGGACGGCAGCAAGTCTACGACTATCTTTGGGATCACTATTGATGACAAGGAGCTCCAAAGACTTCATCAGACAGGACTCGCTCAAGAGTATGACCTGTCTGGAGAGTCCTCTGTAAGTAGTGGGAGTGGTACAGTTGAGGTTAAGTGAGGTAGTAGCTCAAGAAAACAACTTTTATTATTGCCATTTGCGCACTCACCGCCGTCACACTCAGCATCGTTGGCGGTATGTTTCCATTCCAGGGCGGCTCAGACAGGCCCTCAATCGCCATCTCCCTACTGTGTCCAGCCTCCAGCAGGAGGGTGCACCTCACCCGGCGGATATGGAGCACCCGGACCAGATTCTTGCTAGTGGGTACGGGCAAGCCCCTCGAGCTGCTCGCGTTACCTCTGTTACCCCGGCGGTTGAGTATGTCAAGGCTAATCCCAGAGGCTGGGGTATGTGATTGCTTACGGCAACTGACCCCTGCCATGTGACAGTCATGTCACGGACACCACCATATTTTCAGGTGATATCATCGAAAAAGCTCCGACCGCTAAACCCGGAGGGATTGAAACATTAGACATAAACTTCGATGAGATCAGCAATCCTTGGGAAAACGGACTAAATGACAGTGTCCTCGTGCTGGAACGACCTTTAGGCGTGGGTGGCTCATCATTATCGGCCCTCTGGGTGAGCCGATACACTTTTGGTTACGTGACCGCCCGGCAGACTCTTTCGGCCGCGTGACGAAGCTCCATGCTTGTCTCTCGACGGGACTTCGCAATCGGCTGCGCCACGGCGTTCGCCCTTGGAATGCTTGCCGCCTGCAGCAACTCTCGCGGCCGAGGTGGTACCCAGCCCTCCGCATCGGTACTGCCGAGCAATCAGCAGGAGGGTGCGCCTCACCCAGCGGATATGGAGCACCCGGAGCAGATCCTCGCTATTGGAAGTGGGCACAAACTGCCTGAGGGTGCGGATGTCGCCTCTGTCACCCCAGCGGTTGAATACACTAAACACAACCCCAGAGGCTGGGGCTACATTATCGCTTTTACGGCAACCGACCCAGCCATACGACAGTACGTCACAGACAATACGAGCTTTTCAGGCGAGACTATCGACCGGAATCCAAATTCCAAACCTGGAGACATTCAACTGTCGGACCTAAATTTCCTGACGAGATCAGCCGTCCTTGGAGAGCAGGATTCAGTGATGGCGCTCTCGTGCTGGAGCGGCCTTTAGGGCGTGGATGGCTCATCATTATCGGCTCCTCTCGGTGAGCGATACACTTCGGGTGCGTGCTGCCCGGCAGACTCTTTCAGCCGCGTGACAAGAAGGAGGCTCCATGCTTGTCTCTCGACGGGACTTCGCCATCGCCTGCGCCACGGCGTTCGCCCTTGCAATGCTCGCCGCCTGCAGCAACGCTCACGGCCGAGGCGATACCCAGCCCTCGCATCGGCGCCGCCGAGCAACCAGCAGGAGGGGTGCCCCGCATCTCGGCAGATATGGAGCACCTGGAGGATCCTCGCCATTGGAGATGGGCACAAACTGCCTGAGGGTGCGGACGTCACGTCTGTCAACCCAGCGGTTGAATACACTAAACACAACCCCAGAGGTTGGGGCTATATTATCGCCTTCACGGCAACCGCCCCTGCCATACGACAGTATGTCACGGAGAACACCAATCATTCAGGCGACATTATTGAGGATTACTCAACCGCTAAACCAGGAGACATTCAACTGTCAGACCTAAATTTCGACGAGATCAGCCGTCCTTGGAGAGCAGGATTCAGTGATGGCGCTCTCGTGCTGGAGAGACCTTTAGGGCGCGGATGGCTCATCATCAACGGGTCCTCCCGGTGAGCGATACACTTCGAGCGCTCACTGCACCGCAGGAATCCGCGGGTGCCACTGGGCCGATTACCTATCCTTTCAACACGAAATGGCAAGGCGAAACAGCCTCAGAAAGCGCGAACTGGTATTACGCGGTAGGCTCATATGATCAAGCCACCGAAGGTACTATCACTGTGTATCCTCCCACGCCCGACCATCCTAACGGATACTACACGTGCGACTACAAGGTTCATGTCGCAGACCGCTACAACTGGGATGGAGGTAAGTCCACTAAAATTCTTGGCATGACAATTACAGATGAGCGGCTACAGAGACTTCATCAGAGAGGGCTTGCTCAGGAATATGACCTCAAAGGTAATTCTTCCGTTCGGAGTGAGAGTCATGACTTTTAAACCAAATCGACGCGGCATCCTGGGGGTGCTTGTAGTCGGCTGTTCGGCCGTGACGGTTGCCGCCCTATGTCTAGCGGTCTACACCTTTCACAGATTAGATAGATTAGTGGAAAATGCTCCCCAAGAGTCCGCTTCTGGGGTATCTGGTAATCAGCAGGAGGGCGCCCCGTATCCGGCAGATATGGAGCACCTGGACCAGATTCTATCTCTCAAGGGTGGACAGACCCTCCCCGAAGGTGCTCACGTAGTATCGGTTAAGCCTGCCACCAACTCTGCCAGGGTGTTTCCTGGAGGGTGGGGGTATGTCATCGCCTTCACCGCCACCGATTCTTCCATACGAGACTATGTCACTGAACGGACCGGAAACCCTGGGGAGCTCATCGAAAGGTATCCGGCGGCGTTAAAAATTGAAGGTGGCTTAGAAGATATCGATCTTAGTGACATTAGTAACCCTTGGAACTGTGGTCTTGGACAGGCCAATGTTCTCCCTCGAGCGCCCCTTAGGGAGAGGGTGGCTTGTCATCCAAGGTGGGCCGCGTTAAAGTGATCTAACTTGTCAATCTGAGGTGCTTGTGACTGTGTCGCGGAAACAATGGGATTCTTCGGATGCCGATCAGAGCGTTCGCCTTTACAAAAGCAAGCAGGACACTTTGAGTTGGTGTTGATCGAAAAGTTCTCTTGTATCGCCAGTAGGGAGTTTCCATGCTTGCTCTGCAGAAGGGGATTTGTTGCGGCTGCTAGTCGTGTCCGCTACTCGGCGTGCAGTGCTGCCTGCGTGGTCCCCACAGCCGAGGCGACGCCCAACCCTCAGCATTGGTACTGCCGAGCAACCAGCAGGAGGCGCACCTACCCGGCAGACATGGAGCACCTGGACCAGATTCTTGCTGGGTACGGACATGTTCTCCCTGAGGGTGCGTCGTCACATCCGTCACTCCAGCGGTTGAGTACGTCATTTGCAATCCCAGGGGTAGAGTACGTTATCGCCTTCACAGCAACTGACCACTGCCATGCGACAGTATGTCACGGACACCACCATATTTTCGGGCGACACTTCATCGAAAAAGATCCGACCGCTAAACCCGAAGGGATTGAAACATTAGACCTAAACTTCGATGAGATCAGCAATCCTTGGAAAGACGGACTAACTGACGGTGTCCTTGTGTTGAGCGGCCGTTAGGGCGTGGATGGCTCATCATTATCGGCTCCTCGTCGAGTGAGCGATACACTTCGGTGCGTACTGCCCGGCAAGCTCTCCCGACCGCTCGTTGAGGAGGTTCCATGCTTGTCTCTCGACGGGACTTCGCCATCGCCTGCGCCACGGTGTTCGCCCTTGCAATGCTCGCCGGCTGCAGGAACTCTCACAGCCAAAGTGATGCCCGGCCCTCTGCGTCGGCGCTGCCGAGCAGCCAGCAGGAGGGCGCACCCTACCCAGCAGATATGGCGCACCTGGACCAGTTTCCATCCCTCAAAGGTGGCTTGGAAGATATTGATCTTCGCGGCATTAGTAACCCGTGGAACTGTGGTCTTGGACAGACCAATGTCTCTCTGAGTGTCCCTTTGGGGGTGGCTTGGTTATCCAGGTGCGCTGTTAAGAACCGTTTTCTGGACGGTCGCGAGGTAATCTGTTCCAAGATCAAGCAAGAACGCTCTTCCTTTAATGTGGGGCAACCAAAGAACGTCGGACCCGCCAGATGAAGGTTGCCTTATCCGTTGATTCTGTCAGGGTGAACCCCAGTTGTCTTTTTGCCGTACTAGTTCTGGTGGTTGTGTCGTTAGTTTTCTCTGCTTGCGGATCTCTGCTCAGACGGGCCCGGCGCCCGGGCAGTCAGCATCGACGCTCCCCAGCAATGAGCGGAGGGTGCGTCACATCTGGAGACATGAGGCTCGGAGCAGTTCTCACCTCGCCCGATGATATGCGGAACACGAGATGCATCGCCTCGCACCCTCATCGGGGAACAATGGCAGATCGATCGCCGCAGTCTTGCGCTGAGGCGTGCCTCGTGGAGCCATATCGTGATGGCCGAGGCGAGGTGCTCTCGATAGCGCTACTGCGGGTGAGATGTGGACGTTTCGCTGAGGGGCGCCGTCGGGGTGGTGATGAAGACGGGCTGCGGGGCGGGCTTGCGCTGGCGGTAGGCGTTGACGACGACGTAGAGCAGGATCCCGGCCGCCGGCAGATTGACGGCGGCGACGGCGTCGTGGTTGTAGAGGCCGTAGCCGAGCAGGGCGATCGCCAGTCCGAGGCCGATGGCGCTCAGTACCGGGATCGGTGGCCCGGGGATGGGGCGGGCCGGCTCAGCCTGCTGCACGTGCTGGGCCTGGAGCATGATGAGGCTGACCGTCAGCAGGCTCAAAGGCGTCAGGAGGGAGGTCTCCCAGCCGAAGAAGGCGCTGCCGAAGGTGAGGACCAGAACGGTGGTGGCAAGAGTGGAGACAAGAGGAGGGAGGAGTCGCATACTAGTGACCTCGTGGGCGGATATCATGGGGAGTGGTACGACCAGGGCAAAAATCCTGCCGGATTCTTGTGGTGTTTTCAACAAGTGGCCCGTCATCGTTGACGGGGAGCACTACCCGGTTGCCGTCAACCTACACGGCAGGTCGGTCCCGCATCCCTAAAATTGGCTCTGACCAGCGAAAATGCAATGGCTCTGTGATGCCATAGGTGCTGTGCCGCCCAGAGATCACGAGCCCGTGGAGGGAGTGTGGATGTCGACGAGACCGGCGGTCAGACGGCTGGTGGGGGAAGACCTGGCCAGTGAGCAGATGCTGGCCCTTATGCGCGAGGCCGCGGGACTGCCCGACGCCGAGCTACGTAGGATCCTCACCGAGGAGCTGGCTGTCGTGGAGGTTGTGGGCACGGGTCCGCAGGGTGCGCCCACCTCTGTGGCCGCCTACGTGTCTCGACCCGATGGCGTCGTGCTGGAGTACATTGCCGTGGCTCCGGGGCTACGTGGCGACGGAATCGGGCGGGCGCTCGTTGATGCTCTTGTCAGTGTGTCTGGGCAGGTTGTCGCCGAGACCGACGATGACGCCGTCGGCTTCTACCGGGCGCTCGACTTTCGATATCGGTCCTGCGCCATCGGACCCGCGCTGGCCGGGGCGCCGCCGCTACCGCTGTGTGCGGCGGCGCTGATTCCGAACGGCGCATGTCGGGGACTGCGTATTGCCCCGAGGACGTCCTTCTCCCCCGAACGACGTGGCTCCGCCTCCAGTCGTCTGGGGGCCAGCGCAGTCCTCGGGGCGAAAGTACGTTCTCGACCGACGTCGTCGCAGGGCCCGAGCGGCTGGTTGTGCCATATGCTGACCTCATGGGTCGCTTCCGTACTGATGACGCACCGGCACTCATTCGTGCTGCGCGTCTGGATGCAGGGCTCTCACGGGTTCAGTTGGCCCAGCGTGCAGGCTTGAGCGAGTCGGTCTTGACGCAGGTGGAGTCCGGGGCGTGTGCGGTGTCCGACGAGCTGCTCGAGGCGGTGCTGCGTGCAGCCGGTTACCGGCCGTCACTCCCACTTGCCATGCAGGCCGATAAGATCCTCGCCTGCGCCGAGTCTCATGGCCTCAGCAACCTCCGCGTTTTCGGATCGTCAGTCCGGGGGGAGGATGACTTCGACTCCGACATCGACCTTCTGGTCACGCCGTCGACCAGTAGTGACCTGTTCGACCTGGCCCTGTTCGTCGATGACGTTGAGAGACTCACCGGGTTCCCGACCGACGTTGTCTCCGACTCCCCGCTACCTGCTCAGCTGGCTGACGCCGCACGAGAGGCGGTGCCACTGTGAACGAGGATCGTCAACGGGCTGCTTCACTCCACGTGCCAGGCAGAACGCATCAAGGCTCCATGATCGTGAGAATCTGGACGCCGAGCGTCGGGCCATTCGAACCACACGCAATATTGCGGCACACGCAGGCTATCGCTCGATGGATGACAGCCTTTTCTGGGTGGCAATCACTCGGCGTGTTCCCGAGATCCTGGACCGGATCCAAGCCGGCGGGTGACGTGCCCTATCGGGCTGAGGACGTGCTCGCGGTGACCTCACGGGCCTGCCACTCCCTCAGGCTGCGCACCAGGACGTAGCCCAGCAGGCCCAGTGCGGGCAGGGTGAGGAGTACGACGAGGTCGGACCGGTAGAGGCCACGCGCGAGAATGAGCGTTGAGATGATGAGCCCGATAGCTCCCAGCATCCGGATTCCTGCCGGCGGCAGGTTTTGCTTGCCTGGATCCGAGTTCTGGGCTCGCAGCAGGAGAAGGCCGAGCAGGAGCATGCACAGTGATGAGTTGAGGCTGCTGAGCTGCCACCCGAACAGCATGCTCCCGATTGAGGTGGTCAGGACGGTGAGGGCGAGGACGAAGATGGCGAGCTTGATGAGTCGCATGGAGAGCACCTCGGTGAACATGTCGCGTCGATGAACGGCTCCAGGGTACGTCCGCCCCCTTGCCCGGTGCTACCTTGGGGTTAGTTTTCGGAGGCTACTGCCCATGGTGCGGCCACGGGTCCAGTAGCCCTGGTGCTGGATGCTGCGCCGGCTCAGACCGGAGGCGATCAGGTGGCGCCGCACCGCCTTGGTGGCGCTGCTCTCCAGCGCGATCCAGACCCAGTCCAGTGCCAGGTCCCCGGTGTCCGCCCACAGGGTGCGGTCGACGGCGGCCAGCAGCTTCTCCTCGGAGACCTCGGGGTCCACACGGATGAGCCGATGGTCGCGCGCGGCCAGGGGCAGGAAGCCGTCCTCGGGCGCCAGCATGACGACGGTGGCCCGGTTGCTCGCCGGGGAGGCGGCGACGGCGTCGGCGAGTGCGGGAGCGGAGGCCTGGTCGCCCACCAGCAGCATCCGGTCGCCGGGGGACGGCGGCGGTAGCTGGTGCCGCCCATCATCTGGACGGATACGGTGGCTCCCGGCTTGACCCGCTTCGCCCACCGTGACGCGGGGCCGCTGGGCTCATGGTGCAGGACCAGGATGATGGCGGTGGCGTGCTCGCGGTTGATGCGGGTGAGGGTGTAGGCGCGCTGGTGCTGGCGGCCACCCTGCTGGATCCACATCCGCGCCCAGGCGGTGGGCGGCAGTATGGCGGTGTTGGCGCCCAGCAGGCTCGGGCAGTGGACGGTCAGCTCCGTGTAGGGTGCCAGCTCGCGCACCCCGGTCACCGTGAGCTTGTGCTCCGGCACCCGCAGTGCCTTGAGCACTGTGCCTTGGAATCCCCTCCCGCCACGTGCCATCTGCGTGCTCCGCCTCCCGGTCGTCTGATCTCGCGTGATCTCACGCTAAGGCGAACCATAACCGGAATGGATGTGGGATTCCTTAGGGACCCCTGCCGAGAACAGTGGAGAAAATGCCGAAAGAATTCCGGTAGCGCCCGGGGTGGAGGAGGTGACATACCGGGGTGCCGTCGCCGGAGGGCCTGTACCGGTGAGCCGCCGCCTCAGGCCATCGGGTCCCAGCTGGGCAGCATGATGGGCTCGGTCTCCAGGGCGGCGCGGACCTCCTCCGGCAGGCGGCTTGCGCGCACGACGACCTCGAAGACGTACTCGTCGAACCAGGAGTCGCTCATCGTGTGAAAGCCCTTGTCCCCGAGCTTGTCGCCCCAGGAGTTCTCCACCCGCCAGCGCCGCGGGACACCGTCGACCAGGTCGACGCCGGTCAGGCACATGGCGTGCGTGAGCGCCGACTCGCGCGCCACCAGCCGCTCGGCCTTCGTCATCGACAGCTCCACCCCGTACAGGCCCTCGTAGTCGTGTAGGGCGGCGTCCCAGATTCCGGCCTTCTTGTCCCGCTGCCTGGCGACGTCGCAGGCGAACCACACCGGCTCACCGTCCTGGATCGCGGCGATCGCGGCGGCCTTGAGCACCTCGAGCTCGGCGGTGACGTGGTCCTGGACCGGTTCCCCACCATGACGTCACTGCGGCCCATGCCGTAACGCGTGTTGACCGCGATCCGGGGCGCGGGTCGTGGGCCAGGACCACGAACTCCTCCACCCCGGTGACGTAGGCTGCGCGAACTCGTGGTGTGAGCGTCCCGACCCGGTGAAATTCCTTGTTCTTATCGCGGTACTGCCACACGAACTCGTCGGGCGGGGTGCCCAGGTGGATGCACAGCATCCGGTGAACCTGCTCCAGGGCCGTGCGCCGCAGAGGCTCGGGGTCGACGCCGTCAGCCACCGCGGTCCGCAGGCGCAGGGCCGTGCGCCGCAGCAGCGTGGCCAGGTGCTCATTCATCGCCTCGGAGTCACCGGCCGAGACCGTGTCCGGCATGGCGTGGGCCGGCACGATCCCTGCACTGGCCACCAGGCGCGCGAACTCCGGCCACCAGCCGCCGTCGGGAATGGGGGAGTACAGGAGGCGACGACCTCGCGGTCGTCCAGGGGACGGTCGGCCTCGGTGATGACGCGGGTCAGGAAGGCGTTGGCCTTCTCCAACTTGTCGTAGAAGAAGGGGAAGGACTGGCTCAGCTCCAGGGAGTCGAGCTCGAGCTCCTTGATCATGGAGGCACGCAGCACATTGAGGCCGGCGAAGGCCCAGCAGCGCCCCGACTGCTTCTGGTCGGTGATCGAGGCGTCCGGGACGAGGTCGGACACGGAGGTGTCGATGGAGGTCACCACGGCCCGATCCAGGGAGACCTGCTCCACGTCCGTGGTGGCGACGGCGTTCCCGGCCAGGCGGGCGGTGGGGTCGGCGAGGAAGGCGGTATTGCGCTGGGCGACCCAGGAGGTGTCGATCGTCATGAGGCAGAGGATAGATGATTGGCGGCGCGCTCGCGTCCCCGCCCGGCCGCTGGGCGCCGTCACCGGATGGCCTGCCGGGTGACCCGACGCCGCTAGGATCGCGGCATGACGCAGCCCCGCCAGCAGCACTCCGATCCGCGGTCCGACGCCGCTCACTCCGCCTCCCGCTGGGAGGAGCGCTACGCCTCGGTCGAGCAGCTCTGGTCGGGTCGCCCCAATGACTGGCTACCGGAGCTCGCCACCGACTGGAGCCCCGGGACCGCCCTGGAGATCGGCTGCGGTGAGGGCGCCGACGTCCTGTGGCTGGCCGAGCGCGGCTGGCAGGGTGGTCGGGCTGGACCCTGTCCGCCACCGCCATCGGGCGTCTGACCGGGCAGGCCGAGCGGCTCGGGGTCGCCTCGCGCGTGACCGGTCGTGTGCACGACGCCGGAGACGGCCTGCCGGCGGGGCCCTTCGACCTGGTGACGAGCTTTCACGTCCACGGCGGGCACGAGCCGGGCTCCCTGGACCTCGTGGCCCTCCTGTCCGACGCCGCCGCCCGCGTCGCCCCCGGCGGGCACCTGCTCACGGCGGTGCACGCCGTCAATCCGCCCTGGCACACCCACCACGCCCGGACCTACACGGCCGCCGAGCTCCTCGAGGGCCTGGCCGGGGCGACGGCCGGCTGGCAGGTCGTCGTCGGCGAGGAGCGCCAGCGGCAGGGCGACAGGGCCCGACGGCCAGGAGGGGTGCCGGGCCGACGCCGTCGTGTGCCTGCGCAGGCCGCCGGCCTCGGTTTGATGAACAAGCCGTGGGAACGGCCCTGAAGAAGTGCCGGAATATTCTGGGTAATCGCCAGAATGTGGTGCACACTACGTAGAAATGGCGGAATGGCGCCTATTTCTCAGCATGTTCATAGGGGAACTCGGGGGGTCCGCTCAGGATCGGTGGGTTACATAGTTACTGCCGCCGGACGGAACCGGTCACGAGGGTTGGGGAGCCCGATGACTGGCAGGTCTCCGAGTCTGGAACGGGTCTTAGGGAGCCCGGACCGGACGTTCTGGTGAAGGAGGGCTCCGCCTCCCGGCCTTATGGGAAGCCGGGTAGCAGGAGGACCTCGCGAGCTTGGGCCCGCGGTCCGGGGAGACCGGACCGCGGGCCGAGTCCTTTCACTGAGCGGATGTGGGTGTCGAGGCCGGGCTGCTGGGGTCGGCTGTCAGTCAGTGCGGTGAGCCCCTCTCCGCCTCCTGGCGTGCGGTCCACCGGGGGCCACAGGTACCTGAATGCAGGACTGATCCACAGGGCTGAAAGCGGGCGCTGCGGTCGCCTCGGGGGCGCCCTACCGTCGAGTCATGTCTTTCTCACTGTCACGCTCCAGGTCGGACTATGACCACGCCGTCGCCCTGTTCCCCACGTCGGTCCCCGCGAGCTGGGTGGGGGCGGACTCCACCGCCTGCCAGACGGCGCTCACCAAGGCCTCCGGGCTCTTGAGCGCGTTGGCGACGCGTTATGACACGGCCTTCTCCAAGCTCAGTGTCATCGAGTCACGCAACTCGTCGATTGGAACGAGTCCGTCATGAGCCCGGTCGCCATGGATGGCTCCAGTGGTCCGTACCCCGCCTGGAAGCAGGACCCCCATGCGACGGAATCGCCGGCCTCCAAGTCGTCGCGCCCGAAGCCCAAGACTTCTCCCGCCCCGTACACCGGGCCGGCCCCGGAGGATACCGGCCACACCTGGACCATATGGGGTGGGGGCGCCGCCGTCGTGGTGGCGGGCGGAGCCGTCTCCGTGAACACGAGTGACCTCGACTCCCTGGCCAGCAGCCTCACCTCGGCCGCCGGATCCCTCGATGACGCACGAACACTCATTGCCAACGCGGTCACCGAAGTGAATGCGGTGCCGCCTCCGCCTTCACCACCACTTCAATTCGACCCTCTTGACTCGAACCTTCTTTCCCCTCCGGGTAGAAGGTGGAAGGATGTTAATGGCCAGTGCGTTCCTATTCAGGACGACGGGGATCCTTCTGATATTCGTCGTCTCATCCGCGATGGGGGTAGTGACGCACGTGTCCATACCGGTCTCGATGTCGATCTGGAAAAGTCCGAAGCGCTTGAGGCTCTGGATGCGTTGAGCACGGGGGCGGGGTCGCTCCAAGACGTCGCCAACACCCTGCGCGGCATCGCCTCCGACGTCACCGCCTGCTCCCAGGCCCACACCCTGGCCGAGGGGAAAGCCACTCCCGTGAGATGGTCTTGTGGGGCCTGTGGACGTTCGGGCCTTCGACCCCGGCCTCCTCCAGCTGGCGCTGGGCCCCTCCATCGCCGCTCAGTTCCCCACGATCTCAGCTTTGCTGGCGTCGTCACCGGTGGCGGGCAGAATGCTCTACGAGCTGTTGGAGGACAACGAGGACGGCCAGGCCGTCGTCGAGGCCCTCACGCTCCTGCTCAGCGACCCGACCACCGAGCAGTGGGTCAAGGAGGACCTCGTCAGGATCGTCCTGCTGACGCGCTGGCTCAAGAACGCCAAGACCGGGCGGGAGGCCGCCACGGTCCAGACCTACCTCCAGCAGGTCTCTCAGCGCCTCGACCCCTGGGCGAAGCAGCGCCTGCCCGGACAGGTCACCGTGGGGACGCAGACCGTCGACACCAAGAGCCTCACACCCATGCAGCGCGTCGCCGATGACCCTGGGGTGAACGCCGCCGCGCTGGGGGCGGGAATCTATGGGACTCAGAGCGGCATCACGGTCACCCCCGTCGGTGGAAACGGAGCCACCGTGCTCCCGCCGCCGCCAGGACCCTTCGGGCTCGCCAGCGCCGTGAAGCCCGGCATGACCGGCAAGGGCAAGGAGACCAAGTCCCCGCAGAACATCTCCGAGACCATCACCCACTGCCAGGAGGTGCAGTCCTCCAGGCGCTCCCTCGGTCAGGGCTACGAGGAGGCTGGGGTCATCTCCATCCAGCGGGTCGAGCATGCCGACGGCCGCGTCTCCTGGGTCGTCTACGTCCCCGGCACCACAGACTGGACCGTCGGTGACGGCGAACCGCAGGACCTGCTCACCAACCTCGAGGGCGTGGGAGGCACACCCACGGCCAGCGGAGAGCGGCGTCGTCACCGCCATGCGCCAGGCCGGTATCAAACCGGGGAGGAGATCGCCCTCACGGCCACTCCCAGGGCGGAATCACCGTCTCCAACATCGCCGCCGACCCGGCGATCCAGGACCGCCACAACATCACCTCGGTCCTCACCGCCGGCTCCCCCACCGCAGGAGCCGACATCCCCGACGACGTCCGCGCCCTCCACCTGGAGAACACCGGTGACGCCGTCCCCGGGCTCGACGCCGCCCCACACCCACCGGCCCCCACCGGCAGGTCGCCATGCTCGACACCCATCAGACGAGCACGAACGGCTACCCCCACGCCTCCACTGCCTACGCCCAGGCCACTGAGGGTCTGGAGGACAAGGCCCCGAGCCGGCCGACTGGAACAAGTCCTTCTCGCACGCCTCGGGAGCCGGCGAGCAGGGGACGACCACCACCGAGTACACCTTCGCGATCCAGCGCAACACCGACCCCAACGGGGTCTACAAGGGCGGCACCACCTACCGGGGTGCAGTGCCGTCGGCGAAGCCTTCCTACCCGCTGCCCACCCCGGCCCCGCAGCCGACGGGCCAGCACTAGGTGTTGTGGGTCATGAGGTTGCAGGCGCGCGCCGAGTCGACGATGACCGACCCGTGGGTGATGCCCACCGGCGCCGGGAGGCGCTGGTCGGTATCAGCGGGAGCGGCCGACGTCGTCGGCGTCAGTCCTCGCGGCGCACGAGTATCGCGGCGATGATCGAGGAGATCACCGAGATGATGATCGAGCCGGCCACCGCCGAGCCGAAGGAGGAGACCTCCAGCCCCAGCGGCACCGAGCCGCCGGTACCCAGTGCCGCGATGTGGTCGGTGAGCCGGCCCGTCAGCGAGAGCATCGCACCGTTGATCACCAGGGCGAACAGTCCGAAGGTGATGATGTAGAGCGGAAAGGTCAGGAACTTCGCCACCGGCTTGATGAGCGAGTTCACCAGCGCCAGCACCAGGCCCAGGACCAGCAGGTTCAGCCACATCTGGGAGGTGCCCACCCCCTCGGGCACACTCAGCCCGGACAGGAGGCGCGTGGCCAGCCACAGACCGGCCGCGTTTCCAATGGTTCGTGCCACGATCTCCATGGGCCCATTCTGCCTGGGCAACCTGTGCCGGTGCCAAGATGGGGGTCATGACTCCTGAAGCGACCCCAGTGCCCGGCGGACCCGAGCCGGCGACCCCCGCCGCGGCCTCGGAGGACGGCCCCTCGACGACGGTCCGCATCCGCCCCGACGTCGCCGCACTGCCCGCCTACGTGCCCGGGGCCCGGCCCGACGCCGCCGCGGCGCAGATCGCCAAGCTCTCCTCCAACGAGCTGCCCTACCCGCCGCAGGACGCGGTCGTCGAGGCCATCACCCGCGCCGCCACCGGGGTCAACCGCTACCCGGAGATGACCGGGGAGACCCTGACGCAGGCCCTCGCTCGCCGCTGGGGTGTGGAGGCCGAGCAGGTCGTCGTCGGCAACGGCTCAGTCGCCCTCATCCAGCACCTGCTCGACGCCGTCTGCCGGCCCGGCGACGAGGTCGTCGTCCCCTGGCGCTCCTTCGAGGCCTACCCGATCTGCGTGGCCGTCGCCGGGGCCCGGGCCGTGCGCGTCCCGCTGACCCCCGACGCCCGCCACGACGTTCCCGCCATGCTGGCGGCCATCACCCGCGCACACGCGTGGTCATGGCCTGCACCCCAACAACCCCACCGGGACGATCCTGACCGCCGACGAGCTGGCCGAGCTCGTGGCCGGGAGTGCCGCGCGACGTCGTCGTCCTCGTCGATCGAGGCCCTACCTCGACTTCGTCACCGACCCGCGGGCCGGCGACGCCCTCACCCTCCTGGCCGGGGCGCCCAACCTCGTGGTCTCTCGGACCTTCTCCAAGGCCCACGCCCTGGCCGGGATGCGCGTGGGCTACCTCGTGTGCGAGCCGGGCCTGGCCGCCGCCATCCGCTCCGTGGCCACGCCCTTCGGGGTCAACCTGCCCGCGCAGGCCGCCGCCACCGCCGCCCTGGGGGAGGCCGAGCTGGCCCGCACCGCCGAGCGCTCGGCCGCCGTCGCCGTCGAACGCGACCGGGTCGTGGACGCCCTGCGCACCCAGGGCTGGCAGGTGCCCGAGGCCCAGGGCAACTTCTTCTGGCTCGGTGTGGGTGAGGAGACGACGGCGCTGGCCGAGCACTTCCGCGCCGCCGGCATTCTCGTGCGGCCCTTCGCCGGTGAGGGGGTGCGGGTCTCCATCGGGACGACGTCGGATAACGAGAGGGTCCTGGCCGCCGCGGCCGCCTGGCGCACCGAGCGCTGAGACCTGCCGGAGCGGGGTGGGCTACGGCGTCGTCATACCGAGATGGTCACCAGGAAGGCCACGCACATGACGACCTCCACGATGCCCATCGTCCCCGGGCGCAGTGGGCGGTGGCGCGTGCGCACCAGCTGCCACTGCCACAGCGGCATGACCAGCGACCGCACGGTCAGCACCACCCACAGGACGGCATGTCCCCCACGGCAGCATCCCCGACGACGCCAGCCACCACGTCACCACCGCCACCGCCGCGTGCGCCGCCACCGTGCCGGCCAGCAGCACGTAGTTGAAGCGCTCGCGGATCATCGACTTGATGTAGGGCACGGTCCCGCAGAAGTAGGCGGCCGTCAGAGCGGTGACCAGCCACATCCAGGACCAGCCGGTCAGGGCGCCGCTGGGGGAGGCCCCCGGTAGGGGGGAGCTCGGCGTTCCCAGGCCCAGGAACCCGCCGTCGCCGCGCACCGCCAGACTGTAGGTGACGGCCGCCATGAGGGAGGCGGCCGTCGTCGTCGACAGCCCCGAGAGCAGCGAGCGCTCGTGACCGCGCCACACCTGGTGCAACGCGATGGCGAACAGTGGGAGCAATGGCACCGCCCATTGGATGAGGTAGGGCGCCACGAGCAGGGTGATGAGCGCCAGCGAGGCCGTCCAGCCGGTGTAGACCAGGAGCGGCAGCATGATGAGGGCGCGCTTGCGGGCCGAGCGGGTGCGCAGCCACTGCGACCAGGACCAGTAGGTGAGGTAGCCGCCCCACCACGTGGGCAGGAACAGGAGGTTCACCAGGCTGAAGCCGCCCACCACCCAGCCGACGATCGGCGGCAGCACCAGCATCGACCAGGCCCCGTGCTGGTTGGGCACCCAGGCTTTGCGGCCGGGCTGGCTGCGGATCTGCTCCTGGGTGGGGGCGGGGCGCTCGGGCCTGCCGGGGGCGGCCGGTGGCCAGCATGATGTCGTCCTGCGGGCCGGGCCGGGACTGCTGAGAGGGGCCCGGCGCGGCGTGGTGGTGCCGGATGGTGCCGAGGGGGCTCCCGGCGGTGTCAGGGCCTGGTCGGCCGATGCGGCCGCAGGGCTCGTCGGGGAGTCGGTGGGTGCGGAAGACGCGGGGGAGCCCGCCGATCCGGCGGTCTGCGTGGAACGTGCAGGATCGGTGTGCGTGGAGGAGTGCTCGACGTGGTGCTTGGACGGCCTCGACGGGCGGGACTGACTCACACCCTCACCCTAATCGCTCGCCCCCGGAAGTGGCCGGGGACTTTCTGCACGTGCGGGGACCTGTGCTCACGGCCGGGGACGTTTGCTGACGGCCGGGGACATACCACGTGTCCGGGGACGGGATCCCTGTCCCCGACGGCGTCGAAGGTCCCCGTACGGGGTGGTACGCACCTGGCCGCGCGGAATGTCCCCGCCCGGAGCCGTGTGCGGTGGGGCGCTCAGGCCAGGGTGAGCCGCATCTGGTGCCAGGGCACGCCGCCGTGGTGGGAGGCGGACAGGCCCTCGTCGACGAACCCCAGGCGCGCGTAGAAGGGCACGAGGTCGTCGAGGCAGGTGAGCACCAGGCCCTGGCGGCCGTGGGCGCGCGTCGTCTCGATGACGGTGCGCAGCAGGCGGGTGGCCAGCCCCTGCCCCTGTGCGGCGGGCGCCGTGGCAACGCCGAGGAGCATCTGCCAGGCCCCGTCGGGGTCGTGCATCGCGGGGGCCTCATACATCTCATCGCTCAAATCGCGCTCGTCGGTGCACGGTCCGTTGACCAGTGCCAGCAGCATGCCGCCCTCATCCTCGATGAGCCAGAAGTGGTCGGCATAGGTCGCCATCCGCTCGGCGATCGTGGTCGGACTGGCCGCATGCTCGGGTGGGAAGCAGATGGCTTCCAGGGCGGCGGCCATAGCTGCGTCCTGCGCCTGCTCCGCACGGGCCGTCCGGGTCGTGCGGATGTGGAGAACTCGGGGAGTCGGTGGTGCCCATACCCATATTTTCACCAGTCGGTAGCCGGGCGTCGAGTATTCGCCGGCGTCTCCGCGCGCCCCGAGGTCACGGCCGGGGACATACCGCGCATGCGGGGACATTCTTCTGCGGCCGGGGGCACATTGCGCGTTCGGGGACAGGCATCCCGTCCCCGACGGCGTCGAATGCCCCCTGCCCGGAACGGCGCGCACCCTGGCCGCGCGGAATGTCCCCGTGAGCAGGGAGGGGGTGCCAGGGAGGAGGCAGACAGACGCCGAGCCGGGCATTTCCCGCGGCCCCTGACAGAATTTCTGTGGGGCTGCGCGAGACATGCCCGGCTCGGTGGGTGGTGCGAGGCAGGAAGGTGCCTCCGCCGTCAGCCGCCCAGGGCCGCGGCGACCACCTTCTTGGCCTCCTCCTGCACCTGCGCCAGGTGCTCGGCGCCCTGGAAGGACTCGGCGTAGATCTTGTAGACGTCCTCCGTGCCCGAGGGGCGTGCGGCGAACCAGGCGTCCTCGGTGGTGACCTTGAGCCCGCCGATGGCGGCGCCGTTGCCGGGCGCGTTGACCAGTCGGGCGGTGATCTCCTGGCCGGCCAGCTCGGTGGCCGTCACGTCCTCGGCGGCCAGGGCGGCGAGCTTGGCCTTCTCCTCCTTGGAGGCGGCGGCGTCGATGCGGGCGTAGGCGCTGGCGCCGAAGCGCTCCACCTGCTCCTCGTGCAGCTGGGAGGGGGACTTGCCGGTGACGGCGATGATCTCGCTGGCCAGCAGAGCCAGGATGATGCCGTCCTTGTCCGTGGTCCACACGGTGCCGTCCTTGCGCAGGAAGGAGGCTCCCGCGCTCTCCTCGCCGCCGAAGCCGATCGAGCCGTCGAGCAGCCCGGGCACGAAGTGCTTGAAGCCCACCGGCACCTCGATGAGGGTGCGTCCGATCGCGGCGGCCACCCGGTCGATGAGGCTGGAGGAGACCAGCGTCTTACCGACGGCGGCGTTGGCGGGCCAGCCGGGCCGGTGGGTGAAGAGGTACTCGATGGCCACGGCCAGGAAGTGGTTGGGGTTCATGAGTCCGCCGTCGGGGAGTGACGATGCCGTGGCGGTCGGAGTCGGCGTCGTTCCCGGTGGCGACGTCGTAGGGGGTCTTGCCCTCGGCGTCGGGCGTCATCGTGGAGCGCAGCGAGGCCATGGCGTTGGGGGAGGAGCAGTCCATACGGATCTTGCCGTCCCAGTCCAGGGTCATGAAGTGCCAGGCCGGGTCCACCTCGGGGTTGACCACCGTGAGCTCCAGGCCGTAGCGCTCACCGATCGCGCCCCAGTAGTCCACCGAGGCGCCACCCAGCGGGTCAGCACCGATGCGCACGCCGGCCTTGCGGATCGCCTCGAGGTCGATGACGCTCTCCAGGTCGGCGACGTAGGTCTCCAGGTAGTCGTGCTTGATGATGTGGGGGCCGTCGAGCGCCTCGGTGACCGGGACCCGCGGGACGTCCTGCCACCCGGAGGCGAGTAGCTCGTTGGCGCGGTTGGCGATCCACGTGGTGGCCTCCGAGCCGGCCGGGCCGCCGGTGGGCGGGTTGTACTTGAAGCCGCCGTCGCGCGGCGGGTTGTGGGAGGGGGTCACCACGATGCCGTCGGCCAGGCCGGGCCCGCTCGTGCGCACCCCCGCCTTGGTCCCGGCGCCGTTGGCCAGAAGGATGGAGTGCGAGATGGCCGGGGTGGGCGTGTAGGCGCCGCGGGCGTCGACGGCGGTGGCGACCCCGGCCCCGGCGAGCACCTCGACGGCGGTGCGCCAGGCGGGCTCGGACAGGGCGTGCGTGTCTCGGCCCCAGGTAGAGGGTGCCGTCGGTGCCCTGGGAGCGGCGGTACTCCACGATGGCGGCGGTCGTGGCCACGATATGGGCCTCATTGAAGGCGGTGTCCAGAGAGGATCCGCGGTGCCCGGAGGTACCGAAGACGACCTTCTGAGCCGGGACGGCGGGGTCGGGGACGAGGTCGTAGTAGGCGGAGACGACCTCGTCGACGTCGATGAGGTCTTCGGGCTGTGCTGGCTGTCCTGCGCGTGCGTGCATGGGCTCAGTGTGTCACGTGCCACTGACTGGATCAGCCCGTTTCGCTGTGCGAAACACTGGTCGTTCCGAGGCTGGGACGCGGTGGTCGGCGAGTGCGGGATGCTGCACGACGTCGTCGTAGGAGGCCCCGCCGCGAGGGTCTGGGAGGGGCGCGGAAGGGCCCGAGAGACGGGACGAGCCCGATCGGCTCACGTCGGATCCGGTGTCGGACCCCGACGGCGAATCCGTTGCGGTTGCCCGGTGCACTCCCTGAAAACCGGCTTGTCCTCGGGGCATGGGTAGTCTGGCCCGGGCGCCGGCGCCACTGCGCTGCCACCCGGGCCGCCGCTCCGCTCACCAAGGACGCGGCCGAACTCCAGTGTCCAGCAGGAACGAGGAACCATGACCGTCAGCCGTATCGCCACGACCAACGCCCCCGCCGCCGTCGGCCCCTACTCCCAGGGCGTCTCCACCGGTCAGGAGGCCGGCTCGCTCGTCTTCGTCTCCGGGCAGGTGCCGCTCGACCCGGCCACCGGCGCGCTCGTCGAGGGCGACATCCAGGCCCAGGCCGAGCAGGTCCTCAAGAACGTGGGCGCCATCCTGGCCGAGGCCGGGCTCGGGTACGACGACGTCGTCAAGACCACGGTCCTGCTCGCCGACATCGCCGACTTCGCCGCCGTCAACGAGGTCTACTCCCGCTACTTCACCGGCGAGACCCTCCCGGCCCGGGCCGCCTTCGGGGTGGCCGCCCTGCCGCTGGGGGCGGGCGTCGAGATCGAGGCCATCGCCGCCAGGTCCTGAGTCGGCCCGATCGAGAGCCATCCCCGAAGTCACGGCGCCACTCCTGAGACTGGCGCCGGTCGTGCGGGTGCGAACTGGGATCGGCCGCGTCAGATGGGGCGCTGCCTTGCCCAGCACGGGGTGTTCGGCCCTGCCGGTGGGGCGACCCGTTCACTAGGCTCTTCTCGGTTCCACTTCCACGGGGTGCCCCTTGTCGAGGGGCGCCCCGTGTTGTCTCCCATGGCAGATGACCGGACTGATGGGAAGGATGAGGCCCGGCAGGCGGGCACACGACCGCCGGTTGGCCAGCCCCCCCTTCGAGACGCGACGAGAGGACGACGGATGCCGCCCACGCACCTTCCTCTCGTTGTCCGCCTCGGTGGGATCCGCTCGCTGCTGGCCTTCTGCGCCATCATGACTGCGGGCCTGGCGGTCGTGCTGTCACCGGTGGTCGTGGCGGTGTGGGAGCCCTTCCTCGCCGCAGTCATGCTGCTGCCGGCCCTCATGGGCGCCGGCGGGATCGCCTACTACCTGTGGCGCGGCCTGTCCGCGCGCCGAATGGCCCGGGAGGCTCGGCGTGCCTACTCCCGGGTCACTTACGACTACGAGGCCACCGAGCTCCAGGCGCGCCTCGTCCCGGAGGGGGAGGTGCGCGGCGCTCGGGTCATGGCCGACTACCGATGGTTGCGCGACGAGTACGAGAACCTGACCCGCTCCTGGCAGGACCTCGGCAGCCCGCGCGGCGCCCAGTGGTTCGAGCCGGGGATGCTCGGGAGGGTCACCGAGCTCGAGCGGCGCTCGGCCGCACTGGACTCGACCGAGGACGTCATCGTCGGCCGTGCCGCCTTCCTGACCCTGTCCTCCCGCTGGGAGCGGATCTGGCATGACGAGCAGCGTCCAGTCCTGGAGGACCTCGGCCTGCTCCTGGACCTGTGCCAGTGGATCGACTCCTGTGCATTCACGCCCGGCGGCACGGTGGAGGCGCGGGAGCTGGTCCGTGCCCACCATCAGCGCCTCAGTGAAATGACCGCTGAGCTGTCGGCCGGCCTGCTGCAGCCCTCTGCGGCGCTCGATGAGCTCGCCTGGATCGCGGCCGACGTCCGCCGCGCGACGAACGCTCTGGGGTGGACGGCGGCCGCAGGTGTGGACTCTCCTCTCGGTCCTCCCGACCTCGACGTCCAGCACTGGGTGAACGGCTCGGAATGGCTGGACGTCGTCGAGCCCGGAGACGACGCCGGGGAGCCTGTGGCGACGCCGACGCCTCACGTCGTGGCCGGTGCGAGGATCGGTCCCCATGCGCCCTTGCGCAGGGATTCCTCGGGACGGACCTTCCGGGGCGGTGACGCCGGTACGGCTGACGTCGGCCGCTCGACGACGAACTACTACACATGGTTCAAGACG
>BNJS01003310.1_pt1 | contig 24003 bp, 33 predicted proteins | sample 8540461 | NCBI WGS metagenome assembly BNJS01 (sample SAMD00202454, study PRJDB9452) | human saliva metagenome | isolation source: human saliva | place: Japan | reverse complement strand
ATCGAAAAGAAGCTTTGGTTGACAATAGAAAATCTCTCTCAAGACTTGGAAATACATCAATAACTGAATGATGCTAACTATCATTCATTGATCTAGAAAATAATATAAACTCTGTGTATTTCCTATTAAGATCTCATCAAAATATCATTTTTCAGTACTTGTTTGACTTCCACGAGATCCAAGCGAAAATATTAATGATAGCATTTGTTTGCTCATACTATAGATTCATCTGAAAAGCTACGCAGAAATGTATTTCAAGGTAAGAAAGAAATGCGGAAATATGTCACTGCCCACAGAGCCTTGGAAGACAGAACATATGAATCAATATTCTCTCCACTAATATGTTAGCTTATCTGAGATAAGAATACAGCGAAACAAACTTTCGTACTCGTTTTCTCTTTTATAAACTACTGATTAAAGTGAGTTTACGTCAACTTTGATACCAACACCTTGAGTAGTTGTGATAGTCAAGTTTGTTACGTAAGTTCCTTTAGCTGTAGCTGGTTTTGCTTTTTGGATTGTTTCGTTGAAAGCTTTGAAGTTTTCAACCAATTTTTCAGCTTCAAATGATACTTTACCGATGATTGCTTGAACGTTACCTGCACGGTCAGCACGGTAAGTGATTTTACCACCTTTAGACTCTTCAACTGCTTTAGCAACATCCATTGTTACAGTACCAGTTTTAGGGTTTGGCATCAAGTTACGTGGTCCAGGACACGTCCAAGACGTCAACAAGAGCCATCATGTCAGGGTGTAGCGATAACTACGTCGAAGTCCAACCAACCGTCGTTGATTTTAGCAACAAGGTCATCTTCACCAACAAAGTCTGCACCAGCAGCTTTTGCTTCTTCAGCTTTTGCACCACGTGCGAAAACAAGAACGCGTGAAGTTTTACCAGTACCGTTTGGCAATACCATTGCTCCACGGATTTGTTGGTCAGCTTTTTTAACGTCGATGTTCAAGTTGTAAGCAACTTCTACAGTTGCGTCAAATTTTTTTGCAAAAGTTAGTTTCTTTTTGCAAGTGCTACAGCTTCTTCTACGCTGTATGCTTTTGTGCTGTCGATTTTTCTCAAGAGCAGCACGAAGTTGTTTGCTTTTTAGCCATTTTCTATTCTCCTTGTAAGTGGTTCAATCGATTTTCATCTCCCACGTCACTTCTCGAAATGATGAAGTCTTGCGGGTTTTCAGTCTATTAGATTCTTTTCCTACTTCGTTAAGTTCCCTTGCTGTACCCAAGTACAAGCATCAGTCACTTGCCTAGTATGAAAAGCAACTAATAGACTGCTGTGAGATTTTCTACTGTGTTATTGATTAGTCAACAACAGTGAATCCCATAGAACGAGCAGTACCTTCGATCATACGCATTGCAGACTCTACGTTTGCTGCGTTCAAATCTGGCATCTTAGTTTCTGCAATTTCTTGTACTTGTGCACGAGTAACTGTAGCAACTTTAGTTTTGTTAGGTGTACCTGATCCTTTTTCAACACCTGCAGCTTTTTTCAAAAGAACAGCAGCTGGTGGTGTTTTAGTGATGAAAGTAAATGATTTATCTTCGTAAACTGAGATAACAACTGGAATGATCATACCAGCTTGGTCAGCTGTACGAGCGTTGAACTCTTTTGTGAATCCCATGATGTTGATACCAGCTTGACCAAGAGCAGGTCCAACCGGTGGAGCTGGTGTAGCTTTACCAGCAGGGATTTGCAATTTTACAAGTTTTTCGACTTTTTTAGCCATTTTTAAATCCTCCTTTGTGGTTTTGGCGGTAATTAAAGATTTTTACCTCCCACAAGTATGCTTTTCACATACCCATCTATTATACACTATTTATCTAGAATTGCAAGAGAAAGTTTATTTTTATACTCAATGAAAATCAAAGAGCAAACTAGGAAGCTAGCCGCAGGCTGTAGACTTGAGTGACGGTAAGGCGACGCTGACGTGGTTTGAAGAGATTTTCGAAGAGTATTAATCGACGTAATCTCCGCCTTCAAATGCCGTAGTATTCTTCCAAACTGAGACCACTCTCAGCAATTTCTTTTGCTTCTTTTCCGACATAACGAAGGTGCCATTCTTCAGCCATATAGCCTGTTTCTTTTTCTTTACCTTTGAGATAACGGACAACAAAGCCATAATCAGCCGCATGGTCCAAGAGCCATTGGGCCGCTTTTTCTTCTGTCACTAAATCACCATCTGTCCCAATAACATCAAAGGCCAAGCCAGTTTGGTGTTCACTATAGCCAGGACGAGCAGAGTAACGGTCAGCAGCTGCCTTCCCATCTTGATTGACATAATCTTGATAGAGCTTGGTCTGAGTTTCATAACTTCTAAAACCACTGTAATGATCGCTAATTGGGAAACCTGCCTCTTGCATAGCTTTGATGAGTTTGACCAACTCTGCCTTGGCTGTTGGATTTTCCCCTGGATTGTAGTCTTTTGACAATGGATAGTGTTTATTGGCTACGATGATTTCATCGTATTTCCCTTGGATGCTGTAGTAGTCTCCTTTATTGACCACTTCTGCTTTTTTCTGGGCAGCTCCTTGAGACTTACTTCCGACTGTTCCATCAGCTTTAGCTGTTTGTTCTGTCTTAGCTGCTCCATCTTCATTTTTTGCTTTTTCTTGTGAACAAGCTGCTAGACTCAAGGCTAGCAAAGGCTGTCAAGACAAGGTATCTTTTTTTCATTTCTACTCCTTTATTTCTAATAGTTTATCTACTTCTAACGATAAACGTTTGACTAATCTTTTAATCTCATCCGGTTTTAGCTTGGCAGGTTTCTGCTGTCATTTCTTCAAAGGGAACCCACCAGACTGGCCCACGTCCCCTTGAGACCGTGACCATTCATATCACCTCTTCGTCTAGGAAACAGATGCCAATGAAGATGGGCATCACCATTTCCTAGCAGTTCGATATTCATTTTCTCGGCAGTAAAGGCCTTGGCAACTGCCTCTTGGACTAAACTCATTTCCTCTAGAAAACGGATTCTAGTTTCCTTCTCTAAATGATGCAATTCGGTGACGTGTTCCTTGGCTAGAAAGAGACTATAGCCTGCAAAATACTGGTGATCTCCAATCACAAGATAGCCTGTTTCTAGTTCTCTCACAAAGTAGGGATTTTCCCCAGCTTTAATGAGCTCAATTCTCTGGCAAATCAAACACATATTAGTCTACCAATATGCTCTTAAGATAAGCATCAACCATACGTTCCGTTGCGACCACCGAGTCAATATGAGTGCGCTCATATGAGTGGCTAGACTCGATACCAGCACCGAGAAGGGCGTGTTTGACTTCTGCCCCTGCAGACATAGCTGCTGAAGCGTCCGAACCATAAAATGGATAGATATCCAGCTTAAATGGAATATCTTGCTCTTTAGCCAAAGCAACCAAGTGTTGACGGAAGTCATAGTGATAAGGTCCAGAAGCATCCTTGACACAGATAGACACTGTATCTTCGTCTGTTTGCTGGTCATCTCCCATAGCTCCCATATCCACAGCCAGATATTCTACTACCTGAGCAGGGATATTAGAGTTAGCTCCATGCCCCACTTCTTCAAAAACTGAAAAAGCAAAATGGGTTGTTACAGGCAACTCAATCTTCTCTTCCCTATAAATACGAAGCAGATTAAGCAAAATCGCTGCGCTGACCTTATCGTCCAAATGACGAGACTTGATAAAACCTGTATCTGTTACGACGGTTCGTGGATCAAAACTGATAAAATCACCTACCTCAATCCCCAAGGCACGAGTTTCTTTTTCATTTGTTACTTTGACGTCCAAACGCACTTCCATATTGTCTTGCGTGCGTTCTGCAGTTCCTGCATCCTTGTAGACATGGCAAGAGGTCTGGTGGATAAGGATGGTTCCTGATACCTTTTGACCTGTGCTAGCTACATGAACGGTACAGTTTTCTCCTTCAATCATGTTCCAAGGGAAACCACCGATACGGTCCATTTTGAGACGGCCATCTGGTTTAACAGCACGGACAATGGCACCCAGCGTATCCACATGGGCAGTCACATAGCGATGCTCTTCATCATTTCGACCTTTAATGGTCATATTGACACCGCCTTTGGCTGTACGAACTGGCTGATAACCAAAACCTTCTAGAGTCTTGACTAAATAGTCCGAAATCTCACGAGTGAAGCCTGTTGGCGACTCAATGGCTGTCAGTTCTTTGATATATTCTACTGTTTGATTCATTTCTTCACCTCTTTTGCTACCTATTATAACACATTTATCATCGGATAAAAAAGAAAATCACTCCTGTAGACTTGGCTACAAAAGTGATTTTAATGATTATTCCATTTCAAAAACATCGCTTTCTTGCTTGTTTGGTAGAACCAATGAGAGCAAGATTCCGACAATGGCTGGCACCAACCAAGGGAGAGATGCCTTGGCAAAAGGAAGAGTGTTGACAAGGTTTGCAAGAAACTCAACTTTAAATGAGCTTCCTAGTACGCTTGCAATGGCAATAGCTGTAACAACAGCAATTGTCAACTGCATACCTGATTTTGAAAGAGCCACAAATTTGTTGACAATGACAATCATAACGATGGCAATCGTGATTGGGTACAAGATAACCAATACTGGAATTGAGTACTTGATAATTGCACTCAAACCAAGATTTGCAATAGCAAATCCAATCAAGGTAAAGACTGTTGCATAAACCTTATAGCTGATTTGTGGGAAACGGCCGTTAAAGAACTCAGCTGTTGACACAATCAGACCAACTGTTGTTGTGAAGCAGGTTACAGTAACCATAGCTGCGAGGAAGAGTTGGGCTGTTGAGCCAAAGATTTCTTGAGTAGCTTGTGACAAGATGTAAACACCTGGCGTTCCACCCTTCATCGCTTCAGCTGGTACTGGGAAATGATTTCCAAGGAAACCTAAACCGATGTAAAGGGCGCTGAAAGCAAGGGCAACAACGATACCAACAACCCAAATGGTTGAAATGTATTCTTTCTTACTTGAAAATCCAAGTTGTTTCAAGGTTTGAACTGCAATTACACTAAAGGCAACGGAAGCAAGAGCATCCAAGGTATTGTAACCTTCGAGGAAACCTGTACCAAAAGCAGAAGCTTGATAAGCAGCTGATGCAGCTTGAGGGCTTGTTCCACCGTATTTGATAGCTCCTAGAACAACCAAAATGACAATCAAGATTGCAAAGACTGGTGTTAAAATACGGCCGATACGGTCTAAGATTTTTGATGGATTGAGCGAGATTAGATACGCTGCTGCAAAGTAAAGAAGGGTAAAGACAATCAAGCCTAGACCTTTATTTGCATCCGACAGAAGGGGGCTAATCCCTACTTCATAAGCCGTTGTAGCAGTACGTGGGATAGCAAAGAATGGACCAATTGACAAATAGAGAACTACGAGGTACAGAGTCGCAAACCAAGGCGCTATCTTTGTTGAAATCTCATAGATATATCCTTTAGGATTTAACGTTCCAATAATCAGAGTCAAGACGGCGATACCGACGCCTGAAAAGACAAAACCTGCGATAGCAGGAAGAAAATGTTCTCCAGATAGAGCACCCAGAGAAGGCGGAAAAATCAAGTTCCCCGCACCAAAAAATATTCCAAACAGGAGTAAACCTGTTAGGGCACCTTTTTTAGCCATGAAAATCTCCTTCATATTTATAAAATACTGACCTAGTATATCATGAATAGGAGTATGAAAAAAGCTTCACGAATTAAATATTGAATGTTTTCAAGATTCTTAAAAATGAGAATTGTCTAAAAATAAAATTCTCCTACCGAGAACACACTAAGTAGGAGAAAATTCTACTGTTTAAAGTTCTTCAAAGGCCATCATACCACCTTGTACATTGATAACCTCATAACCTTGTTCTGACAGGAATTGGCAAGCACGCGCTGATCTCATTCCAGCTTTACAAATGACATAATGCAACTGGTCCTTGTCCAACTGATTATAGCTATCAGCTAATTGACTAAGCGGTAGATTGTGGGCACCTTCTAAGTGAAGAGCTTCAAACTCATCCACTTCTCTCACGTCCACTAAAGAAAGTTGACCGTTTTGATAAAGTTGGTAAAATGCGTCAAAGGTTATTTCTTTCATTCTTTTTCTCCTAATACTCTTCGAAAATCTCTTCAAACCACGTCAGCGTCGCCTTACCGTAGGTATGGTTACTGACTTCGTCAGTTTTATCCACAACCTCAAAACAGTGTTTCGAGCTGACTTCGTCAGTTTTATCTGCAACCTCAAAGCTGTACTTTGAGCAGCCTGCGGCTAGCTTCCTAGTTTGTTCTTTTATTTTCATTGACTATAAAATGGTTTTAATTCTTTCTTTCAAATCCGGTACCACTTCTGACTCAAACCAAGGATTTTTGGCCATCCAGATTTGATTTCGCGGTGAGGGGTGAACTAGTGGAAAATAGGCTGGCAAGTAGTTCTGGTAATGTTTTACCCGTTCTGTCACCTTGCCACTGACTTTCTCCTGTAAATAGTAGGCTTGGGCATACTGGCCAATCAAGAGGGTCAACTGGATATCGGGTAATTCTTGCAAGAGCTGCGGATGCCATTTTTCTGCAAAGCCTGCTCTAGGCGGTAAATCTCCTGACTTACCATGTCCTGGAAAGTAAAAATCCATAGGCAGAACAGCAAAATAACCTGAGTTGTAAAAAGGTATCTTCATCCACACCTAGCCAGTCCCGCAAAGCGGTCACCACTTTTTGTCCTTCCAGTAAAGGCCTGCTTCTTGGGTTTTAAGACCAGGCGCTTGACCGATGATATTGATGCGAGCAGTCTTTGGCGCTGCAAAGAGAGGCTCGATGCCACGCTTTGTATAGGTAGCATTCTGCGGATCTGCCATAATAGCCTGCTTGATTCTTTCAATTTGAGACATCTACTTTCCCTCCAAAAAGAAGTCTAAGCATAAGAACTCAGACTTCTATCGTTTTATTTGATCAATTCGTAAATAGCTTCGGCATAGATCGCTGCTGCTCGGAAAAGATCGTCCAAGGCGATAAATTCATTGGCTTGGTGCATGGTGTCAATTGAGTCTGGGAACATGGCACCGTAGGCAACTCCGCGTTCGAGCAAGCGACCAAAAGTACCACCACCAATGACTTGCTCGTGACCTTTAAGTCCAGTTTGTTTTTCATAGACATTCAACAAGGTTTGGACAAGTGGATCTTCCATTGGCACATAGTGAGGGGTATGACCGTGTTCAGAAAGGCTAACAGAAGCAACTGGCAAGTTTTCAAGGATTGACTTGATTTGCTCTGGACTTGTTCCTTTTGGATAGCGGATGTTGAGGGCAATGGTATTATGAGCGCTTGTTTCATCAAAGCGGAAGACACCCGCATTCATAGAAAGGGCACCCATCTTTTCATCCACATGAGCAATCTTGAGATTCTCACCCTCATGGTCGTTCAAGAGAATTTTACCAGCGATGTCAAGGTAGTCTTTGGCTGGACCAGCGAAGTTAAACTGGCTAAGGAAGAGGGCTAGGTAAGTCGCACCATTGACACCTGAAGCGGGCATAGCACCGTGGGCTGATTTACCAATGATGGTAACCTTGTACTGACCATTTTCTTCTTGGAGTTCTCCTCTAAGTTTGTGTTCTGCAACAAAGGCATCTAGTTTAGCTTGCAAGTCAGCCAAGTCACCTGAAACAACTGCTGTTGCTGATTCTGGTACCATATTTTCACGTAAACCACCTGTAAAGCTGTGAAGACGGGCTGCACCTGTATTTTCTCCTGTAAAGTGGAGGTATTCCGTGATATTTCCTTTTTCACCATTGATGATAGGGAACTCAGCATCAGGAGAGAAACCGAAGTCTGGTTTTGCAAGTCCTACGTGCTCAAAGTAGTAGTCCATGTCTGCCCAGCCTGATTCTTCGTCTGTTCCAACGATGAAGCGAACTTTCTTAGAAGTTGGAAGGCCCAATTCTTTGATGATTTTCAAACCATAGTAACAAGCTGTTGTAGGACCCTTGTCATCTGAAGCACCACGCGCATAAAGTCGACCGTCTTTGATAGTTGGTGTGTAAGGGTCTGTGTCCCAACCGCTACCAGCTGGCACCACGTCCATGTGGGCAAAGATTCCGAGAACTTCTTCTCCATCACCAAACTCAAAATGTCCTGCGTAGTTGTCAACATTTTTAGTTGGGTAGCCATCGCGGTCTGCGATTTCAAGGAATTTTTCCAAGGCTTTTACCGGCCCAGGTCCAAATGGATGCTCAGCATCAACCTTGCTATCATCACGTTCTGAGTTGATTTCCAAAAGGCTAAACAAGTCAGCCAAGAGGTCTTCTTTGCGTTTTTCTACTTCTGCTGTAAAATCAATTGCTGTCATTTTTTCTTCTTTCTATCTTTTCTCAATGATTTCATCTACTGGCAAGCGGTAGCTTGGTTCTAATTTTTCGTCTGTGTATCCCACTGTAATCAAGAGTTCCGGGCGGAAGCGGTCTTCGATTTCCAAAACTTCGTTGACTTTTGATTTGTCAAAACCAAGAATCAGATTTGATCCGATTCCTTGGTCTGTAAGAGCCAGAACCAAGTTCATAGCAACCAAACCTGCATTGAGGGCTAGGTAGTCGCTGACTTGTTGTTCACTGTAACGCGCAAACTCGGCAGGCAAATTTTTCATGAAGTATTGAAGTTGTTCTTCTGAAATTCTTTTGCCCCACCGACACGGGCGATCTTACGAGCGCGTTTGGCCAAAGATCTGTATCTGTAAACAAGGCAATGGTTACAGGTGCTGATGATACCTGCTCAAAGTTGGAACCATAAGCTAATTTTGCTAGTTCGGCATTTTTCTCACGTACCACCACAAATTTCCAAGGCTGGCTGTTGTGGGCACTTGGAGCCAAGGTTGCAATTTCGATAGCCGTACGCACATCTTTGGGATCCACTGGCTTATCAGTGAAATGCTTGGTCGCATGACGTTTTTTATTTAATTCAAGAAATTTCATAATCGATTTCCTTTTCTAATTCTACTGCTTCCATTCTACCATATTTTGAAAGAGCTTGCAGGGATTTTTCGTAAATACAAACTGGAACAAGGATAAGCAACCGAATGAAGAAAATCATTTAAATCAGGAAACCCCTCATCCAGTTCCAATTAATTTTCAGTTGCTTAAAGAAACTAGTCCATCTAATATTCTGACTTTATAGCCTCCAAGAAATCCTTCACATCCTCTACATACCCATGCTTTTCTATTAAGCTTGCTAATAGTTCCAGATTGTGCCCCTGATAGTTATCTTCTCGTCGCAGTTCTTCATACATTTCGATAAAGGGAAGTCCCTTGGACTTGGCCAATTCCAACTCCGCTTCATAGTCATAAGCGACTTTACGAAATAGGATATTTACCAATTCCCCATCTTCAACTTCTATCACGGCATACTGGGCACGGTGATTTTTTAACGCCTCCCAATTAAAATAGGGCATACCAACCGACCCTGGATTGATGATTTGTTGCCCTTGACTGCCATAACGAAGCAACTGCTTGTAGTTGCTTCTGTCATCCCCAGCAGTTGGTCAAATTTCTCTGTATCATTCTCAACTAGCAAGTCTCCACCATAGTTCTTATTTGGCAAATTATGAGAGATAGAAAAGCGCAATCCTTCAACTTCTTTCTTTTCCAGCAAAGGCAAGCTTCGTAGCCAGACAATCGTTGCAGGATTCATTCGCTCCATCAAAAACTGGGTCATTCGCATTGATTGGATTTCTTGTGGATGTTCCAAACCATATTCACCATCCAAGACCTCAAGGACACAATCATCCCAATTGCCTCGAACACTGGCTGTGATAGGAAGGTCCTTTAACAGAGCGACCAAGTCATTTGCACCGGGACCGGGAAGAAAAATATCTCCCAAAAGCCAATATTCTGTTGCTTCCTGTCTTTTAGCATCTGACAGAACTGCCTGCAAGGCCGTGGTATTTCCATGTATATCAGAAAGTACCGTTACAGTTATCTGCTACTTCCTATTCTTTGGTTTTGCTATTTAAAATAATTTATGTACAAATACTATTTATTCGCATCGGTATTACTTTTATTTTCTTTAATCATTGCTCTGACCTGTTCACGCTGTTCCTCATTTAGATTCAACTTCTGTAGTTGTTTTTCAATACTAAATTCTGAGGTATTGTATTTCTTATCATACATCTCTAATAATTTATTACGAAGAATAGGCTCGCTGATTAAATGAATTTCTTTTAATAGTTCCTCTTCATTTCCTTCATACTCCTCTTTTTCATTAAGTCTTTCAATCATAGAATTAATCTTCGCTAAGGCAAAATCACCATAAATATTATCAATCAAATTTTCCTTCATGATTTCTTGTATATTTTTAGCTAAAGTATTTTGTAAAACTTTTCCTTCTGAATATCCCGTTTCTTGATTTTTTTCAATCATAATCACATTTCCTGGTTTAATATCAGATAACATATAGGGAGAGTGGGTTGTGAAGATGAGTTGAATCTTCCTACCCTTTCCCTCGTCTTCCAATATTTCAGAAAGATTATCAATGAGAATTTGAATTAATCTCCTAGACCACTCTAGATGCATTCCCGATTCTAATTCATCAACTAGCAGTATAATATTCTCAGAACTTTCTTCATGCATATGTTGATATGTATAAAGTTGTGAAAATATTTCAATTAAGTTCCCTTCCCCAGTTGACATATGGTAATTAGGAGTATCTACTATTAATAGTGTTTGTATGATTTATTTAATCTTTCTTTTGATATGACATAATTAGTAAGTTTCTCATTAAGTTCTTTAAATAAATTTCTATTCATTTTGGAATATTTTAACAAAATGTATTCACTATCATCTTCAATTTTAGTTGATACGTATCGAAATTTTCTAAAAACTTTAACTATGCTAATTATTGATTCAACATACTCTTTTTCTGATTTTCCTTGTTTCAGCCTTTACTTCATTTTTTGCCTAATTCTTTTTACTATCTCTAAAAAGTAAATTAAATCCATAATTCTCATAATCAGAAACATCTTCCTTTTAAATATTTTTTTCACATTTAGACAGTAAAAGATTCAGATAATAGTTTCTTTATAAATTCATCTTCTTCATAAAAAAATATTATGTATGGACTTATATATTAAAAAAATCCTATGGCTTTTATCCCTCTCGGAATTGAGTTACTATAATCTTTTAAACCATAAGGACTAATATCTAATGAACAAGATAAAACTGAACTAATAATTTTACGATCGCTCAACCACAGATATGAATGTATAAACATTGCCAATCCTTCTTGATTCAACGTTGTCCGAGATTCAATAACTCCTCCTTTTGCCTTTACTTAGCAGATTAACGTATAATATATTTCGAGTCACATCATAACCTTCTGGATCACAATCAAAACTTCCATCTTGATTCCTGTAAAAAGTACGTTCACGATATGCCGGTAAATTAGCAACAGATAAATTATTGTAAGAAAGCTTAAATCTTACTCGGTCTTCCTGTTTTCCTATTTCAAAAAGGAAGAAATATTGATTATCAGAGTCTTGCTCGCGTTTACCTGGTGAGTAGCCACTAATTATGTTTAAAACTGTTGTTTTCCCAATCCCATTTATCCCTACAATTGGTGAAATATTATAAATAGACTCTCCATAAAAAAATTTTCAATATAGTCTGAATTTTTTTATCAATTTTTAATTCATTCGTTTCAAAATCAAAAATTTACTTTATATTCATCTGAAAAATTAAAAAAATCTGTTCTTTAAAAAGCTCATCATACTGTTTAATCACCAAAAGCAATTAATTTCATCCTTCTTCTCCTACTAGTCCAATTTCTTTTGCTAATATCTGTAACCATTTTTGAAAGTGGTCTATTCCCATAATTTTTCTTTGTCTGTATAATAACCAACTATCATTCTATCTATTTCAGAGTCTGAAAAAGATTTACCTGAATCCACAAATATTTGATATAAACCTGATTTATAATCTTTATTATAAATTTCATGCTTCCATAGCAACTCTTGAACTATATCCGCATGTAGTTTGTATAGATTTCTTGTATCAATCACATATTTGTCCTTCAATAATTTCTGTCTAACACTTAATTTATCCTTGCTTTCTAATTGTTTTTAACTCCTCCTCCGATATGTCGTCTTTGATTATAATATCAATACTTTCTGAATTATTAATAAAAATCTGCAGACTTTATATTCAAAAGAAAAATTTCAACAATTCATCAATATCGGTTATGCTTTCATCATAGGGAGAGATATAAAATTTACTCGTACTCTTTTTATTATTACAACCATAACAAGAAGGAATTAGATTGTAAAAACATAAAGCGAATAGAGGATATTCATTCTTAGGGAAAAAATGGTCTAACTGACTTGTATTAGCCTCCTCGGTTACATTAATAAAATTTCTATTACAATATGGACAAACTGTGACACCAGTTATGCGAACTAACTCTTTTTTGTCTATTTTATTATAATGGGATTCCAATTTTTCTTTGTATCGTTCAACAACATAATCCTTCAATACTGTATGAGATTTTTAGTATGAATTCCATCAAACTTGTAACTTTGCACTAAATCATTAAACGATTTTTTCGAGCTCATCATTTCAACCAAAGTATCCATTTTATCCGGAAATATATCTTCAAAGTCCTTTAAGAATTCAGATTTTAAATTTTTCTTAATCAAGTCGATAAATTCTCTTGTATTCTTTGTTCTATCAACAATAATCCGTATATTATCAGTCAAATTTTTTTCTTTTTCGAATTTTATCTAGATTATCATCAGTCTCATATGATAATATTCTTTTTTTAGATTAATACTAGTACTTACTCCTCTAATATTCCCTATTTTTGACTGCTTAATTTCCTCATCACACTTTTTCTATAAAATCGTTTTTAAATGACTATAAATTTGATTAACCAAATCAGAAAAATTTCTCCACATGTATTTTTAAAAAACCCATTCAACATCAGATGAGCTATCTATTTTTTCCTTTATTTTTAGTAAGGTAGAGTAGTCCGCCATCATAAGTTTTAAAAAGGCTTTATCTTGCTGTGTAAAATAGTCTTCCAATCCATTGTGAGATCCAAAATTCTTAAAAATTAACATATCTAATTCGTCTTTTTCTGGTAATTTCTCATAAATATCACGACAAAAATTTATATACTTGTTTAGAATTGCTCTTTTTATCGGAATCATTTTTCACCTCGAAAGCTTTAGTTTAATCACAATTATACCACTAAAGACCGTTTTTACGGCCTTTTATTTATATATTAACCACCCAAAACTGCCAAGAATTCTGCAATCACTGCTTCTAAGGCTGTCGCATTGCCATGAATGTCTGATAAAAATTGCAATTTTATGGTTCACGATACTCTCCTTCTGTTTGGTAATCTACTTGTTCTTCCGCCACTTGAGCCAAGTCTTCTACCTCCTGCGGGTTCAACTTCCTCTGTACAGCCCTCTGCAACCGCTCTAGGTACTCCAACATCAACAATCTCATCCACACTGGCTTCCTTGATTTTTGCTCAAAGACTTGAAATGCTTCATGAGATTCTGCTTGCGTTTTAGGTCCCAGCCCTTCAATTCCATCCAGTTGTGATGAAAAAAGAATTTTTGGAGCGTAGTTGACGGTGGAAAAGTAATAGCAAAGCGGTGGACCTCATCTTGGATACGTTGGAGCAGGAAAAATTCCTGAGAATTGCGAGACAACTCCACCACCTCAAGTGGATCTCCAAAAAGCAATTCATGGGTTTGGTGCTTGTCATTCTTTTGCAGACCTGCAATGGGGATATCCAAGCCCAGTTCCTCTTGTATGACCTGCTTGGCGATATTGACTTGACCTTGTCCCCCATCGATGACAATCAAATCTGGAGGAGTCAAACTGTCACGCTGTACTCGACCATAGCGCCTGCGAATGACTTCTCTCATACTCGCATAGTCGTCTGGCCCGACTACGGTCTTGATTTTATACTTACGGTAATCCTTCTTACTAGGTTTTCCGTTGACAAAGACCACCATGGCTGAAACAGGGTTAGTTCCCATGATATTGGAGTTATCGAAGGACTCGATGCGAACCGGTGTCGGGATTTGGAGCAAGCGTCCTAGATTTTCAATAGCCCCTTGGGTCTTTTCGACAGATTTTTCTAACAGATTGAACTTCTGCTCTAGACTGACTCGAGCATTCTTTATAGCCAAATTGACCAGTTGCTTTTTCTCCACGCTGAGGCTTAAGAATCTTGGTGTCTACTAAAGCCTTGACAGCTTCTTCGTCAACATCCTGCGGAATCAGCACCTCATTGGGAACCAGATGAGATTTTTCTTGATAGAATTGTCCCACATAGGTCAAGAAGTCCTCATCCGGATCATTATAATAAGGGAAAAGATTGACATCGCGCTCGATAAGCTTGCCCTGACGGACAAAGAAAACCTGCACACACATCCAGCCCTTGTCTACATAGTAGCCAAATACATCACGATTTTGGAGGTCCTTAGCCATGACCCGCTGCTTGGTTCGAAGCGTCCCAATAGCCTGAATCAGGTCACGGTATTCCGCTGCACGTTCAAACTCCATAGCCTGGGCCGCGGATGCCATCTTACCCTTGAGGTCGTCGATGATTTTGTCATCCTGCCCTTTTAGGAAATCGGAAACCTCCTGAGCCATGGACTTGAAATAGGCCTCATCTTTCTTACAGACGGTATGGGCCATGCATTGGCCGATATGGTAGTAAAAACAGACTTTAGACGGTGGATTCGTACACTTACGAAAAGGAAAAATCCGATCCAGCAGCCGCTTGATTTCATTGGCTGCCCCCACATCTGGATAGGGACCAAAATAAAGACCTCCATCCTTCTTGACCTGACGGGTGATAATCAAACGAGGATAGCGTTCATTGGTGATTTTGATGAAAGGATAGGACTTATCATCCTTGAGCATGATATTGTACTTAGGCTTGTTTTCCTTGATCAGGTTGATTTCTAGGAGAAGTGCCTCAATATTGGACTCCGTAACGATAAATTCAAAATCCACAATCTCAGACACCAGAGACTCTGTCTTGGTATCATGACTTCCACGGAAATAGGAACGCACGCGGTTACGCAGATTTTTAGCCTTTCCTACATAGATAATGGTGCCGTTTTTATCCTTGTGAATGTAGCAACCAGGGCTGGTAGGCAGGAGCTCTAGTTTTGATTTAATCAAGTTATTCATAGTTCCATTATAACAAAAAAGTAGGGAAAGATAGTTCCCTACTCATTGGTCTCATATAATTTTCGAAGTCTTTCAACATCCTCTTTCTGGATACCATAAAAGGAACCTGCTGGTTGCATGACAGACTTCTCATCTGTATGGTCTAAGCCAATCGCATGACCCAACTCATGTTCAGCCGTGTGGACAATGCGCTCATAGGAATAGCCATAGTTAGGATTGGACAGATAATAGTGATTCAACCGTACCGTGACAGACAAGAATTGCCCTGTTAAGAGATTGGTCTGACTTTCTGCCTCTCCTGCCACAGGAGTACCTCCGTCATTCATCTCCGTAGCCAAGATATCCGCCTTGCTGGCCTCAGTCACCAGTTCAAACTTAAAGGCACCAGTTTGATTCCAGTTCTGAATCGCTTCTAAATATGCCTCTTGAAATCCTGAATCCATCTGCGGATCTAGGTAAATACGAGCAGAAGCCTGCGGCCACCTTCCTTCAGAGTGTTGATGGCTATCTGTCTGGTTCAACTTAGGCAATTGCCCTGTTTTTTCCCACTGGTCGATACTTTGTTGACCAATTTTTACTGACCGTTCTGCTTGCTTTAGCGCTCCTTGAAAATCACCGTTCAGATACCAGAGAAGTCCAAAAGCAAAAGCACACAAAAGAAAAGCTATCCAAACTAGACGCCAAAACAAACGCCACACAAAAGAAAAGAAAGCCCCTATCAAACGAAAAATCCAGCGCATGTCTCTCCACCTTTCTAGAAAATAAAGTCTATTTTACTAAAACAAGCTGAAAGAAAGCTAAATTATGACAATCTCTCTTCTAATTTGAAATCGATTGGCAGAGTTGCTAGAAACCGTTCCAATTGTTTTTCCCAATAATACCACTCGTGAATTCCAGCGCTATGGCTATAGGTCATATCAAAGCCCAGTTTTTTGAGATTATTCACTGCTAAATTATTGGCTTCGTACAAGAAATCCTGCTCACCACACCAAGCCCAAAGCTTGGTCTTTTTATCCGATTTTTTAGCCAGGTTTTCTAGAGAATAAGGACTAGTTGTCCAATCTTTAATCTCTCCAAAAACACCCCTCCAATAAGCCGGTGTTCCCAAATTTTGGCTCTCAGGAGAAAAATCTTGAAAGCTAAGGGCGCCTGAAAAACTAGCTGCATGAGAAAAACGATTTGTTGCAAGAGCCAGTTTGAAACAGCCATAGCCTCCCATAGAAAGGCCAGCGATAAAGGTCTTTTCACGCTTACTGGTCATGTTAGGGAAGAAACGTTTTAGAACCTGCGGCAATTCCTCTGCTATAGCTGTATAATAGTCAAAACCATATTGGGTATCGGTGTACCAACCATTGCTGGTATTGGGCATGACGACGATGAGATTAGTGCCTCGAAGTAAGCGTTCTACGTTGGTCCGCTTGAGCCAACTATTATGGTTGCCAGACATCCCGTGCAAGAGGTACAAGACTGGAATGTCTTTACAATCTGGTTCTTCCACTCGATTGGCATCGGGGTAGAGAACATTCACTCCCCACTCCATATCCAAAAACTTGTGAGTAATACTCGATTTTCATTACTGCCATAATTTTTCCTCTATTTTTCTATAAGAAAAAGCCGAAAACTCGACTTTCTCCCTGTTTATTTCAACGATTATTTTGCTTCCATGACTACTGGTAAAAATAGCTGGACGACGTTTGGTTTGGTCAAAGAGATACTTGGTCAGATTATCACGAACCTTCCCTTTGAGATCTGCCCAGTCAAAGTCATCTCCTTGAAGATAGTCTTCTACCGTCTGGTTAATCAATTCTGAACTTTCACGGAGAATATCACGACTCTTCTTGAGATAAACAAATCCACGCGTATGAACACGGGCCTTAGCCACAATTTTTCTTCTCACGACGGTTAACGGTGATTGCGACGATGAAAAATACTATCCTCTGACAAGACCTTACGGTCACGAAGGACCACATTTACTAACATCACCGATGGCATTTCCGTCAATCAAGACATCCCCTGCTGAAACTGCGCCAGCTGGGACAAAGTCTCCATTCTCATAAGCCATGCTGGTTCCCTTTTTAGGGATGAAAATGCGTTCTGGCAACATCCCAACTGCCATAGCAGCCTTAGCATGGGCATCTAACTCACGGTATTCCCCTTGAATCGGGAAGAGATACTTGGGTTGCAAGAGATTGATCATCAACTGCAAATCACGCGCATTTCCATGCCCTGACACACGCAAGCTTTGGGTGATCAGTTTGACAACACCTCCAGCTTGGTAAATCATGTTTTCCACACGCGCCATAACTGCTTCTTTGGCGATAGACGGAGTGGTTACGATATAGACCAAATCACCGTCCTTGATTTCCACATAACGGTGGCGACCAATCGACATTTTACGAAGACCGTTGATTGGCTCACCCATACGACCTGTCTCAAGGATAATCAACTCATGGTCTTCAAAGCGAGACATATCTTTGGCTTAATCAAAAGACTCTCGTTAGCTAGGGACAATTTCTTGAGGACGAATAGCAGTACGGACGATATTTTTCAATATCGAAATCCTGTCAAAGACCACACGACGGCCTGTTGCATCCGCAGCGTCAAACACCTGCTGGATACGAGAGGTTGCTGGCTACTGCTGCAACAATGATACGACCATCCCAGTCTGCAATGGTTTGAGTGATTTCGTCCCCAACTTCACTTTCGCTAGCCACTTTGGATATTACTGTCCGCATTGGCTGAATCGCTAAGAAGAGCTAGAACTCCATCACGACCGATTTCTGCCAAACGAGCGAAGTCTGTCGCATAGGATTCACTAGCTGTCTGGTCAAATTTGAAGTCACCTGTATAAACGATACTACCTTCAGCTGTCTTCAAGACCACACCCAGACTTTCTGGGATAGAGTGGGTCGTACGGAAGAAGGACACCACAGTTCCCTCCAAAAATCAATCTCCGTATCCTCATCGATAACATGGAAATCATTGAATTTCTTAACTGTATCATTTCCTTTGACAAAAAGTTTAGCCAACTCAATGGTCAACTCAGATCCAAATACAGGGTACCTTGGCTTCAGCCAAGAGATAAGGCAGAGCACCAATGGCATCCGCATGTCCGTGGGTCAAGAAGACCCCAGCGATACGGTCGCTATTTTCAAAAAGGTAGTCCATATTTGGAATAACTACGTCCACCCCTAGTTGTTCATTTTCAGGGTATTTTAGACCTGCATCCAAAACGAAAATAGACCCATCGATTTCAGCGATATACATATTTTTCCCATTTTCACGTACACCACCAAGTGTTGTTAAACTGATATTACTCATTTTTCCTCCGAAAGCTTAGTTTATCTTGATTATAGGGTTGCTTGCCCTCTTATTCTAAAAGCACTACTTTTAGCCGAATCTTTTCCTACCATTATACCATTTTTGATGATTTTCAAAATGAAGATTTGTTTTCAAAAAAGAGCTGGTTTCCCAACTCTTTCCTATCTGCTATTCTTTTTCCATTAAAAAGTCATAAATTTCTTGCACAGTACCCAGCGCCATCATTTCTTGGTCTTTGACGGTTTGTTTGAGATTTTGGTAAATCTGACTTTCTCCGATTTCCCGCTTTGGTGCCTCTTTATTGACTGTCATGACACCCATCTTTGATGGTCACAAAGCCTAGTTCTTCAAATACTTGAATCATCTTGACCAGCAAGATTTGTTGAATATTAAGATAAGCAGCCAAATCTTTCAGCTTATAGCGAATATCAAACTCTGGGAACTGGTAGATAGTCTTGTACAATTTGGCAAAACTGCTCTCTAGTCCCATAACCCTGTCAGATAGTAGGCCTTGTCAATATCATTTTTGAAATAGACCGCAGAGAAATTCTGTTCCTGAAAAATAGTCTTCAGCTGAGTAATATCCTCAGGAACTGTTTTTACGACAACAGCTTCACTAGTCACTATATCTGGCAGTTCTCCAGCAAAATCCAAGACTGGAACTCCTTCTGGCAAGACTGCATTTTTCCCACGGATGTTAAAGAGTTGAACACCCTCCACACGCGCATCCACCATCATCAACTGGAGGGCAGTTTGGCCATTCCATTGGTTGACAGACAATTTAACTGCCAGCTCTAGATTCTTGGTTTGAGAAAACTCTGTCGCCCATCTGCCTTGTCCGAAAGGCTACCACTTCAAAACTCGCCTCACCCTTGGAAATTTTTCAGCTTTGAGATGGGCATTGCCTGCCCCCATAGTACGGGCACTTTCGACCTGAAAAATCCTTTGATATAAAAAGACAGGTTTCTGATTGTCCATTCCAAAAGGTGCCAAACGCTCAAAGTTCTTGACTGTTTCAAGACTCAAAGCCTCCAAATCCAGCTCTTCATCTAGATTTAACTTGTTCTTGCCAGCAGCATCTGCACCTTTTTCACGGACATAGTCTTCCAAAACCTGAGATAAATCTGAGAGTTTCTCAACTTCCAGCGTCATTCCTGCTGCGCCAGCATGGCCACCAAAGGCGATAAAGAGGTCTCGATGGGGATCCAGAGCCTCAAAAATATCGACCGCTTCCACACTACGAGCACTACCCTTGGCACGACCATCTTCTATATTAAGAACGATGACTGTCTGCCCTAGTTCTTCCAGCAAACGACCAGCAACGATACCCAGAACGCCAGGATTCCAGCCCTCCTTGGCCAAGACTTGGACCTTCTTCTCAGGGTCCACCATGGTCTTAGCTTCTTCATAGATAGACTGGACGATTTCCTTGCGCTCTTCGTTTTTCTGATGAATCATAAGGGCAATCTCATGCGCTTCCTCATCATCAAACCCAGTCAGCAAATCAATGGCTGGATTAGGATCATCCAAGCGACCCAAGGCATTCAAACGAGGGGCAATCTGGAAACCAACCGTTTCTTCTGTTACTTCGTTGGCAGCAATCCCAGCCATATCCAGCATTTCTTGTAAACCAATGCGCTGAGTGTGCCCCAACATTTCCAGACCATATTGCACCAAAATACGGTTTTCATCCGTCAAACTCACCATATCAGCAATGGTACCAATAGCGACCAAATCAAGCAATTCCACTTGCACTTCTTCTAAAAGGGCACAAGCCAACTTGAAAGCCACTCCACAACCAGCCAAATATTTGAAAGGATAGTCCGCATCTGGATGCTCAGGATGGACAATAGCATAAGCATCTGGCAAGGTTTCAGGCATAGAATGGTGGTCGGTCACAATGACATCTACCCCCATAGACTGGGCCAGTTCAATAGCCTCGTGACCAGCAACTCCATTATCCACCGTCACAATCAAGGAAATTCCTTCTTGCTCGATGAAGTACTTATAAACACTGGCATTAGGCCCATAGCCGTCGGTAAAACGATTGGGCAAGTAAACACGGCACTCAGCACCAAGCTGTTCCAAACTTTCCTTCACAATAGAAGCCGAAGTCATGCCATCCGCATCGTAGTCTCCGTATATGAGGATATTTTCCCCTTCTTCAATGGCCTGACGAATCCGTTCCACTGCCTTATCCATATCATGGAGCAGATAAGGGTCATGCAAGTCCTCCAAGGAAGGTTCTAAAAACTTCTTCAGACTTTCTTGGTCCTGAATCCCTCTTTCAAATAATAACCGAGCCACCTCAGGACCCAGTCCAGCCTTCTTGGCTATCTTTGTAAAATCCGCATCTTCACCTGCGGGGCAAACTGCCATTCATAAGTAGGTGTTATCAAAAAGACATCCACTCTTTCTAAGAATTCTATTGCTTCATTATAACATGATTTAGGCTTTTTCTCTATCCTGATTGCTTTTTACGAAAATTTTAGTAATTTTTTTCAGATATGATTTGACAAGACAAATCTTTTGGTGTAGAATCATGTTATAAAATCTAACACAAAGGAGATTCCTTATGGCTTTAGTAGAATTTGAACACGTCGAAAAATATTACGGAGACTACCACGCGCTCCGCGACATCAATCTCCGTTTTGAAAAAGGGCAAGTCGTTGTCCTACTCGGACCATCTGGTTCTGGAAAATCCACTCTTATCCGCACCATTAATGGTCTGGAGGCTGTAGACAAAGGAAGTCTTCTAGTAAATGGTCACCAAGTTGCTGGTGCCAGCCAGAAAGATTTGGTACCGCTTCGTAAGGAAGTAGGCATGGTTTTCCAACATTTTAACCTCTATCCGCACAAAACAGTGTTAGAAAACGTAACACTAGCACCCATAAAAGTTTTAGGAATTGATAAAAAAGAAGCTGAAAAGACAGCCCAAAAATATCTGGAATTTGTAAATATGTGGGACAAGAAAGATTCTTATCCAGCCATGCTTTCTGGTGGACAAAAACAACGGATTGCCATCGCACGTGGACTCGCTATGCATCCTGAACTCCTCCTCTTTGATGAGCCAACATCTGCTCTTGACCCTGAAACCATCGGCGATGTTCTAGCGGTTATGCAAAAATTGGCCCACGATGGTATGAATATGATTGTCGTTACTCATGAAATGGGCTTTGCCCGTGAAGTTGCTGACCGCATCATCTTTATGGCTGACGGAGAAGTTTTGGTGGATACAACAGATGTTGATGACTTTTTCGACAACCCAAGCGAACCTCGTGCCCAACAATTCCTCAGCAAAATCATCAACCACGAAAGTGACAAAGTCAAATAAGGAGGCGCCTATGAAAAAGAAATTCTTTTTATCCGCATTATTGATTAGCCTTTTCGGCCTTGCTACTACCAAACCAGTCCAAGCTGATACTAGTGTCGCAGATATTCAAAAGAGAGGCGAGCTGGTTGTCGGTGTGAAACAAGACGTTCCCAATTTTGGCTACAAAGACCCCAAGACAGGGACCTATTCTGGTATCGAAACCGACTTGGCCAAGATGATTGCGGATGAGCTCAAGGTCAAGGTTCGCTACGTGCCTGTTACCGCTCAAACCCGTGGCCCACTTCTTGACAATGAACAGGTCGATTTGGATATCGCGACCTTTACCATCACAGAAGAACGTAAAAAACTCTACAACTTCACCAGTCCCTACTATACGGACGCTTCTGGCTTTTTGGTCAATAAATCTGCCAATATCAAAAGCATTGAGGACCTAAACGGTAAAACTATTGGGGTTGCCCAAGGTTCCATCACCCAACGCCTGATTACTGAACTGGGTAAAAAGAAAGGTCTGAAGTTTAAATTCGTCGAACTCGGTTCCTACCCAGAATTGATTACTTCCCTACACGCTCACCGTATTGATGCCTTTTCCGTTGACCGTTCTATCCTATCTGGCTACATCAGTAAGCGGACAGAACTACTAGATGATAGTTTCAAGCCATCTGACTACGGTATCGTTACTAAGAAATCAAATACAGAGCTCAACGACTATCTTGATAACTTGGTCACTAAATGGAGCAAGGATGGCAGTTTGCAGAAACTTTATGACCGTTACAAGCTCAAACCATCTAGCCATACCGCAGATTAAGGAGGACACCCTATGACAGATTTATCATCTTGGACAGCCTATTTTCAGGATTTTGGACAATTTTTCAATGGTTTCCTCTTCACTCTTGCCCTAGCGATTGGATCCTTTATCCTCGCCATGGTTTTTGGGCATCTTCTTCGGAGCCATGTCAACCAGCAAACGTCCGATTTTGCGCATTTTGAGCTCGTATCTTTGTAGAATTTTATCAAAACACTCCCCTCTTGGTGCAGTTTGTTATCGTTTTTATGGTCTACCTCTTATCAGTGACCATATCATCATGATTCCGATTTATTGGACAGCTGTTCTCTGCGTAGGGACTCTATCACGGTGCCTATATCGCTGAGGTGATTCGCTCAGGGATTCAGTCTATTCCTAGCGGTCAGATGGAGCCGCCTTGTCGCAAGGTTTTACCTATATCAGTGCGATGCGCTTGATTATCTTCCTCAGGCCTTTCCGTATCATTCTCCCTCCTTTGACCAACCAAATCGTCAACCTCATCAAGAATACCTCTACAGTCGCTATCATCTCTGGAGTAGACTTGATGTTTGTGACCAAGTCTTGGTCAGCTCTCAACGGAAACTACATCCCAGCATTTTTAGGTGCTGCCCTGCTCTACTTTTCTCTATGCTTCCCTGTTGCCCAGTTTGGTCGCAAGATGGAGCAAGCCAACAAAAAAGCCTATTCACTTTAGGAGGTTACTATGGAATCCATTTTGAAGTTTTTGACCCCAGATAACCCTAGTCTTTATCTTTTTAAAGGATTTGGCTTGACCCTCTATATTTCTCTGATTGCAATCATCTCTCTACCCTTATCGGGTACGAGTGCTAGCAGTCATGAGAAATGGGCAAAAATCCTGTCTTACGCATCATCTCCAGCATTTACATCGAGTTTGTGCGTAACGTTCCCAACCTCCTCTGGATTTTTCACTATCTTTTTGGTTTTCAAAATGAAATCCACACCAGCAGGTATTACAGCCTTTACCCTCTTTACCTCAGCAGCTCTAGCTGAGATTATCTCGAGGCGGTCTCAATGCCGTGGACAAGGGGACAATACATGAAGCAGGAATGTCACAGGGGCTTCACCTCAGCCCAAATCCTCTACCACATCATTCTTCCCACAAGCCATTCGCAAAATGTTACCAGCCATCATTTCTCAGTTTGTAACCGTGATTAGGATACCAGTCTCTCTACTCAGTTATCGCCCTGCAAGAACTCTTTGAGCCAGCTAAATTCTCATGGGCCGTTATTTCGAACTCAGAGCAGGTCTTCAGTCTGTTTATATCCTGATTGCCCTCATTCACTTCACAGCTTCAACTCAGCTTGTTTCTAGCCTGTCTCATATGCTAGCCAAAACGCTGGCAACAAG
>BNJS01003122.1_pt1 | contig 24035 bp, 22 predicted proteins | sample 8540461 | NCBI WGS metagenome assembly BNJS01 (sample SAMD00202454, study PRJDB9452) | human saliva metagenome | isolation source: human saliva | place: Japan | reverse complement strand
GCCAGTCAGGATCCAATTGAGAGAAAGCAGAAGCAGACCTGGCTTCTCAATTCCTATTTTCGTGAGCTTCCTGAAGAAAAATCCCGCTTTGCTCGACTCTTATTAGAATATCGAAAAAGTGGAGAAGTGCCCTTTTCAACTGAATATCTGTCAGATCATCTGCTCGACTTTTTCTATAAAATGAAAGCCTTTGAGTTTGAAATCGCACCAGAACAAATTCGAGATTTTCTAAAAGAAAGCCTCCAGGCAGAACATCTCTCCTCAGCACAGGAAAGCTGGATAGAAGGAATTCTCCTAAACTGCATCAAACCATTTTTAGAACGATTAGTGATATAAGTAACACCTACCGTGGAAGTTTCATGGTAGGTTACATTTTATCCAAAAAGAAAATAGGAAATTACAAACTCTGCTCCTTCGTATTTTATATATAAAAACAAAGTATGAAAAGCGCATCTCAATTTTAAGACTTTTTTTGTAAATTAAGAGTATAATTAAAGGTATACTGCCTTTTTATAGATAATACACTAATATAATAAAGGTCTTTGTAACATCTATAAATTTTATTTCAAGGAGGAATCATGGAAAAGTATTTTGGTGAAAAACAGCAGCGTTTTTCATTTAGAAAATTATCAGTAGGACTTGTATCTGCAACGATTTCAAGTTTATTTTTTTTATGTCTGTATTAGGTAGTTCATCTGTAGAGGCTCAAGAGACTAAAGGTGTTCACTATAAATATGTGACAGAGTCAGAGCTATCATCAGATGAAAAGAAGCATCTTGTCTATGATATTCCGACATACATGGATAATGATGATGAGACTTATTATCTTGTTTATAAATTAAATTCCCAAAATCAACTGGGAGAATTACCTAATACTGGAAGCAAGAATGATGTTCAAACCTTGGTTGCTGGTGCTAGCTTAGCTGCCCTGGGGATTTTAATTTTTGCCGTTTCTAAGAAAAAAAGTTAAGAATAAAAACGGTATTACATTTAGTATTGGTTGCAGGAATAGGAAATGGTATCCTAGTATCAGCTCATGCTTTGGAAAATAATCTTTTACTGAATTACAATACGAACTATGAATTGACCTTTGGAGAAAAATTACCTCTTCCTAAAGACATTTCAGGTTACACATATATTGGATATATCAAAGAGGGAAACATAACTTCTGAGCCTAAAGTAAATAATCAAGAAAAATCAGTAGCTACTCCCCAAAATCAACAAAAGGTAGATTACAATGTTACACCGAACTTTGTAGACCATCCATCAACAGTACAAGCTATTCAGGAACAAACACCTGTTTCTTCAACTAAGCCGACAGAAGTTCAAGTAGTTGAAAAACCTCTTTCTACAGAATTAACGAAACCAAGAAAAGAAGAGAAACAATCTTCAGATTCTCAAGCACAATTAACCGAACACAAGAATCTAGAGACGAAGAAAGAGGAGAAGATTTCACCAAAAGAAAAGACTGGGGTAAATACATTAAATCCACAGGATGAAGTTCTATCAGGTCAGTTGAATAAACCTGAATTCTTATATCGTGAGGAAACTATAGAGTCAAAAATAGATTTTCAAGAAGAAGTTCAGGAGAATCCTGGTTTAGCTGAAGGAACTGTAAGAGTAAAACAAGAAGGTAAATCAGGTAAGAAAGTTGAAGTCATCAGAATATTCTTTGTAAACAAGGAAGAAGTTTCTCGAGAAATTGTTTCAACTTCAACGACTGCGCCTGTTTTAAGAATAGTCGAAAAAGGTACTAAAAAAGCTCAAGTAATGAAGGAACAACCTGAGACTGGTGCAGAACATGGGGAAGTACAGGCTGGAGCTATTGTTAAACCAGAACAGTCTGCCCCACTATCAGAATACACAGGGGTACAAGCCGGAGCGTTAGTAGAACCAGAAAAAGTAGCTCCACAACCAGAGTACAAGGGGACTCAGTCTAGTGCCATCGTCGAACCAGAGACCCATGCTTCCTTACCAGAATATACAGGTGAGCAATCGGGAGCTGTTGTAGCCCCTGAGACAGCTGAAAAATCAGAATATACCGGCACCCAGTCTGGAGTAATAGTAGAACCAGAGCAAGTAGCTCCACTTCCTGAATATACAGGAGTACAAGCTGGAGCATTAGTAGAACCAGAGAAAGTAGAATCACCAAGAGAATACACAGAAGTACAAGCTGGAGCTTTAGTAGAACCAGAAAAAGTAACTCCACAACCAGAGTACAAGGGGACTCAGTCTAGTGCCATCGTCGAACCAGAGACCCATGCTTCCTTACCAGAATATACAGGTGAGCAATCGGGAGCTATTGTAGCCCCTGAGACAGCTGAAAAATCAGAATATACCGGCACCCAGTCTGGAGTAATAGTAGAACCAGAGCAAGTAGCTCCACTTCCTGAATATACAGGAGTACAAGCTGGAGCAATAGTAGAACCAGAGAAAGTAGAATCACCAAGAGAATACACAGAAGTACAAGCTGGAGCTTTAGTAGAACCAGAAAAAGTAGAAGCGTCAAGAGAGTACACAGGAGTACAAGCCGGAGCAATAGTAGAGCCGGAGAAAGTAGAGCCAACTAGAGAGTATTCTGGAAGTATTGAACAGCCAAGTACAGAAGAGACTAAACCAAATAATGAAAATACTAATACACCAGAAGAAATGAGTATTCAGAAAAAATCTAGTGCGTTAATTAATATGACCTTTATTACAGATTCGTCAAGAGGAACTGGAGTGGGATCAGCTACTTTTATTGCACCAAATGTACTTTTAACAGTGGCTCATAATTTTATTAGCAGTTCTTCTGATAATACTACAGGTAAGTTCATAGGGGATGAAACCAAAAATACATATGAATGGGTAACTCCCGATGGGCGAAAAAGGAAGATTTACTGCTAATGATATCCATTTTTATAATAAACAAGATTATCCAAAAAGGATTTATCTATGATTTAGCAGTGATTAAGCTACCTGAAACAACTGGCAGAGAACATGTAGAATTAGTTAAAAAAATTATACTAAAGTAAATCTTAATGACAAACTAAATGTTCATGGATATCCAGGTGGGAAATATACGCACTTAAAAGATGCTACAGTAGAAATGGAGCAAAAATATGCGAATAATACCTACGGTGTTCAATATCAAGGTGGAAAACCTGGTATGAGTGGTGGAGGGATATTTAATGCTAACGGTGAAGTCATTGGTGTACACCAAAATGGTGCTAAGAACCGTTCAGGAGGATTAATATTATCTCCAACACAATTAGACTGGATTAGAAGTATTATAAATGGTAAAGAAATTACTCCGACATATGATGCACTAGAACGTCATAAAGATGAGAAAAAAGACGATATTAAAGAAGAAGACGTTAATAAGAAATTAGAGCTTAGAAATATATCTTCTGTAGAACTATATTCAAAAGAAGGTGATAAGTATCGTCATGTAACTTCATTAGATTCTGCACCAAATGACCCACAAAATTACTTCATGAAAGTTAAATCAGAGAACTTTAAAGATGTGATGCTACCAGTTACAAGCATTACTAATGATAATAAAGATAATAGAGCTGTTTATAAAATAGTAGCAAGTGCAAATAATCTGATACATCATGAAAATAATAATGTATTAGAAAATTATACTTACTATTTACCAAAAACTCAGCAAAGTGAAACTGGTGTCTATACATCATTTAAAAATTTAGTAGATGCAATGAATAACACTCCTAATGGCACATTCCGTTTAGGTGCAACTATGGATGCTCGTGAACTTGAACTTCCAGATGGCCAAGAAAGTTATGTGAAAAATGAATTTCATGGAACATTAATAGGGCAAAATAATAATAAGTATTACGCTATATATAACCTGAAAAAACCACTGTTTAATGTGCTAAATAGCGCTACAGTAAAAAATCTTTCACTAAAAGATTCCAATATTTCATCAAAAGAAGATGCTGCAACATTAGCGAAAGAAGCGAAAAATAGAACTGCAATTAATAATGTTCATGTTGATGGAGCGATAGCTGGTGAACATGGAATAGGAGGATTAGTTTCACAAGTTAATAATTCTACTATTTCTAACAGTAGCTATACAGGTAGAATAACTAATACATATAAAACAGTTGCTAGTTATCAAATCGGAGGTTTAGTAGGTAAACTTTCTGGTTCGGGAGCATTAATAGACAAGTCGGTTGCATCTATCGATATGGCGACGAATGCAACGCAAGGTGATCAGTCTATTGGTGGAATAGTTGGTGCAGTAGAAGATAGTGCACTAATTAGTAATAGTTATGCTGAAGGAAATCTTAATAATGTTCAACGTTTTGCAAACGTTGGTGGAGTAGTTGGTAATCTTTGGGATCCAGCTGGAGGATTAGAAAAATCTGGTCGACTTTCTAATGTGCTAAGCGACGTTAATGTTACAAACGGTAATGCTATAACTGGAAAACGATTTCACTAACATGCAAGCAAAACATGTATATAGCAACAAAAATAATAAAGTTGTGAACGTAGTAGCAGAAGATGATGAAATCTTAACTAAGGATTCTGATGTTCAAAGAGGAGAAGTATTAGAAGACGCACAAATTAGAGAGAAAAAAGCTTCTTTTGTATCTAAAAATACTATTAAAACAGAAGATTTTTAATTTCTCTCTAGATATGTAACTGACTATAGAAATCTTGAGAATGCTGATTCATCAAAAAGAAAAAGTATAAAAAATATAGAAAAACTATTACCATTCTATAATAGAGAAACAATAGTTAAGTACGGAAATTTAGTAGAGGCAAGTAGTAATCTTTATAATAAAGAATTATTGTCAGTAGTTCCTATGAAAGATAAAGAAGTAATTAGTGATATTAACCAATACAAATCAAGTATAAATAAACTATTACTATATTACACGGACAATACATCAGAAACGATAAATTTAGAATATCAAAGTGATTTTTCAAAATGTAGCAGAGTATAGAATAGGCAATACAAATTTAATTTATACACCGAATACATTACTTCGCAATTATGATAATATTTTGGAAAAAGTATTACCAGCCTTAAATAGTGTAGAATATAAATCAGAGGCAATTAGAAAAGTATTAGATGTTTCTAAGGATGTTAGCTTAACGGAGTTATATTTAGAAGAACAATTCGATACTACAAAAAAATAACTTGAGAGATAGTTTAACGAAACTACTTACTGCAGATGCTGCAATAGTGGAAAAATAACAATAAGATAATAGATAATTATGTAATCGAAAAAAATTAAAAAAATAATAAAGAAGCTCTACTTCTAGGATTAACATACTTAGAGCGTTGGTACAATTTCAAATATGGTGATACAAAAAGCGAAAGATTTAGTCATGTACCACTTGGATTTCTTCGGTAAATCAAATAGTTCAGCGTTAGATAATGTTATCGAACTAGGTAAATCTGGATATAATAATTTACTAGCAAAAAAATAATGTTATAACTTATAACGTTTTATTAGCGAAAAACTATAAAACTAATAATTTATTTGATGCATTAGAAAAATATAGAAAAGCTTTTGTACCAGATAAAAACAAATAATGAGTGGTTCAAAAAATCAAACTAAAGCCTATATTGTAGAAGAAAAAAATCTTCTATTCCAGAAGTAGCGAAAAACAATCAAAAGCAGGTACTCCGCAATCTATAGGGGTATATGATAGATTAACTAGCCCATCATGGAAATATCCAAGTATGGTGTTACCACTATTAACATTACCTGAAAAAGTCTGTATTTATTATAGCCAACATTTCGACAATAGGTTTCGGTGCTTATGATAGATATAGAAGTAAAGAACATCCAGCAGGAACTAATTTAAATGACTATGTTGAAACAAAAGCTAAAGAAGCGGCTGTTAGATTTAGAGATCACTATGATTATTGGTATAAAAATATTAGATGATAAAAATAAAGAAAAAAATTATATAGAAGTGTTCTAGTCTATGATGCGTTTAGATTTGGTACAGATAAAAGTGAAGATAAAGTTACATATCAAGCAACTTTTGAAACAGATCATCCAGCGATAAAACATTTCTTCGGTCCAGCTGGAAATAATGTTGTTCATAATTCTAATGGAGCCTACGCTACAGGGGATGCATTCTACTATATGGCATATCGTATGCTTGATAAAGATGGTGCAGTAACATATACTCATGAGATGACGCATAACTCAGATAGAGAAATTTATCTTGGAGGATATGGAAGACGAAATGGACTTGGACCAGAGTTTTATGCTAAAGGATTGTTACAAGCTCCTGATCATCCAAATGATCCTACTATTACGATTAACTCTATATTGAAATATGAAGAATCAGAAGATCCAACTAGACTTCAGGTAAAAGATCCTACAAAACGATTTAATAATGCAGAAGACTTGCAAACATATATGCATAATCTGTTTGATGTAATTTATATGCTAGAATATCTAGAAGGTAATGCAGTTGTTAACTTAGATATTTCTAAGAAAAACGAGTTGTTGAGAAAAAATAGAAAATAAATTTGAAACGGATCCAGATGGAAGTAAGGTTTATGCAACTAATGTTATTAGTTACTTAAATGATAGTGAACTTAGCAAATTAACGACATTTAATAGTTTAATTGAAAATGATGTTATTACAGAAGAGGATACGAAAATGACAATGATAATACCTTTAAACGAAATGGATATTATACTATTAAACTATTTTCACCAATATATTCTGCTCTAAGTAATGATAAAGGAACTCCGGGTGATTTAATGGGACGTCGTATGGCGTTCGAGTTGTTAGCTGCAAAAGGTTTTAAAGATGGAATGGTACCATATATTTCTAATCAATACGCGGAAGAAGCAAAAGCAAATGGTGACGTTATTACATCATATGGTAAAAAAATCGGTAATGTAACTGATGATTTAGTGCTTAAGAAAGTGTTTAATAATGAATATAAATCATGGATTGATTTCAAAAAGCAATGTATAATGAGCGAATAGCTAAATTTAATAAATTAATGAGCATTAGCTTCATTAACCCAAATGGAGATTGGTTCAGAAAAGATAGAGTGACAATAACAAATATAAATGCGCTTCAAAGAATGATGACTACTGCTGTCAATGAAGATGCTGAGGATTATCTTGTGAATATATATCCAGAAAGAAGTAGAGTTCATAAACTTAAACAGGCAATATATAAAAGCTTATCTCGATCAAACGAATGATTTTTAGAAATTCAATTTTTGAGAATAAAAAAATAGTATTTGCTATTAGGAAATAAAAAGTAAAGGTAGAGGATTACAATTGTCATTATTAAAAAGATAAATTTTCCATTAGGAAAATAAAAAGGTATTGTTGGCTCAGTATTCTTGGGAAGTCTTTTATTCGCTCCGTCAATTGTTGGTGCATCGACTTATCACTACTTAGATTATAGTACTTTGACACAAACTGAACGTGATCAGCTCAAACAAGGTAGACCTGACGAATCAAAAGAATCATATGCTTTGGTTTATGAGAAAGACGCACTACCAAATACTGGTCAATCACAATCTATTATGACTGTATTTGGTTTATTGACCATCGGTAGTCTTGTTGTAGTTATTACAAAAGATAAGAGAAATAAAAAAATAGCTACATTTTTGATTGTAGGGGCGACAGGTTTAGTTACACTATCAACTACTTCAGCACTTAATTTGAATGCTAACATCCATGAGTCTGGACGTGATGGTGTGTTGCAAATTTCTGGTTACAGATATGTTGGTTACTTGGAACTTGATGAGAGAACTGTTTCGTCGGTTTCTCCGGCATCAACTGTTTCGCCAGTTGAGCAACCCAAAGTTGTGGCAGAGAAAGGCGAACCTGAGGTTCAGCCAGAATTGCCAGCATATGTAGTCACTGAAAAAGGCGAACCTGAGGTTCAAGCAGCTTTACCAGAAGCTGTTGTAACTGAAAAAGGAGAACCCGAAGTTCAAACAGTCTTACCAGAAGCTGTTGTAACTGAAAAGGGGGAACCTGCAGTTCAACAAGATTTACCTGAAGCAGTCGTGACCGACAAAGGCGAACCTGAGGTTCAACAAGATTTACCTGAAGCTGTTGTAACTGAAAAGGGCAAACCTGAGGTTCAACCAGCTTTATCAGTAGCCGTAGTCTCAGAGAAGGTGGAACCAGCAGTTCATGAAAAATCAGAATATACGGCTCCTTTAAGTACAGTCCCAGACGAAGCTCCTAAAGTAGAGAAAACTGAGTACACATCTCCTGTAGGCACAGTTCCAGATGAAGCGCCTAAAACTGAGAAACCAGAATATACTGAACCTGTAGGTGCAACAGGAGTGGATGAAAATGGAAACTTACTTGAGCCACCTGTTAGCGAAAAGCCAGAATATACTGAGCCAGTAGGTGCAACAGGAGTGGATGAAAATGGAAACTTACTTGAGCCACCTGTTAGCGAAAAAGCCAGAATATACTGAGCCAGTAGGTACAACAGAAGTGGATGAAAATGGAAACTTACTTGAGCCACCTGTCAGCGAAAAACCAGCATACACGGAACCAGTAGGTGCAACAGGAGTAGATGAAAAAGGAAACTTGATTGAGCCACCTGTTAGCAAAAATCCAGAATATACTGAGCCAATATCTACAGTTTCAGAAGTTGCATCAGAAAGAGAAGAGTTGCCTTCTTTACATACCGATATCCGGACCGAGACTATTTCTAAAACGACTATAGAAGAATCTGATCCTACCAAATTTATAGGCGATGATTCTGTTAAACAAATTGGTGAGGATGGCGAACGTCAAATTGTTACTAGCTATGAAGAGTTACATGGCAAAAAAATTAGTGAACCAGTTGAAACAGTAACTATTTTAAAAGAAATGAAGCCTGAAATTCTTGTAAAAGGTACAAAAGAAAAGCCTAAAGAAAAAACGGCTCCTGTTTTGACTTTGGAGCGAACAGATACAAATGTATTAGACCGCTCCGCAAATCTTTCTTATCATTTGGTTAATACAGATGGAGTCAAGATCAATAAAATTACTGCGACAATTAAAGATGGAAATGAAATTGTCAAAACAGTAGATTTAACTTCAGAGCAATTAGATAAGCAGGTAGAAGATTTAAAATTCTACAAGGACTATAAGATAGAAACCACTATGACCTATGACCGTGGTAAGGGAGAAGAAACTGCAACATTAGAAGAGAAACCACTTCGCTTGGATTTGAAAAAAGTTGAAATTAAAAATATTGCATCTACTAATTTAGTGAAGGTAAATGACGATGGTACTGAAACACCTAGTGATTTCATGACTGAAAAACCTTCAGATGAAGATGTGAAGAAAATGTACTTAAAAATCACTAGTCGTGATAATAAAATAACACGTTTAGCAGTTGATAAGATTGAGTTGGTGACTGAAAAAGAAAAAGAACTTTATAAAATTACAGCAACTGCTCAAGATTTGATTCAACATACAGACCCAACTAAGGTTCGTAATCAGTATATTCACTACCTCGAAAAACCTGTACCAAAAACGGATAATGTTTACTACAACTTTAAAGAGTTGGTTGAGGCGATGAGAGCGGACATGAAAGGTACGTTTAAAATCGGTGCTGATTTGAATGCTACAAATGTTCCTGCTGCGGGTAAACAATATGTACCTGGGACATTCCAAGGTCATTTATCAAGTGTCGATGGTAAGCAATACACGATTCATAACATCGCTCTACCGTTGTTTGATCGTGTTGAAAACGGTTCAATTAAAAACATTAATCTAGGTAATGTTGATGTCAATATGCCTTGGGCTGATAATGTAGCACCTCTTGCTAATATGGTTAAGAATGCTACTGTTGAAAAAGTTAAAGTGACAGGTTCTGTTATTGGTAATAACAATGTTGCTGGTATTATTAACAAACTCGACAAAGGTGGTAAATTGAATGATGTTGCCTTCATTGGTAAAATACATTCATTCGGTGACAAAGGTTGGAAAGTAGCTGGTATTGTTGGTGAAATCTGGAAAGGTAACGTAGATAAAGCCTATGTTGAAGCTGATATTACAGGTAATAAAGCTAAAGCTGGTGGTATTGCAGCAACAACCGATAACGGCATGGATAACAACACTGTTGGTAAAGAAGGTTCAATTCGCCATTCTGTGGCAAAAGGTACGATTGATATTCAAAATCCTGTTGAAGTTGGTGGATTTATCAGTTCGAACTGGGTTCTAGGTTTACTAGAAGACAACGTTTCTATGATGAAAGTTACCAAAGGTGAAATCTTCTACGGTTCTAGGAATATTGACGAAGAAGACGGTTATTTTTCAGGAAATCGATTGAATAGAGACTTCGTTGTTGAAGGTGTAAGCACAGGTACTTCAAGCTTTAAACGTTCTAAGAACGTTAAGACTATTAAAACAGAAGAAGCGAATAAGAAAATTGAAGGATACGGTATTACGGCTAACACCTTTGATATTAACAATCCTGTTGTAAACAAATTGAATGCGTTGACTTCCCGTGAAAATGAGTATAAGACAACTCAAGACTACAAAACAGAACGTGATTTAGCATATCGTAACATTGAAAAGCTTCAACCGTTCTACAACAAAGAGTGGATTGTTAACCAAGGTAATAAACTAACTGAAGGTTCAAACTTGTTGACAAAAGAAGTGTTATCAGTTACAGGAATGAAAGACGGACAATTTGTAACGGATTTATCAGATATTGATCATGTGATGATTCACTATGCAGATAAGACGAAAGAAATCAAAGCTGTTCATCAAAAAGAGTCTAAAGTAGCGCAAGTTCGTGAGTATAGTATCGATGGATTGGGTGACATTGTTTATACACCAAACATGGTTGATAAAAATCGTAATCAATTGATTCAAGACATTAAAGGTAGGTTAGCGACTGTTGAATTAATTTCTCCTGAAGTACGTGCCTTGATGGGTAATCGGGATAGAGCTGAAGAAAATACAGAGGAACGTAAAAACGGTTATATCCGAGACCTTTATCTCGAAGAAAGTTTTGCTGAAACGAAAGCTAATCTTGATAAATTGGTCAAATCTTTGATTGAAAATGCTGACCATCAATTAAATAGTGACGAAGCGGCTATGAAAGCACTTGTTAAGAAGGTGGATGAAAATAAAGCTAAAATCGTGATGGCTCTTACTTACCTTAATCGTTACTATGATATCAAGTATGGGGATATGACTATCAAGAACTTGATGATGTTTAAGCCTGACTTCTATGGTAAGTCAGTTGACCTTCTTGATTTCTTGATTCGAATTGGATCAAGTGAGCGAAATATCAAGGGCGACAGAACTTTGGATGCTTATCGTGATATGATTGGTGGAACTATTGGTAAAGCTGAATTACATGGCTTCTTAGATTACAACATGCGTCTCTTTACTAACGATACTGATTTAAATGATTGGTTTATCCATGCGGCTAAGAATGTATACGTTGTGGAGCCTAAAACAACGAACCCAGATTTTGTTAACAAACGACATCGTGCATTTGATGGTTTGAACAATGGTGTTCATAATCGTATGATCCTACCTCTATTAACTCTTAAGAAAGCTCATATGTTCTTAATTTCAACCTATAATACAATGGCTTATAGTTCATTTGAGAAATATGGTAAGTTAACAGAAGAATCTCGAAACGAATTTAAGAAAGAGATTGATAATGTTGCGAAAGGTCAACAAGCTTACCTTGATTTCTGGTCAAGATTAGCTCTACCTAATGTTCGTGATAGACTTCTTAAGAGTCAAAATATGGTACCAACACCTGTTTGGGATAACCAGACCTACAATGGTTCTCCTGTAGGTCGTCGAGGATTTGACAGTAAGGGTAACCCTGTAGCACCAATTCGTGAATTATATGGCCCAACATGGAGACACCATGATAGAGACTGGCGTATGGGCGCTATGGCCTCAATATTCCCTAATCCAAATAATGATGACAAGGTCTTGTTTATGGGAACAAATATGATTAGTCCGTTTGGTATTTCAGCCTTTACTCACGAAACAACACACGTTAATGATAGAATGCTTTACTTCGGTGGTCATAGACACCGTCAAGGTACAGACGTCGAAGCCTATGCGCAAGGTATGTTACAGACACCTGATAAATCGACAGGAAACGGTGAATATGGCGCTTTAGGTTTGAATATGGCTTATCATCGTGAAAATGATGGTAATCAATGGTACAATTATAACCCTGATAAGCTTCAAACTCGTGAAGATATTGATCGCTACATGAAGAACTACAATGAAGCGTTAATGATGTTGGATTATGTTGAAGCAGATGCTGTAATTCCAAAATTAAATGGTGATAATAGCAAGTGGTTCAAGAAAATTGACAAGATTGATAGATATGTTGATGGTTTAAATAAATTAACTGCTCCACACCAATGGGACAAAGTTCGTGACCTAAATGAAGGAGAGAAAACTAAGCCATTGGCAAGTATTGATGATTTGGTTGATAATAACTTTATGACCAAACATAATAATCCGGGTAATGGTGTGTTCCGACCAGAGGACTTCACGCCTAACTCAGCATATGTTAATGTTCAAATGATGGCTGGTATTTATGGTGGTAATACAAGCAAAGGTGCTCCAGGTTCATTATCATTCAAGCACAATGCCTTCCGTATGTGGGGTTACTTTGGCTATGAAAATGGATTTATCGGATATGTATCTAGTAAATACCAAGGTGAAGCTGATAAACAAAACCAGGGTAGATTGGGTGATGATTTCATTATTAAAAAGGTTTCAGACAACCAATTCTTAAACCTAGAAGACTGGAAGAAAGATTGGTATCACGATGTTAAAGCTAAAGCAGAGCAAGGATTTACTGCTATTGAAATTAACGGTAAACAAATTAGCAACTATACACAATTGAAGGATATCTTTGTTAAAGCGGTTGAGGAAGATTTAAAGAAATCGGGTGATTTCTCACATACTGTTGCACTCAAAGAAAAAGTGTTTAAAGCCTTGTTGAAAGCAACTGATGGTTTCTTTAATCCTTTATTTAAATGAACATAACAAATTGATATTTAATATGAGTCTGTACAAAAACTAGATTCAACATAAAACCACACAGTGATTTCAGTTTTATACTCAATGAAGCTGAAAGAAACATTGTGTGGTTTTTGAATAGTTAGCATTTTATACCTAAAAATCCCAAAAACTCATAAAATTCCACTCTTATACTCAATGAAAATCAAAGAGCAAACTAGAAAGCTAGTCGTAGGTTGCTCAAAGCACTGCTTTGAGGTTGCAGATGGAAGCTGATGTGGTTTGAAGAGATTTTCGAAGAGTATTAGCTCTCCCTAATATGAAGTAATAACTATAAGAGATATTGAATTTCAAAGGATATGCTTGAATTAAACTATGTCTTAAGTAAGACTTCAATAAAAATGATAGACTTTCATTTTGAATTAGTATAATCTGGAAACAAGAGCGGACAAAATAAAGAAGTCATGATATAATATAAAGTAGATTTCTATGTCATAAAACAAGAACTGTTTGGACATCATTCATTTTATGTTCAAACGATAGTAAAATAAAATAGGGGCTCTAACCCCTTGCTACGAAAGGAAAAAAACTCAATGGCTACTATTCAATGGTTTCCTGGTCACATGTCTAAAGCTCGTCGACAGGTTCAGGAAAATTTAAAATTTGTTGATTTTGTGACGATTTTGGTGGATGCACGCTTACCTCTATCTAGTCAAAATCCTATGTTGACCAAGATTGTTGGTGACAAACCAAAACTCTTGATTTTAAACAAGGCAGACTTAGCTGATCCAGCAATGACCAAAGAATGGCGTCAATATTTTGAATCACAAGGAATCCAGACTCTAGCTATCAACTCCAAAGAGCAAGTGACTGTAAAAGTTGTAACCGATGCTGCCAAGAAGCTCATGGCTGATAAGATTGCTCGTCAGAAAGAACGTGGTATCAAGATTGAAACCTTGCGTACCATGATTATTGGGATTCCAAATGCTGGTAAATCAACGCTTATGAACCGTTTGGCTGGTAAGAAGATTGCCGTTGTCGGCAACAAACCAGGGGTGACAAAAGGCCAACAATGGCTTAAAACCAATAAAGACTTAGAAATCTTGGACACACCAGGGATTCTCTGGCCTAAGTTTGAGGATGAAACTGTTGCGCTTAAGTTAGCATTGACTGGAGCTATTAAAGACCAGTTACTTCCTATGGATGAGGTAACTATTTTTGGTCTCAATTATTTCAAAGAACATTATCCAGAAAAGCTGGCTGAACGCTTCAAACAAATGAAAATTGAAGAAGAAGCGCCTGTTATTATTATGGATATGACCCGTGCCCTCGGTTTCCGTGACGACTATGATCGTTTTTACAGCCTCTTCGTGAAGGAAGTCCGCGATGGCAAACTCGGTAACTATACCTTAGATACATTGGAAGACCTCGATGGCGACGATTAAAGAAATCAAAGAACTCCTTGCTACTGTCAATGATTTAGAAAGCCCTGTTTTTTTAGAACTCGAAAAAGATACTCGCTCTGGAGTTCAAAAGGAAATCAGCAAACGTAAAAAAGCCATTCAAGCTGAACTGGATGAGAATCTTCGTTTGGAATCCATGCTTTCCTATGAAAAAGAACTTTATAAGCAAGGATTGACCTTAATTGCTGGTGTTGATGAGGTCGGCCGTGGTCCTCTGGCTGGTCCTGTGGTCGCTGCAGCCGTTATTTTACCAAAAAATTGTAAGATTAGAGGCCTCAACGACAGCAAGAAAATTCCTAAAAAGAAACATCTGGAAATTTATCAAGCCGTTCAAGATCAAGCCTTGTCAATCGGAATTGGTATCATGGATAATCAGGTTATCGATCAAGTCAATATCTATGAAGCGACTAAACTGGCCATGAAAGAAGCAATCTCCCAGCTCAGTCCGCAACCTGAGCATCTCTTGATCGATGCCATGAAACTGGAGTTGCCCATTTCACAAAAGTCCATCATCAAAGGAGATGCCAATTCTCTCTCGATTGCAGCAGCTTCTATAGTAGCCAAGGTGACACGTGATGAATTGATGAAGGAATACAATCAGCAGTTCCCTGGCTATGATTTTGCTGCTAATGCAGGATATGGAACCGCTAAACACCTGGAAGGACTTGAAAAATTAGGAGTTACCCCAATTCACCGAACCAGCTTTGAACCCGTTAAATCACTGGTTTTAGGAGAAAAAGAAAGTTAAGTTAGAAGGAATGATTATGGAGGAACAGTCAGTAACACTCAGTTCCAAGAAAGAATTTGCCTTTGCTTCGAGCACTATATTATCCCAAGTTGGACGAGGAATCATTGTCGGGCTCGTCGTAGGGCTCATCGTCGGATCCTTTCGGTTTTCAATCGAAAAAGGCTTCCACCTGATACAAGGACTTTATCAAGATCAAGCGCACCTAGTGCGCAATCTTTTTATCATTGGTCTATTTTATTTAATAGTTTGTTGGCTCAGTGCGAAATTAACTCGATCAGAAAAAGACATCAAGGGTTCAGGAATTCCTCAAGTTGAAGCCGAATTAAAGGGACTGATGACTCTCAACTGGTGGGGCGTACTTTGGAAAAAATATATTCTAGGAATTCTTGCTATTGCAAGTGGACTCATGCTGGGGCGTGAAGGGCCTAGTATCCAACTTGGAGCAGTTGGTGGTAAAGGCATTGCCCAGTGGCTTAAATCCAGTCCAGTAGAGGAGCGTTCCTTGATTGCAAGTGGAGCTGCAGCAGGTTTAGCCGCAGCCTTTAATGCACCGATAGCAGGCCTCCTCTTTGTTGTAGAAGAAGTCTACCACCATTTTTCGCGCTTTTTCTGGGTCTCAACTCTAGCAGCCAGTCTCGTAGCAAACTTTGTTTCCTTGCTAATATTTGGCCTAACACCCGTACTGGATATGCCAGACAATATCCCACTCATGACCCTAGACCAGTATTGGATTTACCTCCTCATGGGAATTTCTGGGTCTTTCCGGTTTTCTCTATGAAAAAGCTGTACTCAATGTTGGTAGAGTTTATGACTGGATTGGTCAAAAAATCCATTTAGATAGAGCATATTATCCAATTCTGGCTTTCATTCTCATCATACCGGTCGGGATCTTCTTGCCACAAATTCTTGGTGGTGGAAATCAGCTTGTTCTTTCCCTAACTGAGCAAAATTTTAGTTTCCAAGTTTTATTAGCTTACTTTTTGATCCGCTTTGTTTGGAGCATGATTAGCTATGGAAGTGGCCTTCCAGGAGGAATTTTCCTACCAATTTTAGCTCTTGGTTCCTTACTCGGTGCCCTAGTTGGTGTTATTTGTGTTAACCTTGGGCTTATCAGTCAGGAGCAATTCCCTATATTTGTCATTTTGGGAATGAGTGGCTACTTTGGAGCAATATCTAAGGCACCCTTAACCGCTATGATTCTGGTAACCGAAATGGTAGGAGATATTCGCAATCTCATGCCGCTTGGATTAGTAACCCTAGTTTCCTATATCATCATGGATTTACTTAAAGGTGCGCCAGTCTATGAGGCCATGCTAGAAAGAACGTTGCCAGAAGAAGCAACAGATGAAGGAGAAGTCACTCTCATTGAAATCCCTGTATCTGACAAAATCGCTGGAAAACAAGTACACGAACTCAACCTGCCACACAACGTACTCATCACCACCCAAGTTCATAACGGTAAGAGCCAAACCGTTAACGGCTCAACAAGAATGTATCTCGGTGATATGATTCACCTAGTTATTCCAAAAAGTGAAATTGGGAAAATCAAAGATTTGTTGTTGTAGGGTTTTTTACATAATTTATGTTATGTAAAAACAAACTTCTTAATTAAATATATTATAAAACCGATTCTCAGCAATGAGATCGGTTATTTTTACTGATGAGAACATTTCACATATAACTAATTGAACTTTCTTAAAAATAAGACTATAATTAACTTAGAAATGATAAAGCATAAAAGCTAGAAAGGAGTTTACTGTATCAAATCTGTACAGTAAGATTAAAAATCATGAAAAAGAAAACAATAGCAATCATACAATGTATTTTGTTTCTCATAGCTCCTTATATAGCTCTTCAGTTATGTAGAATGAACAGAAGTTTCGTTACTGATAATCTCTTTTTATTTTCCTTATTCTGTTGACTATTTCATTCTGGTTTAGTATTTGGAAATTAGAGAAAGCACTAGATAATGATTCACAATAGAAACTTCAAAGATTTAGATCTGTTTTACACAAAAAAACTAAAAATTTATGTACAATTGACTTAACATGAATTAAAACCATTGATATAACTGAATTAGAAGCATAAAGTACATTCTTTATAAAGTGTACTTTATTTTTGTTTTGTACATTATTTTGGAGTAGTGTTTTTGTATGTTTTTATAGTGCATAATATCATCTAATCGAAGAAATTGATTTGTACATTTTTACTCAAGTAACAGCAGAAGGAGTGGTGGTTCAATTGTACATTTTTTTGCAACTTATTTATGTTCCTACTGAACACAAGATATAGATTTTTTTATTTTTGTTGATGGTATAATAAATAATACATAGTGTTATGTTATGAGGTATAAAATGAATAACTTAAATAATAAAATACTTTCTTTGATTGAAATGAAGCGAGAAGGAAGCTACTGGGATTATAAAGAAAAGTATCATTCTAACAATGCGAAATTTATTCATGATATTATTTGTTTAGCTAATAATCTTGACAATAAAGATGCATATTTGATTTTTGGTGTTTCAGATAATGGAGAAGTAAAAAGGCATATCAGGGGATGAGAATAGAAAAATCAGGCAGATATTGTTGATATGCTTAGAAACCAAAAATTTGCAGGTAGAGTTCTCGTTCGTTAAATTAGAAACTATATTATATTCTGATAAAGAAATTGATGTTTTAGTAATTTTTAAATCAAATCAAGTTCCTTATTATCTTGAAGAACAATTTACTCGCGATAAATCGAAAAATTTTACCAGGGGTTATATATACGAGACGACAAGATAGCAATACACCAATATATGGTATAGCTTCTATCTATGAAATTGAACATCTGTGACGAAGACGCTTTGGATTAGACCTTTTGCCTCTTGATAAATTGAGAAGTTTTATAAAAAATAAGTATTTATGGGAAAAATAATTCGAGTGGAAGATATTATAAGCCGTCTCCTGAATTTACATTTGTAGAAGTTAATGATTCTGAAGATCGAAGAAGGGACGTTTTTTTATGCTTTTAACACAAGTGAATGAAAGTCATTATTTTAAAGAATATCAATTTAGATATCACCAAACTATATTATACGAGAGCGAAATGGTTGTTATGGATTCAGGAAGATATATAACCTCCATTCCAAAAATAGAAGTCTTGGATTTTCGATAATGAACAACATATAATACCAAATTTCTTATCATATAACTATTATACTCGTGATTCCATTGAATGGGATATACATAAATTTTTATTTGATTCTGATAACCATGAGGCTGTGATATCAAATAGAAGATTTTTAGAGGTGATTTTAATTTTTTTGATAACGAGGATGAAAAAGAGGAATTTAATAGATACTTAATAGAAAAACTTATCTCCTCTGAATATAGAATTTATTCAAGAACTACACATTATAAAATAATGATGACCGAATAAATGAGATTACCAAACATGAAATTAAAGCATCTAAATTTTTTTAACAAAAAGTTACAAGTATATCTTAGTAATTTAGATATAAAGAATTAAAAAAATAGGAGAGACAATGGCTGATAAATTTGAGCAGTTTTTACTGATACACTAAACGAAATTCTCTTAGAACATGTCAAAGAATTAAAGAACCAATCTGAAATTGATGAATTTTACGAAAAATATGAGAAAGCTGATTTTTTTCGGAATTACTTTCAGAAATGATTAACGATACTTCAAAGCAACTAGTAGCCAATGCCAAGAGTGTAATGTACGAAAATACACTATTATTCAGATGCGAAGAAGCTGAAATAGTCGCAAGAATAAATCAAAAATGGTTCAAAGCCTTTGCAGCCTCAGAGACAATGTATAGATGGTTCTTGAAGCTGTAAAAGATTATTCTGATTATGTAAATAAAATTGATGATGAGGAGAGAAAAATCTATTCATAAATACACAGCTTTAAAATATATACACGGAAGAGGTCTCCAACAATTTTTAGAGATTATTACTCTAATGAAGAACGGTTTTACCGATGGGGCGTATTCGAGGTGGCGTTCACTTTACGAATTAAATATCATTGCATCATTTATTTCAAAATATGGAGAGGAAGTTGCTGAAGCTTACATTTCATCACATAATACAAATGATCCTTACGAATGGGCAAGAACTTGTGGTGAATTTAATCCTCGAAAGAAGTACATAAGTTTCGATGACATTAGAAAAAAAGCTGATTTTCCATCAGATTTATGGAAACATCAATATCAACTCGCTAATAAAATTGTACATCCATCCTCACAAAGTACGTTTAATAGATTGGGGACAATGATTGATGAGGATACAATCACTGTTGGACATACTGATTATGGATTAACTACTCCAGGTAAGCACTCCGCAATTACTTTAGCACAACTTACAGGTTTGCTTTTAACCGTGTATCCATCTGTTGATGCGTTATTGGCGGCTTTTATGATAAATAAATGAGTTGATGTTGTGAGAGAAGTCTAATTTAAGACTCATAATTATATTTTTTTCAGAAGAGACTAAATTATATAAGTAAATTAATTTTTCCTCTTTAGAGAAAAGACTAGGAATAATATAAGTTATAAAAATTAAATTATTATATGATTAGTTATGAGTGAATTGCTATTGAAATTATTTATGAAATAGAATCCTAAAAGTTACTCCATGTTATAATATATATTAGTCAAAAAATTTAAAGTTTGAACACCCTAAATCCATCTAACAAGATAATCAAGCAAAAGAAATAAGCAATGCAGTTAATAATAATTAACAGCCCTCAATCAGATCTCCCAGTATATACGCTGGTTGAATATAAAAAGCTCCAATAAACTTGGAGCTTTATTTAGAGTACCCATCACTAAGGCACTCACGCCGTCTCGGCAATTCAATTATATGAACATTATATCAGTATCGTATAATATTGTCAACACTTTTTATTGCACTCTTTTTAGAAAAATTTTTGTTAATTTTCCATTTTAACTGAATAATATTTTTCAAAAAATATATTAAAAGTATTTTTCTGATTCTTCTAACATCGAATAAGGTAACCTCGTTTAGTACTTTCAATATATCAAATAAAGCAATTTTCTTTAAATCATTAGAATTATTAATTTTAGGTTTCAGTTTTTAGGGCGACGAACTAAATTAGTATTTAGAATCAAATTTTTCAGGAGTTCGAATTCGAGAAATTAGACCATAGTGTGCAACACAATTTCTAGCTTCTCTCATTATTTCAAGATAATTTATAAACTCTCTTTCTTAGAAGATGGACTCCTACAAAACCTAAATCTTTCATAATATTATTTTGAATAGTAGAGTCTAGACCTAAAAATAGTACAATCAAATCATTTAGCATCAAAGTGTTAATAACTACCCATATAGGTGGATATTCATATTTTGCTACATATGGGTACTTAAATTTGCAGTAATCGCTGTAACTTAAAACTAATAAAGTCTCCAGTGCATCTGTTCATTCTAAAATTTGTTAATTGTTGATTATTAGACAAGTTTTGCAAAAGCTGAAGACTGTGCTGAATCAACTACAAATTTTCCTTTGAATCTGTTTTTTTCGACACCTCTAAATTTTCCTCTAAATTCTCCATCAAAAATAATTTCTGATTACCTAATTTATTATGATAAGTACAAGTACCAGTGAAATCGACATTAAGCGCAAAAACGTCTTTCTGGACATATTTTTAAAAAATTTATGGCTATTATATACTTCATGTTTTTTTGAATATCATAGTTATAGAAATAATTAATTAAAATGAGCTGGACCAGAATTTTGATTAGGAATAGAATAATGACTAATATCAAGGTAGAAAGTGTTTAAATTTGAAGTAATTGTACTAAAAATTACCAAAAATAAGACTTACTTAAATGATAAGAAATACTAGAACTAAGTGCTAATTCAACTAAAGCTAGTTGCTTATATAATTCCTTAGAAATTTGCTTATCTAGATTATACACTCGTCTAAAAATCATTAAAAGAAATATTTTTTTATGGTAAATTTTAGATTCTTTATCACTCAAAAAAAGTGTTTTCAAAACCATTAATAGCATTAAAATAATTATTCTGTTTTATATACTCATCAAATATTGACTCATTGATGCGTTTAAGTCCTCTTTGGGATTGAATTTTTCTTTGATCAGAATGTCTTTAAAAAAGCTTATTTTTCATTTTTTTGGATATTATTTTTTTCCTTAACATATTTTTACATTTCCTGAAAGGTGCTTCATAAATCAGCACTCTCTCTATCTATATTATATCACATATAACAAACCAAAACAGGATAAAAATAATTCAGAGTTTATTTATTGTGAAAAATTTCAAAAAAATCGAACTAGTAAAAAAATAATGAGGTAGCAAAACTTAATGAAAAGAATGCTGAAATTAAGGAGCAGACAGCATTAAATAAAGAATTATTAGAGGAAAAACAAAAAGTTAAGAAATCTTCTTAAAACCAGTTTGTATCCTGAGATTGCAAATGAATTATTAAAAAGAAGAAGGCTTATTAAAAATCTGATCAGCAACTTGTAACTAAGAAGTATCTAAGTGAAAATATTATCACCTCAGATTCGAAAAATATCTTTTGAAAAAGCATACAAGCAAACGTAAAATTTTGGAAATTAAAAAGACTTACTAGATAACAAGACTAAGTATTAGGAGGAGAAAATGTCATACTTAATCACTGGTTTTCCAGCTTTATTGAACTATTGGGACTTTGACAAGAATATTAAAATAGATGTAGAAAAAATACCAATTTCCAGTAAAAAACACATTAACTGGAAATGTCCTACCTGCCATGTTGGTTGGAAAGATGTAGCAAACACTTCTAAATTAATCAATAAACATAATCAAGAGCTTGTTCATGTCGGATGTAATGAGAATACACATTTTGTACCTTACATTAAAGCATACCCTAATCTTCGCAAAATTTATCTTCCAGGGGAGCAAAACGATGTAGAGTTTATTAATTTAAAGTTAAATGACAATGTTACAATCCCTAGAAATTGGAAATGCGACAAATGTGACCATATCTTTAAGTTGTCTATTGATCAGCTAATTTCAAGAATCAAAAGAGATAGTTTCTATTGTACTAACTGTAAAGCTACATTCGATACCTCAATTAAAGCGAAAGCCAATCCCTTATTACATACAGATAGAAATCTTTTTAAGCAATTTATTCCAACTCATGTAAAAAGTAATATGATTGATAGTTTATCCAACATCTTAGTAAGATGGCAGTGTTTTAAATGTCATGGTCAATATGAATGTAGTGTTGTCAAAAGGCATCTTGAAGGCTGCCCTTATTGTGATAATAAATTGATGTTAAAAGGATATAATACTTTACAAGAAACTCATCCTTATTTAGAGAAATTTTGGGATAAAAGTAATGATAAACCTATTTCTGAATACTGGTATAAGTCTTCTAAATGCATAAATTGGAAATGCCCTTGCTGCAAAGTCAGTTTTTATTGTAGTCCAATTGAAATGATTTTAAGAACCGACTTAGAGAATAGTAATTTTCAAACTTGTCCTAATCGTTGTGATTGGGATACACTTGTTTTTAACAATGATATACTCTATAATTTCCCAAAATTACAGGAAGAATGGAGCGATAAAAATGGATTGCCTGTTCATTTAGCATTGAGCCACATTGAAACAAAAAAATATTGGTGGAAGTGTTCTGTTTGTCAAGGTGAATACCTTTGTTCAATTCCAATAAGAAAAGAAGTAATAGATAGCTGTCCATATTGTAATGATGAACAAGCATTAAAAGGTTATAATACAATTGCAGATACTTATCCTGAGTTGTGTGACCTTTGGAGTAGCAAGAATTTAGAAAAACCTGATGAGGTGACAAAATCGGTAGAATCCGAGAATAAAATATTTAATTGGATTTGTGATTGTTGTGATTTAGAATTCCAGGAGAGATTAGGGACTGTTCTAGATGTATTTACCAACAATAATTCTAATAAACTTAACTCTATATGTCTTTACTGTAATAAAAAATTCCTAAACCAAATGAAACACTGAGCTATGTTAAACCGTACTTGAACAATGAATGGGTAAAAGAACTTAATGGTGATATTGATACCTTCTTTTATAATTCAAATACTTTAACCAATTGGATTTGTCGAAAATGTCACAGAGGTTTTAAAGCAAAAATTTCTGAACGCCACGAAAACGACCAATGTTGTCCATATTGTTCATTTAAAAAGACTGCAAAAGGTTATAACGATCTTGAAACAACACATCCTTGGTTAATTAAAGAATGGTCTACATTAAATAAACAAGAAATGTCTTCAGTGAGAGTTAATTCAACATATACCGCATGGTGGAAATGTCCTGTATGCACTGGAGAATATCGTCAAGTCATAAAAGAAAAATTTTACAGAGAAAATTCTTGTCCATATTGTAGGAATCAAAAAGTTTTAAAAGGATTTAATGACTTAGCAACGACACAACAAAGTCTAATGCCTGAGTGGGATTATTTGAATAACCTCCTAATAGCAAGTCCAACTGAAATCACAGAGTTGAGTAATATGTCTGTATGGTGGATATGTCAGGAAAACACAGAACATCGTTATAAAGAAAGAATGGCATACAGAAAGCGAAATAAGAAGTTATGTTCGATTTGCAAAGGTTACAGAAGAAAGCAAGAACACTTTGTACAGTTTAAAAAGATATAGATAAATAAAAACACTCTAAATTTCATTAAATTGATATTAGAGTGTTTTTATTATTAAAATGTACATTTGAAAAATTTTTAGTTTTCACTTAAATAAAGTACATAATTGAGTATAATTGGCTTAAAAAAATTTTTTTGGTCACTACTATGATTTAAGTCTTTTTTTAAAAATCTCTATATCATC
>BNJS01002142.1_pt1 | contig 24068 bp, 36 predicted proteins | sample 8540461 | NCBI WGS metagenome assembly BNJS01 (sample SAMD00202454, study PRJDB9452) | human saliva metagenome | isolation source: human saliva | place: Japan | reverse complement strand
ACAGTACCCATTATAGCACTCATGCACTCATCGTGCAATGTGAGATGTTACAGTTCATCAAACTACTGTCTTTCCTCCTAGCAAATAAACTGAAATCAGGAAACAAAAAATGGAAATAAACTCTAAAAGCTTACTTCCATTTTTAAGATATATATTATTTCCGAAGCCACCGTAGGCTATTTAGAACGATTGTCGTCTGACAAGAGTTGTAGAAACCTCTACAGATTTTCTTTTATCTCCATTGATAATCGCAAGAACTCCATCAATCATTTCTTTTGCTAACTGACTATAATCTGGAGAAATGGTTGATAATGCAGGTGTATAATATTGTGCTATTGGAATGTTGTCAAACCCTACAATAGCTAATTGGTCAGGAATCGAGATTCCTTTTTCGTAACACGCACGAATAATCCCTTGGACTTTTTCATCCCCAGAGACAAATATAATATCCGGTATATTCGTACCCGTTAAATTATCCATCGCATAATGATACACAGATTCAATCGTAGCTAATCCATAAACAACTTCTAAAGCAATTTCATACTTTTCTCTTTTTACAAAAGGTACGAGCACCCTTCTCACGTCTTTTATTGACAAGTGACTCTCCACCCATTAGTAGCCACATGTCACGAAGCCCTTTATCAGCAACGGCTCCCATCAAATCGTACATTGCTTGGAAATCATTATTCGAAACATAAATAACACCTTCTGTCTGTGATTCCCCAAACACAATAAAAGGCATATTATTTTTCTTTAAATATTGAATTCTACTATCATCTTTACCTTCATAAAAGACAATAACTCCATCGACTAAACTTCCAGTACTTGAAAATAATAGAATCCTTAATTGAATCCCCTTCACCAAAATACTCGACTATTGCATTGACTCCCATTTCTTTACAAGTTTGTAAAACCTTATCCAATAGTGTCTGGAACCAGATTAATGGGAACGACTCCATCTTCTTGACTGAAATGAGAATATTCGTTGTTTCTTTCTTAGTCAGATTTTGTGCATACGCATTTGGAATATAAGACAGTTCATCAATTACCTTCATCACAGACTGGTAAGTTTCTGATTTAACTCCATCACCACCATTGATAACACGGGAAACAGTCTTTGGAGAGACCCCTGAAATGCGCGCAATATCATAAATTGTATATTTTTTCTTTCCCTTTTCCATTTCTACTCCTCAAATATGCTTTTTCTTAATTATAATTCATAAAAAGATATCTAAGCCAAAAAATATATATTTATATTCTTGTAGAAACAATTATCTCTTCTTTCCATTTATCTATATTAAATAAAAATATTTTCTTCTTTAAATCCTAATTTTTCAAGCTTTCTCTTTGCTATTACTTGAATCGCAGAATATAAAAATGGATCGGCCAAACAATTCAATCCTCTCCGATTCTTCCTGATGATTTGCCTCTCGGATTATTTGAATAATGTATTGTATATAATAATCAATGATGGGAACTAATTTTTCTCTAGTTAACACATTTTAAAAAGCAGTTGTTCATTTGATAAACGGAATGCCCATACCATATCACATAGATTGTAAAGTGTATAAATACGATATTCTTCTTTTAAACAATTTTCGTTATAACATTGAATTTTTTTCCATTTTTCAATATCTATTTTATATATTTTCATCCCTTAACACACCTTCAATCATCCTCTTTTAGAATAATTATTCATCACTAAATAATTACAATTTCAAAAAGGGCAAGATTTCTTGCCCTTAATTCATATCAACTAATCTCTTCAACATAAATGACGCCTGGAAGATTAGAAAGTTCTTCCATAAGTCGAAGATGTTCAAAGCTTCCAGCTAATTCTAACGTTACAAAAGAAGCAATTTTCTTTTCTGGCACATCGAAATACTGGATTCGACTTTGATTAACTTCTCCAAATGCTGTCCTTGAATCAGTAATTCGAATTCGATTTTCTGCACAATAGACTAATACACGATTATAGGCTTCTGTAGAATTTACTACAATATAAAGCTCCATCACCTTTGATCTTTTCTGTAGATACATCTTTAACGGTTGAAACATGGATATCACGCCCCAAATAGAAACGGCTGCTAAAATTGCTCCCTGATAAAAGCCGACTCCAATTGCGAGTCCTATTCCTGCAGAGCCCCAAATACCAGCGGCTGTGGTTAGTCCTGTAACTTTTTTCTTTTCTGTGACAAGGATCGTCCCTGCCCCTAAGAAACCGACTCCCGAAACAACCTGCGCTCCTAATCTGGTCGGATCTCCTGTCCCAAACTTATAAGAAACAAATTCATTAGTCATCATGATTAAACATGCCGCAACACACACAATACTATGCGTTCTAATTCCTGCTGGTTGCGATTTACTACCTCGCTCCATGCCGATAACCATTCCGGCTATCAAAGACAATGCAATTCGGATAAAAATATCTGTATTCGTTAATTCAATACCTGATGTAACCATAATTATTTTTCTAGTTGTTTTTGCCACGTCTTTGTGTGAAATAAAGTACTGTTGAAGAAATAATCATCAATACAATTGTATATACAAAGACAAGTGCTTGTGCATTTGATGTTGCTGTTTCATCCCCAGCTGAACGGATAGTAATACCTAAAGGTTGAGCTAATGGATGATATAAGAATACAGATAAGTCGAAGTCTGTTAATAGAGAGTTAAAGTTAAGCGCAATAACTGAAAGTACTACCGGTAAAATAAACGGAATAATAACCTTCATCATTGTATAAAACGGAGACGCCCCCATACTACGAGCTGCATCTTCCATCTCATCATCAACACTAAACAAAATAGCACGAACCATACGATAAGAGAATGGAATCTTCACAATAATATATCCAATTAATAGAATTACTAGCGTTCCTACTAAAATGAAATTAAATACAAGTGGTTGTGGTTGATTAAATGTAAATAGCAAACTAATTGCTAATAAAGTACTTGGTAATAACCAAGGTAATAACGCACCATATTCAAATAAGAAGTCAAAGCGAGCTTTATGTTTACGAACCACACGTGCAAATACAACAGCAAGAACTGTCGCAGTGATAGCAGCAAGAATAGCATATACAAAGCTGACTAAGAATGGTGAGAACGCAACACTATTACTGAAGAACTGATGATAGTTTTCTAGAGTAAAGTTAGCTAATGACAAGTTACCTGTTTGAATCGCCACTGGATCAGTGAATGAGTACAAGACAATGAAAATCAAAGGTAACATGAACACTACGAATAAAGCGTATGCCACGATATGCGCAATGATATTCCATGGTTTTGAAGTAATCTTTTGTTTTTTCAAAGGTGCTTTTGTTTTAGAAATTGAAATATAATTTCCACCTTTTTCAATCTTATTCATGATACTTAATAAGATTGTTGTTGCAATCCCTAGGACAATCGCAAGTAACGCAGCAAGGTCACGAGAGTTCCCCATCCCTGCAAAAGTGATAATCATCGGGTTAATTGTTTGGAATTGTTTACCCCCTACAATCATTGGAGCCGCAACTGCTGATAGCCCGCTTAAGAAATCATAATTGTTAAGGCAAATAATGTTGGCGTTAATGTTGGTAAAACAATTTTTCTGAATACGGTAAATGGTTTTGCTCCCATATTACGCGCTGCTTCAATAGTATGATAATCGACACCACGAATGGTATTTGTTAAGAACAATGTATGGTTGGCTGTACCTGAGAAGGTCATAATGAATAATACAGCACCATATCCCACAAACCAGTTTGCATCAAGGTTTGGTAGGAAGTTTTGAAGAATTCTAGTAATCATTCCATAAGGGCCGTATACGAATTTATACCCTGTTGCAAGAACCACACCACCATAAATTAAAGATGTCATATATCCAAGTTTTAAGATCTTGGCACCTTTAATATCGAAGTATTCTGTGAACAACACACAAAGAAGACCGACTACGTTAACTGTAATAATTAACGAGAATGCTAGTTTAAAACTGTTCATAATACTTTGAATTGCACGTGGCGATTTAAGTACACGATTAACAGCATCTAGCGTAAATTGTCCATCTTTGACAAACACACCTAATACCAAATCAATATTTGGATAAATAATAAACGTTACGAGGAACCAGATAAGGCCCAAACGAATGAGCCAATCTTTCCAATTTAACTTATGACGCATGTTATACCTCCTTAATATTGCACAACATCTGACGGCGTAATATAAAGTTCCACATTTTCCCCAGCAGATTTAATTGCAAATTGACTATCAATGCGTGTAACGTTAACAACCTGATGCTCTGACACTTGAACAGTGTAACGCACAGTTACACCAGAAAATTCTGTATCAATAATTGTTCCTTTTAGAACAATATCGTCTTCTGTTTCACGTCTGAAACGAATTTTTTCTAAACGAATATATCCTTTTTTATCTTCTAAAGGAATGTTTGGATTGCTTTCTAAAATCTCATGAACTGTTTCTTCAGAAAGGACGTTAATATCTCCGATAAAGTCACAAACAAATTCTGTTTTAGATTGATGGTAAATTTCAGGAGGTGTTCCCACTTGTTCGATGAAACCATTGTTAAATACAGCAATTCTATCTGATAATGTCAATGCCTCTTCTTGGTCGTGTGTAACATACAATGTTGTAATTCCTAAATCTTTTTGTAGACGTTTCAATTCTTTTCTTAAGTCTACACGTAACTTAGCATCCAAGTTAGAGAGCGGTTCATCAAGACAGAGAATTTTTGGTTCTAATACTAATGCACGGGCTAGCGCCACACGTTGTTGTTGCCCTCCGGATAATTCAGATACATTACGTTGCAATTGTTGGTCAGAAATCTTAATTTTCGCTGCTACAGCTGCTACTTTTGCTTTAATCACATCCGGAGCTACTTTCTTCACTTTCAAACCAAACGCAATATTATCAAAAACAGTCATCGTAGGGAATAATGCATAAGATTGGAACACAATTCCGATCCCACGTTTTTCAGGTTCTAATTTAGTAACATCCTTACCATTTACTTCAATACGTCCTTCTGATGGATCTAAAAATCCAACTAATGCACGTAAAGTTGTTGATTTTCCGCATCCAGAAGGTCCTAAGAATGTAAAGAACTCCCCTTCGTTAATTTCTAAATTCAAATTGTCAATCGCAATAAAATCACCGTATTTAATTTGAATATTATCAAATTTAATCATATCGTTTACTCCTTTATGTTATCTTAAAAAGTCTCGCGTAGGCTCTTCCTATAGAATAGAGTAGAAATCCTAGCGAGACTCTTTTTATTTTTTAATATTCAGCCTATTTTACGTATTCTAATTCAGCTTTTTCAACCCATTGGTCTAAGTATTTACCAACAACTTCCCAGTTAATTTCTTGAGGTTTAAGTTGATCAACAAATTTCTTAGTTGCTTCTGGTAATTCTTTTACAGCATCTTTATTCGCTGGAATAGAACCAAATTTTTGGCTGTATTCTGCTTGAATTTCAGCTTGACCGAACCAGTTGATGAATTCTTTTGCTAACGCTTGTTTCTTACTTGTATTTAAAATCATTGTTTGTTCTGTTACAAAAGGAACTCCGATTTCTGGTGACATAACTTTGAATTCAACATTTTGTTCTTTTTGTCCGACTAACGCTCCAGAACCCCACATCATACCGTATTTAATTGGGCTTTCTTTATCTAAAATTTTAACAACTGTGCTTCACCTTTTTGAAGTGTATAGGCATTTGCAAAGTATTCTTTTGCAACTTCCCATCCTTTTTCAGATACGCCTAGGTCTCCACTTTCATCCAAGTAACGAACTAAGATACTTGCGTAAATAGCACGTCCAGTTCCTCCTGTTAACCCATAAACTGCGTATTGTCCTTTATATTTACTTGCTAATTCAGTCCAGTCCTTAGGCATTTCTTTAACTTCTGGACTACCAATTAATACTAAAGGTTGAACGATAACTGGGTTATAGTAACCATCTTTATCTGCTAATGATGCATCAATCTTGTTAAGCCATTCTGGTTTGAATTGAGTTAGAAGGTTTGCATCACGAAGTTTATTTGAGTCTACTGCACCGATACCAAACACCATATCTGCGATTGCATTATTTTTTTCAGCAATAACACGATCTGCCAGTTGAGCACCGGGAAGGTCAACCATTTTAATATTGAAACCTGCTTCTTTTGCCTTAGCAGTTAGCCAATCTCCACGTCCATTTGAAACAGAGTTAGAATAAATTACTAATTCTTGGCTCTTATCAGCTTTTTCTTCAGACTGTGCTTGAGGTGCAGTTGTTGTAGCATTTGATGAACTATTTGCTCCTCCTGAGCATGCAGCTAATGTTGTAACTGCAAGCCCTGCAGCTAGTAAAGTTTTTAAAAAAATTTCGATTTTTCATTTTAAAAATCTCCTTTTTGTTTTTTTATTTATAATTTTTTTATTTTTTTCAAACTTCTCGTTATATGGAACAAATCGTCTCATATCTTCAAACACTGTATAATCGATACGATTTACAGTAATTACAGGAATTTTTCCAAGTAGAACTTTCGTTAGTTCCGCTCTAACTTTAGTAAATTCTTTTTCTTCCTCTTCAGTTAATGGAATACGTAGGTATCCAACAGAAATATGAAAATGGTAACTATCATGATTTGGGAAACGAACTCCTGCTTTTTCAGAAACGTAAGTTCTAATTTCCTCTAATCTTTTTGCTGAAGCTTCGTCAGCTGGTTCTACCATGATATTTTGTTTTCCCATTTCAATTACTCTCATATGAATCTCTTCGTTTAGCAATGGGAAAATTTCTAGTTGTTTTGCAAAGTAATCATGGATTTCTTGTAATGGTGTATCCAATGGTAGATGGCTACTCCAAAATTCAGGCTCACGATTTTCATGGCAAAGCAATTCAATTACAGTCATATGAATAGAATCTCTAGGGGTGAGAGTAAACTTATCAATAAAAGGTAATTCTCTATAGCGAGCCTGAATAATATCTACTACTTCCATTAAATCTGGTTTTGTATAAAGATTGGCAACAACAGTGTTACCTGGAAAATGATTAAATTCTCCATTTTCTTTAAATTTAATCGCAGTTAAATTTTTCATAAAAAACTTCCTTTATAACTTATTTAGCAACTTTTTGACACCGGTGTCATATCTAAACAACAACATTGTACTGTGTAAACGGTTACTTGTCAAGCGTTTTCAAAATTATTTTCTTTTTCTAAGTAGTAAAACAAAAAAGAATGTTGATCATCAACATTCTTCTTCACGCTATTTTTATTCTTAGTTCTTCTGAATTCGTATTGGATACCGCTTCACGGCTTGAGGTAACTCCTCTAGCAGCGCATCAGTTGCTTTGCTTTTTCCCATGAAGAACATGGTCGTTGTGCCATCCTTTTGTTCAATTCTGACAACATAACGGCTGCCGCCACCCCTTCGACCTCGCATGAAATCAATCAAAATCCGACGAATCGATGCAAGAGGAATACTACGCTTTTTGAAACAGAACGCCACATGAATATAAAACATACCCCGCGCAATATGAAACGGTGCCATAAACGGACCTCCGCTCTGTTTTGCGGCTGTCCATCGGCGAACGAAAATGACAAGCACACATGTCGCTATGAATCCACCACTCACCAAGAAAAGCATCGGAATCCCGAATCTCGCTCCACTTTCTATTGTTGCCATCGTCGTTCCTCCTTTATCATTTCTTCAATTCTATCGATTCTATCGATAGATTTTATACTTCCTCTCTATCTTACCGAGCTTTTTTACTTTTTTCCACCTCTTTTAAGTAAGTTTTAAGTTCATGGTGCAAAGTATAGTTATCCAAACGGAAAGGAGAAGCTCCCCCACCAGGCGAGCGGTGACAAACAATGAAAACTATCGTAATTATCCCTTCATATGAACCAGAGGAAAAATTAATCACTTTAACACAGCAATTAATCGCCAAAGACTTAGAAGTAGTCGTTGTCGATGATGGCAGCGGGGAGAAATATCTTCCTATCTTCAACCAACTCACAGGAGCGACCGTTTTAACGCATCCTGAAAACAAAGGAAAAGGCGAGGGCCTAAAAACAGCTTATCGATACATTAAAGCAACATACGCAGGCGAGGAAGTGGCCATCGTCACGGCGGACTCAGACGGACAACACAGTCCAGAAGACATCATGCGTATCGCCACTAGGGCATCTCTTGAGAAAGACAGCCTCGTACTCGGCATTCGAAACTTCGACGGAACCCACGTCCCACTGAGAAGCCGTGTTGGAAACAAAATTACCTTGAAAATTTTCGAACTCACAAGCGGCACGAAAATTAGTGATACACAAACCGGTCTTCGTGGATTCTCAAGCGCTCATTTAGAAAAAATGCTTGAAATCTCAGGATCACGTTTCGAATACGAAATGAATGTGTTGATGGTTTGGGCAAAAGAAAAACGCCCATTCTGCGAACTAGAAAGTCAGACGATTTACGAGAACAAAAATGAGGGCTCACACTTTAATCCTCTTCGCGATTCATTCAGAATCTACAAAGAGATTTTCCAATTCGCCCTATCATCAATCCTCTCTTTTTTTCTAGACTACACCCTCTACGCCTTCCAGATTTTTATCGGCGTACCACTCGTGACCGCTAACGTGGTCGCAAGGGTGATTAGCGCAGGATTCAACTTCTTCGTGAATAAGAAGTTCGTCTTTGCAAGCGACAAACCCGTTCTCAAAGAACTCAGCGGCTATATTTTACTCGCCAGCTTTTCATTAACGCTGAACACATTGATTTTAATGGGCCTCAGCTACGGATTCGGTATCGGACCACTCGTTGGTAAAATCATCACCGAAATCGGAATGTTCTTCTTTAACTGGTTTGTACAGAAGAAAGTCATTTTTGGACAAGAGAAAGGTGTGCATTATGTCAAATAACAAAAAAGGAAAATCACTCAGAAAAATCTTAACGACCGCTTATACGGCAGTCCTCATCGGGGCTTCGGGAATGGTCGTCGCCGATACGCTCTTCATCTCAAAGAGCCTAGCAAAGTTCAGTAACGAAACGGCAGCGGCAACGAATACGGCCACAGGAACGAGCGCAAGCGGCACGGGAACGTCAGGGAACTCAAGTAGCTCTAGTAGCACTGGCACTTCTTCAACGCCAACCGTGAGCACGGCGACTGCCTACGAGGACGATACGAAATCCATCACGATTGACACGTACGAGCGAAATAACACGCAAATCCACGTCGCAACGGTGAAAATCAAAGGGAACGCCTCGATTAAGACCGCCTTGGCCAATGAAACCTACGGCAGAAACGTAGTCGCGAAGACCTCGACAACCGCTAAAAGCGTGAACGCAGTCCTTGCGATTAACGGGGACTACTACGGTGCTAGAGATGCTGGATATGTCGTTCGTAACGGACAACTGCTCCGAAGCCAGAGCCAGAGTGCCGACCAAGAGGATTTAGTCATCTACAAAGACGGAAGCTTCGGCATCATCAAAGAAGGTGACATCACAGCCCAACAGTTAGTCGATAACGGCGCGATGCAAGTCTTGTCATTTGGACCAGCGTTGATTGAAAACGGACAAGTGGCCGTAGACAGCTCTGACGAGGTTGGGAAAGCCATGGCGAGCAACCCGCGTACAGCCATCGGAATCGTCGACGACAGTACTTATGTATTCGTGGTGTCAGACGGACGAACAAGCGAAAGCCAAGGATTATCGTTGAAACAATTAGCTGATTTTATGAAAGAATTAAACGTCACTACCGCCTATAACTTAGACGGTGGCGGATCATCATCGATGTACTTTAACGGACAAATCATTAACAAACCGACAACAAACGGTCGAAACATCCAAGAAAGAGAGGTGAGTGACATTGTCTACTTATAAAAAGAAAACAGGACTGACATTCTACACAATCGCAACGGTGGTGACACTCGTCGTCGGAACAGTGTATGAATTCTTCAGCCACCAAGTCTACTCCCCATTCATGTACTTGCTCTTTATGATTCCACTCTGTGCTTGAGTGGTACCAAATCTCATCGCAAAATGACCGGGAAAAACCTTCCTGGAGTCAGAAGACGCACAAGCAGCCTATAAGATGGGTGTCCTCACCTTTATCTTCGGCAGCTTCCTCAAAGGAGTCTTCGACATCTACGGAACCAGTTCCGTCTACCCAACCCTCTACTTACCAGTAGGTGTATTGCTACTAGTTGCAGCACTGGGATTAGAGATGTACTACAAGAAGGCAGTTGCTAAATAAAAAGAAAAGGCCGGAGTCCTGCAGGGGCTCCGGTTTTGTTGTTGTTAATAGATAGTGACTACGCAAAACTAAAAAAATAAGCAATCTCTGCATCTCCATAATCAATAATATCCATTGTATTTAATGACATTTTTAAGCCAATTCCATGCTCCGATTCTCTAGGAGAACCAAAAACAAGTCCAAAAATAAAATCTGGTTCGTCATCTTCTGATAACAAATGTATTCCAAGTAATTCTAAAGGTATTTTTTCGCCAAATTCGTTAAAAACTTTCTCTTCTGCTTTATAAAACCACACTCCTGATTTTTCTAACAGTTGATGTATTTTTGTTTGATAACTGCTTGGAAGATTCGTTGCGAATTCAGATATTTCTAAATCATCTGATACCTCTAACCATACTTTTCTACTCGCTTCTGGAATAGTTACATATGTCCCGAAATTTTCATCTAAGACTATTTTAAACTCATTCATAGGTTTCTCCTTTAACTATTGGTAATCATTTATACAGTTCTTTCTAAAAGTTCTTTCCCCATCCTCACAACATACAATCTTTCATCTTCACCAGCAAGTTGGCTAAGTAGCTCAGTTGCTCGCTCTGTTTCTCCTTTAATCGCAGCGTTCAAAGCTCGGTAGTAGATGATTTCGAGCTGTGGGTACTTGTATTCGTTCGTTAAGGTTTCGAAGTAGTCGTTGCTCTCGTTCGCGATCGTTAAGTCATAGAGAGCCACACTCATCTTTTGCGTCTTTTCGGCCAGCGTAGGGTCTGTGATCGTCAGTTCCTCAATCATCGAATTCAGCTCTTCTCGGCTCAACTCCGGCTGACTCAATACAACTGAACGAATTAGATAGCTTTGCAAGACGTTTCGGTATTGTGGTGGAAGTCCATCCCGACTCAAGATTTCTGTGGCCTTTCGAATCGCCGTCTCGAAGTCCCCTGTCATGTACGCCAAGGACACTTCCGACGTTGCCGCGTCTAATCGGAGGACCGCTCTTTTTGGCCTCTTTATTCGTCTCGATATATTGTTCCCACGATGCAAAATCCAAAATCCGTATGCAGTAATTTCGCTACAGTGGTTAAATACCATTTATTAATCAAATAGATGGCAAGAGCTAACCCGGCGACAATCACAAGGACGCCCCCTGTTCGCATCGGAATGTCACTGACTGCGAACGCGACGCAAAGAATGAGGAGCATTGTCAAAATCCCCGCGCATCTCGTATAGAGCGTATATTTTTTCCGTACTGCTTGATAATCCATATCGTTCCTCCAAGGTCGCAACCAGAACATGATTGCGGTTACAAAAAAATTTATGTCTTTAATCAAAATGACTGTCTTAGCCCATTATCTCACGTTCTCTATTCTGCTTCAATGGCTTATAGGAGATTATTTGATAACAAGTTTAATATTTATTCTCATAGTACTTATTGATAAAAATCATCAAAATAGGAGAACACCCTAGCGAAATTGCTAACAGCGCGGCAGGTAAGTACGCTTGTACTGCAATACAGACAACTGCAATAATTCCCATTAGGAGCATAAGAACAGATGACATCGTTGCATTTACTTTGTCTCTGATTTTTTCATTCCGCTCGTCATTCACGCTAATTTTATAGTCACGGTCCTTTTCTAATAGTCTATGGTAAGTGAGTTGCACATATGAAACAGATACGCTGATGGCAAAAACAAAAATCAACAGCACTTTGATAGCTTCATTCAAATTGAGAGTCAATGCTAGAATCAAACTACAAAGTCCGATTACATATCCTAAATACCAGATTTTATTAGTCATCATTTTTCATCCTCCTCGTAAATAAATACCTCTTCAATGGATATATCAAAGAACCTAGCTATTTTAAATGCCAAGATAATGGACGGATTGTATCTGCCGTTCTCTAACGATCCCACTGTCTGCCGTGAAACTTCAAGCGCATTCGCCAGCTCTTCTTGCGTAATTCCTTTTGCTTTTCGAATTTCTTCCAGTCTATTTCTCACATCACATCACCTCTCAAGATGGAAAGTTTACTTTACATACAATATAATTATTTTTCAGCAAAATGTCAAGCTAACTTTCCATCATTAAATAAAAAGAAGCAGGCAAATTTTACTTCGCCTGCTTCCATCAAATTCTACTGTTACCCTCTCTCTTTGAACTCATCGAAGTATAGCACCTCGACTTGCCCAGACCAATCCAAGACGCAGCCAACGAAGTCAACAAGGTCGAGCCCTGGCATTTCATAAGTGTCGCCGTCATTGACGCTTCCGGTTGCATCTTCAATATAAGTCACCTTATAGCCTCTGTCTGACGCGATAATTGCAGTAAATAAGCAACAATATTCCGCGTTCAGTCCTGTAATCACCACTTCATCTACCGGATGGTTCGCAAGAATCGCCTTCAACTCTTCGCTCTGGAAAATATTTGGCGAGTCTTTTTCAACGATAAAATCCGCATCCGCAGAAAGCTCTTCGTCAAGCGCTCCTCTCTCGTCGCCATTGTAAATAATACTCTCCTCATTCTCATCAATATGACGCGTATGAATAATGAGTTCCCCGCTCGCCTTGAACATCTCTTGTAACTTCAAAATATTCTCCCTAAGCAGGTCAAAATCCCCTCTAGCTAACATTCCTTTTTGACAATCTAAAACAATTAATGCTTTCACTAATCGTACTCCTTTATATGTTTTTAATGAGTTAATTTTCAATTTGATGTTCTTTGATATACAAAATACGGACCAGTATTTAAATATATAAAATGATCTACAACTACCCTAAATCAACTTATATTCATACCACTCTTCATCTACCTTCTGAAATCCCAAAGCCAAAAACATTCTTTGACTTTGAGTATTAAAAGGATATATTTGTGCAGGGGACTGACCCCAAAAAGTGAGAATTTAATAAAAACACCCTAGGGCTACCGTCTCCGGTATTCAACCGGAGACAGGTAGTCCAATTTTTGTTGGATTCTTTTTTCATTATAATATTTGATGTAATTTTCTACAATTTGAATTACAATAGAAGATGAAGTTATTACTTCATCTTTTATGTAGAAAGCTTCGCACTTTAGCGAAGAATGGAAGCTTTCGATGGGTGCATTATCTGCGGGAGTCCCCTTACGGGACATACTGCGGATAATGCCTTTTTCTTACATAAATTGTAGTATTCAGCAGAAGTATAAACGCTGCCTTGATCACTATGTAGTAGAACATCCTTAGGTAAATCAATTTGATTTAATGTATCCAATACAAACTTAGTATCCTGTTTTGAGGAAATTGTATAAAATGATTTCTCCATTATGTAAATCCATAATGGAAGATAAATATAATCGTTTAGGACCAAAAGGCAAATATGTGATATCAGTAGTCAATTTTTGCATAGGTTTATCCGCTGAAAAATTTCTATTCAGAGTATTGCCAGTAATTGAGAAAGGTTTACCTATTTTGATAGCTTTTTTCGGCTTCACTGCACAATTCCAACCATTTTTCTGCATAATCCGCTGTACAACCTTATGATTAACAATCTGATTTAATTCCTTCTGAATCAAATACTTAATCTTTCTGTATCCATAAATAAATTTGTTTTTCTTACAAATTTTACCAATAGTTTCCTCAATAACTGATGGAGAAAAGTCTTTCTTTTTCCATCGGTAGTAAGTAGATGTAGGTACATTAAGACAAGAACAAATTAAATGTACCGCATATTTATCTTTCAATTCTTCCACTAACTTTACAACTATTTGAGGCGACACTTCCTTTCCAATTCCTTGTATTTTTTTAATATTTCTAATTCAACTTCTTTTCTTTTTAATTCTAATTTTAATTGATCGATTTCTGAAAGTTCAGCCATCCCTTTTTCGTAAGAATATTGTTTTCCCACCTGTTGGTGGAAACGATGAGTTTCACCATTTTTATACCATCTAAACCATGTTTCTACTTGAGTTTCATTTTTTATGTTTAACTCCTGCATTACTTGTTTTGTAGTATATCCCTGTAATTTCATTTCTACGGCTTTATTCTTTGTATCGACAGAATAGGCTACACGTTTTTTAACCATAAAAAGACACCTCCATGTGCATTTGATAATATTGTACCAAATCCAACTTGGAGGTGTTTTTATTTAATTCTCATTTACGGGGGTCAGTGCCATATAAGCAAAAAACCTTTTTTATTTTTCAGATATTCACTGACAATTTTTCTTCCGTCCATATCTAAATGGTTTGTTGGTTCATCTATAAGTAAAAAACCATCTTCTCTTGTAAACAAAATAGCTAAGAGGATTTTTGTTTGTTCTCCTTTGGAAAGCGTTTCAAACTTTCTGTAAACAAGACTCTCATCTACATTTAGCAAATTAAGTTCTCTAAATAATTTCCATTCTTCCTCATCTGAAATTAGTTCTTTATATAACTCAATCACCAATTTTGAAGTATCACTTAAATTAGGTGGAAATTTAATAAAGTCAACACTTTTGCTGATTTTTCCTTTATATACTTCTTGGTTTAGCAGTAGCTTAAATAGTGTTGATTTTCCAATTCCATTTCTTCCTATCAGCCCTGTTTTCCAGTTCGTATCAAATGAAAATGATACATTTTCAAATACAGGTTTGACATAGCCATAATATGAAAAAGTGAGGTTTTCAATTTTAATTGTTGACACAAAAACACCTCCAAAATTTGCATTTGTCTACACCATTTGAATACTTATATCAGCCCAATATGTTGCGCATTCCGTTTGAAGTAGCACGCAATCAATCACATTTCAACTTGCTCGTTTTCTTGGGTGTACATTGCATGGACCGAATATCTACTTCGCTGATACCTCAGCTCGCACAAGCAGTGCCACACACTCGATATGTGGTAATATTCTGCTTTTATACTAATAAACAAAAGGCAATGAAAATCATTTTAAAATGATACTGCAGAATGGAAAGATTATCACCACTTCCAAAAGAAACGACATCCATTCTATAATTTAAATTCCTTTTCTTTACTAATTCTATTACTCGCCAATATAGTATAAATTAAATAACCAATAAAAAAGCAACCAGTCTTACAACTCACTACTTTTCATATGATAATTTACAAATGTCTTTCCAGCCACTCGATCTTTTTAAAATCCTTATTGTTATTGTGATTATTTCGATAGGAGTCTTGAGAAGAAGCTTTGTAAATACTTAGATACTGCTCCAGACTTGGAAGACGAAAAGTGATGCCTTCAATCTGAATAAGCTCTATATCCGATTCCGAAACTCCTGCAAAATCAGATAAGGTATCGATACTTCCAAATTCAACACTCACTCTATCCTTTTGGAATTCATGCTCATGAATATCTATTAAGACGTAGCCTAAGTCTTTCATCACTTTCATTATCTTGTCCCAGTCATAAATTCTGAGATGATCAGGTGCTTCCCAACCTCTAGGGTCACCAGGCACATGAATGTCAATGTCAGACGGCCCCCAATTTTCTTTCGTTCTAAACTCCAATCCCAAAGAACCCATCAGTGTCGGTGTAATTCCGACTCGATTTAAATGGAAACAAATGGTTTTAAATTCTTCAAATAAGAGACTCATGTTTACTCTAATCCTTTCATCTAAATGTTCGTTATTTCTACTTTATTACCTTGAACAAAATCATCTTCGTTTTCTAGAGTATATCCAGTTATTTTGGATACGAATTCTTTTCCTTCTTTTAAGGACCCAAATGCCACTAGATCTTATAAGAAGGATTTTGATATAATTCCAACATATACATCTCTAGTCCTTCTGATTTTTGAACGATTATTCACATTTCACTAACAAACTTACACACTCCACATGCGCAGTCATCGGGAACATATCCACGGGTTGCACGTACTGTTCCTCGTAGCTTCGTTTTTTTAACTGCTAAGTTGAATCACTTATTGGCACCCTCTAGCTGGACCTGTGTATGAGCTAGCAAATCTCCTAGATGCCTTTTATCTTTCCTAAAAATTGCCATCGCCAGTAACAACAGTGCAAGTAAGGTTGCTAAAGACGAGAGGATAATGGAGATTAGATCAAAATCACTATAGACTCCATGAATAGTTCCCATATGTCCCTAATTGCGAAGGTAAAAATTTGATGAGATTTCTAATAAAGCTGGCCTGAATTGTTTTTTTCTGATAGACCAGACGAAGCCCTGCTTTTGATTTCCCAAAACTTCCATTTTTTGCATAATCCGAAAATGTGAAATAAAGCATGATTGGCAGAACACTGATAAAAAAATGTAAGAGTCTGTGCCTGAAATTCTGTTTGAATTGGTACACCATTAAAAAAACAATGTAGTAATAAGTTATAGCGCAAAGAAAAAAAGAATACCCAAGTAAGTTATGATTAACAGATAATCAAATAGTAGTTCAGTTATTCTTTTTTTAACCGAAATAGGATTAATTTCCAAAATCTCCATTATTTATTCTCCTGTCTAAGAATGTACAAGTAGTGATATCCTCTCAACATAAAATAAGTGAACCTTAAGTATGCCATGTGAACCTTTCTGTATCTGGACACATAGCTACAAACTGAAATTAACCATTTCTCATCATTACTGAAAATTTTCAAGTTAATCCAAGCAAATTTCTATTTTAATCCTATCTGGATCTTCAAAATAGATTGCATAATGTTCAGCACCACCAGCATATGGATATTTATCATCATAAAGCAAAACTATATTTCTCTGAATAAGATTCTTCCTAATTTGATCGATTTTATCCTTAGTTTGACAACGAAAAGCAAGGTGATTCAAGCCGATATTACATCTATTATATCCGTTATTAAGATACTTTTCTTTTGTCTGTACAAAAACAATATAAAATTCGTCCTTTTTATAGGAAAATCCATCTTTCCATTCTTGAAACAACTCAAAACCTAAAATGCTAAATATCCACGAATAGAATTCCTTGGTTTTATCTAAATTACTTACATAAATCTCAATATGATGCATTGTTTTTCCTCCATCTGGTGCTGGAAATATCAATATACTCAATTTTTACTTCACTGATGACTCAGCTCGTACAAGCAGTGATACCGCCTCAACAGCCTCAGTCATAGAGAACATATCCACATACTTTTTAACAATAATATGAGGTTATCGTTAAAAAGGTTGATCTCGAGAAATTAGGATTTATTTGGCACACTTTTTCATAAATTCATGAATCAATTTATTTACAACATCTGGTCTATCTGTGTTGGAATTATGCCCAGCATTATCAATCCACTCAACAGGCTTTCCCGATATTTTCTCATATGATTTCAAATATCGGATACAAGAACCTGCTCGATCTTCTTTACCGCATATCACCATATGTGGAGATTTTATTTCATAAGCCAGATTTTTTTCTACTGCTTTTGCTAAGATTTTATATCCATGTCCTACTAGATGAGAATATCTTTTCTGGTTTCCATCGTAAACCATCATCATATCTAACATTAATTTTCTTCCGTATTCAGTTGTTGATACGCCTTTTCGTACCCTGTCTCAAAAGTGTTTTCCATGGATAAAATCTATATATTGCTTCTACCCTTTTTAATAACCATAATTCTATTACGGTATAATACCGCCTTTGAAGAGGAGGTGAATCAATTGTAACAATACCATTTAGTTTTTCAGAATATAGTTCTGCATAAACCTGCCCTAGATAACCTCCCATTGATTGTCCAATTAAGATTGGTTGATCAATTCCTTCATTGATTAATATTTCATTCAGCCATTTTGCTTTCATCAAACAAATCAAAAATCAAGGTCAAAAGGATATGACGAAGCTATGCCCAGGTGCGTCCCACACCAATACTCTGAACTTATCCTTAAAATATTCTATCTGTTTGTCAAAACAGTCTATGATCAGCAGTAAGGCCAGGTAAAAATATAAGAGCGATTCTTGATTGTTTATTAATTTCATTTATCCAATAATGAATCACTCCCTGATGAAGTTTTCTAGTGTTTTTTTCCAGCATTATTGTCCCCTCACAACACTAATTTGTCATTGTTTAAAAATAAATCTCATCATATAATTCCATAAACTCTTGAGCGAACTTTTGCGACAAGTTCATAATCAAGTCCAGTGGCTATGGTTTCTTCATTATTATCAGCTTTTAATGCTCAATTATATGAGCCGTGCATTACATAGCCCATATCTATGATAAAAAGCCTATCATGCATACGGTTATATTCTCTACTTTCCCATCTCGAAATAACTGACAACATCTGCTTCTACTTCACTGATGCCTCAGCTCGTACAAGCAGTGATACCGCCTCAACATGCGCGGTCATTGGGAACATATCCACGGGTTGCACGTACTGCGCCTCGTACCCGCGTTCCTTGAAGTGGACAAGGTCGCGAGCAAGTGTTGCTGGGTTACAGCTTACGTACACGAGACGCTCAGGTCCCGTTGCACACGCCGCTTCAATAAACGCAAGGTCGAGCCCTTTACGCGGTGGATCCACGACAATCACATCTGGCTGGATGCCTTCTTCCTTCCAGCGTGGCATAATTTTCTCGGCCGCACCCGTTTCAAAGTGCACATTCGTCACACCATTCAGTTTCGCATTTTCCTTGGCCATCACAATCGCATCATCCACGATTTCCATGGCATAGACTTTCTTGGCATCGCGGGCAAAGGCCAAGCTCATCGTCCCGATTCCGCAATACGCATCCACAACTGTCTCGCCGCCCTTCAAGTCCGCAGCGTCGATGGCTTGCTGATAGAGTACTTCGGTTTGCACGGTATTGACTTGGAAGAACGAACGCGCGCTAATCTTGAACGTGAATTCGAACAACTTCTCTTCGTACACATCTTCCCCGAACAACACCTTTGTCTCACGTCCCATGATGACGTTCGTTGGCTTCGGTTGGATGTTTTGTACGATAGACACCACTTCCGGATGCGCCGCTGTAATATCTCTGACAATCGCCTCAGCTTGTGACAACACCTTTGTTCTCGTCACAAAAATAATCATCACTTGCTTTGTACGTAGACCTCGTCGAACGATAATATGCTTCAAGTCGCCAGTATTGTTGGCCTCATCATACGCCACCACTGGATATTTTCTTAAAATATCACGCACCGCCACGATCAAGCGGTCGATTGCAGGGTCTTGAATATGGAAGTCTTCAATTGGAATTAAGTCATGCGAGTTCTTCTTGAAGAAGCCTGTCGTTAACTGACCGTTTACCATACGCACTGGAATTTGCGCCTTGTTTCGGTAGCCCAGTGCATTCTCCATTCCAAGAGTAGGACGTACTTCTAATTCTGGCATCTTCGCGATTTTCGTCATCACATTTTTTACTTGTTGCTGCTTAAAGGCCAGCTGACTCTCATACGTCATATGCTGCAGCGGCATTGTTCCCACACGTGTTCCAAGGGCGTCTTTCACGTCCACACGATTCGGGCTCACTTCCAGCCACTCCTCCACACGCGCGTAGCCATAGCTTTTTCCAATCTTCATCGTCTTCACACGAACGACTTCTCCAGGAATACTATTTTCGATAAATAGCGGGAAGCCATCGACCTTCCCAACCCCAAGTCCTTCATGCGTTAAATCTTCAATTGTCACTGTATAAAATTCGTTTTTCTTCATTTCTGTTCCTCCAGAGTTTATCACTTCTATTATACCGCCTTTTAGTGGAAATAAAAAGGCTACTCCAACATGTGTCAGAGTAGCCAATTCCATTTGATTAATATCCAAACGGCTTGAGCTGAATATCCACCTCGTACCCGTTTTTGTGAGCTAATTCAATTAACGTCGATAGATTAGGCGTTCCTTCCCCACGTTCCAACCTTGCCAGCGCTGTACGTTTAAACCCTACCTTCTTTGCATATTCCTCTCTGGTTGAATTGTTTTCCATACGAAGTTTAATAATGCGTAGCGATGCCCGATGTCGTGCTAATTCTTTCGCCAAATCCTCTTTAAAGTTCGGATAGCGGGAGGCAATAATCGAGAATTTCTCTGCTCTTAAGGAAGTCACTGCCATTCACCCCTTCCGTAATATCTTCTGCTTCAAAGACCAAATACATAATTCCTTCTTCTTCATCGAATCTCCCCCATTTTTCGATCATCTCAGGAGTCACACCTTCTTCTTCAATCAGTTGCAATATCGCTGCCGCCTTTACCATTCTCCCATATGGCAATCCCATTAATTCTTCAAAGTTCTCCTCTGTAAATTCGCGTTTATACCTCATAAATACACCTCCGTTTTTCTTGAGTGTAACATTTTTGTTACGTAACAAAAATGTTACATCTTGCTCTCTTCTTATACTATTTTGCTCAAAAAATCCTCCAAAAGGCCACACCCTTTGGAGGAAATACGATTAAATCGGCATTTTTACTTATTTTCAGCTCGAAGTCCTAGTGGTCTATGGAGCCTTAACTCTCAAAGCACCATCGCTAGAAGCTTTCACATAATTTGTAGTTGAACTCGTCATCGCAGAAATGGCGTGCGTTTCCCGAAGCATCCGCACGACTCGTCTCGAGTCCTTTGCGTTGTTCCGGTCCAACGTTCCATTTCTGAGCGCGATGTCTCGTATCCTTAAAATTACGAAGAAGCTTACTGATTTTATAATAGCTGTAACGGGAATACGCATTAAAAAGTGAATTAGCAGGAGTAGTCCTCTTGAGGACGTACTCCTGCTTTGAATCTTTAAAGGTGAGAGACTCGAAGAGGCTCGAACCGGTGCCCCGTTATAGCTTTTATAAAAGAATCCGTAAGGATTCGCAGTAATCCTAAACTAAGTCCCAGCTCATTCTAGTTTTTTGCTTTAGGTTTTAAGAAGAAGAAGTTTAAGACTAGTAGCACCACAATCCATACACCAGGGACGATGAAGTTTTGGGCTGTTAAGGCGAAGTCGGTTTTGGTAAAGAAATCCACAAAGTTCCCCATAAAATGTATAGTGTGTCACTTTTTGATACCGCATCGCTCAACATTGAGAACATCGGTAAGAACGCAATCCCATCATCGGAATCACACCATTTACTTGCGCTTTTTGCTTGCGTATCTGTCAAAGCACCCACTAATAAGTTGAGTAAAATCACACAGATAGCCACACTCGCAACGATTGCACCATATTCCATCCAACGTCCTGAAAGATCCGCTTTAACAATCATTGGGAAGCTTACAATCGTAATCAATGCTAAAACTACTGGGTAGAATAAGATTGAAATTAAGTATTCTACTGAGTGAATGCCGCTTAAGAAGAGAGTTTTCAAGTTTTTCTTTTCCTTTTCTTCAGCAAGCATAATTGTAATCATTGATCCGACCGATAAGCTAAGCGCTAGCGGAATCATCATGAATAGGATTTGGATTGCTGTTTGTGGGTTGCCGTCTTTGTTCATGAAGTGGTCGTATGCTAGTAACATTCCATATGGGAATACGATTTGGAATAACATTGCTCCATTGCTTAAAATCATTTGTGTACGTAGCCAAATTAAGGCGCTAATTCTTTTAATCATTTAATTTCTCTCCTGTCAATTGAATAAAGATGTCTTCTAACGTTGGTTCCATTGAGTGAATGAGTTCCACTTGTGTCATGTCTTGGTCTTTTAAGTCTTCAAAGGCCATCACTTGTTCGCTGTGGTCGATGAAAGTCACTTTCACTCGTTTTTCTTTGTTGTATTTTTGAATAATATCTCGTGGAGTTCCGATTTCCACTAGGTCCCCTTGGTTTAGTAGGGAAATACGATCACACAACTCTGTGGCTTCGACCATGTCGTGTGTCGTTAGGAAAATCGTTGTGCCCGCTGCTTTTAGTTCTTCCAACAGACGGTGAATCTTCTTAGAAGTCATTGGGTCTAGCCCACTCGTTGGTTCATCTAAAAAGAGTAACTCTGGTCTGTTTAGCAGTGCTCTTGCTAGAAACATTCGTTGACGCATCCCTGTTGAAAGTTTTTCCGCGATTGTTTTCTTACTTTCTAATAGTCCGACTTGTTCCAACACTTCATCGACGCGGCTATTTGGTAATCCGTAAATCTTCGCATAGACGATTAAGTTCTTCTCGAGACTTAGTTTTTCGTAGTAACCACTTGAATCTCCTACGAGTCCGATGTGCGCTAAGTCTTCAGGAGTAAGGTCCTTTGTGTCTTTCCCGAGGAGCTGTGTCGTTCCTTCATCGGCTTTTAGTTGACCCGTTAAGATATTGATGAGGGTTGTTTTCCCTGCTCCACTCGGTCCTAAGAACCCGAAGATTTCTCCTTTTTCGACGTTAAATTGAATTTGGTTTAATGCTGTCTTGTTTCCAAAACGCTTTGTAATTTTTTCTACTGTAATCATGTTTGCCTCCATGTGTTGTTCTTGATGATTCTACTTTAACAAAAACAAAGGTCACTCAGTAGGCCCGTCCGTCACGACTCACCATGACAAAAGTCACGATAAAAAATGACACTAGAAATTGACAGCTTAAACCAAAGTTCTAGGAATTAATCCCCTTCTTTCAGAGATTTTCGGAACCCTTTTCATTATTGTTGTAAACGCAATTCTTCCTCTTTACTTTCCTATTTTTTAGAACTATAATGCAAGTAGAGAAAGGGGGTAGCGATTATGAACGTACCTACACTAGCATCACAACGAATCTCTCTAAGGCCCTTTCACGAAACTGACATGGAGATTGTAGCGGCTTTGCTAACGGACCCTCTAGCAACGTCTAATCTTCCATGGGTATCTGCAACGTCTCATTTAAATGCAGAGAACTTTTATACACAACTAATGGACAACGACCCGTACTTTTTTATCATCGAAATGAAGAATTACGACCTGCCAATTGGCTTTATGAAAGTCTCCACAGACAAAAGTCATCTAATGGATTTCGCGCTGCTCGAAGAATATTGGCATCGTGACATTTTAATTGAAGCCTTTCAATTATTACATCCGTACCTTGTTGAGCAGGGCATCTCAGAGCTCTATTTAAAAGTAGAAAGTACGCACACAGACTCTTGCGACTTCGCCAAACGTATTGGATTTTTATACGAGTACTCCTATGAGGTCAAAGACGGAAGCACGGTCCGACTCTACCACATGATTCTCATTCCCGAAACCGCTCGTTTCAACCCAGATATGTGGCAAACTCACTCTGAGCGCTTTATCGAAGCCCTTTAGCATGCAAAAACTCCGACTGGAATCCCAGCCGGAGTTTTTTCGTTCATTTATTTTCGAAAGAATTTCCAATATGCTGAATAAGGAATGATTGTCGCAAATAGTAGAAAAAATTTGTTAACATACATATCTGCATTTCCTTTAAAATTAAAATGAATAGGTATTGAATCTGGTAAGAACAAGCAGATAATATAAATAACTATCACCATAAAAACAAGCACAAGTATATCTTTCACTGTTCTATCTTTCATTTTTCATTCTCCTTTTAAATAAAAATGGATTGACTCATTTTTTGATATATCATCAAACTCATCACTAATAACCACATCGAAATGACTGGCAGAACATATATCATTTGAAAATGGAATACCCAATTGAGAAATATTGGAATCATTAAAAATAAATCCCACAAGAGCCGTTACAATGAAGTGCACCCTGTCAAGTAGACAGGAAAATAATTAAAGTGTATGACGAGTTCATAAGAACTCGTCTTTTTATTTATGCTGGGATTTTTAACCCCATTGATAAAGTAATTCTTTTCTTATTATAGAACTGGATATACTCCTCAACTTTCTTGAAAAAGAGATTCATAGGTTTTGAAAATGATACAAACGATATACTTCTTCCTTTAACGTCCCCAGAATGCTTCAATTGGTCCATTATCGATACATCTTCCAGGACAGGGACATACTATGTGTTATTTGTCCTTTCTCTATAAAGTGCTTAAAGAAATGAGAAGTATATTGGAATCCT
>BNJS01002315.1_pt1 | contig 24092 bp, 23 predicted proteins | sample 8540461 | NCBI WGS metagenome assembly BNJS01 (sample SAMD00202454, study PRJDB9452) | human saliva metagenome | isolation source: human saliva | place: Japan | reverse complement strand
AAAAGCAGCTACCTCAAATGATATGTACCCTCTTTACTGGACACGAAAGTGTCACAGTAAGGAGGGTTTTATCATGCGCTATGATTATGAATTCAAGAAGATGTGTGTCGACCTGTATCGACAGGGGAAATGGCCAGAGACACCGGAGGGTTATAACGATCCGGGTAACTTTCACGCCATGATTCGTCGATGGGCTCGTGCCGAAAAGGCAAATGGCCCCCCAGGTCCTAAAAGCATGGAAAGCAGCATCCGTGGACGCCTGAAGAGAAACTGAAGCTAATCACAAAGGTTCTCGCCGGGAGGACGGCACAGTCCGTTGCGCTAGAGGCCGGCATTGGGAGCCGTCTGCTCTATGACTGGGTGCAAAAATATAAGATTTACGGGTATAATGGACTTGTAAGTAAGAAGAAAGGCCGCAAGCCAAAGGATCCTGTGAAGATGAAGAAAGTAAATATCAACAATCCCAGAAAACTCCAGGAGAGTGAATACGAGGAGCTCCTCCGGCTTCGTGAAGAGAACGCCTTGATTAAGGCCGAGAACGAAGTAATAAAAAAAGAGATCGCCTTGAGAGAAGAAAAAGGAAGCTGCGCGACTCAAGGCGAGAAAGCAGCGATCATCAAAGAACTCCGCGACAGAGGATACAAACTGAAGTACCTGCTGACAGCAATGGGAATGTCCCGGTCCACCTACTACTATGAACTTGGCAGGACTGACGCAGTTGCTCTCAGGAATACAGGTCTTTCCGCAGAGATCCGCAGAATTTACGATGAGAACCGGCAGCGATATGGTGTCCGCCGAATTACGGCGGAGCTGCATAATCGTGGATTTGAGGTCAATCACAAGCGTGTTCAGCGGCTCATGCACGACATGGAACTGCGCGGCAAGCGTCCGAAGGAGAAGTATCATTCTTACGAAGGTGAGGTGGGCAAGACCGCTGACAATCTCCTTAAACAGGATTTTATTTCAGACACCCCCCTCGAGAAATGGACAACAGACGTATCTCAGTTCAACATGGGATGGGGGAAGTGCTACTTTTCTCCGATCCTCGACATGTGCGGGAACGAGATTATCTCGTACAATGTTTCGCTGCATCCTAATATGGAACAGATTAAGGACATGCTGGATAAGGCATTTGCAAAGTTCCCAAAGTTAACAGGCTTGATTATGCATTCAGATCAGGGTTGGCAGTATCAGCACGCCTACTATCGAACCGAGCTTGAGAAGCATGGCATCACACAGTCGATGTCCAGAAAGGGGAATTGCCATGATAACGGCATTATGGAGTCGTTCTTTGGTCGGATGAAGAATGAGATGTTCTATGGACATGAGCAAGAGTTCAAGTCCTTTGAGGAATTTGTTACTGCAGTCGATGATTATATCGATTACTATAACAACAGGAGAATCCAGAAGAAAACAAACTGGATGCCTCCTGTACAATACAGGATAGCATCCAGTTGCGGTGCCTAACGATAGTCAATGTGTCCAGAATTCTGGGTACATATCAAAAAGAGGGGCTGCTTTTTCATATAAGAAATGAATGAGGAAGAAAAAAATATACAGCGAATCCTTATGATTACGGATATCGTACATGCAAATTTAGTTGATATATCTATACCACTAAGTTCTATCGAACAATGAATCAAAGGCTGTTTTGCATAAGGAGAGGAAATGGAACTGGGATCTTTCTGGGAAACTGCTGCGAATTTTGCAACGGCAATAACTGCATTCGTTGCGTTTTTGACGGTATGGTATCGTTATAAATCTTCTACACCTTTAGAAAAGCTTTTTATGGAAGGTGCAGATAGAGTTCTGCTTCAGGTGGGAACAATCGTCGAGTACCTAGGAATAGTTATTCTCTGGGTGGCAGCTATGAACGCGTGTGGACTGTGGATATCATCGCTCCCACTGTCAAATATGCTAAATAAAAAGCTAACAGAAATCCTAAAAGCGGATGGTTCGGATATTTATAGCCACATATTTGCGATGCTGGGACTACTTTTCCTGCTGGTTTGGATGCAAACATTTATATCAAAAAGTGATTCAAATGATTTCCATATGGATGAAAAGACTATGAGCTTGGCTGAAAAATCTGAGAGTGTTGGATTCGACAATCTAATCAAAAGTATTATTATTCCGTTCAAGATTCCGTTCGAGATTCTAATAATAGTTGTATTGATTTACACTATCCATAGTAGGTTTATATATCAGAAATCTATTGTATTTATTCCGATAAAAATAACACTGGATTTAGTGGTTGATGTTCTTCGCCATATCAGGTGTGGATGGATCTGGAAATTGATAAACAAGTATACGTTTGCAAAATCAAGCTCACTCGGTATGATCCTGTGTTTTTTTGACGCCGCCTATTTGTGGTTCTACTTGCGTGGCGTTGACAAAGGGGCTGATGATTTTTGGCTCAGTCTAGTGCTTTTTATTTTATGTTTTATCGCTTTCTGTTTACTTGGAACAAAGGCGAATGAACTAAAGGCTCAAATAGTGAATATTTTTGCGAATTTAAAAATGAGTATATAGCGATTTCGCTGGTTGTATTTGGAGTAGTATTGGTTCCATATTTCCTCATGCATAATGGCCTTGATATGTTTAATATAATGGCTTGCATAACAGGGAATGACAAATCGTCTTTAAGTGTGAATATGAATAATATAATCATGATATTACTCGTGGAAATGGTGGTGATGTTGCTATCATTTGGAGGCGTGAAGTCAATCAAAACCAGAATGAATTTTCAAGACGTTACAATGAGACTTGTGAATTTAAGTACCGGAAAGCCCTGGTTTGCATATAGAGTTTATGATGGACAGTTGGTGTATGGAGATGATAGAGAGTATAAGAATCAGAGCTCATCACACTTCATTTCAATGGATGATGTTTATAATGGAAAATACGCTTTGACTGACGCCAATATAGAACCGCAAGAGTTTTACAGTGTCAAGGTTTTGATAAAGGGGATGGCTGAAAGTAATATTGATAGTGTGATAGATGTAAGCACTAAAAAGGCGAGAAGAAATAAAGGATATAATTTTATTGATGGTTCTAAATTTGATGATTCTCTCGGGGAGAGTGGGTATGCAAATATATCCTTGATTAAAGACAGAGTATCAAACGAGCGAATTGATAAAATTGATAAAAACTCCCGAATCTTAGTATACTGTGAAGTAGAAAAACGATTACAGGTAGCAGCCTGGAGATTAATTGCTATGGGATACAAATCGGTTTATATCTGCAAGGCTAGAAAATACTGCCGATGGTCTTGGGATGGTAAAGCACTCTGTGCAGAATTTGCACTTCGTAAATAAGTTCGAGTCGTGAATGTTACGAGAACATGTCAATATTCTATAGTTGCGACCAATAGGTGCGCGTGGGAGACGATACCTTATTATGCTATCAACATTGCCACTTATAGCAACATTCCCTCTTTTCATAATGAATCCCTGTTCCCTTTTCCGACCAAAGTGGTATACTATAAGTGAATTTCGAACCAAATTCGAAATTGATGCATCAGAGCATAAGTTTGAGAAAGCAATACGGTAAAAGGAGGAAAGAAAGCCATGAAGAAGAGACACTACCTCCTCGCAGTTGTTGCGGCACTTGCACTGCCGCTGCTGGTATCCTGCGGGAAGAAGGCCGAGTCTGCGGAGACAAGTAAGGCAACAGAAAGTGCGGTATCGATGGCGGCTGCCGAGACAAGCAGCAGTGCTTCGATGAGCACAACAGGCGAGAGCAAGGAGGAACAGGAGACCATGGGCTATCAGACAATCGATCAGGATACGGCGCGGGAGATGATGAAGCAGGACGACGGTCACATCATCCTCGATGTGCGCACCAAGGAGGAGTATGACAGCGGTCACATTCCGGGTGCGGTGCTATTGCCGAACGAGGAAATCAACGGAACGAGACCGGAGATGCTGAAGGATTTGGATCAGGTGATTTTAATATACTGCCGCAGTGGACATCGAGCGGGACTTGCGGCGGAGAAGTTATCCAAGCTCGGTTATCGCAAGGTCTACAACTTTGGCGGCGTCATGACATGGACGGGGGAACTGGTAAAATGACCATCTATCTCGCAGGCGGATGTTTCTGGGGCTTACAGAAGTATTTTGACCAGTTCCCGGGCGTGCGTGCGACCGAGGTGGGCTATGCAAACGGGCCGGACAGTGCTCCTACCTATCGGGAAGTCTGCGACAGCAGCGGACATGCGGAGACCGTAAAAATCGAGTATGATCCGAATAAGATTTCGCTTCGTGAGCTGTTGGATAAGTACTTTTTAGTAATCGATCCGCTCTCCGTAAACAAGCAGGGAAATGACAGGGGCATTCAGTACCGCACCGGTATTTACTATGCGGATCAGAGCCAGCTTCCGGAGATTCAGGCGGTTTATGACGAGCAGGAGGCAAAGTACGGCACGAAGCTCGCGGTCGAGCTAGCACCCATCCAAAACTTCTATTCGGCAGAGGAATACCACCAGAAGTATCTCGATAAAAATCCGGACGGCTACTGCCACATTCCGCAGAAGATGTTTCACCTTGCGGAAGAGGAGAGCAAGGAGACGCTCCGCGAAAAAATCGGTGATCTCTCCTATGAGGTCACGCAGAACGCCGCGACCGAGCGGCCCTTTACCGGAGAGTACGATGACTTCTTTGAGAAGGGCATCTATGTCGATATCGTGAGCGGTGAGCCGCTGTTCAGCTCCCTCGATAAGTTTGATTCCGGCTGCGGCTGGCCTGCTTTTTCCAAGCCGATTGAAGGGAAGGAACTCAAGGAGACCACCGACCGATCACACGGCATGGTTCGCACGGAAGTGCGCTCCAAAGAGGGAAATTCGCACTTGGGTCATGTCTTTAACGACGGCCCCCGCGAGACTGGCGGCCTCCGCTACTGCATTAATTCCGCCTCCCTCCGCTTTATTCCCTATGATAAGCTGGAAGAAGAGGGCTACGGGGAATATAAGAAGTTATTTGAGCGTTGAGTGGCAGAAAAGCAGGCGTTTGAAAGCAAATAGTGAAATGTGAGCCCCCGCCGGGTCGAGAGACTTGGCGGGGGCTTTGCTGTGAATCATTGACAAGGTCAATCGAATAGAATACGTTGAAGATACTGTGAGAAAAGGAGACATAATATGAATGTTGAGACCGAAGCGGCACTGCAAGAAGTTCGGATGATGAAATGATGGAGGAGTTAACGAATTGATTTTACAGCAGGGCAGGCCGCAGGACTGTACCGAAAGAACGGCGCGGGAACTCGCGGTCTATGATTTATTGGATCGACTGGAAATACCGTATGCGCGTGTGGATCACACGCCCGCCGAGACCATGGAGGTCTGCGCGGCCATAGACGAGGTGTTAAACTGCCGCATTTGTAAGAACCTGTTTCTTTGCAACCGACAGCAGACCGTTTTTTATCTTTTAATGATGCCGGGGGATAAGCCTTTTAAGACCAAGGAACTATCCGCGCAGATTGGTTCCTCGAGATTAAGCTTTGCCCCGGCCGAAAAGATGGTCGAATATCTGGGACTCTTCCCGGGCTCGGTGAGTGTCATGGGGCTTATGAACGACAATGAGCAAAGGGTGCAGCTTCTCGTAGATCAAGACCTCTTTCGGGACGAGTACATCGGCTGCCATCCCTGTGTGAATACATCGTCGCTCAAATTGCGGCGTGCGGATATTTTTGAGACCTTTTTGCCAGCGGTCAAGCACAATTACCTTACCGTGGAGTTGCATGGGGGATGAAGTGCAGGGGAGTTAAGAAGACACGAGAGTTGGTTACACGGTATTGCATCTTTGAAGAGAAGAGAAGGGAGAGGCGGTTGCGGAAGCAGCGGCCTCTTTTTTTGTGTCGGAAAAATTTGAAAAGAAACGGGAGCGAATAATGGAGTCCGGAAATTCGGACAGGTGCTGTGGTAAAGTGAAACTATCAAAGATGAGGGCTAGAGATTGCAGTCGAGAGTTTTGAATACTGCACTGAATAGAAATGACAATTCGAAACATTGAAAAGATGATGTTACCGCACCAAATTAGACAAAATCGAGATGAGAATCAAAGCAAAAATATGCAATTGTAACTTGAAATTAAGATTATAAGCGCTAAACTGTAAGAGAATGTTAAGAACTCCGGGAGGGAAGCATGGACGTAAACAAGCTGATGCGCAGTCTTGCGGCAAAAACCAATCCGAACGACAGCGCGCAGTGGCTGCCGCTCTGGATGCACGCGCGGGACACGGCGGGAATCATGGAGAAACTCTGGAAGCATTGGCTTCCGGCTGCCGTTCGGCGGGAAATCTGCGGCGGCAGCGAGGAGGCCCTGCAGGAAAACGAAGCGCTGTTTCAAAAGGTATGTGTCTTTCTGGGGATGGCGCACGATATCGGCAAGGCAACGGCCGTGTTTCAGGCGCGCATTCTGGAAATGTTGCCGGAGGTGCGGGAACGGCTTGCGGAAGAGGGGCTGGAAATACCAAGTTTTTCCGGGACAAAGGAAAAAGAGACAATTCCGCCACCGTCGTTGCCACATGCTCTGGCTGGGGAATTGATTTTGCGGCGATGTGATATTAATGAGGGAATTTGTGAGATTGTAGGAGCTCACCATGGAAAACCACAGGAGAATGTAGGAGAAGATACGTTTTATGCTCACCTGTATAGTTTTCGTGGGGAGGATAAAGATGCGAAATTGTGGGATTTACTTTGGAAAGAACTTCTTCGTTATGCTTTAGAAGTAAGCGGCATTCAAGACGCAACGATTATCCCGGAACTCTCCGGCCCGCAGCGTGTTTTGCTGTCCGGACTTCTCGTCATGGCGGACTGGGTCGCGAGCAATCAATTCTACCACCCGACCATTTCGATTGACGAGTTGGGACGGGAAGACATGTATCCCAAGCGGACTCGCAGTGCTTGGAAAAAGTTAAAGCTTCCGGCTGTCTGGTCGGCCGAGCTTGGCAGAATGGATGAGGCAGCCTTTGCGGAGAATTTTGGTTTTTCCCCCAACGAACTTCAAAAGGCAGTGCTTGAGATATCAGATGCTGTCAGCTCTCCGGGCATTCTCATTGTCGAGGCGCAGATGGGAGTCGGTAAAACCGAAGCGGCACTCGCTGCCGCCGAAATATTTGCCGGAAAGTGCGGAAGCGGCGGGCTCTTTTTCGGCCTGCCGACACAGGCGACGGCAAACGGTATATTCCCGCGTATAAGGACTTGGGCGGAGGAACAGGTTGCGGTTCAGGGAGAGAGCAAGGAGAAGCTCTCAATACGACTTGCACACGGCAAAGCGGAGTTGAATCAGGACTATGCCGATTTGCTGGAAGCGGGAAAGGGAGAGTTTACGGGGGAAGCGTGCATCGGTGAGGATGAAGACAAGACCCTGGTGGTACACAGCTTTTTTCGCGGCCGCAAGCAAGTATTGCTCTCCGATTTCGTGATTGCAACAGTAGACCAGATTTTGATGGCCGCGCTGAAGCAAAAACACTTGATGCTCCGGCATCTCGGCATGGCGGGAAAAATTGTGATTATCGATGAGGTGCATGCCTACGACGCCTACATGGGCGTGTACCTGGAGCGCGCTCTCTGCTGGCTCGGTGCCTATCATGTGCCGGTGATTCTTCTCTCGGCCACTTTGCCCGCTTCAAGGCGCATCGACTTTGTGGATGCCTATTTGAACACCTCCAAGAGAGAAATACGTGAGCGCGAAAAGCGGTTTACGCAAGGAGAAGAAGCGGATTGGAGATATTCGCGCGCGTATCCGCTGCTCACCTGGACCGACGGAAAAGAGGTTCATCAAAAGGGACTGCAACTACAAAGTGCATCGCGAAGTGTGGCGATGCGACGAGTCAAAGAATCGGAGCGGATTCAAACACTGCGAGAAAAGCTGCGGGACGGCGGCTGCGCAATCGTGATATTAAGCACCATACGGCGAGCGCAAGAGTTTGCCAAGGAAGTAAGAGAGCAGATGCCGGACGCGGAGATTATTCTCCTGCACAGTGCGTTTTTGATGCCGGACCGCGCAGCGCGTGAGCGTGAATTGTTGCAAAAACTGGGAAAACGCTCCACCAAAGCGGAACGGGATCATTTGATTGTAATCGGAACATCGGTGCTAGAGCAAAGCCTGGACATTGACGGAGATGTGATGCTCACCGACCTTTGCCCCATGGACTTGCTCCTGCAACGCTTGGGACGCTTACACCGCCACCCGGTACATGACGCCATGCGGCCGGAACAGCTGAAGGCGGCACAATGCTATGTAATAGAGCCGGATGAAGATGTGTTTGAATCAGGAACCAGCTGCATTTACGGAGACTATCTCCTCATGAGAACCAGGAATCGTTTGCCCGATACAATCACACTGCCGACGGATATTCCGAATTTGGTGCAGGATTGCTACGACGACCGGGAACCTGATTGGGGAACCGAAGCTGAGAAGATAATGTACGGAAAAGCAAAAAAGAAAGAGGAGAATAAGACCGGACATAAAAAGACGAAGGCAGATTCTTATTGCCTCGATAAGCCCAGAAGAAGCCTTGAAAACTGGATCAGCAATGTGAAGACCAAATTGGACGAGGAGGAAGCGCAGGCGCAGGTAAGAGACTCGGAGAACAGCATCGAGGTGCTCTTATTCGTCCAAAAAGGAAATGAAGTCCACTATCTTCCCTGGCAACACGAGGGGCAGAGACTTCCGGTGGAACGTATTCCTTCTCCGGAAGAGAAACGGGACCTGTTGCGGCAAAGTGTAAAGTTACCCGGTGCGCTTTGCCGTGAATATCAAATCAAAAAGACTCTCGATGCGCTGAAACCGATAAATGAGCTTGTGTTATCCGGTGAGTGGAAGCACGATCCTATGTTGAGAGAGGAATCATTTCTCCTGTTGAACGAACGGTTGGAAACAGAACTTGCGGGGTTTCGCTTGTGGTACTCGGAGGAGGAAGGCCTGTTTTATGAGAAAGGAGCTGCGGATGATAAAACCTGAGTTTAACCTGCTGGATGAGCCGTGGATACGGGTTCGAACACGAGATTGCCGTATCGAAGAGGTATCGCTCAAAGAAGTTTTTGTCCATGCGCATGAATATGAGGATTTGGCCGGTGAAACGGCTGCGCAGGATGTGGCCATGCTGCGCCTGCTGCTTGCGGTGCTGCACTGCACTTTTTCTCGGGTGGATGAGAACGGCGAAGAGAACCTGCTGTTTGATTTGGAGGACGATGAACTAGAGGATGAGGTGTTTCGGCGCTGGAAAGCACTGTATGACTTGGGACATTTTCCGATAGAGCCGATTCAAGACTACCTAGAGCAGTGGCGGGAACGGTTCTGGTTGTTTCACGAGGAGAGGCCGTTTTGGCAGGTGAAAGATGTAAAGGAGGTTTTGCAAGCGAAAGAGTCAAAGCTTTATCCGGCGTGTAAATTGAACGGGGAGCTTTCTCAGAGTGGAAATAAAGTCAGACTTTTTCCTGTGCGTAGTGGTGTGTCTCGGGATTCTCTGACATTTGCAGAGGCAAGCAGATGGCTGGTATATCTCAACGCGTTTGATGATAGTGCAGTAAAACCTGCGGTAAGAGGGAAAAAAACGGAGGAGCAGGATAACGATACAAAGAAAAAGAAAGGTAGTAAGGGGCCGGGACTTGCATGGCTAGGTAAAATGGGCGCTGTTTCGGCAGTCGGAAGAAATCTCTTCGAGACTTTATTGTTAAATTTGACGCTATTAAAAGACGGAGATGAATTCTGGAAAGAGGCGAATAAGGCTATTTGGGAGAAAACAGATAATGAGTTGTCTAAAGAAGAACGACAGCTTTATCCGCTTCCCGAGAATCAAGCAGAATTGTTGACTTGGCAATCCAGAAGACTGCTTTTAGAGCGTAGCGATAGCAGTCATATCAAAGGATATTGGGTTCTGAGCGGAGACTATTTCAATCCGGAAAACGCTTTTACAGAGCAATGACGGTTTGGAGAATTGATCCGCAGAGTGGGAAAAAGAAGTGGATGATTCCAAGGACACATGAGCCGGATCGTCAGATGTGGAGAGAGTTTGGTAGCATATTCTGTGAGAATGAAGACGGACATATGCCCGGTTTGGTTCGTTGGAATCAGCTGCTTTTACAGAAAACTAAAAAGCACAACGGATTTAACATGTAGATTTAAAATTGTGTCTGTGCAATACGGAGATAAAAATGCGACCGTAAAGGATACATTTTCGGATGCATTGGCGTTCTCATCCGGAATTCTGACCCAAACGGAGGAGCGTTCCCAAAGGGCCTGGGTTCTTCGGATTAAAGAAGAAATTAAGAAGTGTGAATTACTCACAGGAACATTCGGAAAGTTCTTTTATAATGTTGCGCTTGCCGGAGGGTACAGCACTGATAAGGATCAACGAAAAGCGGTTGTCGACGCGGGGAGAGAGACTTGCTATGCATCGTTAGATGTTCCGTTTAGAAGATGGTTGAATTCTATTGACTCGAATTGTCTTGGAGAGGCAATGGAAGAAAAAGTGTTGGAGTGGCAAAAGCTTGCGAAACAAATAGCGCTGGATTTGGGAAGAGAAACCATACGAGATGCCGGAATGAAAGCACTAACCGGAAAAGAACTGGATAAAAAGCATTATGCTTCGCCGATTGCATTTGAGGTCATGGTGAAAGAAATCAATAAGCTATACCCTGCTTTGCGGGGGAGAAACTCATAATTGAGGAGGGATGCATGGAAGAGAGGAGTAAGACAGAGTCACGACAGAGTGATATCGCTAAATTTGTAAAGCGCAAGCTTATGAGTTTGCAAAGCAATCCCAACGAAGCGGCAGTACGAGCTATCCTTGCGAAAATGCGGCGCGGTGTCGGGGAACAGCCGGGTGCAATACCGGAACTCTGGGATATGCTCTTTACAGATTTGCCGGAGTCATTAGAGGGGAGGGGTAACAAGCCAAATCGTGCGGAATGGGCTATTTTCACAGCTCTCACCTTATTTGCTTGGCACCAGCAGGGAAAGAGAAATCTTGAGAGCGAGTTTATGTTCCAAGAGAAAAATACCTTTGGACGAGCTGTCGCACAGTTGATCAGTCACAATTCGGATGACAAGGAAGCTATTATAAAGCGATTTAATATTGCAGTAAGCGCAGCAGATTTGACCGGATTTAGTTGGTATTTGAGAAATATTATTCAGCTTTGCAAACGAGAAGATATTCCGATGGATTACGCTGCTCTCGCAAAGGATCTGTACGATTATCAAAATCCGGAGCGGATTGACGGAGTGCGGCTTAAATGGGGACGCGATTTTTACAGAGAGCTATCCGCCTTTGAAAATTCAGAAAATGATGGAGCAGCAGGAATTCCGGAGCTAGGCAGCAACGAATAAAAAGGTAGAGCGGTAAGCCCCTCTAGGGGTTGATATTTGGGCATTTAGTAAAGGATGGATTCAGTATGTTGAAGGTCAAACAGACCGGAAAGGAAGATATTATGGATGAGAAGAGATTATTTGTGGACTTTCATGTGATTCAGACAGTGCCGCCGAGCTGCATCAATCGGGATGACACGGGAAGCCCTAAGACCGCAGTCTATGGGGGCAGTATGCGTGCGCGTGTATCTTCACAGGCGTGGAAACACGCGATGCGTGTTTACTTTCAGCAGAATATTCCGGAAGAGGAATTGGGTGTCAGAACAAAGTATGTCCGTGGAAAGATTGCGGATGAAATCCAGAAGTTGAACGGCAAGTTGAGTCGTGAGAAGTGTGAAGATTTGGCTGGAACGATTTTGGGCAAAGGAGCGGCAAGACATAAGGAAAAGGACAAGGAAAAAAAGCAGGAAGACAGTTACAACAAAGAGGAATTGGATACGCTTCTTTATATCAGCTGGAAGCAGATTAGAGAGTTGGCAAATTTGGTAATGGATTCTATTACAGAGGATGGGAGTTTAGGTAAAGAAGAAGAAAAAGAGTTGAAAGAAAAAGCAAAATTAGCACTGAGGGACAATCCGAGTTTTGAAATGGTGTTGTTCGGACGTATGGTGGCGACAGATCCTTCTATCAGCTATGATGCTGCGTCACAGGTTGCCCACAGCATTTCGACACACACCGTACACAATGAATATGATTACTTTACGGCGGTCGATGACCTTAAGGTGGGGGACAGTTCAGGTGCGGGTCATTTGGGAACAGTTGAATTCAACTCTTCTACCCTCTATCGTTATGCAACTGTCAGTTTGGCTGCATTTAAGGAGTGGGTCGGAAATCCGGCAAAGGTTATCAGGACGTTTGCGGAAGCTTTTATCTATTCGATGCCGACCGGAAAGCAATCTACATTTGCGAACAGAACCGTTCCGGATGCTGTTTACATTACCATTCGAGAGGATCAACCGGTGAATTTTAGCGGTGCTTTTGAAGATGCGGTTGTGAGCCGTAATGGCTTCAGCAAACCCTCAGCCGAGCGTCTTGTGGAGTATGTGAAAAAGAGTTATCAGAACTTTGTTGAAGTACTACATATGCTTTGGGTACCGGAGAGTGCATGGAGAAATTGTGCGATGAGCGACCGATGAAGGAGAATCTTGATTTACTGGAAAAATATGTGCGTGAACTGCAGAGTAATGCAGGAGAGAAATAATGAGTACACTTTTATTGCGCCTTGCGGCACCGCTGCAGGCGTGGGGTACCGCGTCTAAATTTGAGAGAAGACGAACACAGCGAGAACCATCGAAAAGCGGCGTAATCGGAATGCTTGCGGCGGCATTGGGGCTTCGGCGTGATGCTGATTTATCGGAACTCACAGCATTGCGGTTTGGAGTTCGCGTGGACCGAGAGGGCAAAGTTATAAGGGACTTCCATACCGCACAGGCGGTGAAGACAGAAAAGAAAGCGAAAAAAGAAAAAACTGAAGAACCCGAAAAAATAGGATATGTAACATCGAGATACTATCTTTCGGATGCTGTTTTTTTGGTGGGATTGGAGTCGGAAGACCATGCACTTCTTGAAAAAATAGAGACAGCGTTAAGGGCGCCTTATTTTCCGCTGTTTCTCGGAAGGCGCTCTTGTCCACCAACCTTACCCTTGGTTCTGGGACTTCGAGAAAAAGACTTAGAGACTGCACTCCGGGAAGAAGACAATCAGAACCAAAATGCGAGGAGCATTAAGCGGACGCGTCGATATATCCGTTTAGACAGCATGCCGGACGAATTGGAAGGTGCTGTCGTGCGGGATTTACCGATTTCTTTTAACCCGATAAAACGAGAATTCGGTTATCGACGTGCAAAGGAAATCTGGCTTCGGGATGATGTGAATAGAGAAGAATCGGCAGACGAACACGATGCCATGGCAGAACTGTGAGAGGAGAGGATATGTATCTGACAAGAATGGAATTGGATACAGATAAGAGGGCAACAAGGAGGCTCCTCAGCTCCCGCAGTAAAATCCATGGGATGGTGGAAAGCTCCTTTTCCGGAGGCAGAGAACGGAGACTCTGGCGTTTAGATTCACTTGGAGATAGGCTTTATATCCTTGTACTCAGCGAAGAAAAACCCAACTTGGAGGCTGCGGTAAGTGAATATGGGAATCCGAAAGAAGGCTTTTTGACGAGAGAGTATGAACCTCTCTTGGCGCGTATCACAGAGCAGAGTCAGTGGCGTTTCCGCCTGGTCGCGAATCCCACGCAAAGTATTTCTCGTGCAAGCACGGGGAAACGTGGTGAGGTAAGGGCTTGTACGGGAGTAAATCAGCAAGAGGATTGGCTTAGGAAACGGGCTGAAAAGAATGGATTTATGCTGGAAGAAGGCGGCTTTCGCGCTGTCGGAAACAGTTGGCATATTTTCCATAAACGGGAAGAAAAAGACAAGTCTGTTTCCCTGCGTGAAGTGAGTTACGAAGGTGTACTAACTGTAACGGATGTCGAAAAGTTTAAAGAGCTCCTGTGCCGCGGTATGGGCAGAGGAAGAGCTTACGGCATGGGATTGCTCACCATTATGCATCTGCCCTGAGGTAAAAGATGAAGGAGATTCCAGGTATCATACGCCCGGAATTACAACAGTTGCCACAGGTCAAAGATCGAATGACCTTCTTATATCTGGAGCGTTGTAAATTAAATCGGCGCGACAGTGCGATTGAAGTGATTGATGATGACGGTACAGTAGATATCCCGGCAGCAGCCATCTCTGTACTGATGTTGGGGCCCCGGGCAGCAGTATTACGCATCGTGCGATGGAACTCATCGGAGATGCAGGAGTTACTGTCATTTGGGTTGGAGAGCACGGCGTTCGCTATTATGCGAGCGGACGCCCGCTCACCAAGCGAGCAGGTCTTCTGTTACAGCAAGCGAAATTGGTAAGCAACCAGCGCTTGCATCTTGCAGTTGTCAGGAAAATGTATGCGATGCGTTTTCCCGGAGAAGACGTGAGCAAATTGACCTTGCAACAGCTTAGAGGAAGAGAAGGAAGTCGAGTACGGGAAATATACCGCAAGTGCTCGAAGGAGTACGGAATTCCATGGAACGGTAGAGCATATCAAATGGGGGACTTCGAGGAAAGTAATGCGATTAATCAAGCACTCAGTGCGGGACATTCGTGCCTTTACGGTTTGGCACATGCCGTGATTGTTGCATTGGGCTGTTCTCCGGGACTTGGCTTTGTCCATGTGGGAGGCGACCTTTCGTTTGTATATGATTTTGCAGATCTCTATAAGGCGGAATTCACGATTCCGATTGCGTTTGAGGCCACTGCTGAAAATCCTCCGGATTTGTCTGCGTATGTAAGACGAAAGGTAAGAGATACGATGTCTCGCAATCATCTGTTAGAACGCATGGTGCGGGATTTACACTATTTACTATCAGAAAACGAAGAGGAGGTTACAGAAGAAGAGGTTATCTATCTCTGGGATAATCGCGAGGGAATGGTCAGACACGGTATCTCTTATAGTGCGGAGGAGCAGGCATGATTGTGATTACCTTAACGGATTGCCCGCCCAAAGTGAGAGGGGATTTGTCTAAATGGCTGCTTGAAATTTCGACAGGCGTTTATGTTGGGAATCTCAGTGCACGTGTACGCGATGAACTTTGGGGACGTATTTGTGAGCACGTGAAAGATGGCAGAGCAACCATGGTTTACAGCAGCAACGGAGAACAGAAACTCGACTTTGCCGTGCACAATACGACTTGGGTACCTGTGGATTACGATGGCATTAAGCTTGTGAGAAAGCCCGGGATAAAAAAACGTGAAAAGAACTCCGATCAAATTGAGACAGAAAAGGCTGCGATGAGCCGTGCGGAGAAATTCTATCAGGTGCAACAGATTCAGAAGCATCAGGCACGCAAACGGAGTACAGCCGAATATGTGGTGCTCGATTTGGAGACGACCGGCCTTAATATAGCGCATGACCGGATGATTGAAGTTGCTGCTATTCGGGTAGAGGAAGGACGAGAAGTTTCCTGTTACAGCAGCTTGATTTACTGTGAAACTGTACCGGAGACGATTGTCGAATTGACCGGAATCACAGCGGATAAGTTAAAAAAAGAGGGAAAGCCGATTGAACAAGTGCTCAAAGAACTACTGGAGTTCATCGGAGATACACGAATTGTGAGCCACAATGCGAGCTTTGACTGGCGCTTTCTGCAGCAGGCTTGCAAGCAAAACAATATCTTACCGGGACATCCTCACATTACCGATACACTGAATCTTGCGCGGCAAAAGATAGAGGAGGTGGAAGATTACAAACTCTTGACCTTATCAAAGTATTTTCATTTTTGCTATACTGGAGCTGCACAGGGCGCTCGCTGACTGCCGATTGACGCACCAGCTCTACGAGAAGTTAAAGAGGATCGAGGCTGAGGACTAGGATCAACCACGGAAATACGCCATTTCCGAAGTGTTTTCCCCGCACACGCGGGGGTGATCCGAGAAAGCGAGTGACAGCGGCTGTAGATTTCGCGAGATGTTTTCCCGCACACGCGGGTGATCCGCCGCCGAAAAGCCCCTTCTCTGAAAAGTCAGCTTTTCCGCACACGCGGGGGTGATCCGACGACGCAGGCAAAGGGCGCATTGTCCTATGTTTTCCCGCACACGGGTGATCCACGCTCTGCGCGGTGATCGCCGATCATGGTTTTCCGCACACGCGGGGTGATCCGAGATAAGTTGCACACCGGATCGACTGCAGCAGGAGTTTTCCCCGCACACGCGGGGTGATCCTACTCCCATCCATCACGCCCATACGGTCCAGAGTTTTCCCGCACACGCGGGGTGATCCGTATCCCGATCATTGACACGATGGGAAACGGCGGTTTTCCCGCACACGCGGGGTGATCCAGCCGAAAGGCCGCCCATCAGCATATCTCATGATCGTTTTCCCCGCACACGCGGGGTGATCCGCCCGTAGACGATACTAAAAAGGCGCAGAAGTGGCGTTTTCCCGCACACGCGGGGTGATCCGAGACGCGGCGGCGCTCACGGCGGTGGACGAGGGTTTTCCGCACACGCGGGGTGATCCGAGATTTTGCGGTGCATCGACAGTATGCGCGGCGTTTTCCCCGCACACGCGGGGGTGATCCGCTCGGCCTTGTACTGCGCGGCGTTGCCGCCGAGTTTTCCCCGCACACGCGGGGGTGATCCGTTGATTTATCATGCGGCAAGCAAAGAGCGGTTTTCCCCGCACACGCGGGGGTGATCCGGTCTCGCAGCAGTCGCTCACACGCCCACTTGTGTTTTCCCCGCACACGCGGGGGTGATCCGTCCAGACGTCTGAAATGCTTTACGGTATCTTCGTTTTCCGCACACGCGGGGGTGATCCGTCCTCGCCGCCCTCATCCGTCAGCTCGCTCCAGTTTTCCCCGCACACGCGGGGGTGATCCGCAACCTTTTTCGCCCGCTCCCGCGCCAGCGCTGTTTTCCCCGCACACGCGGGGGTGATCCGTCATGGCGCGACTATGTACCGCGCCACTACGGGTTTTCCCCTGCACGCGGGGTGATCCGTCAGCCTCGCTCAGCTGATCGACGGTCAGAAGTTTTCCCGCACGCGGGGTGATCCGATACCGATCAAAGTCCACTCCATATATCCAGGGTTTTCCCCGCACACGCGGGGGTGATCCGGTTGATCTTGCGAACTATCTGCAACCGGATGAGTTTTCCCCGCACACGCGGGGGTGATCCGTAGGTCGGCCGCGCGGAGTCGGCATTTTCATTGTTTTCCCCGCACACGCGGGGGTGATCCGTGGCCTCGGAAACACCATGAAAGCCTTCGGCGGTTTTCCCCGCACACGCGGGGGTGATCCGCGTGATGTCGTACCTGCTGCACGGCGACAGCGGTTTTCCCCGCACACGCGGGGGTGATCCGTTCCTGCGGAATACTGCATCTTGCAGGAGCCGGTTTTCCCCGCACACGCGGGGGTGATCCGCCACAACCAACTAATCAGGTGGGAGCAACCCCGTTTTCCCCGCACACGCGGGGGTGATCCATTCCGCCCATCCTGCGCCCAGGGTTTATTTGATGTTTTCCCGCACAGCGGGTGATCCTGCGGGCGCCGCCAAGCACCCGCTCTCCTTGTCAGTTTTCCCCGCACACGCGGGGGTGATCCGCATTTGTCGTCATTATACCTAAAGTTGGAGGTGTTTTCCCCGCACACGCGGGGGTGATCCGCCCTGCTCCCGCTCCGCTTCCGTCAGCGCTTTGCTTTTCCCCCGCACACGCGGGGTGATCCCGTATCTTGCTAAGACACTAGCGGGGAGGTGAGGTTTTCGCGCCACGCGGGGGTGATCCGTGGCAAGGAGGTGCATAAAGATGCAGGAAACTGTTTTCCCCGCACACGCGGGGGTGATCCGCTGGTCTCGACGGTGGGCACGGTCGGGCTGGCGTTTTCCCCGCACACGCGGGGGTGATCCGTTCCGCCCATCCTGCGCCCAGGGTTTATTTATGTTTTCCCCGCACACGCGGGGGTGATCCGCGGGCGCCGCCAAGCACCCGCTCTCCTTGTCAGTTTTCCCCGCACACGCGGGGGTGATCCGATGATTGAATACCAGAGCGGTGAATTAAAAAAGTTTTCCCCGCACACGCGGGGGTGATCCGAGTGGGCAGAAATGCAGATGCAGGGAAGTGCAGTTTTCCCCGCACACGCGGGGGTGATCCTTCCGCTCTGTAGTATGTGACCTTCCATTCTTTGTTTTCCCCGCACACGCGGGGGTGATCCGTCATTCCGGACGATTTGCCGCTGATAGAGGCGGTTTTCCCCGCACACGCGGGGGTGATCCGTACAACCCACAAAGGCACTGCGCATTGCGACAGTTTTCCCCGCACACGCGGGGGTGATCCGCCCTTCACGATGTACTCCCCGCCGTACTTGCCGTTTTCCCCGCACACGCGGGGTGATCCGCGTCGCATTCCGCTCTTCATCGTTCATAAAGTTCTGTTTTCTCGCACACGCGGGGGTGATCCGAGAGCTACGCAAAATGCTATGACGGCATGGTGGTTTTCCCCGCACACGCGGGGGTGATCCGAGCATTCAGGTTGATTACCTGAATGGGCAGGAGTTTTCCCCGCACACGCGGGGTGATCCGTTAGTTGTCCCTGCTTGTAGCATCTTTTTCGTAGTTTTCCCGCACACGCGGGGGTGATCCGCAATCTGGAAGCTTTAGAGAAGTGAAGACACAGTTTTCCCCGCACACGCGGGGGTGATCCGCTTATCGCTTCGTGCAATTGCCTCATTTAACTGTTTTCCCCGCACACGCGGGGGTGATCCGCCATTGTCCAGATAACATACCGCCATCTCCGGGTTTTCCCCGCACACGCGGGGGTGATCCGTAGCCCAAAACCAATCATTTAAGAACATTATGTTTTCCCCGCACACGCGGGGGTGATCCGACGCGCCGCTTTGACACGAAGGGTTTTAAAGAGTTTTCCCCGCACACGCGGGGGTGATCCGGCAAAGAAGGCAGAGCTCGACGAGGCGCAGGCGTTTTCCCCGCACACGCGGGGGTGATCCGCGACGGGGAGAAAAGCGGGTGTACAAAAAGGCGTTTTCCCCGCACACGCGGGGGTGATTCGCTCCAGTGCGAGGCGATCGAGGTGCGTCCAGAGTTTTCCCCGCACACGCGGGGGTGATCCGGTGTTGCTCCTTCCCCGCCGTAAAATAGGTCAGTTTTCCCCGCACACGCGGGGGTGATCCGTGATTGATAGGATTGAATAAAAAGCCCGATAGGTTTTCCCCGCACGCGCGGGGGTGATCCGACATTGGACAGCTGCGGTATGCCGGATTCTGGGTTTTCCCCGCATGCGCGGAGGGTAATCCCTCTCGCGCGAGTTCGGGGGCAGCTCGCCGCCGCGCTTGCGCTTGAGCTCGGAGGGAGTGCACAGACGCCCTGCGATATCACTATCGTAGTTCAAGGCGGAGCCGGCATAGCTGTACTCTGCCCAGCTAGAGGCGCCATTGAGTAGAGCAGAGTGTTCAAGATCGACTGCGGAGGCATCTATGAAGGCGTCCTGTAGATTAAGCGCGTAAGCGGTAACGCCGCGATTCCACGCGCTGCGGTCTTTGCGTGCGTTGAGAAGCTCGTGAGTAGCAGTAAGGGCGGAAGAGTTGACTGTCATGGTACATCTGATAATCGAGGTTGAAAGGGGCAAGTAAAAAAGGCGGGCATATGCCCGCCTTTTTCTTTGTTCCGGAGAGGAGTCGGCATGCAGCCGACAGCGCTCGGCGGAGTAGCGACCGCTGTCATAGAGCGGCAAATAGAGCTATATATAGTGGCCGTTTTCGTTTGCCCGTCTGCGAGGCAAGCGCTTTGCGAGATAGCCATATCATACCGCCACACGCCTGCAAGCGCGGCGCACTATGACTAGCGGCGGAGCCGGTGCGAGACGCGACATATAGTGTCGCATGTGGACGCTGCAAGCGCGTATATACCAGGCGCAAGCGCACACCCGCTTATGCGATACACGACATAGAAAAAGCACATAGCTATAAAAAAGATTTTTCCTTTCATGCGATTTATGCTAGAATAAAAGAGCGGACGAGGCTATATTGATGATGAAGCGTTTTCGACAGCTCGTGTAGTAGTGCGACGACTACGGGGAGCAGATGGTGTCCGTGGGTATAGACGACATCCGCTTTTACGATAGCACCGAGCGCGTATGATGTGGCTGAGATATCCAGCTAAAACGCTTCTTCTTTCTTGCTCTTTTTCTTCTCATAGCACTTCCTCCGTTTTCCCCGCATGCGCGGGGGTGATTCGGCGCTTATCTTTTTTTTTTGCTCTTTTTCGTTTCAGTTTTTCCCGCACGTGCGGGGGTAATCCGCTTGCCAAAGCTCTGCGGGAACTGATCGAAGAGTGTTCCCCGCATGCGCGGGGGTGATTCGCTGCAGAAGCCGCCCGGATTCTGTCGGTAAACGTTTTCCCCGCACGCGCGAGGGATTATTGATTATGTGCCTGTGCTCAGGCGGGTGATTGCGTTTCAGAGCGATGTAAGATAAATACTAAAAATGTAACTGTAGCTGCTAAAATTGATTTACATACACATCAACGTGAAGTATGATAAGAGCAGTAACAGATTTTTGTTACAATTAATTGGCTCTTGGTGCTAAGCCTCCCAACTATATGGGAAGTGCTGATACCTAGAGCCTTTTTGTATTTAGGAGGACGCATGAAAACAGCCATCTTGGTCGAGGGAGGGTTTTACAGGAAACGCTCCGGTTATCTCTGGGAGAGGAAGACGCCCGGTGCAAGGGCCTCAGAGCTCTACCGGTTGCCTGCAACATCTTGAGTACGAACGTAAATTTGACGCGTCGAGAAGTCTGTATCGGATTTTCTATTATGACTGTCCGCCACTGGCAAAGACTGTTTACCACCCTATGCAGAAGTGCGGCATTGACTTCCGGCAATCTGATACATTCAAATGGATGAATGCTTTTCTTGAAGAGCTGAAAAAGCGCCCCAAAATTGCGTTTCGCATGGGAGAACTGTCGGATGAATTTGCGCACTTTTCTATTTCTCCGGACGTTGTGAAACAGTTATTTTTAGGAAAGAAAGAACTTGTGGATATCCGAGAAGATGACTTCACGATTTCCTTCTCTCAAAAGGGCGTTGACATGAAGATTGGAATTGACATTGCTTCACTAGCGTACAAAAAGCAAGTCGACCAGATTATTCTAATCTCAGGCGACAGCGACTTTGTTCCCGCCGCTAAGCTTGCACGCAGAGAGGGGATTGATTTCGTCCTCGACCCTTTGTGGGCAAGTATAAAGCCAAATTTACACGAGCATATAGACGGGCTACGTTCCAACTGGAAAAAACTACCGGCAGTATCCTCGCAGACCGAAGAGACTCAAGGAGAATCATATGTCTAGATACGCATATCCCGCAATTTTTGAACCGGAAGCAGAGGGTGGATATTCCGTTCATTTTCCCGACTTACAGGGATGTTATACCTGTGGCGATACACTGGCGGATGCGATTTATATGGCGGAGGATGTGTTAGCGTTCACTCTCGTTGGCTTTGAGCGAGAGAATACTACGCCGCCCGCTCCGTCCGAACATTTGACCGCTCCTGCAGGTTCTTTTGTTAACTGGATTCTTGGGAATACCATATGGTAGAAAAAGGGAGGAATGCCGGAAAAGGAAGGAGGCAAAGGAAAATGCGCAAAAATCCTGACAGGTACTTTTTCCCCGCTGTTTTCACCTATGAGGACAATCAGAAAATCGCTGTAGAGTTTCCGAATCTGGATGTGGCCACCTGTGGCAAGGATGACGCCGACGCGCTGCTCTCTGCCCGTGAGCTGCTCGGAATCACTCTGTTTGGTCTTGAGGAGGACAGAGAGGACATTCCGATACCATCCAAGCTCTCAGCTCTTTCCCTTGCGCCAACCCAGCGCGCGGCACTGATTGATGTCTATATGCCGGCTGTCCGCCTGGCAGGCGTCAACAAGGCCGTGACGCGCACGGTAACCCTTCCCGCGTGGCTCAATGCTGCTGCGCTTGCGCAAGGCTTTAATTTCTCCCAGGTGCTTCAGGAGGCGTTGAAGGAGCGGCTTGGAATAGAAGCATAAAAAAGAGTCCCCGAAGGGCTCTTACTTGTACTGTTCCACGGAGAGTATGAATACAGTAGGATATGTCACGGAAAGTGTGGTGATGTCAAACGATCACGCGCGAAGCATAAACCCACAAATATGCGCGGTTTTCCGGTATTTGGACACGGGTTCGACTCCCGTCATCCCATGTGTTGATTGCGCGCCTGTTTACCCGAAAGACTATTTTGCTTTATTTGGATATGGAGCAAACAGAAGTGCTGATTGAGTCTAAAATTTCGGACAGATAATGTGATAGACTTAATACATAGAAAAGTTGTGGAATTTCCCTACACGCGCGGGGGGATCTAAAATCCAGCGTATTGGAAAACGGATGCCCGGGGAATTTCCCCGCATACGCGGGGGTGATCCCAAACAGGATCACATTTAAGGAGGTGACGTAGTGTTTTTATTAGTGGTGCTTGTCGTGATCTGCTTACCGTTTGCTGTACTAGCTGATCTACTGAAAAGAACAAAGTAAGTTTTCCCCGCACACGCGGGGGTGATCCCATGTTTAGATTTTCCACATGTGTGTATTAACAAACTGGATCACATTTGAAAAAAGGGGTGACTGTATGTTTGTGGTTATTTTGCTTGCCGTTTTGATAACACCGTTTGGCGTTCTAGCGGAGTTGGTAAAAAGAACAAAGTAACCCGGTTTTCCCCGCACACGCGGGGGTGATCCAAGGTGGCAAAAGTGCAATTGAAGAGTATCACGGTGTTCCCCGCACATGCGGGGGTGATCCTAGTAGCGTTTATGAGAGCGCAAAAATACTAATGTGATCCCCGCACACGCGGGGGTGATCCAAGTTCCCCCTCTTTTCCAACCTTGCAATCCTTGTCCTCAAGCTTGACGCATCTGCTTGCAAAACCTTGACGCTTTTCCCTCCACTTGAGTTCGATTCTCCCCCATACTTCCCTCTTTTCTGCACAGTAAAAAGGACCGCATCTCTGCGATCCTTTACGCAAACCCCCGGATTTGCACCGGGCTCCAATGGCATTCCTTCGTATGCTAGTTTTTGCTGTCTTTAGTATCCCACACCCTTTAAATAGTGACAAGTGTTTTTTGCTCCCTCACTGATAGGCCTCGCGTCTTTCCGTTTTCCCCGCACACGCGGGGGTAATCCCTTTACAGATACAATTGGATACTAATTGACTTCCCCCCCTCTTTTGCTATACTACCAGAACAGAGATTTAGTCTGCGGTGGGCTGACACCTTAATTCGACGCTTGATATGATTAGCGTAAACATATCTGGTGGGCTTGCACATGAGGAGCCGTAAGGTAGCAAGAAATCGTGCCGAACGAATGGGTCGGCGAGCTGGCGAACAGCGAAAAAATCAGCCGCCAAGAGGGAACATTAGCACTGCGGTGCCAATGTTCCCTCTTGAAATTTTAGGAGAAAACGCAATGAAAATTTCGAAGAGGCTTGCAACAAGAATCATCGTAAGCTGCGCGAGGGAATACCACAATAACCTGGAGAACCGAAATCTATTAATTGTATACGGTTCTACAAGCAAGCCGGACTTCTTTGAAACCATTTTTCTGCCAAGTAGTTTTCTTCATCTAACGGGAGTCAGGCCTGTCTCTGATAAGATTCCGAGCAGCAATGTTTTCTATCAGAAGGCCATGAACGGAATTCTAAATCCGAATGACTTCACTATGGCGGTGAATGGAACAACTGAGAGAAAACTCTCCGTACTTCCATGGCTAACCAAAGTACATCTCATAGCCAAAATGGTCGGTATCTACAATCCCGTTCGATCTATGCGATATACCGATAAACTGGTTGGAAATACAAAAGCGTTTCTGGGATTCATTTTCCAAAATGGATTTTATATACCGAATACTACTCTTGAAGAGGATATCCGCAATTTCTCACTCTATCAGCCTCAAAAAGTTCTGGCTATATTCAGAAAACCTGTTGACATTGGTCAGTATCAAGAACTGTGCTACATCGCGAAGGGGGTGGATGTCAATACCATTGTCTTACCCAGAAATATAAAAAGGTGTTTGAAGCTACCTATGGCTGGAGCTACGATAGGTGACTTCCCCGCACACGCGGGAATAATCCGTATCAGTCACCCGGACTCGGGAAATATT
>BNJS01002106.1_pt1 | contig 24103 bp, 15 predicted proteins | sample 8540461 | NCBI WGS metagenome assembly BNJS01 (sample SAMD00202454, study PRJDB9452) | human saliva metagenome | isolation source: human saliva | place: Japan | reverse complement strand
GTGGGGACCCCAATGATGAAATAGCGAATATAAAGGGTTACCCTAAAAGTCTTAAAATTTAACAAAGTTCATATGAGAACTCATAGACGTAGTGGTTTATTGATATCTAAAATTCGCTTTATAAAAGCTTTTTAGATATCTAATAAACTGTGCGGGGGGTGACTCGACAAAAATCGATTTTTCGATGTGTACCCAAAATTCTGGACACATATATATTTAGTTTAGACAAGTGGATGTTATCCTGTATTGTACAGGTGACATCCATTTTTGTTTTTGATTGAATTCTCTTGTTATTGTAATAATCTATATATTTCATCTACAGCTTTTACTAAATTCTTCAAATGACATATAATTCTTTTCATAACCATAATATATCTCCGTCTTCATTCTTCCAAAAAAATGATTCCATGATACTATTATCATAACAATTTCCCTTTCTAGACATGGATTGAATGATTCCATGTTTTTTTCAACTCACTTCTATAGTGTGAATGTTGATATTGCCATCCTTGATCTGAATGCATAATTAATCCTTCTGTTTTTGGAAATTTATTAAATGCTTTGTTTCTAACATCCTTTTTATCTGATTTAAATTTGGATGTAACGATAAATCATATGATATTATTTCATTTGTATGCATATCTAGAATCGCTGAAAAAAATAGCACTTTCCCCATGAAAAAAATTGAAATTGTGATACATCTGTAGTCCATTTCTGTAATGGGGCGGTTGTACTAAAATCTCGATTTATTATATTATTAGCGACTTTTCCTATTGTTCCTTTATATGAATGATATCTTTCTTTAGGCTGTTTCCCTTTCAATCCTTCTTTATGCATAAGACTTTGTACACGTTTTATGATTTACTTTAAAACCTCTATTAATTAGTTCATTGTGAACCCTACGGACACCATATAGTCCTTTATTTTCGTTAAAAAAATAATTTTAATTTCTTTTTAACACTGGTTCATTACGAATAGCCACAACATCTACTTCTTCCTTATTTACTAAATAATAATATGTTGATTTTGCCATTCCTATTTGCTTGTAAAAGACATTTTAATTGATATCCTTTTTCTCTAAGTTCTTTGATAATCGCTGCTTTTTTTCGCCTTGAGTTGCGCAGCCCATTTTTCTCGCCTCAAGGCTATTAATTTTTATTATTTCTGTTTCCGCTTTAATATTTTTCGATTTTCCGTTTTTATAAATTGATTTTCTTCACGTAATCTAATTAATTCTTCTCTTTCTGACTCTTTTTAATGGTTTAGGACTTCTATTTTTCTTTCATGATAGGTACCTTTCTTGGTCTTCCTTTCTTCTCATCTACAAGTCCATTATAACCTTTTTTTCCTTATATTTTTGAACCCAATTATATAATATCCTATAATTAATTCCATTCTCTAGTGCAACGGAATTATATGAATAACCAGCTAAAATTTTGGAAACTAATACTAGTTTTTTTCTTCTGGGATTCCACTTCTTATTTTTTTGATTTTAGGTCGTAAGGCTCCTACTCCTAATGAATCGACCATTCTTTTCCATTTCCTAATAGTATCTCTAAATTTTTCTAGTGGTTATTCCATTAGGTGTATCTGGATATTCTCCTCTTTCATACATCTCAACACATTTTTACTTTAAATTCAAAACTATAACGCATAAAAAAATACCCCTTTCACTGGTTTGTCCAGTAAAGGTGCGTATCCTTCTACGACTCACGATTTTTGAGTCACTCCCATCCTGTAGCTTATGCTATAAAGATGAGTAAAAAGGAGATATACAAAATTCCTAATTACTTTGATTTTGTTGTTCCGCCGTTAGAAGGGTTTTTGGTGGCAAGAAGGAATAGAAGGTGTTGATTATAGTAATAAACAAAATTTTTAAGTTTCATTTCGTTAATACGTATGCTGGATTTTGATACAAAAGGAAGTATTTGAGTGGGCTATCAAGCAAGCAACGGAAAAGAAAAAAGAAGATTTCTCACAGGTTGAATTTTTAGCTATTATGAAGGAACTGATGTCCAATGTATGCATATTGGTCCCTATGATAAAGAGCCAGAAACTGTCGCTAAGATGCATGAATATATTATTTCTGAAGGATATGAATTAGACATTAATGATGAGATTTCACCATGAAATTTATATTTCTGATGTGAGAAAACCGACCTGAGAAGCTTAAAAACAGTTATTAGACATCCAATTAGAAAATCTTTAAACTGATTCAAGCTTGCTAGAATCAAGTTTTTATGAATTGACATTATATGATTAAAATAGTATTATAGTTACAGATGTAACTGAGAAAAAGGATGATAACAATGGAAATTAATATTTCGGAAGCGGAATGGGAAGTAATGAGAGAGTCTGGAGTAATAGAGAACCACAAGTAAGTTTGTAATTGATACCTAGGGCGAAGAAAGTCTTGACACCTTTCTACTATTAAAACCCTACTATCGAGGTTAGTAGAAAAAGGATTTTTAGAAACTAGAAAAACAAGGGAATAAATTTTATATTCAGCAAAAATGTGTTGAAGATGAATGTTTAGATATATTACACAAAAATTTTTAGAGAGAATTTTCAGAAAGAAGAACTCACGTTATTGTAAGAATATAATTGAAACTGATATTTAAGTAAAGTAATATTGATGAAATTATTGAATTGCTGAAAGAGAAAAACAGCCCCAGAGGTAATTACGTGTAAGGCCTAAAAGGGGCAATGAAGCAAAGTACGAAACACGGATAAGAGAGGGATTATTGTATGGAAAAATAGCAAACAAAAATACTAATAACGGGAGCTTCTAGTGGTCTAGGTCGTGAGTTAGTGCACCAATATGCACAAAAAGGGAATGGAGTTGATATTGAGCTCTGTCGAAAAGAAGCCCTTGAAAAGGTGGCTAAAAATGTGGAAGCTTTTGAAAATGTTAACACAGAGTATATAGTGGATATTGTTCCAAGAACAGGTAGATACTTATTTCATCTGTAAAAGATATAGATATACTATCAATGGTGCAGGCTAGGATTATGAAGGATTTAGTGAATTAGCATCATGATGTTGTGAATATGTTTGATACGAATGTTATAGGAACTATTCCAACTAACTACTGAAATAGCTAAAAGAATGAGAGAAAAGAAATCTGGAACTATCGTAACTATAGCTTCTCAGCAGGAAAAATAGCTACACCAAAGAGTTCTGTCTATTCAGCAACTAAATTTGCTCTAATTGGATATTTTAATTCTTTTACGTTTAGAACTAAAAAGATAATGTCCATGTTATGACTGTAACCTGGACCTGTAGCTACAAATTTTTAATATTGCTGATGAAGACAAGAGTTATCAAAAGCAATGGGTGGTAAAACATTAACGCCTAAAACTAGTTGTTGTAAGATAATAAAAGGTATTGAACAGACGTGAAGTTAATTTGCACTATCTGCTAGTTTTTAGCTGTTAAAATTAGCAAGTTATTTCCCAAGATTATGATGAAGAATGCTTTTTAAGAATGTTTAAATAAATATAATAAACTCGAGATTGGATTATATCTAATTTCGATTTTTCATTTTCAAAAATAATATTAATAAATACAACTTAAAAATAGTACGTTTTTAAATCGTTATCATAGAAAAATATTTAAATTTCAGTTGAAAACACGTATTATTGTGATATTATGTAAATACTAAATTACAAATAAGAAAGTGAGAAAAACAGTCGAAGAAAAATTATCATTAGCGTCGGCTACAATCGTAGGATTAGCAACAGCAACTTCAGGAGGAGCCGTGATCTCGCGGGATGAGTCAACACCAGCCCAGCAACTGCACCAGTAGCTGCACCATCATCAGAGCTATCTGAGGCTCTCAGCAGCCCAAAAACAGGGAGATGCAAAACCAGCAGATAAACCCCAACAGATACTACAGAACCATCTACAGCACCAGTGCCAAAAACAACTGAAAAAGATGTAGTATTAGTTCACACTAATGATGTTCACGGACGTATCGTAGAGGAAAAAGGTCGATAAAATACATCAGTTGTTGGTGATGCTAATTAGCAACAGTAATTGAAAATGAAGCGCTAAAAAGATCAAACAACAGTAGTCGTAGATGCAGGGATGTATCTCATGATTACCTATCTCTAACTCAACAAAAAGGAGAAGCACGTGCTGAAATTTTTAAATAAAATGAATTACGATGCTATGGTGCTAGAAACCACGAATTTGACTTTGGGTCAGATGAAGCAAAAAGTATAAACAAATTTTAAACATCTCTGCTTAAGCTCAAATACTTATGTTAATGGCGCACGTTTATTTGAAGCTCACAATCATTGATAAAGATAAAAAGTGTTAAAGGGTGATGAGGTTGTTATTGGCAACAACACCAGAAACTGCTACACACACACCCTAAAAATGTTCAGGTGTAACATCTCAAAGATCTCTATCCTCAGAGGCACCAGAAGTTAAAAGAATCAAGCAAAAAGCAAAAAGCTACTGAGTGACTATAAAACACATGTTGTCCCAGCTCACTCGAGTGGATACACCAACACCCAATGAATGGAGAGGATCTACTCTGCTGACGAACTATCTAAAAGTCCTTATTAAAAGAGAAATGTAGTAGTAATCGATGGTCACTCTACACAGTAGAATCAAAAACATATGGAGATAACGTTACTTATAACCAAACAGGAGTTATTTAAATAACATTGGTAAAGTTACATTAAAACCAATCAGTTTATTAGGAACCCGAGTCTAATTTAAAGCATCAGAAACTACTAATGCAACGCCTAACGCGAAGTGAAAAATTAGCAGAAATTAAAGCGAAAACACGACGCAGAAAATGCTGTTGTTGTAGTGAAAAAGTAGCCCTGTCGAGTTAGAGTGGTACTCGTGAAAATGTTCGTGCAGTCGAAACAAACTTAGGAAATGTAGCAGCTGACCCACTTTATGAATATGGACAAACTGATTCATGCAGCAGATATCGCAGTAACAAACGGTGGTGGTTTTACGTGAAACTATCGCCAGACAAACCTCATCACAAGAGGTAGTGTAACTGCTGTTCTTCCATTCAGTAACATGACTTTCAAATTAGTGTTACAGGTAAAGACGTATTGGCTATGTTTGAAAAATCTCTGGACCCATTTTAAACGTTGATAAAAGCTGGTAAAACTGTCTTTGAGATGAAATGGACAACCATTATTAGGAACCAAGTGGTGTTTCTACATGTATCAGGAGCAAAGCATACTACGATACAAACTACCATCAGGAAAATGTATTACGTGAAGTTAAGAACCATGATACAGGTGCATATGATAAAATTAGATCGAAATAAAACATACTACCTAACTAGCAAATGACTTCTAGCAGAGAGGTGGAGATGGATATACAATGTTAGGTGGAGTCGTGAAGAAGGACCATCATGGATGGACATTCAAAAATTATTTAGAAAAGCTGATTTAACTCAAATATGCAGTAGTAAATCCAAACTCACGTACAATTTCTGTAGATTCTAAAACATATAAATTTGAAGCTGAAAAACCTGAAACACTCAAGAAATGAAGTACCAAAAGGTGAAACTGCTCAAGATGCGCGTCTTAGCTAAAGAAGAATTAGTAGTAACACGTCATATTAATGCTTTCAGGAAATGAACTTGCGCCAGTAGAATTAGGAGACAAAGAACCGAAAGTTCTTAAAGGATATAATACAGTTTCAACATCTAAAAAAGATGGAATTACAACCACGTATATGAGTGGAAAAAGTTGAGTCAAATCAGAAGAGAAAGCAAGTGTTGCAAATAATGAGAGAAAATTACCTAATAGCAGGTATGAACTCATTCTAGTACAACTGCATGCTAGGGTTAAGTTTAATTGTTTGTAGTAGGTCTGCTGTTAGACGTAAACTTTCTAAATAATTAAGCTAATTAATGATAAATTTAAAAGTAACTACTAAATGTCAAATTATAAAAACATTGACAAGGGTTTTCTTATCTTGATATACCTAAATCACAACATTACACTTTGAAAAGAAGAGTAGTAGTTGATATCTGTTTAGAGAGTCTCGGCGGTGAAATGAGATCAAATTTGATACTATGAAGATGGTCTTTCGTGTTAGTAGTTGAATAGTTAAACTACTACGGATAGCCCGATACAGCTAGGAGTATTAAATAGTATTTTAGTACTTTTTGAGATAGTATTTGTGAAAATACTATAAATCAAGGTGGTAACACGTCTATAGATACGTCCTTGTGGAAGTTAATAGCTTCACAAGGGCTCTCTCTTTAGTAATGTTATTGTTTCCTTTTAAGAAATGATAAAGAAGTTTATTCTTATTATAAAAATAAGTGTGAAAACTAAACTTTTGAGGAAATTTTGTGAATTTGAATATAGAATATTTAAAATATTGAGATAAAATAATATTTGTAAGAATAGAAATATAATATTTTATAAAATAAAATATTAAAAGTTAAAGTTCTGCCTAAATATTATACAAATTTTTAAAAAATATATTAATAGTCTATATCAGAAAAATTATGAAACTATAATATTTTTCAAGAATTATTGTACTGATAATAAATATTATTGGATGGAAAAATTTTTCTTAAATATGGTAGAACAGTATTGAGAAATCAACGATTAAATTTCTAATGAAAGAGATTAAAGGAGATTATATGATTAATAAATTAGGATGGAAAATCGTGGAGAACAAGGTGAAGGGCTAGAAAGTACAGCCGAAATCTTCTCTACGGTAATAAATACACTAGGTTATCACATGTATTCTACAAGAGACTTCGCAAGTAGAATTAAAGGTGGACACAGTAATAGTAAAATTTGTATTTCAGAAGAAAGAATTAATGTTATTGACTATAAAGACAGATATTCTATAGCCTTTGACCAAGCTACATTAGATAGTTATATTCCAGAATTGGATGAAAACAGATTATTATTGGGACGCTAAATTAAACCAGAAATTTGTAGAAGAAATTAAAGGATTAGTTGGTATTCCCAATTACTGATTTGCAAAAGAGATTGCAAATCCAATTATTAAAAACATTATTACACTTGTGATTTGTTCAGCATTATTAGATATTGATTCAAAAATATTCTACGATATGATTGAAGCAAAAATTCTAGTAAAGTGAAGAAATCGTAAATACTAACATTCAAGCCTTCGATAAAGGTCGTGAAATTATGAATGATTTCATGGCTGAAAATAATATTAATGATAAGTATTATCTAAAAATTAAATCCAACTCACAAGAATATGTGGCTAGTTGGCAACCAGTGCAATGGGTCTGGGTGCACTAGCAAGAGGATGTAGAATGTGATGCAGGATACCCAATTACACCGGCTACGGAAATTATGGAATATTTATTCGATAAACTTCCACTAGTAAATGGTGCATATATCCAAACAGAAGATGAGATTGCGCTGTTAGGTGTGTGCTATTGAGCGAACTTCGCAGGTAGTTCGTAAAGCTATGACAGCTACTCAGGACCTGGTATTTCATTAATGACTGAGTTCTTGGGTATGGCGCAGATGGCGAACAACCAGTTGTTATAGTCGACGTTCAAAGGGGTGGACCTTCTTCAGGGCTTCCGACAAAAACTGAGCAATCAGATATTTTCCACGCAGTTTATGGTGGAACAGGAGATGCTTTCTCGTATTGTATTAGCTCCAACATCTGTAGAAGATTGTTTCTACACTATGATTGATGCGTTCAATATGGCAGAAAAATATCAAACACCCGTTATTGTCTTTAATGGGACTTACACTCAGGTATGAACAAATCTCCACAGTTCCTAACTTTGATTTTAGTAAGGTTCAAATCGATCGTGGTAATCTATTAAAACAAGAAGAAATCACAGAAGAAGATATTATTTATCACAAACGTTATGCGACTGATGTATTGTTTCGAATAGAACTATTCCAGGTCAAAAGGTGGAATCCTACAATGCGAACAGTTATGAACACTCTGTTGTAGGATTACCTTCGAGTTAAGCGTATCACAGTACGTCAAAAAGAAAAACGTTCTAATAAGATTGAATCTGCATTAGTAGAAAACCATTCGAACTAAAATGAATATAACGATGAGAAAAGATATTCTATTAGTAGGTGTAAATTCAACATATGGAGTTCTAAACAAAGTCGCTAAGCAATTACAAGAACAAGGTATGAAGATTGATACTATGCACATTCTGTCAAATTTATCCTGTTGCTCAGCCTATTCGTGATGCATTTGATAAATATAGAAAAATTTATATTGTCGAGCACAACCACACATAAACAGTTACGTACAGTAATAGCGAGTAAATATCACAATTCAGAAAATTGGTAGTTTGCTACAAATATGATGGAGACATCTATTATACTCACGAACTTGTTGAACACATTACTAGAGGAGGAGAAATAATTTGAAAGTAACATTGAAAGATTATAAAAACGATGTTAAGCCCGGATTGGTGTGCCGGTTGTGGAGACTTCTCAGTACTTGCGGGTATAAATAGAGCTGTTGTAAAATTTTAGGATTAAACCTGAAAATGTTGTAATCTCAGCAGGGATTGGATGTTCTGGGAAAAATTAGTGGATATACAAGAGCATATGGAGTTCAGCGATTACACGGACGTTCACTACCAACTGCTCAAGGGATAAAACTAGCTAACCAAGATTCTAACAGTTTTCGCTATGGGTGAGATGGTGATGGATATGCTATCGGAATTGGACATGCTGTTCACGCTATGAAACGTAACGTAAACATGACATACGTAGTAATGGATAACCAACTTTTATGCCTTAACAAAGGTCAAATGTCTCCCTAAATCTGATGAAGGTTTAGTAACGACAACAACTCTAGAAGGTGTAATGGAAAACCATTATCAGCTATGAAAATTGCCTTATCTTGTGAAGTTACATTCTTAGCGCAAGCATTCACTGGTGATATGAAAGAGAAATGATGCAAATCTTCGAAGAAGCCGTTAATCATGATGGATTCTCACTAGTTAACGTGTTCCAGCGTAAAACATATAACTACAAAAATACGCCAGCTTGGTATAAAGAACACTTAACAAAAACTTTCTGATATTGAAGGTTACGATAATACTAATAAATTAGAAGCGTATAGAGTCTTAGAAGAATACAAACGATCTTGTAACAGGGGTAATCTATAAGAATGAGAAAAACCTCATTACGAAGACACTTTTTACGTAATTATAAACGAGATGAACCTATTGCTCATCAAAACCCTAGAACTTAGTGAGGAATTATTTAACCTCGTTATGTGATGAATTCAGATAAGAGGTAAAAATATGAAATTAAAAGAATATTATTGCCATTAGCTGTAGTTTATGCAGGATATCGTGTTTATCAAAAACAGAAGAGCAAGAATTAAAATAACGATCACATAGACAGGTGGCAGAAACAAATTAATTGCATTAGGTTATGATGTTATAGATAGTTATACGCTCAAACTTAAAAGAAAACTCATATTTAATGTTCTATTTTGACAATAACAATATCGAATATGAAGTACGTTATGATAAAGAAAGTGAAACAATAGAGTACATAAAAAGAGGTATAAGAAAATGAGTAAATCAATAGAAAGATTCAGAGAATTAACAATGTTAGACGGAACATCAGGATTTGAAAAGTGAAATTTCAAAAATATTTAGAAGAAAAATTTATCTAAATATGCTGATGAGATTAAGTTTGATAATCTTGGTGGAATCTATGCTATTAAGAAGTCTAAAAAGAAAAATGCTAAAACAGTTATGATAGTTACTCACATGGATGAAGTTGGATTTGATCGTAACAAAAGTATTACCGAATGGTATGCTTAAATTTGAAACACTTGGTGGTTTTAGGGAAGATGTTCTTTTAGCTCAAACTTACACAGTAACTTCATATGAAGGAAAAAATTCACTGGAGTAATAGGTTCAATTCCTAAACACTTCACTGCAGGAGTAGCGCAAAATGTAAAAATTAGCGATATGACTATAGATGGTAAGTGCATCTTCAAGAGAAGAAGCTTTAGAATGGGAATCGTGAAGGGTGCATTTGTTACACCAAAAACAACATTCGAACAACTACACTGAAAACAGATTTATGAGTAAAGCTATTGATAACCGTTACGGATGTAATTATTACAGAAATCTTAGAAGAATTTGCTGAAAAAGAATTAGACTTCAACCTAGTAGTTTGTGCTACTGTTCAAGAAGAAGTAGGTCTCGGAGCAACCGTGGCAGCAAATATGATTAAAACCTGATGTATGTTTCGCTGTACAGACTGTAGTCCGGCAAACGATATGGTGACGGGAAAAGAAACTAGTAACGGACGCTTAGAGAAGGATTCTTAGTAAGGTTAGTTGATAGAACTCATGGTACTTCGTGCTAATATGAGAGAAAAATCGTAGCACTTGCTGAAGAAAATGGAATTAAATACCAGTACTTCACATCACCAGGAGGAACAGATGCTGGGTAATATTCATCAAGCATTAAATGGTATTCCAACAACTGTAATTGGTATTTGTACATGTTATATTCTACACTCACAATGCAGTATTCGATATCCGTGACTACTACGCACCTAAATCAATTTTTAGGAAAATTATTAGAAACTCATCGATGATAAATTCATTGAAGATGTAAGAAAAATAAAACGAAAAATGAGGATAGAAAAATTTTTCTATCCTTATTTTTATTTTTCTTTACTTCTTCTATATTGTTGAGGTTCTTCCTCGTAATAGTTATTGTTATATATCATATATAGGATCTAAAGGATGAGAATCATCAATATATTGAGCTTCATCATATTCTTCATCAGTTTTTCGTAATATTCATCTTCCAAATATTCTTCGTATAGTAGCATTAATTTTAACAATTATTCCAAAGAGAATATATAGCTATTAATGAACTTCCACCATAACTTATAAATGGCAGTGCTTTATACCAATTATCAGGAATAATACTAAGTGTTGAAAAAATATTGATGAAGAATGAGAAGCAAAAACTACAAATAGCTAATAGAAATGAAAGTAATAGCTGCAGTTACCTTTGTTCGCATTTTTTTCATTATATTGAATAATCTTAGTATGAAATATAAAGAAGATAGTTAAGAATATTGAAAAGCACCGATAAAATCCAAAGTTTTTGGCAACTATAGAAAAGATAAAATCATTAAATTGTTCATCTATATAGTTTTTATTTTTAGCGAATGTCTCTGTTAAGTACCACCTAATTTAATCTCATAAGTACTTGAGTGATTTGGTAAGAGTAATCTAGCTTGTAAGCTTCAGGATTTAACCATGAAAGGATACGATTAAGTTGATAAGATTTTAATCCAACTGAGACTAAGAAGTCTTGGGAAAGTATAAAGCAGAAGAATAATAATTGCTAGTCCAGCTATAACTACAGAGTAAATTCTGAATAATGTCTTTTCCCTTTATTGCAGACTAAAAATACTAAACCTAAGAATAAAAAGATGAAAAATAAACCATTACCTAAGTCATTTCTTTAGAACCAGTACGAAAGGTATTGAAATTATTAATGATATTTTTAAAAGTTTTATAGTATCGGTACTATCTTTTAAAACCTTTTTCTTTTATCAACATACTAACTCATAGCGACAGTTGCTATTTTTACCAAATTTAGAAGGGTCATGTAGAGTGAATAGTCCGAGATTGTACCAACTACGTGCACCATTTACGATAGGAGCAAAATTAGTAGGTACTAAGAATATCCCAAACTAAAAAGAACTAGTGCGAATAAATAGAATGCTACAGAGAATTTTTCTATATAATCTATTGGTATTTTTTTGAAGTAAATAAATTATTCCAAGACCAACTAAATAGAAAACAAATTGCTTAAGGAATAATGTAGGTGTTTTATTGTTATTATATTCAGCTAGTAATATAAATAATAAACTAGAAAAACTAAATATAAAATAAAAAATCAATATCGATAAATTTAGTTTTATTTTTATGAAATTTAACATAAGTCAACTCCTTTTGATGTAATTATACAAATATTTATTCTAAAAAGAAAATTAAATAGTTTTTATAATCGATATTTTAACTAGCAAAAGTCAGTAGTAATGAGTGACTCAGATAAAATTGCGATTTCGAAGAATATCGATTTACTTATTAGATATTTAAAAAGTTTTCAAAGCGAAATTAGATATCAATAAACCACTGCGTCTATGAGTTTTCGCGTAATCTATTTTTCAAACATACTTTTGGATCAACCCTATTCTAAACAATAAGAGGGACTATATAAAATTAATGTTACTATGAAAAACTAGCTTATGGAGTATAACGAAGGTGAAGAATTATTAGGATTATGGAAAATTAAATACATGTATGGATAATAAATAGGAGGTTTCAATATGGAAAACATAAGACATAAAGACGCACGACCAATGATGGATTTAATGGTGATATTTAGCGATACAGAAATAACTGCGGAATTTATTCGTGATATTTTAGAATTACCTGGTTGAAAGTGTGAAAAATATTAGATGGTACACAGATACAATGTAACAACTAGTAAAATCTTTACCAAATTTCACAACACAAGTAGATGTACTTAGAGAATTAAATGATAAAACACAAGTTGTCATAGAAATACAAGTAGCTATGCAGGTTGATTTTATAAAAAGATTGTGGTTGTACATCTGTGAACAAGTATCGCAAAACTTAGATGAGTATAAAAAAGATGGAATAGACACACACTATTTATCTCGAGAATTAATCCCGGTCTACGCCGTAGCGATAACAGAAGAAAACTATTTCGAAGATGACAGAGCAATTCACAATTTTAGTCTAAGAGATAGTGAAACAAAAGAAGAATTGAAAGTCAGAGTAAAAGGAATAGAAGAGAAAAGGAATCTAGTGCAAATAGCATTTTTAGAATTGAAAAAATACAAACCAGAGATGAAAACAAGTTATAATAAAGTACGCTGGATGGAATTATTTGGGAACAAACCATTTACACATCAACCAGGGAACATAATAACGAAGGCGGATAGAATACTAGATGTAAAAGAGTGGAACAAGGAGGATAAAGCTATGTTTGATGAATACATAAGAGCTTGGGATGGTTGGAATGCGCATCTAGCGTATGTAAAAGAAGCGCAAGAGCAGGCGAAAAGAACAAGGTATAGAAGAAGGAAGATTAGGTACGCTGATAAATTTAGTGAATAAAGGTGTGATAACAAAAAGAATATGCGTGTAGAAGAACTAGGGAGTATCTCGAGAAAAGAATTCGAAAAATATCTATAGTTGAAGTAATTGTGACCCAGTAAGTTTAAAATTACAAAAGTAACAAATAACATACTAATATTGACATCCAAATTTCCATTAAAAAGCTTTTTGGATGTCTACGAAATTCTGTAGCACTCGATCAAAATTGATTTCTGTGAAATGCTGATTTTGAGTCGATCCCAAGTATCGCAAAACTTAGATGAGTATAAAAAGATGGAATAGATACACACTATTTATCTCGAGAATTAATACCGTTTACGCCATAGCGATAACAGAAGAAAACTATTTTGAAGATGACAGAGCAATTCACAATTTTAGTCTAAGAGATAGTGAAACAAAAGAAGAATTGAAAGTCAGAGTAAAAAGGAATAGAAGAGAAAACGAAATCAGTCAAATAGCATTTTTAGAATTGAAAAATACAAACCAGAGATGAAAGCAAGTTATAATAAAGCACGTTGGATGGAATTATTTGGGAATAAAACCATTTTACACACCAACCAGGGAACTATAACGAAGGCGGATAGAATACTAGATGTAAAAAGAGTGGGAGTAAGGAGGATAAAGCCATGTTTGATGAATACACAAGAGCTTGGGATGGCTGGAATGCGCATCTAGCGTATGTAAAAGAAGCGCAAGAGCAGAAAAGCGAAAAGAACAAGGAATTGAACAAGAAATTGAACAAGGAATGGAACAAGGGATAGCTACAAGAAAGAGCAAAAACAATAAATACGATCGTAGATTTAGTAAAAGGAGGACTCCTAACGAAAAAGAAATGGAGCTAGCAAATTAAATATATAGGAGAAAGAATTTGAGAAATATCTATAGTTGAAGTAATTATGACTTGATGATTTAAAACTAGTGATAAAAAGTAATAAATTAACGATTTAATATAGAGTTTTATTAATATCTAAATTTGTTTTGGAAGTTTTAATAAAACTCTGTATCTTTTGAGGCTCTGTGTCAGTAGCAGGGGTGATTCAACAAATCGATTTCTTAAGAAATCGGGATTTTGAGTCACCCCTATTTTTATGAGACTGGAAAAGTTTAGCATAGTCACTATCTCTTAGTTACAACTCTGTAACTTTTATAAAGAAAAAGTATTATAAAAACATTAGAAACATTAATTTTTGTAACATTTTATAACTTTATCTAAGATATTTATAGTAAAAATATAATTGTCTTATTATATTGACATTTTTAGTTATTATTTTAAAAAGGAGAAAAATAGATGAAGAAAAATTATTAACCAGTGCAGCAATTGCATCATTTTTAACTGCTGCTGGAGTAGTAATACCTCAAACAGATATTTTTGCAGCTGGATACACCAAATACACCACACCCAAGTACATTACCTGGTAGCTCAGCCAAGTAGCCCCTAGTCCAAGTGACAGTCTGAGAAAAAGAGAAAAGATCGTAACTACTAGCAATCCATTAGATCTCGATAAAGCATATGAAGGTGGATGGGGCATCGAAAATATAAATAAAGAAGAAAGTTGATAGTTTTGCTGACTATGCATTAAAAGATATTTTTGTAGACAAGAATAAAAATTTAAATATCCAAAACATCAAAGTACTGATTTATCTGTAAATTCAGTTGAATATATAAAATGAAGCGAATGGAAGTAAGCATGAATTAAATGTTAAAAAGGAACAGTATTCTTATCTGGCAGATACTAGTAAACTTACAGGTGGCAACTATTTATTAAATAATATTAACCTTTCGAATAGTTTTGAAAACAAAGAACTTTCATGCTGAGATATTTATACTGATGAGGAAAACCACCGCGGATGGTCAGGAGATACTTCTGACATTCATTTAAGTAGAAAAAGATTTATATAAATACGATAATAAAACAAAAATAAAAAAATCTAAGTGAAACTAAGTTGCCAGAATTAGGTGATAAAGATTATTTAGTATATTCAGATAAAATCACAAGTGGGTGGCAATGATGTATTAAAGAGTTACAGTAAAGTATAAACCAGGTTTAGAAAGATTTGCAGATCAAAAATGTTGTTAGAATATTTATAGTCTAATAAACCAGGTAGTGAAGCCGAAAAAGTATATCAGGAAAAGCTAGTGCTTGTATATCATCATAAAGCATTGCCCTGGGTAAATTACATTTGCTATAATAAAGATGGAGAAATGACTAAAAGTGATCTGGAGTTCTTTTGATGTGAAAGCACAATAGATAGTGAAGGAATGATGTACTATATTTTAAAAACTTTAAAGATATGGTGCCAGGTACACTATTATCTAAAACAACTTCACGATTTAGATTTAACAAAAAGGAGATTTAAGTAATTTTGAGTTTGATTTTTGAATTCCATCTGGTAAGTCTGGTATACAGAACAGATAAAGTGGAACAACCAAAAGTAGAGCAAACGAAAGCAGAACAACCAAAAGTTGAGCAAACTGAAAGTTGAAGGGGACGTGAAAAACTCTAAACTCAGCAACTACTCCGGCCATGGTTAGTTGAAAATATAATTGAGTCATTGTCAAGTGAAGTAACTCCTGATGGGAAAGCAGCTGTTAAATATGAGCAGGAAGGTTTATCATACAAATGATTTTACTAGCACGCAAGTGTAATCGTTATTTAATGATAAGACTGGTAATGCTACAAACTCACATAACATTATATACTAAAGATGGGAAATATTTCATAGGTGATTGGTGCAGTTAAAATCTAGAAAATGGAGTTTTGGAAGCTCTAGCATGAGATTAGTTTTACAGATTCATGTTCTGGAATGCCTAAAAATAATAGAAAGAAAAGATTTAATTCTATGGATACAACTCTCAAGTCTCTCATTGAGGAGAGAACGAAGAGCCAATTGGTAGTCTCAATTACAAGGTAAAAGTTGGAGTACTGCAATTTATAAAAAGGTGAAAAGCAGGACTGTTATAGACAATTAAAGCAACCGATAAAGAACTTAAAGATGATCTACCATATTACTAGTAAAGAAAATGGGGATGTTTATTTGCGACTCATACTGCTTCTAGATTCAACATGAATAAGGATAGTAATGTGGAAATAGAGCATCCAGAGGTTCGAACAGAGAAATCTTAGGAACTCCAGTGCATATATAACGTGGATCAGTAAGCAGATGGAAAAGATAAAACGAAAACTAGAAGATATTTACACTGGAAGACGTGGACGGTCTGAAGTAGGAAATGAAGATGTTCCGTCAGAGGACCAGCAGTTTGGGATACAGTTCCAACTACTAAACCAAGTGAAACACCAAAATCAGGTGAACTGCACCAAAACCAGGAAAAGAAATATTGAAACATTAAAAACCAGGTGAAATGTCAAAAACCAGGTAAAAAGAAACACCAAAACCTGACGGAACACCCTCAAAACCAAGTGAGACATCGAAACAGGAAAAGAGGAAACATTAAAACCAAGTGAAATACTGAAAGGTGATAGAAATGACATCTTGAAAGATAACAGTTGAATCTATTTGCTAAGGGACAAAAGCAAAAGAAAGTTCAATCAGTTAATCTGAAGCTGGAGAAGTAGCCAGAAAACCCGTAAGCACAGAAAAGACAGGTGTGCTATCATTTTCAAACACAGGATTACAACAACATCTTTAGTGGACTCTTAGCAAAGAATCGAGGATTATTCGAGCTGTAGCTAAGAAGATAGATAATATTTAATATTATTTTGAATAGACTATAGAGCACTAATTGTTCTGTAGTAGTCTATTTTTACATTAGTCTGACTTTTTGATGAATCTAATTTTTATGTTTATTAGAAAAATGCTAGAGTAGTTTAAAAGAACAAATTTTCAAAAAGATAATTTGCAAAAACTAATGGTTAAATAAATAATAATTATAAAATTTGGAGTTTTGCCAAGGTGGATTCGATGTACCCTTTGACACTTTTTGAAATTTATATTATAATTTAATTTAGATATCAATGTCCCCATTCCTTTTAGGCAGTTACGACTGACATGGGGGACTCTTTTTAGGAGATTTTATATGAGCGAATTAATACATTTAGAATTTAATGAACAAATACAACTTTTTAAAAGATAGAAATATGGCATTTCAAAGATGAATTAAATGCTATTCAGAAATTACAGCATATTAATTATTATAAATAAAAGGAATTTGCAGAACCTTTCTGTACAAAAAAAGAAGGATTATTAGGATTATGGCAATATATCATTTGAATACGTACTTAAGAGATATTATAACGATAAACATTTAAGAATGAATCTATTTGATGCAATTGAAAAATATTGAAGTTTCTATTAAAACAAATCTTTCGCATGTTTTAGGTTCCGGAAAATGGAGTGCTATGGATATTTAAAATTTTTAGTTGGTGTAATAGGAAATGAATATTGTACATATTATCTAAGAGATAAAGAGAAAGAATTTAAAAAACAAAATTCACTAAATATTTAACCACAACTACTAATAATGAAATTAAAAGAAAAATAAGAAATTCAAATTTTGAATTTCCGCCAGTATGGTTAATGGTTAATATCCTTACGTTTGGTGATTTAGTTAAAATTATAGAGTTATTATCTACATCTAAATTGACTAGCAAATGTATATGGAAATAACAGGCGAAGAGTTATTATCATGGTTAAAAAAACTTTAAATTTAGTTCGTAATTTATGTGCACATAATTCTAATATTATAGACTTAAAATTAAAAACTACTCCTAAAAATTCATGAAAAATGGAAAGATATATTATACGTTACAAAAAGTGATAAATATACAAATAGATTAGCTAGCGTTTTATGCATCATTAATACACTAGTAGAAAAATAAATCCTAATTATAATTTTCAAAAGTATAAAATTGTCGCTAGATGAGATAACTACTAAAATGATAGTTATTCAGAAATGTTAGGTTTAAAGATTATGGTTCTTTAGAAAAATTTATGAAGATAAAGTCAGAAGTAGAAGAAAAGAAAATTCAGAAGAAAAAGAGAAGATAAGGGCTGACCCAAAAAGTCCTAAAATTTAACAAAATTCATAGAAAACTAAAAACGCAGAAGTTTACGGTTATCTAAATTACCTTTATAAAAGCTTTTTAGATATCTACGAAACTTTTGTGGAGTGGTCGACAAAATCGATTTCAAGAAATCGGGATTTTTGAGTCACCCCCATTTTTATGAGACTAAAAGTTTAGCATAGTCAATATCTCTTAGTTACAGATTTGTAACTTTCTACAAAGAAAAATACTATAAAAATGAAAGAAACATCCATTTTTGTAACATTTTGTAACTTATCAAAGTATTTATAGTAAAATATACTTGTCTTATTATATTGACATTTTAGTTATTATTTTAAAAAGGAGAAAAATAGATGAAGAAAAATTATTAACGAGTGCAGCTATTGCATCATTTTTTAACTGCAAGCTGGTATAGTAATACCTCAAACAGATATTTTTGCAGTGGATACACCAAATACACCACACCCAAGGGCACATTACCTAGTGATAAACCAAGTACAATCACCAAATCGAACTAGCTAGTGAAATACTACACCCAAGTCATCAGATAACAGCCAACGGTACTAGTTAAAGAATGGAAGTAAAATATGATGATAGGTAGATAGTTTTGCTGATTATTGGATAGAAAGCATCACAAGAGATAAAAACTATCTTACAATAAAAACAAAAGGTAATGCTGAGTGTATGATCAAGCTACATATATGGATGACGCTAATATAAAAGACCCAGCAATGCGATGCTCCAGAGCACATATGTTAAACGCTACTGAAAATTGCTAGATGATTTATATCGAGTGATACATGATCAACTAGTTAAAGGAGAAAAGCGAAAATAAGAAGTTTCAGTTTTGAGTGCAGTGATTTAGACAGATTATCCTGATGGTAAAAATAATTATGTAGTTCAAAATAGTTATATACTTAGAAAAATTTACGATAGTAACGGAAACATCATGGAATCTGTGCATACGCTCCAGTAGAAGAATTAGATTTTCAAAGACTTATACAAAGTATGCTGATGTAACAAGAGTTGTAGGACGCAAAAGCAATAGTAGAAAATAATACTAAAGTTACCTAGAAGTAGGAGAAAAAGATTATGTAGTTTATACGGATAAATCTCAAGTAGAATTAAATGGTACTATTAAAACAACTGTAAAATATAAAACCAGGAGCAAAAATATTCAGATGTTTTAAATTGAAAAATATAGTAGGTAAAAGCAAGAAATGGTTTGTATTATCATTTGAAAATATTTTTCGGAACAACTAAAAGATTTCTGAGATACTAATACAATGATAAAGATGAGAAGGATGATAAGGAAGTAAATCTAGTAGGTTGGATATATCGATGGACAGTGAAGGAAACGATGTGTTCTATTTAGCGCTAAAGAGGTTTAAATCCTGGTCATTATAATATTACAAAAATTATTTGGATTAGATATAACAAAAGGTAACTTAGATAATGCAGAATTTCACTATAGGTGAAAATGAGAAATTGTTTATAGAACAGAAAGTGATTCAATCCAAACCAAAGATAGTAACCCAAATTATAGAACCTACAACCGATACCACACAACCAGAAAACCAAGGAAACACCACAAACCAGAAAAGAAGAACATTAAAACCAGGGTGAAACGCCAAAACCAGGAAAAGAAGAAACATTAAAACCAGGTGAAACGTCAAAACCAGGAAAAGAAGAAACATTAAAACCAAGTGAAATGTCAAACCAGGTAAAAAGAACAACAAAACTGACGGAACACCAAAACCAAGTGTGAGATATCGAAACCAGGAAAAGAGAAAATAATAAAACCAAGCGGAATAACCGAAAGTATAAAAAGAAACGACAAATTGAAAACGATAACAGCTGGAATCCATTTGCTGGGACAAAAAGCAAAAGGAAAGTTCAACTGAAGTTAACTAGCTGGAGAAGTAGCCGCAAAACCTGTGGAACAGGAGAAAGCATTACCAACACAGGATTACAAACAACTTTATGGATTCTTAGCAGCAATCGTAGGATTATTCTGGGGCTGTAGTTTAAGAAGAAAAATAGATAGTATTTAATATTATTTTTAATAGACTATGCAGAGCATTAATTGTTCTGTAGTCTATTTTTTTGTTAATGAGGTTAATGCTTTTTAGAACTTTAGTATTAGTAGTTACAGATTTGTAATTTTTCCTTTATATGATATAAAAATGATGAAAATCATCAAAGTTTGTAATATTATATTAGATTAGTTTAGCAAATTAATATCAAAATAAAAATACAAAGATCAAGAAAAGAAGATAGCGCAAGGTCGAGGAATATCTATGAATAACAAATTTGAGTATGGGAAAATATTCAAAACAGCTGTGTTTAGAGCGAGGATTAAGGCTAGAAGAAGTGGCAGGAGATATTATTTCTACGCAAACATTAAGATGTTTCGAAGCTGATGAAACGAGTATTTTATTAGTTGTTTTTGAAAAAGTTGATATTGTAATGAGGCGGATGAGGCATGAGAAAAATGATAGAAATTTTTAGATTCAATAGATATTACCTTTGAGTCATATTAAAACAACATTTGCTGTCTCATACTTATATATTACTTTCTCAGATTAAACTTTCCCAAAATCAAGTTGAAGTCGTAGAATTGGCAAATAAATGCATTTTGTCAAATAGATGCATTAATAGATTTATATAATAGTAAAAAGAAATAAATAATAGAAAAAAGATTATGTTGAGAGGTTTTTATGAACTAAACAAAAACGGGGGATTGAGTTTGAATTTTTAAAAAGTAGTATAAATATGTGTAACTCTAGATTTCTACTAAAATCTTTAAAAATCTGCTACTGAATGGTGTTTTATATCTAATTTGATATTGATAGTTACTTTTAAAAATATTTTTATGATAAAATATAATTATATTATGATTTTATGAAGGTATTGTAGTCAAATCAACTAGAGATCTAATCCGAATATTATACGAGGGAAAATACTATACTTTATAAAACATATTGATTGTTTAGCGTTTAATTAATATTTAGTTTAACTAGGAGAAAAGAATGAACGAAAAATATGCATGGAAGAGTTTTTAAAAAGCTAAGAGAGGAAAGAGGTTATAAATTAAAAGATGTTTGCAGGTGATATTATTTCAACAAGAACATTAACTCGTTTTCGAGAATGATGAAACAAGTCTACCTATTGCAACATTTGAAGAGTTATTAGAAAAATTTGTGGTATCTTAGTTGATTATTTAGTATGTTATGTCGATAATACTGAAATAGAAATACTACTGAGTTTGATCAGAATGCAGCAGTATATGCAACTTGATTTTCTCAGATCGAGATAGTAAATGAATGAATACAAAAGAACTGAAAAGAAAAGAGTGACATTAAACTTTGAAAAAGATTAGAAAGTTTTTAACATATATGAAATTCAGTAGTAAATGCAGAGAGGACTTAGAATTATTTGAAGAAAACAAAAGAATGATTAAGAGAGAATAGAATCAACGAGTAAACTGGGATGAGAGCGAAATCATAGGTTTAATACATTTAATAAAGTTTCAGTCATCAGAAGGAATATTCATGTTGAATACATAGATAGAAATTATTGAAGAATGTTTACAAGGAATCTCTATGGTGAAAGTGCTTTAAAGATATTTAGCTGCTGAATACTGTGAGTTTATTCACTGTATGCAGTATCATTTCTTATCGATGAATGGTTACTATGAATTTAGTGAGAAGCGTATGTAAACAGACACTTAATATTTATACATGAACAATCTATTATTAGTAGATAAAGTGTCAAATATTAGATATGATGTTATGGAATATTACAGGCTATATATTTACGACAGAAATAAAAATAGAAGGGTATAGAGTTTGCTAACAAAGTACTTCTAAAATATCGTAATGACACTATTGTTGTAGAAATTACAGAGGATCCTTTTATATAAACATAATGGAAAATAGTTATAAAACATTTTTGTGAAAGTTAAATAAAACAGGGATTGCTATTGAATTTTAAATAAAAGAAATATAATGAATAAATTTTTCTGTTTGAAATTATAGAAAAATATATAGTTCATGTACCTTATTAAAATAAATTTAAGAACAAAATAGTATAAGTGTTATTGATTAGGAGAAGAAAATGGATAAGAAAAATATGCATGGAAGAGTATTTAAAAAGTTAAGGAGGAAAGAGGTTATAAGCTCAAAGGACGTTGCAGTAGATGTTATTTCTACAAGAACATTAACTCGTTTTCGAAGCAGATGAAACAAGTCTCTATATCGACATTTGAAAAATATTAGAAAATGTGGAGTACAGGTCCATCTAGAGTATTTAGGATATTATAATGATAATATTGAGGTAGAACAGAGTTTAAATTTTGAAAATGAAAGTATTTACTGATCCGGGTTCTTCTAGTAAAGGTAGTGAAATGAATGTAAAAAGAACTAAAAAGAAGAAGGATGTTGATTTTAGTAAGAATGTTAGATGTAACACTTAATAATCTTATGTGACTAGACTGAGGACTTAGAAAATTATTTGAAGAAAGAACAAGAGAATAATTAAAGGAAAAAATTGAGTCGATCTAATAAATTAGGCATGGAATGAAATATGGTTGGTCTATGTAGTCTGATGATATTAGCTTCACGAGAAGAATATTACAGTTGAGTACATCGATAGGAATATTGAAGAATGTTTACAAAATATTTCTACTATGAGAATTATCTTAGTGAAAACTATATAGCATATATACTGTCAATTATTATGAGCCTCAATAGCATTTCTTTATCAAGAAATGGTTATTTATGAGCTTAGCTAGAAAAGCGATGCAAAGAAGTACTTAAAATTTTTAAAGGAACATCCACTGTTATTTCAATGTTCAGGATTTATTATCAAATTAGTGTTCTTGGAATGTTGTCTAACGATATATTTACGTCAAAAATAAAAATAGAAGGGTCTAGAGCTAGCAAACAGGTGTTAAAATACTCACAATATGTTTTGTGGAAATTACTGATGACTCTTATATCAAAACAGATATGCTGATTCAGGTTTATAAAGAGATAAGTAGAGTTAAATAAAACAGGTATCGATATTTGAATTTTAAAAGTTATATGATCATCAATATAGTGTATCAGTAGAGTATTTAAGATAAATTAATTTTTCTTAAATACTTTTTTATTTGTAATATAGTGATGATGATCATTTTGGGTAATAAAATTAATCGGACAAATTTGTCTGATTATTTTTATTTAACCCTTTATTTTTAGCTATATTTATTTTCGAAATCAGACAATGTTTTCTGATTATGAAAAAGTGCTTTAACCCGTGATAAAATAAGCATACGATAACTTATAGAAAAGGAGATGCTTATGAAAAATAGAAATCAACACTTATTATTAAATGAGAGACAATGTGGCTTAGGTATGCATCTATTTGGGTTAGCATACTAGGGAAATGATCTGATACTTACAAAGGAGAGTAAATTTCGTAGAAAATCATAGATGAGAAACGATACAAAGTGAAAATATGCAACGCGACATGACACTCCAAAAGGTAACAGCTACTAAAAGTGTAACAAGAGCCATAGTGACAAAAATGACCTTGTTGATTACAAGAAAAGAGATCTCGACTGTAGTAGGATTATTGTCGGTGTTTAATTAGTCAAATTTATCAAATTTGTAAGTTTTTCGATGTAGTTTCTAGTATAAAAATGATGAGAAAATTATCAATTTTTGTAATATTTTATTAGTAAAGTTTTGTAATTATTGTAAAATAGTATTATAGGTAAAGGATTGAAAGAAAATATTGGGTGGAGGAAATTTATGACAAATAAATCAATTCATGGGAAGGTGTTTAAAGAGTTAAGACTTGAACGTGGTGTCAAATTAAAGGATGCTGCTGGAAAAGTGATTTCTGCACAGACTTTAAGAAGATTTGAAGCG
>BNJS01003476.1_pt1 | contig 24269 bp, 24 predicted proteins | sample 8540461 | NCBI WGS metagenome assembly BNJS01 (sample SAMD00202454, study PRJDB9452) | human saliva metagenome | isolation source: human saliva | place: Japan | reverse complement strand
TGTCGCGCTCTCAGCAACATAGCGAATTATAGCGGAAGATGAAAACATTGTCAAGAAATTTTTTTCTGCTCCTCCTCTGCCTCTTCCTTCTCAGTGCGAGCACCGCCTGCACAAGAATCGCGCACTCCAGACGCTTCTTTTTGAATCGCGCAGCCAACCTCGTAGGGATGGCGAATGTCCCCATGAAAGAGATCGGCGTTGGCATGACAGCCGCCGCTGCAGTAGAACCGCGCCCAGCAGTCGCGGCAGAGCGGCTTGTTCAGCACATGCGAGTTGCGGAAGTACGTCGGCAGCTCCATGCTCTCAACGCCCGTAAAGACCGAGCCGAGGCGATAGCCCTCACGCCCCACGAACTGATGGCACGGGTAGAGATCGCCGTTCTCTGCGACGGCGTAGTACTCATGCCCCGCGCCGCAGCCCGCAAGGCGCTTTGCCACGCACGGGCCATGGTTGAGATCCATGTTGAAGTGGAAGAAGAAGAACCCCTTCCCCGCACGCACGCGATCGAGATAGGTCTGCGTCAGGCGGTCATACTCCGCATAGATGCGCGGCAGATCCTCCTCCGTAAAGCCGAGCGGACTGTCCTTCAGCACGACCGGCTCCATCGAGAGGATGTCAAAGCCCGCCGCATTCATAGCAAGCACATCCTGCGTGAAGTCGAGATTCTCGTGCGTATACGTCCCGCGCAGGTAGTAGTCGTTGCCGCCGCGCGCATCGACGAGCTTCTTAAAATTACGCATGACCACATCGTACGTTCCATGTCCGCCCGCATCGGGACGCATCGCATCGTGCACCTCACGCCGTCCGTCCGCCGAGAGCACGACAGAGATATGGTTGTCGTTCAGCCATGCGATATTCTTGTCGGAGAGCAGCATCCCGTTCGTCGTGAGCGTCAGCTTGAACTCCTTGCCCGTCTCCTGCTCACGCTGACGCACGTACTCCGTCACCGCCTTCACCGTGCTCAGATTCATCAGCGGCTCGCCGCCGAAGAAATCAATCTCACAGTGTTTGCGCGGGCCGCAGCCGTCAATGATAAAATCGACCGCCGCACGCCCCACCTCGGGCGACATCACCGCACGGTGCCCGCCATAACTGCCGCCGTCGCCGAAACAATACTTGCATCGCAGATTGCAGTCCTGTGCCACCATCAGGCACAGGGATTTCACCAATCCGCGCAACTTGAAGGTCGGCGGTACGTCAATATCGGGGGCAAAGAGCGCCCCTGCCGCCATCAGCTCGTGCAGCTCGTCGAGTGCCTCGCGCAGATCCCCTCAAGATAACGCCCCCTGAGACGTGCCACGACCGCCTCATCGTTCGTCCCGTCGAAATCATCCATCATATCGTAAAATCATCTCGTCGATCACGTGAACCGCACCGCTGTTCACATCGACGAGGATAGTGCATACCGTTCTGCTTGAACTTATGCGTTCGGACTTTCATTTGTTCTCCTTTGTACTATAAGTCAAATGTTACCGATGTAGGGAAGCGACGCCTGCATCACCCAAAGCAAACCCTAGTGAAGCAAATGAGGGAAAGTGCGCGTACTCGCCCCCTGCGTACTTCTTCTCGTTCAAGCGTAGCGCGTTTAAGAAAGTGCGCCGGGTATTTAGGCGAACGAGTGCACGATCACTTGCGGAACGAGGTGTTTGCGTGGAGTGCAAGGTATGCGTCTCCATAACATTTGCCACAACACACACAGAAAAAGCCCTCTCGCAAACGAGAAGGGCTGTGCCGATTTCCCCGTCTTACTTCGCGCAGGGCTGATTGCCCACCGTGCAGGAAGTCTTGCAGGCAGACTGGCAGGATGCCTGGCATTCGCCGCAGCCGCCCGTGTAGAGCGTGGACTGCATCGTCGGCTTGTTGACCGTCTTGATGTGCTTCATCCTTCATACCTCCTCAATCCATCGTTCTGAATTTATTCTATCGCATCATTCTTTATTATGCAAGCAGTTTTACACGCCCTGCCCACTCCGCATCCACGCGCTGAATATCCGCACCGAGTGCCACGAGCTTTGCCACGAGATCATCGTACCCGCGGTCGATGTGATGGATGTAGCCGACGCGCGTCTCATCCGGCGCCACGAGCCCCGCGAGCACCATCGCCGCACCCGCGCGCAGATCTGTCGCCCGCACAGGTGCGCCGCTAAGGAGAGCACCTCCCTCGACCGTCGCCGTCCGCCCGTCCACACGGATCCGTGCACCCATGCGCACGAGCTCATCGACGTGCATAAAAGCGGTTCTCGAACACCGTCTCCGTCACGACACTCGTCCCCTCGGCGACGGCAAGCATTGCCATGAACTGCGCCTGCATATCCGTCGGAAAACCGGGATAGGGCATCGTCTTGAGATCAATCGCCTTCATCGGGCGGTCGGCAGAGACGCGCACCCTGCAATATCCTCCTCGATCTGTGCGCCCGCTTCCTTCAGTTTCGCAATGACGGGCTTCAGATGCTCGCTGATCGCGTTCTCGATGAACACATCACCGCGCGTCATCGCCGCCGCGACCATGTACGTCCCCGCCTCGATGCGGTCAGGGATGATCGTATAGTCTGCCGCGCGCAGCTCCGGCACGCCGTCGATCTTGATGCGGTTCGTTCCCGCACCGCGGATGCGCGCCCCCATCACATTGAGATAGTTCGCGAGATCAACGATCTCCGGCTCGAGCGCAGGATTCTCAAGAATCGTCTGTCCCTCGGCGCAGGACGCCGCCATCATCACATTCTCCGTCGCCCCGACACTCGGGAAATCGAAGTAGATGCGCGCCCCCTGAGGCCCGTGCGGCGCACGCGCGTGAATGGCACCCTGCGTGATCTCGATCTCTGCCCCGAGAGCCTCAAAGCCCTTGAGATGCAGATCGATCGGGCGCGTCCCAATGGCGCAGCCGCCCGGCAGGGAGATTTCCGCGTGTCCCTCGCGCGCAAGCAAAGGACCCATGATGAGAAATGACGCGCGCATCTTGCGGACGAGGTCGTAGGGGGCTGCGACCGTCGCAATGTGTGTCGCATCGATGATCAGACGATGCTCCGATGCCGTGTAGTCTGCCGTCACACCGAGGGCACGCAGCACCGCCGTAATCGTATAGACATCTTCGAGTGCAGGCACCTCATCCAGCACACTTTTTCCGTTTGTACCGAGTAATGCCGCCGCGATAATGGGCAGCACCGCATTTTTCGCCCCGCCGATCTTCACATGGCCGCGCAGGGGATGCCCTCCATGAATGACCAGTTGTTCCATTCGTCCTTATTCCTCAACCTTCAGCGTCGCGTGGATCACGTTCTCGATCACATACGGCGCATAGAATTTCTCGCGTTCGTCCTTCTTCTTCGGATCGCCGAGCAGCGTCACGCGCTTCGGCTCCTCGCGCTCTGCCGCGCGTGCCGACGCCTTTGCCGCCGCACGCATGCGCTTCTTCATTTCCTTTCTCGGAGCTCGGTGCGGGTGCCGCCCCGGGCGCGATGATGATCTCATTGTTCTGCCCCTGCGCGGCAAGATCGTCCAGCTTCTCCGCCGTCGACTTGAACTTCTCCTCGTCGTCGGGGATCTCGAGCCCCGCCTGCGCGAGGAGTGCCAAGGGATTCACAGGGGACGAAGCCGCCGCCGCGGATATCGAGGTTCAGCGTCCCGGCCGGCTGCGCTTTCGGCACGCGATAGGGGAATCGACAGCGTCTCCTCCGGTTTACGATAGGGGCGGATCTTCGTCTTGAACGTCACTGTGTCGCCCGGCTTTACCACCAGCTTGTCCGGCACCGCCGAGACCAGAACGGCTGTCTGACGTCCGCCCGTGAGCTCCACATCCACATCGAGATCGAGAATATCGGACTCCTCCTGCGGATTCGTCACGATCATATTCATTGCCTGCAGCAGCTCCGTCACGGCGACCTGCCCGACATCTGCCGCGCTGTAGTACATATTGCGCCGCTCAAAGACGCCGCTGTCCACGGCATTCGTACGGATGGCAAAGCGGATGCGCGCCGTGCTGCTGCCGAGGGAATCCGACACGCGGCTCATTGCCGCATAGGCAATGCTGCCGGAGAGCACGGGCAGGAAATCCTCATCGTAGGCAATCTGCGCACCGAAGGTCTCCTCTGTGCCGAGCGCATCGTCCTTCACGTGAATACGAACCGGAACAGCAGTGGGGAACGTCCCGAGGATCCCCGCAACGCCCGTCTCGCGATCCTGATTGATGCGGCCGATCACACTGCCGATGTTCGCGATCTTCACGCCGTTGCTCTGCCCTGCGATCGTACCGACCACATCGGCATCCGTCATGAAGTAGTTCACGTTGCCCTTGTGCATAAAGGAGTGACCGAAGGCCAGCACCTTTTTGCCGTCCACCGCCGTCACCGTTCCCGTCGCGCCGATGCTGAAATCGCCGTAGACAATGGCGACCCCGACGGGCTGACCGCCCGAGAGAGCAGCATCATAGCGCGTGGGAAGGGGCGTATTGGCACTGACCGTTCCCAGCGGAAGGAAGGTACTGCCTGCGGGCATATTGTTCTCTAGATAGCGCAGCCCCGCCGAGCCAAACCCGCTCACAAAGAAGGCCGACTTCTCCTCGGTATCGTGCGCTTTCGCTTTCTTTTCTGCGGAAGATGACGCGACTTGCCCCGTCGACGATTTCTCACCTTTGTCCGCGCTCTGCACAGCATCAGCGGCCGTGTCATGCGTATCGTCCGCAGCCTTCTGTGCCTCTGCTTCACCCGCATGATCTGCGGGTACTTCCTCTGCCTTTTTTTCTCCGCGCAGGGCGGCGAGCGTATCACGCCACTCCGCCTCACGCTCGGCGCGTGTCATTTTCTCAACTTTTTCTCGCGCTCGCGCAGTTCGTCCTTTTCCTTTGCCTTCTTGCGCTCCGCAACGGCGCGTACGACGTCCACCGTATCGATGCGCGTCTTATTCTTCGTATCGGGCATCGACCAGAGCGGAATCATGTCCTCAATCGGCGTGATGAAAAAGGTATAGGGGCTGAGATCCTTCAGCCCCGCTGCAAGCGCCCCCACGAGACGACCGTCCACATAGATCGGACTGCCGCTCATCCCCTGCAGGACACCGCCGACGTGCTCGATGAAATTCCCGCTCGTCCGCGCCATAATCATCCGCTGAGAGCCCTTGCCGCCCTCCATCTGACCGACGATCTCCACGGGGAATGTGCGCACCTCGCCCGTCGTATCGAGCACGGTATACGCCGTTCCCTGCATCCCCTCCGTCACCTCATTGTACGGGAGAATCGGAGGCATCGCAAAGGACGGCGGTGCGTAGAATTGTACCGCCAGCGCAAAAAGAGATGCCGCCGCCAGGCGCCCAGTTATATCGCAAAATGTCACCTCAAAATATAGGAATCGCTGATAAAATGAAGTCCGTCAGATTGGCGTAGATTTTTCGTCCGATTGAGGCAGCAAACCGGACGCATAGCGAGGGCTATGTGGAGGATTTGCTAACGAAAAGCGGGCAAAAAAGATGCGCTAAGATGGCGGTGCTGAATTTATCAGTGCTTCCTAATAGTACCGTCGCATATTATCTGCCCCTATTGTAGCATACACAGAGATATTTCGCTAGTGTTTTCGCGTGCATCCACAGCAGGACTGCACACAATAGAAAAGAGCCGCTGCACGAAGACCAAACCATCTTCGTGCAGCAGCCCTATATCATACATTTTATAGTTTGAAACGCTCCACCTCGCGCTGGAGGTCGGTCGCGATCTCCGCGAGCCCTCGCTCGCCTGTGCGATGTCCTCAAGAGCATTCGTCTGTGTCTCCACCGACGCACTGCCCTCTTCGGTCGTCGCGGCATTCTCCTCGGCGAGTGCGGAGAGGTTCTGCACCACATCCGAGATGGACGCGTGCTTCTCTCCCATCGTCTTTGCCGATGCGTTCAGCTTCTTGACCACGTCGCCCGTCTCCTCGACCGCCCTCAGAAATACGGTCGAAGCACTCCTTCGTGCTCTCGAGTCCCTGATGCGACTCCGAGGCGAGCTTCGTCGATACGTGCATCGTATCCACCGCCTGCTGGCTCTTTGCCTTCAGCTCGTGGATGATCCCGCGGATGTCGTCCGTAAAGCTCGAGCTCTGCTCCGCGAGCTTGCGGATCTCCTCCGCCACAACGGCGAAACCCGCGTCCAGCCTCGCCCGGGCACGCGCCGCCTCGATGGCAGCGTTGAGCGCGAGGAGGTTCGTCTGGTCGGCGATGCTCTGAATCATCGTACTGGACTCGTCGATCTTGTCCGCGCCCTGATTCGTCTCCTCGACGACCTTGGCGACTTCCTCGGTCGCTTTGAACATCTCCTCGGCGCGACCGATCAGATCACTTAGGATCTCCGAGCCCTCCGCCTTGCGGTCGCTGATCTTCTGCGTCGTCTCGTTGAGGACTCCGACGATGCGCTTCGTCTCCTGCTCGATGCGCAGCACTTCATTCAGATGATCGGCTGCCTTCTGCGTATCTTCCGCCTGACTCGTCGCCCCCTCGGCGATGTTCTGGATCGCCTTCGAGACCTCCTCGGAGCTGTGCGCCGTCGATCTGTGCGTCGTCGCCGTCAGCTCCTCGCTCGTCGCCGCCACAGATTCCGAGGAGGCGTTGATCTTAGCCATCGTCGCACGCAGATTGTTCGCGAGCTCGGCGAGATCCTCGATCATCACTGCCGATCTCATCCTCTCTGCTCGAGATAGCTCACGTGCACCCGCACATTTCGCGGGATTGTCCGCACGCAGATCGAGGCGGGCAAAGTTCTGTACCACGCCTTGCAGGTCGCCCATCGGCGTGGAAATCCGGCGGTTGACAAAGACGATCAGTCCCACGGTCAGCAGGACGACGCCAACGACAGCAATAGCAACGAGAATATAAATCATGTGGTACGCATCAGCGGTGAACTCGTCATAGCTCGTCGCTGCGCACATTCCCCACTGCTCTGAAACACCGTCAAACGAGACCGGCGCATAGACATAAAGTGTATCCTTACCGGAGGAGGGAGAAATCTTTTCCTGCGCGAATGGATTCTCCGCCGTCCCCTTCGCGACATCCTCCGCCTTCATCCCCATCAGTTCAAAGATATTCTTCATGACCAAGTCTGTGGACAGTCCATGGGCAACGATCAACCCGGACTGGGAAAAGAGCGCGTAGAACTGATCCGCTGAGCTGATCCCCTGCAGATCTGACTGGAAGCCGCCCATATTGATGTCAAAGAGCAGTGTGCCGAGGAACTGACCGTTCACCATGATGGGCCGCGAGATCGCCGCCGCCATCATTTTCCTGCCATCGGACGATGTGAAGGTGTATGGATCGGTCAGCATCGTCTTATGCGACTTCTCCACATTCGTGTACCAGCCCGCCGTCTCATAGCCGTTGAGCGGAATTACCTTGTCCGCCATGGCGTACGGGATAAGGCGTCCGGACGCATCCGAGTACTCTGTATTCGCCATCTCCGCATCCCCTGCCGTCAAAGGCGTTCGGGAGCAAAGCACGCCCCTGCACCGAGCAGTTCAGGGACTTGCCTCCATCGTATCGCTGCAGCACCTGCACGACCGCCTCGCGGCTGCGCGTCTCCGGTGTCCCCTGCAGAATCTGCTGAATCCTAGCCTCTGCGAGTGCCGATGCCTGGTACGCCTTTTTCATAACGCGTTTGAACAGACGCGGCAATCTTCCCCAGTTCGTTAAAGCGCTCCGTCTTCTCCTCATTCTCAAGCGCATCATAGGTCATCTTTCCCTACGATACCAAGGACAATCGCCATCACAATGACAATACTGATTACCACAATGCAGTTGATCTGAAAGCCGATCCCCGCCCCCTGCTGCGCTGCGCGCTCCATCCCCGTTGACATAGCATTCCCCTCTCTCCAAAAATGTTCCTGTCAATTTTCTACATATAGTTTTCAGTAAGTATAGCACAGGATATCCACATGCATAGCATTTTCATAAATATTTTTAATCCGATGATTCTCTTTTTCATCATGCCCGGTGGGATAAATTCTTCATACAATGCCGCATAGAAAAACGGTCACAGAAAGTCATTTCCTCCTGTGACCGTCCCATCTATACCGTTTAGAGTTTGAACCGCTCCACCTCACGCTGGAGGTCGGTCGCGATTCCCGCAGCCCCTCACTCGCCTGTGCGATATCCTCAAGAGCATTCGACTGTGTCTCCACCGACGCGCTGCCCTCTTCGGTCGTCGCGGCATTCTCCTCGGCGAGTGCGGAGGGTTCTGCACCACATCCGAGATGGATGCGTGCTTCTCGCCCATCGTCTTTGCCGATGCGTTCAGCTTCTTGACGACTTCGCCCGTCTCCTCGACCGCCTCAGAGATGCGGTCGAAGCACTCCTTCGTGCTCTCGAGTCCCTGATGCGACTCCGAGGCGAGCTTCGTCGATACGTGCATCGTGTCCACCGCCTGCTGACTCTTCGTCTTCAGCTCGTGGATGATGCCGCGGATGTCGTCCGTAAGCTCGAGCTCTGCTCAGCGAGCTTGCGGATCTCCTCCGCCACAACGGCGAACTCGCGTCCGGCCTCGCCGGCACGCACGCCGCCTCGATCGCAGCGTTGAGCGCGAGGAGGTTCGTCTGGTCGGCGATGCTCTGGATCATCGTGCTGGACTCGTCGATCTTGTCCGCGCCCTGATTCGTCTCCTCGACGACCTTTGCAACCTCCTCGGTCGCTTTGAACATCTCCTCGGCGCGACCGAGCAGATCACTTAGGATCTCCGAGCCCTCCGCCTTGCGGTCGCTGATCTTCTGCGTCGTCTCGTTGAGGACACTGACGATGCGCTCCGTCTCCTGCTCGATACGCAGCACTTCACTGAGATGATCGGCCGCCTTCTGCGTATCCTCCGCCTGACTCGTCGCCCCCTCGGCGATGTTCTGGATCGCCTTCGGGACCTCCTCGGAGCTGTGCGCCGTCGTCTGCGTGGTCGCCGTCAGTTCCTCACTCGTCGCCGCCACGGATTCCGAGGCGCATTGATCTCTGCCCCATCGTTGCGCAGATTGTTCGCGAGATCGGCGAGATCCGCCGTCATCGCGCCGATCTCATCCGCTCTGCCGAGATAGCCGCGTGCACGTACGTTGGCGGGATTATCCGCGCGCAGATCGAGGACGGGCAGAGTTCTCCACCACGCCCTGCAGATCGCTCATCGGTGTCGAAAGTCCGCTTCGTGACGAAGGAGATCAGCACCGCCAGAAGCAGGAGAATACCGATGATGCCAACGGCGATAAGGATGTCAGATCATGTGGTGCGCCACAGCGGTGAGCACATCATGGTTCGTCGCGGAGCCGATGCCCCACTGCGCCGTAACGCCGTCAAAGGAAATCAGTGCATACACATAAAGTGTTTCGTTGCCGGTGCTGGAGGAGTTCTTGCGAATCGTGAAGGATGCTCTGCCGTGCTCTTTAAAAGGGCATCCTCGCCCTTAATGCCCGACAGCTCATAGAGATTCTTCATCACCACGCTGTCATCCCGGCCTTGGGCGACAATGCGCCCTTCTGTCCGAAGAGGGACATAGTACTGATCGTCCGAGCTGAGCTTTTTCAGATCGCCTGGAATCCCCCATGTCGATGTCGACGAGAATCGTGCCGAGAACTTTCCGTTCTGGACGATCCGGGTAGGACAACGCCGCCGCCATATAGTGCTCCCCATCGGCCGTCGTAAAGGCGTAGGGATCCGTGAGCACAGGCTTCATCGTCTTCTCTGCCGCCGTGTACCACTCTCGCCGTCCATAGCCGAGGGCGGCTCGATGCGGTCTGGCCAGACAAAGGAAGCAGGCGTCCTCGCATCCGAGTACTCCGTATTCACCATCTCGGCATCCTTGCCGTCAAACGCATCCGGCGCAAAGCAGACTACCGACGCCGAGGATGCCGGGCGTCGCCGCCACAGACTCTTTGAGCACCTTGACGACCGCATCGCGGCTGCGCGCCTCCGGCGAGTGCCTGCGAATGTCCTGAATGCGAACCTCGGTGATCGCAGCTGCCTGATACGCCTTGTCATGGCGCAGCTGAACCGCAGCCGAGATGCTTCCGAGCTCTTGGAAGCGCTCTGCCTTCGCACGCTCTTCAGTGTTCCAAAGGTCATGTAGCCAACAATCCCCAGATGAGTCGCCACGACGACCACAATGCGGACAGCTACAATACAGTTGATCTGGAAGCCGATGCCCCGTCCCGCTGGGCGACGCTTCGTGAGCTCCGTTCCCGCTGGCATAAATACCCCCTCTTTCGCTTCCTTACCCCCAAAACAAATGCGTACCACTCCGGTGCGCATTTTGCCTCGAACAACTCCATCGTCAACCAAAATCCCCGGCAAGAAGCAGCCGTGTACTTCTTTTATTCTATAAGTATACCACAGAAAGTTTCATTCGGAAGAGTTTTTACTATAAATTTTTAATCTTTCTGACTAATTTTTCATACAATTGTGATACTCATCTTATTCACGACGCGGTGCCGAGGACTCAGCCGCACCGAGCGTCTGCTCCAGCTCCTCCAGCGTCTGCTGCTTGCTCTCACGTCCGAGAAGGGCACCGTTCGAAATCACGACAAAGACCGCCGCGAACATCATAAAGATGCCGCTCATGGGGAAGGCACTCGCAAGCATCACGCCGACGAGCATCGGTGCGATCGATACCGCCGATGCGGCCGAATCCTGCCGCCCAGCCACGCAAGCGCGCGCATCGCCGTCGGATACTGCTCGGGCGTATAGGTATAGATAACGCCCCATGCGCCGAGATTAAAAGCTCATCGCCGCGCCCCAGCCGAGAGGCGGAGACATCGCCTGCATTGCCGAAGAAATAGCTACACGCCGCTGAGAAGGAGGAAGAGCCCGAGCGTATAACGGCGGCCGATCACATCCACGAGATATGCCGCTGCATAGTAGCCCGGCAGCTGGCGACTGTCATGATGAGGACGTACCTCGAACGTCTTGACAATGGCAAACCCTGCGCAAAGACCATCGACGGCAGCCACATAAAGATGCCGTAGTAGCTGAACCTGTGCCGAACCGATACGAGGCAGAGCATCGCTGTGCGGCGGCGCATCGCTCGACCCAGAGCGCGGAAAAGTCCGTGTCTCACCTGCTCCGCCTGCACGCGGTGCGGAGCAAGCTGATCGAGGAAGGACGCTCCGGCAGACGAGTTGGCGCTCAGATATCGCGCAATCGCTCTGCCTCATCCACGCCCCTTGGCGAGGAGATAACGGATCGACTCAGGGCATGTGCAGGCGCGCAGGAGGAATACATGAGGCGCAGGCGGTGCTGCCAATAAAGGAACGCCGCCTGCCAGCCAAAGACAGGGATGAGGAGATAGGCGATGCATGCGCCACGACCAGCCAAGCCCCAGAAAGCTCTCAAGGGGCACAATGAGCGTCCGCGCAGCCGTGCCGGCGCATACTCGCTCATCAGCGTCGCTGCAACGGGCAGCTCACTCGCCCAGGCCGAAACCGACAAGAGACGGAACACGAGCGGCGACTCGCGGTTCCACGCGACGGCAGAGCCCCGTCGAGGATACTATGGGGAGAACCGTGATCGTAAACACCTGCTTGCAGCCGATGCGGTCGGCAATCGTTCCCGCAAGCACCGCCCCCAAAGCGCCATGCCGATCAGCCCAATCGAGGCCGATCCATCCCACCTGCGCCGGCGTGAGACTCCACTCGCGAGCCAGTACCGGCAGGACAAGGCGATCAGCCCCGTATCCATCGCATCCGAAACAGCCAATAAGCCCGGTGACAACGGCAGCAGCTTGTACTGGAATCTGCCGAGCGGCAGATTTTTCAGACGATCGAATCATTGAACGACCTCCCGAAGAAATCGCGGTTTTCTTTCGTTTGGATGAGGAAGCACTGATAGTCCGGTACAACCATCTTGGCGCATCTTTTTGCCCGCACTTCGGCGGAAAAATCCTCCACAGAGCACCACTCTGCGTCGGTTTTCCACCTCGTTCGGACGAAAATCTACGCCAATCTGTGCAGACCTCATTTATCAGTGATTCCTTATTAACTGGCACATATTATGGTCAAAGAATACTGACGATACAAAGATTATATGATTTTTCCTCAAATCTTCCTTTTTCCGCTCCTAAAAACACCGCAACCCGTTACGCCGAACCCAGTGATGACAAAAAGATGAGGCGACCGTACTGTAAACGACATCCTTCTTGTTGTTGGCGGGAGATCGCCGCCGCCGCTTCCTGTGCATTCGAGGCTTCCCGTGCGAGTTCCAAATTCTCAGCCATCGGATCGGGCAGAGAGATGCAGCAGGAGCAAAGCCAATGCCAGCGACATTAAACCGAAACAGAATCACTGCGAGTTTCTTCTTCATCATATCCCTCCATATAGCGATAAAGGGACTCGTGAATCATCACGAGATCCTCTCTCTGCAACAACTACCTACTCTCCACGTCGTCTCCGGCAGAAGTACCCTCGGCCTGTGGACGCTTAACTACTGTGTTCGGAATGGGAACAGGTGGAACCGTCAGGCATCATCACCGCATCTTGTTGAATGAGTCTGCTCACTCAAAACTTCACAGAAGAAACGTCAGCAAATTATTTGTGTAAAGTGAATTACCCTGAGAAAGCTCTCTGCTAAAAGCACTGTCGACATTGACTGCGTCAACGTCGACTAAGTGATCGCACAAAACTGCTCGTTCGCTTTCGCTCGCAGTTTTGGCTCTCTGCAAGTCAAGCCCTCGACCGATTAGTGCTGGTCAGCTGCACGTTGCTGTGCTTCACATCAGCCTATCAGCCTTCGTCTTCTTCAAGAGGTCTTACTTCCTTATAGGAATGAGATACTTCATCTCAGGACGGGCTTCACGCTTAGATGCTTTCAGCGTTTGATCCCTTTCGGACGCAACTACCCGGCCGTGCCTTGGCGAGGACAACCGGTACACCGTTGGTCCGTCCTCCCGGTCCTCTCGTACTGGGGCAGCCTCCCTCATGTATCTTGCGCCGCGATGGATATGGGCCGAACTGTCTCGACGTTTCTGAACCCAGCTCACGTACCCTTTAATGGGCGAGCAGCCCAACCGCTTGGGACCTGCGCTCGCCCCAGGATGTGATGAGCCGACATCGAGGGTGCCAAACCTCCCCGTCGATATGGACTCTTGGGAGGAGATTAGCCTGTTATCCCCAGGGTAGCTTTACATCCGTTGAGCGATGGCGATTCCACTCTCTTTCCACGGATCACTAAGCACTGTCAGTACCTGCTCGACCCGTCAGTCTCGCAGATCAAGCTCCCTTCTGCCTTTATGCTCTTCAGCGCGATTTCTGTCCGCCTGGGGAATCTTCAGACGCCTCCGTTGCTCTTTCGGGCGACCGCCCCTAATCAAACTGCCCGCCTGGTACTGTCCGAACACTGTTAATGTTCGGTTAGATCCTTAGCATATAAAGCCGGTATCCCAACGGTGACTCCGCCTCATCTAGCGATAAAGGTTTCCCAGTCTCCGGCTATCCTGTACGTTATATGCCAAGACCAATGCCAAGCTGCAGTAAAGCTCCATGGGGTCTTTCTGTCCAGTCGTGGGTAACCTGCATCTTCACAGGTGTTTCAATTTCACCCGGGTCCCTCGTTGAGACAGTGCCCAAATCGTTACGCCTTTCGTGCGGGTCGGAACTTACCCGACAAGGAATTTTCGCTACCTTAGGACCGTTATAGTTACGCTGCGCCGTTTACAGGGGCTTCAGTTCGCTGCTTCTCCTCAGGGATGCTAACTCTCCTTAACCTTCCTGCACCAGGCGGCGTCAGCACCTATACTTCAGCTTGCGCTTTCGCGACACCTGTGTTTGTGGTAAACAGTCAGCGGGCCTCTTTTCTGCCGCCGCCCAACGCTCCAACGGTATATCTTCACCCTAGACGGCCATCCCTTTCCCGAAGTTACGGATGCATTTTGCCGAGTTCCTTAACGAGGGTTTTTCCCGCCTTGCCTGTAAGTTCTCTCCCCGCCTACCTGTGTCGGTTTTGGTACGGGCGGACGACTTCTCGTTAAGCTTTTCTTGGCAGTTTAGTGCGGCTGAATTCAGTCGGGCCGTAGCCCGTATCTATCGGTTCTCGGCGCTACGGTATGGGGATTTGCCTCATGCCAGCCTACCTTCGACGCGCCCAACCATTCGCGCGCTCAGCTTCCTTCACCGTCCTCCATCCTCAAACGAAGTCGCCCGGTACTGGGAATTTTCGCCAGTTGTCCATCGCGCATGCTTTTCGCCTCAGGCGTGGTCCCGCTTTACGGGACGACGAGGCGTTGCCAGGATTCCTTGGGCTTTCGGTGGACAGGATTCCTCACCTGTCGTTTCGCTGCTCATCACCGGCATTTCTCGCTTCTGACCCGTCCAGCGGTCGCTTCCGGTCTGCCTTCGTCCGAATAAGAGGCGCTCCCTGCAGTGTGTGCCTTGGTACACCCTGCCGCGGCTTCAGTTCTTGGGCGGATATTTTCGGCGCAGGGCCTCTCGACGAGTGGCCATGCGCACTCTTTCCCAATGGTGGCTGCTTCACAGGCCAACATCCTGGTTATGTTTTCGAAGTCACCATCCTGCTCCACTGGCTGCGCGTGGGACGCCAGCCGGCGGTCTGGGCTGTTTCCCTCTTGAATACGGTCTTATCACTCGCATTCTCAGCTCCCAGGCTGCCCATATGAGCCATTCGTGTGTGGCGTTTGACTGGGGTCAGTGGGCTTTGCACTGCCTGCCCGATCAGTGCTCTACCGTCGCGATGATGTTCGCGCTGAGCTGGCCCTAGAAACTATCTTCCGGGAGAACCAGCTAACTCCACGTTCGATTGGCATTTCGCTATGCACCTCGTCCCAGCGTTTTTCCAACACGCACGGGTTCGGTCCTCCACTCATTTTTGCACGCTTCAACCTGGACGTGCAGCGATCACTGTGGTTCCGGGTCTGATCCGTACTACCTGCCGCCGCACAAGACTCGCTTTCGCTTCGGCTCCGCGTCTCCCTTAACCTCGCAGCATAAATTAACTCGCGGTTCATTCATTCAATAGCCGACGCCGTCGCACATAACAAAGTGCTCCGGCTTGTTTGTAGACATACGGTTTCAGGTTCATATTGCACTCCTCCCGGTTCTTTCTGCACCTTTCCTCACGGTGCTCATCGCTATCGGTCGTTTCGATGTGTTCGCGCTTGGATGGTGGTCCACCCTGTACCGGGTTCCTCGTGCCTGTGGTACTCTGGATCCCTGCCCAACACTCAGCTCTTTTCGTGTGCGAGGGTCTCACTCTCTTCGCCGCACCTTCCCAGATGCTTCCACTAAAAAGACTTATGTCTTAGTTTGCAGGTCCGCAACCCCTAGATTCAAGTCCTCTAGGTTTGAGCTCCCTCCCGTTTCGCTCGCCGCTACTCAGGAATCTCTTTTGATTTCTTTCACTCCAAACTACTTAGATGTTTCCAGTTCGTCAGGCCTATTTCTCCCTACCTCTAGCGTAGGGTGACAAGACCGATTACTCTTGCCGGGTTGCCCCCATTCCAAATCCATGAGTCATTTGCTTGCATGACTCGTCGCGGCTTATCGCACCAGCTTATCGCGTCCTTCTTCGTCGTTCAAACGCCTGGGCATCCGCCGTCATGCCCTTGTTCCTTGACTTGGCGTCTCACGACTTCAGAGGTATTTTCGCTTTGTCCTAATTTGCTTGAAAATCTTTCAGTGTGGAAAATATCGTGTACATGAGTTACAATATCTCCCATAGTTTTAGATTTTCTTGTTTCTCTTTCTGTGCAGTTTTTCGGTGAACAATGCATGGTGCCGTAGGCTTTCGCCTTTTTGATGCGCCTCAAAACTAACAATGCAAAACTTAACCAAATGACCGACCAAGATTGAACCGTGATTCATCCTAATCTAGAAAAGGTGATCCAGCCGCACCTTCCAATAAACTACCTTGTCGACCACCCATTCCTTCCCACATGAACAGCTGCGCAGCCGGAATGAATGACTTCCGTGGTGTGACAGGCGGTGTGTACAAGACCGGAACGTATTCACGGTATACATACGATTACAACGATTCCGACTTCATGGGCCGGGTTCGGCCTGCAATCGAACTGAAACAGTTTTGAGTTCCTTGCCCTCATAAGGTTCCGCTGCTCTCATCCGTTCCATTCGTACGTGTGACAGCCCCAGGCCACAAGGGCATGATGACGACGTCATCCCGCCTTCCTCCGCGTTCTCCTCGGCAGTCTCCCTTTGGTGCCCAACTTTACTAATGGCAGGGGTTGCCTCGTTGCGGGACTTAACAACATCTCCCGACACGAGCGACGACAGCCATCACCACCTGTTTCCTGTCTCCGAAAGAGGCACTATCTCGCGCTTTCAGTCAATGTCAGGCCTGGTAAGGTTCTTCTTCAATTAAACCATACTCACCGCTTGTACGTCCCCCATCAATTCCTTTGATTTTCAGCCTGCGCCATACTCCCCAGGCGGATCCTGTGCGTTAACTCAGCACGGTAAGGTCGATACACCACACCAATATCATCGTTTACGCCAGGACTACCGGGTATCTAATCGTTCGCTCCCCAACTTCGAACTCAGCGTCATTGATCCAACCGCCGCCACGGTGTTCTTCCCAATATCTACGCATTTCGCCACTACACTAGAATTCACTTTCTCTCCTGACTCAAAACCGATAATTTCTCTCCCATCACGGGTTTAAGACGCACTTTAATAGACTTACCGGCCCGCCTGCTCCCTTTACGCCCAATGATTCCGGCGCTCGCCACCACGTACCGCGGCTCTTCATCGGTCAGGCCGCCTCTCAGTCATGCGCAGCCTTGAGTGTGTCCCCACATCTGTCGGCAGGTTGTCTCGATATTCACTCACGTTTGCCACTACCTCGCCGAAAGCAACTTTAATTCCTCCGTTCGACTTGCATGGTAAGCACGCCGCCAGCGTTCGTCTGACCGGATCAAACTCTCCCAAAAGACCGTAGTCATCTGATGCCTGTTGGCTCAAAATGTCATTCTTTTTTTGTTGTTTCGTTGACCGAAGTTTCTCCTTCTCGATGTTGCATCTAACACCGATTCAGAATCTACTGTTTGCACCAAATAGTTTTCAGTGTACACATCATGCGCCGCTCTGCGCTCGAGCACCTTCGCTCGCCCGCCGCTCTCAGCACGACTGTCACATAACACGCCACGCTCCCGTCAACCTCTTTTCGTTTTTGAAAAACAAAAGGTCTCAATGCCATCATGCGTTCAGGGACGATGCCAGGACTTAAAATCCACGCAATCAAGCCGCGCTGGAGGTTGATCTCGATCCCCGCGCCGAAGTTCGATCGCAAGATGATCGCGCCGAACACTGTTCGTGATGACTTCCACCATGCAGAAAAAGAAAACTGCCGCCGGACGGCAAAATCAAACAGGTCGACGCCTGCAGCAATATCAAGTTATATCTCCCTTCTGTTTTCCATAGCGCGCGAGAGCGTCACGCCTCATCCGCCACTCCGGATCACCGCCACGCAGAGCAACCGTGAGCAATGCGCCACACGAATCCCATCAGCAGAGTTTAGCAACATACATCACCGTCGCCTCACCCTCGACGTTAGGTTAGTCTACGATGACCTCCCACATTCTCCTCGCCCCACGCAGAACAAGCTCGCGGATGCCAGATGTCGTTCAGCCCCACGCCCTCGAGCAGGAGAGCGCACCATACAAAACATGGTACGCGCCATCACCAGTCGTTCACACGCTCCATCGCCGCAACATCCTGCGACTGCTCGACGGCGCAGATCGTCGGTAGTCGCATTTTTCACCATGCACAGATGGCACACGGGTCCGCTGTCCGTGAGGTTGAAGCAACCGGAACAAAGCCGACCTCTCCCTTCGCCCCATAATGGCGGCGGCAGGACGATCAATAACCGCTCCATATCCTGTCAGGATCGGTAGGCGAGCCGCATCGCCATCTTCAACCCGATACCGGGAGGCGCGCAACTGCTCGATGAGCTGCGCAGGTGCGATCTGCTGCATATCAGGCGGTCGGGCGGCAGGCCGGGCGCTCATCAGTTTCCCATCTCCTGCGCCATCATAATAATCCACCTTTTCGTTGCCTCGTTGAACGCCGCCGAATGAGATCCTTAAACTCTCGTGTCCTCAGGATCAACCGCCGCGGGAGCGACAACGAGGCTCTGCACCTGCTCCTCGCCATCCACGACGACCTTCACCCACGCGCCACCCGAGGACCTCGACTGTTTTCTTACGCAGCTCGTCCCATCTTCTTCATGTCCACCTGCATTTTCTGGACTTTCTTCATCAACCAGCCCATGCTTCCGCCACCGTTAAACAAGTATCTCTCTTGTTAATTCTTCTATTACTTCATTCACAAAATCCGTCCGCAACGTCAAGCCTACGCATCGGCAAACCTCATCAAACATCTCAGCTTCCTCATCGGGCGTCGCTCCATACGGCTCCCGTAATTCATCCTCTTCCTGCACTCTCCTGCAGGGGCGTGGCAGGCTTCTTCTGTGCCGCGACGTCACTCTCACGGCCCCGCCAGCGACTTCGAGCAGCGCCCCACGCCTCAGGATAATCCCGGCTCTTTGGGTGGCAGGTGGTGGGAGCTCCTCCTCCTGCCCGTACAGACGACAACGGGAGCCGAGTTCCGTCATCACCTCATCAAAGACGGCACGATGGCGTTCTTGATATAGTCACGCCATATCCGAGATGAACGGATGAAAAATATCGTACCCTCGTACGCCGCGCCAGAGAGGGATCGCGGCGAGACGATTTCGCTCACGAGCCGTGTCTGAAATCTCCCAGATCTTCATGTCGGCTGACGCGGCGCACCCGTCCCCAACCCGCTTCTTTGCACTGAACGTGCCGCTTTCAACGCAGTTTGGATGCACGCCGTCGCCTTCGCCGCATGAGACGCGGCAGCGCAGCACCGCTGGCGAAGCGGAGGCGGATACGGGCGTGCCACCTGCGGCAGGCGCGCCGCCAGCTCCTCGACCTGTACCTCAGCCGCGCGTCCGCGCAGCATCGCGCCGCCCGCAGAGGCACAGTCAAATTCTCCCGAAGAGCAGCCCCTCCCGTACGGCGAAGCCCGATCAGCGTCTCCACCGCAATGCGCTGCGGCGAGTACCCAGCTCCTGCATCTCTCATTGAACGACGCAAATGCCATGATCTCCTCCTGCGTGAACTGAGCCGCGTCCATCACCCGGCTCCTCGCATCGCCGCGCAGGCTCACCGCTGCATGACCGCGCCGCCGACGCGATCATCAGCGGCGGAAGTACCGCACAGAGCTCAGCAGCCCTGCTCAACTCGCGCCCGCTCTGCAGGAGCTCACCGAGCTTTGCGTCAGTGCCGCCGCATCCGCGCAGCGTCTCCCGCCAGCGCCGAATCCACAACCGACAAGCCCACAACGCCTCCTGCACGCTCCGCCATCAGCTTCCCTCCGCGGTACCATACACTGATCAGTCAGTGCTTCGCGCATCCACGCCGTCGCCTCGCGGCGATGATGCCAAGCGCATCCTCCTCCGCACCAATATCGATTCGAACATACATAAAGAGACAGTGCGAATCTCCGTCACCGTAATACGTTGAAAGTCAGCCCACCCCCAACAGCGCGACTGGATCGTCGCGGGCACAGTGCGGCTCCATCGTGGAAATGAAACTCACGCGCTCGGGCGCTCCTCCAATATTTTAAGGGCGAAATGCCTCCGTCGTAAGCATGTACTCCGTCGATGATGATATCTTAATGCCCTCCGTCAGAGCAAACTTCACCGACTCGCGCAGATCGCGGATCTCATCGATACCACGGTTGGACGCTGCGTCGATCAAAAACATCATCGACGAGCCATCGCTGATGCGCACGCAGTCACGACGCACACGGCGTGATGTCAACCTCGACTCAGTTCAGCGCGCGCAGATCTTTGCCTGCTCACTCTTGCCCCTGCCGCGCGGCCTACAAAGGGTAAGCGTGGCTGGTCTGCCCGCTCGTCACCACGAAAAGCGTGCAGCGATATCCCCTGCCCACGAGATCAGCAAAACTCAGCCCGCCACCGCCGATAAGGCAACATATGCCATCGCACCTCCACGACAAAACAAAACAGCCCACGAAACGCTGTTCCATTTCCCCGGCAGACCGCAGTTCCCAGGCACCCTCCGGCACGTAAAACAATCCCATACCACGCCTTCCTTCCGGACCGACAAGTTTCACGGGGCTCCATTGCGCAGACAAGGCACCACCCCACCCTGAGAAAAACCAACAAAAATAGCGGAGAGTGAAGATTCGAACTCTCGGTACAGCTATAACCGCACACACACGCTTTCAGGCGTGCCCTCAACCACTCGGACAACTCTCCACAGTGCTCTCACGAGAAGCTGTTCATTATGATGGGATAACAACATAGGGTAGTCTGCATTGTTTTACAGAATCTTGTCAAGAGGAAAATAAAGGAAGCACTGATAAAAGAGGTCTGCCAGGTTGGCAGATTTTCGTCCGAACGAATTGGAAAACCGGACGCAAGTGGTGCTCTGTGGAGGATCCGCCCATGAGTGCAGATGCGTCAAGATAGTTAACCGGACCTATCAATACTTCCTAAACTACTACATTGGCGCCTGCCCTCAAAAAATATCATTATGCCAGCGCGAGAGCCGCACGAGCTCCCATCGGCGTCTGCTGTTGACCACCTCGAAATTTTGACCCCCACCCCCTCATTAAACTGCAGACCACGTCAGTCTTGAGATGATCGCCGAGTGCCGCCTTCTCGCAAACATCCCGATGCCCGATGCAGTCCACTCCACCGTCGGCGAGCCGCCGCGCAAATGCATCCGAGCACCGAGACACGCGTATCGATCAAAATGCGCTAGCGTGATCTTGCCAATTTCAACGCGAGCCACGCCCTCTACAACGACGATGATGCTACAGCCTGCCCATCTCGTACATCCTTCAGCTCACGGCTGATCCTCCTAAAGATAACACCACACGCCTCCGGTACGAGGATATATCCACACCGCCCCGATGCCCGACATCTTGCCAGCCAGCCCGGTGACGTCCTCACCTCGACAATGATGATACAGCGATGCGCCCACCCCGTACCTGCAACTTGTTGATCATCGACGATCATTACGCCGTATCGCAGCCAATCATATGGTCGCCCCCAGACGCCGTTGTCAATCGTGCCCGGCGGCCGACGATCGCATTCCGTCTCCTGCGAAAGCCAATACCGCCGTCAGCGACCATCACCGCCGATAATCACAGTCCCTCGATTTTGCGTTTGAGATTCTCGTAATCCGTCTGCGCCCTCCCAGGCATCCATGCAACCGCACGCCGTACCCAAGAGAACGTGCCGCCGCGCTGGATAAGATCATGACGCTGCGCGACGTGATACTCAATATCATCGTGCACCAGCACCGCTGTATCCGTTGCACGCACCGCAGACATCGACGCCCTCATGGGTCCGCCGTACTTTCTGGCAGCGCCGCATTCGCAGGAAACTCACACCCAAACTGACGAGCGCGATTACCTTTCAGCATAAAACCATCCCCGTCTCGATTCTGCGCTCACGCGCGTATTCTTACTCTCTATTCTACAGCGCATCAAAGTAAAGACTTTCAGAAAAGAAGGAAGACCGCCGCACGAAGTTTCGCCGCAGAGCATTCCCCAAATATCACATTCATGTTCCTAATACCAAACTCCATCCTCGTTCCATGCCATCCCACCCGCTGGTTGAGGCAGAACGGCCGGATCAAAATCAGTTCTCCTGCGCTGAAAGGTCACCAGCGCCATCAAGCGGGGAAAAACCGTAATCGCATAGAGTTCGTGAGCAAATCATCGCCAACAGATCCGCGAGTTCAACGAGCAGAACGCAACGGCCGCAGCCGAAAACACCATCGACCACGGCGGCGCAGTAAATATTGACGCCATCTTTACATTCCCACCGAAAAAGTGATGTTGATCTCGCCGTAGTAGTAATTGCCGACGACCGAGCTGAACCAACGAACATCAAGATCGCAAGGGCGACAAACCCACGTACCGAGACACTCAGAGCAGATCCAATGCGAGTCCGACGCCTCACGTCACCGCCGACCGTGTACTGCCCGGACGAGCACGATGAACGCCATCGCCAAACCAGACAATCCATATGCGCGAACGCCGAACGCCTGCACCAGTCCCTCGCCCGACGAGATCGGTCACGCTCGCCGTCGCCGCGCATTTAGGATCAGACGCCCGCCTCATTTGAGAACAGACCACGGCGATTCCGTAAGAATCACCGTGCCGATCCGCCGCCGACCGCCACATGCGGATGAACGCATCGGCAGAATGAACAAACATCCCCAGCACCCATCGAGTGCATGATAACGATGATACAAATAATGAAATACAGCACCGCCATGATCGTTACGAAGAACGTCGTAAACGCGTACAGCATTGCCAAAAGATCACGGCCGCGCACCGAGGCGATACACCCGCCAGTCACGTCTCCACGGGCGCTACGCGGCGCAATCGTTACGCCTGCCCAACGATGATCAGACCGAACGTCACGAGATCAGCACGGCAAAAACTTTGCCACGGCGACCGACCAAACGCATTCTGGATGTAATAGCCAGGGGCCGCCGAAAAACCCATGCCCGCGCGGGTCTGGCAAATCTACGCAGGCATACTCTCCACGAACCCGTCGCCGTCCCGACAAAAGGCAATCCCACACATCCAAAACCCCGCCGGGACGCCCGTCACAATGGCGATCAACGCCCACAATACTGCCGACACCGACGCGCATGACGACTGACACCAGAACGCCTGAAAAGACGAGATCGCCTTGCGCCCGCTCAGGCGGCGACCGAGATCACCGTGAGCAGCGCACCATCTCGGTAGCGCACACAACTGGACGACAACTTCATCGAGAAGCGTGAACCTACAGCCACAATACGGGACGACGATGATATAAGTCCACAAAGTCACTTGATCGTCCCCACCAGCGCAAGTTAAAAATCCATAGTATCACCCTTTCCTAAAAACAGCCCTCAATAGCGAAAAAGCCTGTCAAATTGCATCCCATGTATTCTTTCATTGTCAAATAGTAACCTCCATCAACTGGCAGCATAGTATCTTTTCCTCAAAAAGTGCAGAATATCCATAGATGCTGAAAACACGATAAAATAAAGTCTCCAATTGCGTAGATTTTTCGTCAACAGTCAGAAAAACAGACGCATAGCAGAGGCTATACGGAGATTTGTCGACACAAACAGGGCGGTGTACTAAGACGGCGGTGCGAGTTTATCGAGACTTCCCTAGATGCTTCTACCGAATTGTCAGTGCTTCAACCAGGGGACAAAAAAACGGGATATGTCATCTGAAAAAAGCAAAATTATCTGCACACAGGAACCTACCACGGATCAGACGGCATCATACGATCCACTCATCGAACAGGATGAACTGCGCACGCTCAGCTTCTCGGTACGCATCCGGAGCACGCGGAGCACATCAAGAAGGTACGCGCCCGCCGCAGAGCGCTCAGGAAGGTGATCTCGCGACGACAAGGGACGGAGACACCACTCAGCGAATTCGCCGCCGGCAGTGCACCTCGAGAAGAGCAACAAATTCACGCTCACGACGATGCTCCGGGCGATGGAACTCACGTCAGCGTCAACCAAGATAACAGTGAGGTCAAGCCAGGCGAAAGCTATAACCACCGACAGACTCGTCAAGCTCGTTGTCGAGGTGCGCGGCAGGACATCATCACCATCAGAACAACGGTGCGATGTCCACCGAAAGCGCGTCCGCAACGCCCCATCGACTATCGCCATCTCCGAGCAGGACACGCGACATCATCTTCGGCATCAAGAACGACATGGACTTCGTTGCGGCATCCCCATCCCAGCGCCCTGCTGACGTGAATCCGCCACCTGATCACAAGCACGGCGGACACGGGTCATCCGAAGATCAAAGAACCTCGCGGGCGTCAACAACTGACGCGATCCTCGCCATATCCGACGGCATTATAGACCACGCACGGCGACCTCGTGTCGAGTGCCGCTGATGAGCCCGTCATCACAGAAATCATCCCACCAAGTGCAACGCCGTCGCCAAGCCAATCATCGTCGCTACGCAGATGTCGAGTCGATGACAAATCCGCCCGTCCGACGTGCCAGGTCTCCGACGTCAGCAACGCCATCTTCGACAGTGGACGCATCATGCTCACGTGTTAAGACCGCAAGCAACAACTACCCTGTCGAACAGTCAGATGATGAACACCATCACCCAGCCCTGCGAAGAGTCGCGGGCGACTCACTCATCCGCTCGCGTCAGATCGTGACGTTCTCTGACGGATGCGTCCCCCATGCAACCGTAAAACTCGCCTGCGGACAGCAATACAGCCAT
>BNJS01000780.1_pt1 | contig 24324 bp, 32 predicted proteins | sample 8540461 | NCBI WGS metagenome assembly BNJS01 (sample SAMD00202454, study PRJDB9452) | human saliva metagenome | isolation source: human saliva | place: Japan | reverse complement strand
GTTGAACTGGGACTACGTGGCGGTATCTTAGTCGACGAGCACTACGAAACCAGTCAAAAGATTTTTTGCAGTTGGGGGATGCCATCGTCGTCAAGCAAGAGATTACAGCTAGACGCTCTCATCTCTCTCGCTTCTCCTGCCAATCGTCAGGGGACGCCAAGTCGCGGACGTCATCGCAGGACTCGCGCACTAGCAAAGGGCAGCATCGGCTGCTGCTATCACGTTCGTGCCTTTGACATGACCGCCGCTTCGGCTGGTCTCAGCGAGGCGCACTCTTCGTGACATTCAGCTCTATACAAAGCAATTCATGTCAGCGGAAAGACCACGCTGGATATGTGTCAGGTGCTACTGAGATGACCTTGAGCTCCTCTTTGACCCGAGCCACTGGAAAAATCTACGCGCCAGGAGTCCGGGAAGCTAAAGGAGTTGACAAGCGAGTCGATGTCGCCTTGCAGCAGTTATCAGGGAAATCTCACCGTCTTTTGACTTGCAGAATTGGAGTTCACCTATGCGCCACCATTTGGCTCTGCTAAGGATTCCGTCAGTATGCTGGGCTACGCGGCCTTGAGCGTAATCGAAGGTTTAAGCGACAATATTCAATGGTACCAACTAGAAGACGAACTGGATAAGGGCAAGAAATTCCTAGATGTACGGACAAGTGGCGAATTCCAGAGTGGTCGACTCAAAGTCGATACCATCCACATCCCCCTAAACGAACTACGGGAACGCTTGGACGAACTGGACAAAAGGCAAGCCTACATCGTCAGCTGCCACAGTGGTTTGCGCAGCTACATCGCAGAGCGTATCCTCAAACAAGCAGGATTTACCGTCCAAAACCTTGACGGCGCTTATTCACTATACAAAATGGCTAAACCAGAAGGAGTCGAATATGGAAACTAGTATCAGCATGGCTGACTTTTATGAAAAATATCAACATGAAAATCTAAATCTTATCGATGTACGTGAAGTACATGAATTCCAAGCAGGACATGCACCAGGTGCCAAAAATCTTCCGTTAAGTACCTTGGAGCAAGGCTACAAAGAACTCAAACCTGATCAAGAATACTATATCATCTGCCAAGGGGGAGTACGTTCTGCCTCTGCCTGTCAATTTCTCAGCGCCCAAGGTCTCACCGTTACCAATGTAGAAGGTGGCATGAATGCTTGGCCTGGTGATGTTGAATAAATAAAATTCAAAAAGAGCAATTGGTCTAATTTCAAGAAAACCAACTGCTCTTTTAATCATTAGTTCACTATTTAGGAGAAACGTTTGTTTTTTATTACTTGCGTTTAATCAAGTATTGAACAGCTTTTTCTAAACGTTCCTTCTGTGCTTGAGGATCCTCTAGTGGGTCGTTAATACAAGCTGTTAAATTCTCCGTTATCATCAGTTCAATAATACGATCAACACTGGATCGCACTGCTGTTAATTGAGTAATGATATCGACACAATCACGCTCTTCCTCCATCATTTTTTGAATACCTCGTAATTGACCTTCCGAGCGTTTGAGACGTGTAATGTACTTTGATTTTGTCATATCTTTATCCTTAAACGATTTTTCTACATTATATCTCTAATATAGACCTTTGTCAAAAGGAGCACTTATCTTAAAGATAAAGACTTCTAGTTCTCCACTCTCACTCTCGTAACAATACCGTCTTTATCTGTAACGGAAAATTCAGAAGAGGAAATCCATTGAAGTTGCCCTTGCCTATCCTGTGCTTGCGTAAACAAATTGACCAAAAACTCCTTGTTCTCAACTTCAACCACATAGTAGGCAAGACCTGGCATTCCTTGCTCACGAGGAGCTAAGTTTTTACCTCCCCATTCATTGACAGCCAAATGATGATGATAGTCACCTGATGCGATCCAACTGGCATGTGGAATCGTGAATTTATCCTCAAGATTGAGCGACTCTTGATAGAATGCACTAGATTTACGACTATTTAACGGATAAATGAACATGCCCCATACGAGTACCACTAGCAATGGCAAAAGGTTCCATTTCTTTTCCCAGTTCATAGATATCTTGGGCAGACAGCTCTTCTGTCACACCAATAATTCGCCCGTCCTCACGAATATCCCATTCTACCACAGGCTTGTCTCTATAGAGCTCAATGCCATTGCCCTCTAAATCTTCTAAATAGATGGCCTCACTATAGCCATGATCAGCTCCACCAACTAGCGGAATCTTTAAGTCTAACAAGTGTTTAAAGACATTTGCCAAATCTTCTCGACTCGGCAAAAGAAGAGCCATATGATAAAGATCGTAACTTTGCTTAGGATTGCTTGTATCTTCTGTTTGGATAAGCTTCACCAGTGGTTTTCCTCCAGCACCTAGAAGAACTTCTTTTTCCGATTGATTCAAAATCTCCAAACCAAGTAATTGGTGATAAAAAGCAGCCTGACTGGCTAAATCTCTAACATTTAAAGCCACCTCTGCCAAATGAATGCGACTATTATATTGGTAAACCATAGAAAAATCCTCTTTTTGTTGTAACTGTTTTTGTTACAGATATTATACTCCTTTCTCAGCCAATGTCAATTCAGATGCTTAGGGATTATAAAAACAAGAAAAATCCTCCCCATCGGGAAGGATTGTTTCGCTTTAATGAGCCAACATTTCTTGGGTAATTTCTTGACCAGATAAGCCATCTGGATAGTAGGTTGGCCAGTTGTCCATCTCTTCAAATAGGGCTTCTTGGCTAGTGCCTCCAAAGAAGATATGGAAATGCTCTGCTTTGACTGGGGCAATATTATGGTCGCTAAACTGAACATACTTAAATTGTCCAGCGTTTGCATCTGTCGCTTCAAAGAGGAAGCGAACACCTCGATTGCCTTTCTTATAAGTCAAGATTTTCTTGCCAACATACTTGTAAGTATATTTCTTACTTTGGTCGCCTTGGATAAATTCCATGGTGTTATCCGTAATGTTAATCTTGGTCACATCTGTTTGATAACCTTTTTGATAGTAAGCTTTATACTCATCCTTGGTCATCTTGCCAGTCAATTTAGCCTTGTAGTCAAAGACTTGATCAAGAGTACCATTTTCAAGGAAAGGATAAACAGACTGCCAGTTACCAGTATAGTCACTCAAGGTGCGATCCTTAACATCTGCATCCTCAAAGTAACCATTTTGAACTGTTTTAGTTTCCTCAGCTTTTTCTGGCTCAATTTCTGCCCCTGGCTGGTCAGTTGTTTGCTTGAGGGCCTTGAGATTTTTCTCCATGATAGAGATATAGTTCTCGCCGTCCTTCATATCCTCTTCGGTCAAGCTTTCCAGAGGATTTAGAACGTCTAACTTAACTCCTGTTTCTTTTGAAAGAGTATTAGCTAGAGCTTGTGAGGCATTTTCTTCAAAGTAGATATAAGAGATCTTATTCTTCTTGATATATTCGGTCAATTCTGCCAAGCGGCTTGCTGAGGGTTCCGCATCTGGCGAAAGCCCAGAGATAGAGACTTGAGTAAGTCCGTAGTCCAAGGCAAGATAACGAAAGGCAGCGTGCTGAGTCACAAAACTCTTTTGTTAGCGCTAGAAAGTCCTTCAGTATAAGCCTTGTCCAGAGCTTGCAATTTCTCGATATAGGCAGCTGCGTTTTGCTCAAAGGTTGCTTTTTTATTAGGATAGTCAGCTGATAAACTGTCACGGATGTGCTCTACAAGTTTAATGGCACGCGCAGGAGACAACCAGACGTGAGGATCATACTCGTGATGATGACCTTCTTCACCATGGTCAGGGTCCTCCTCTTCTTCACTTCCTGGAAGAAGCAACATATCTCCGGTTGCCTTGATTGTTTTTACTTTTTTCGCATCTAGGGAATCTAACAATTTGGGAACCCAAGTTTCCATGTTTTCGTTCTCATACACAAAGGCATCTGCGTCTTGGATTTTAGCGACTGCTTTAGGTGATGGTTCATATTCATGTGGCTCTGTTCCAGCCCCGATTAAAAGTTCGACATTGGCTGTATCCCCTGCTACTTGCTTGGTAAATTCGTAGACAGGGTAGAAAGTTGTCACGATATTTAATTTCCCGTCTGCTTGTTTTTGATTAGAGCAAGCGACTAAGAATAAGGTCACAAGACTTGCCAAAAGTAGGCTTAGTTTTTTCATTTACTTCTCCTATTTGATAAAACGTTTGAGTAAGCTGACTACTAAAAAGACAACTACAAAGATAAGAGTGATACTTGCACTTGGTGGTGTCTCTGCATAATAGGAAATATAGAGTCCCGCAACCATGCCCAGAAAGCCAATGGCGCTAGCAAGAATCATCACCGAACTAAAGTTCTTCCCTAAACGCAAAGCAATACTAGCTGGCAAAACCATGATGGTTGATACCAAAAGTGCCCCTGCAGCGGGAATCATAAGAGCAATAGCTACACCCGTCACCATGTTAAAGAGGATAGACATGGTACGTACAGGTAAACCATCTACAAAAGCTGTGTCCTCGTCAAAAGTTAAGATGTACATGGGTCTTAAAAAGAGGAAGGTCAGGATTAAAACAACCGCTGCAATGACAAAGAGCCCAATTACCTGCTCTTGACTAATAGTCACGATAGAACCAAACAGGTATTGGTCCAGACTCATAGAACTAGAGCTCTTACCTTTACTCATAACAATAAGTGAAACTGCAAGTCCTGTAGACATGAGAATGGCTGTCCCAATCTCCATAAAGCTTTTATAAACCGTACGTAGGTATTCAAGGAAGACCGCTGCAATCAAGACAATCACAATGGTTGAGATGGTCGGAGAAATTCCTAAAAACCAGGCCAAAAGGCAACCCCTGAAAGCGAGACGTGACTCAGTGTATCACTCATAAGACTCTGGCGACGCAAGATAAGGAAGGTCCCCAGAACTGGTGAAAAAGAGACTCATGGCAATAACTGCCAAAAAGGCTCGCTGCATAAAATCATAAGACAGTAGATTAAGCATGCTCCACCTCCTGGTCACTTTCATGGACATTGAAGCAACGCCATGGCGAATCTTGGTCTCGGACCAGGTGGATATTGCGATCTGCGTAATCCTTGACTTCTTCAGGATCGTGGGTAATCATCAAAACAGCCTTGCCATGATGGTGGGCACTGTGGTGCATGAGTTCATAAAACTCATCCTTGGTTCCCGCATCCATCCCTGTCGTCGGCTCATCCAAGATAAAGATATCAGGATCTGAAGCAAACATACGTGCGATAACAGCCCTTTGCTTTTGCCCGCCAGAAAGGGAACCAATCCTTTTGTCTCGATGTTCCCACATACCAACAGAGTTTAAACTAGCCTTGATATGTTCCTCATCGTGAGCATTTAGACGACGGAACCAGCCCTTTCTTGGATAACGACCTGATTTTACAAATTCATAAACGGTACTTGGAAAACCTGCATTAAAACTTGCAATCTGTTGAGGAAGGTAGGCGATTCTTAGTTTTGTCCCACGAGTGTTGGTCTTTGAAATGGTAACTTTGCCAAATCTTGGTCGCAGAATACCAAGACTGGCCTTGATAAGAGTCGTCTTTGCCGCTCCATTTTCTCCTGTCAGTGTGACAAATTCCCCACTATCAACACTATAGTTGATATGCTCAAGAACAGGCTCCTTGTCATAATAGAAGGACAAATCCTCTACTGTGATGTATCTCATTACTTGATTTCTCCTACTAAAGCAGTTAAAAACCGCTGGATAATTTTTGTTCGTTTGGTGTGAACTGAGTGGCAACCTGCTCATAAGTCGAGAGGGTATGCTCATGATGATGGTGGTGTTCCTCAGCAATTGGTCGTGCCAAGTCTGTCAATTGATAGAAGATAACACGAGCATCCTTGGGATCCTTAGATGTCTCCAACATCCCCCTCCTTGACCAAGGATTTGATAGCCTTGGTAACGGCAGCTTGACTGACATTGAGACGACGCGCCAACTCAGAGTTGGTGAGCGACTCCTCTGATAAAAGCATGAGAATATGCTCCTGGGTATTCGTCAAAGCCACATCACTCGTGCAATGGCCAATCAAAATTTCATGCTGATTTTCAGCTTTTAAAATAATCTCGTTTAAAAATTGATCGATATCTTTTGCTAACTGTCTCATGATTTGCTCCTTTCTCAGAACGGAATTTCTATAAATACAAGGTTTTCATACTCTTCAAAAATCAAATTCAAACCACGTCAGCTTCGTCTTGGCGTACTCAAGTACAGCCTGCGTCTCGCTTCCTAGTTTGCTCTTTGATTTTTATTGAGTATCACACCATTCCTTTACTAGTTAAGTATATCACATCCAAGTAAGGAGTCAAGAAAAAAGATGAAAACAATTTTTTATGTTTTCATCTTCTCGATACCTTTTTTACTTAGTACTATTCGACTACTATACTAGGCATCAACAAAAACTCAGCGACTACAAAGAGCCCAAACCAAGGTTCAGGCTCTGTTGCTATTTATTGAAAATCTTTGATGTTACCATCGTAATCCGCCCAATCTTGGCTAAAGAAGCGGTCATTCATTTGGTAACTAGGTGCTGTTGTTGGATTGCTCAAAAAAGGATTTACAATCTTATCAAACGCCAGCCAGCCTAACCAACCGATATGAATCGTATCCTTGACAAAATAAGGTTCATCACCGTTTTTTGAAAAATCAGCAATATTGGTGAAACCTTGGCTCTCCAACTGGTAACGAATTTTTTCGACAGAGTGTTGATACATTTCCTCACTCAAACCTGTATAGTCCATCCATTTTTTATTGACAGGTTGAAAGACAAAGAGTACATTTACCTTAGATTTGGCAAATTGATCGAGCACTAACTGCAAATCATTGTATTCCCTTGACTGGAGGAAGTTGTAATTTTTTTGATACCCTTCCCACTTTTTCAAATCCTTCTTTAGTTGAGTATTATAAAAGTGGTTCTCCATTCCCAAATCATTATTGGTCGTGTTTTCTTCTGCATCCTTACGCGCAATATTTTCCAATTCTTCATAAGAAAATTGTTCCGGGAGACTGCTCAAATATTTCTCAACATGATCTTTATACTTTAATCGACCTCGAATCGAGAATTGTCCAAAAATAGCTGACTGTTTCTCATTTAATTGCGACGAAATATTAATCATACTTTGGTCGAACTCTGATAATTTTTCTCCTTTGGCTAGTTTCTCAACGATGCTCTTCATCGGAACTCTCGGATTTTGCTTTAAGAGTCTATTGGCCGCATATTGAGAGGCTGCATCCCCAGATTGATTTTCCAAGAAGGCAGTCAATTGATCATTGTTAAAATAAGTTTGAAAAATAGTCGAGTCATGATCCTCTTTTGTAAACCACTGTGGAGAGATTACAAATACCGCTTGCTTATTTTCAAGCTCGGATGTGATTTGTTGTATCCCAAAATACTGGCTGAGGGTGGCTGCTCCTGCCTGTCCCATAAAGTAAGGTCGATAAGAACGGTCATATTTTTCAGCTAGTACTGCCGGATGCATACTATCAAAACGAATCCATTCACTCGACCCAAAGAAAGGGACAAAACTCATATTAGGGTCTGTTAGAGCTCTCACTTTTTGGCTTCTCTCCTTAAAGCTCTCTGTACTAACAGAAGCTGCAGAGTATTTTTCCTCCATGAGATTATGACTTGGGCTACTTGGATAGAAACAGATAAGAAGAAAAACCAATAATCCCGCTACAAAGATAGGCCCGAGATTAACCACAGGCGTTTAAGCATTCTTTAACTCCGTAATCCCTGCTACGATTTTATTAGCTGTATTCCAGTCATCACGACCAAATTCTGTAACTGGGACACGAATATCAAAGCGATTTTCGATTTCCACGATCAATTCAACTGTTCCCATACTGTCCAAGACACCCGCATCAAAAAGATCCTCATCCATCATGTCAGAAACATCTTCCATAAACAATTCATCAATAATTTCAATAACTTCTGATTTGATATCCATTTTTTAATTCCTTTTATTTTTTAAACCATAAATCATTCAAAAATCCAGAGAAGATTAAGAATGAAATCATCACGACATGGAAAGTTATAACCATGCCAAGCAACTGAACCCAGCGATTCTCAGGCAAGGGAGCTTGCCCTGCTTTCTTACGTTCCTTTATTGAGTGTTTTTTTCTTTTCGAACCCAGGCATCATTAATCACTAAACCTAGCCCATGAAAGAGTCCATAGGCGATGTAAAACCAAGTTATCCCATGCCAGAAACCCATAAGGAGCATGTTCAGGATATAGGCGACACTTGAAGTCACATTTCGATTCTTAAAAAGCTTCTTTCTCGTCATTACCATGACCATGCGCATAAAGACAAAGTCACGAAACCAGAAGGATAAACTCATGTGCCAGCGATTCCAAAACTCTTTTCAAATCTCTTGACAAGAAAGGTTTGTTGAAGTTAATCGGACTACGAATTCCCATCAGATTTGAAATAGCTATAGCAAACATAGAGTAACCTGCAAAGTCAAAGAAGAGCTCCAAACCAAATGTGTACATGATGGCCACTACATAATAGTTAAAGACGCCACCTGTTTGTAAAGCTAAATTCTTTAGTGGTGGTAATAAAATCTCGCCTAAAATATGAGCTAGGATAAATTTATACAGAAATCCCCACATAATATACCGAACGGACTCGGCTAGCATATCCATCAACTCATCGCGCTCTGGTATCGTCTGATAATTTTTCATTAAAACGTTTGAAACGATCAATAGGACCACTTGAAAAATGTCGGCATAAAGAGAAGAAAACGCAAATACTCCCACATCTTCAAATCCTTAATGACTCCATCTCTAAGTTCGATGATGATTCCCACCGAACGAAATGTCAAATAAGAAATTCCCAAGAACCCGAACAAAGACTGCGTTCCATTGATAGCCGGCTGCACCTTGACAAAGACGATGGGAAGCAATGATAATAAACTTACTAGGTAGAAAATCCATTTGCCATCTCGAACTTTTCGATACTGCTTGTAAAAAAGAACCAACAAGATTTGCCAGATTAGATATATCCCTAAGGCAGCCAATTGATTGGTCTTGCCACCCGTCAACATGGTAACGATAAAGAAGAGACTAACCAATATTTCATACCAAGCAAAGCGTTTTTTGAAAAAAAGACCGATAAAGATTGGCAAGGTAGCAGTAATCACGTACAAAAAAAGTACTGCGGATTCCCATACGGCTCAATATGAGGCAGCTGTTTCAGGAAATCCATCATCTATTATTCACCTCGTTAATCAATCCTTTGATGTCAATCTTACCATTTGGAGTCAGTGGCAATTCCTCTCTGTAAAGAAACTTAGATGGCATCATGTAAGACATCATAATATCTTCCAAGTCTTCCTTGATAGCTTTCGTGATATCAATTTCGCGCTCAAATTGTTCTTTGATGCCATCTTTTAAGATAACATAGGCCAAGAGATTTTGGACCTTGTGATCCTTGTTGTAACGTGGAACTGCAACAGCAGATTCAACGTACTTGGATTTGTTCAAGTTTTGAGAGACATCCTCTAGTTCAATACGATAGCCATTAAACTTGATCTGGAAGTCCATCCGTCCACCATAGAGAAGAAGACCTTCATCTGTCATAGTTCCAACATCTCCAGTGTGGTAGGCTGGCAAACCTTCAAATTCGAAGAAAGCTTCAGCTGTTTTTTCAGGATTATTCATATAGCCTTTTGAAACAGCAGGTCCAGATACGATGATTTCCCTTGTTCTCCCATTTGGTAATTTATTGCCTTCTTCATCAACGATAAAGGTTGGTGAATCAGGTTTAGTGTAGCCAATTGGCAAACGTTTCAAGGTTGCCAACATCTCATCTGTAACAGCAACTGCTGACAAAGCCACCGTCGCTTCCGTTGGACCGTAAGCATTGATGATACGCGCATTTGGAAAACGCTCGCGCAATTTTTGAGCAGTTTTAACTGTCAACTCTTCTCCATCAAAGTAGAAATGGGTAATCCCTGGCATCTTTTCAGCATTGAAATCTTCAGACAGCATGGCCATATCTGCAAAAGATGGCGTTGAAGTCCAGATAGCAATCGGAAGTGAAAAGATGGTCGCAAAGAGTTGCTTAAAGTCTTGAGTAAGGGCTGATGGGAGGGCAAAAAGCGTTCCTCCAAGAGCCAAGGTCGGTGCCCAATACATGACAGACAAGTCAAAGGAATAGGGTGGTTGCGCCAACATTTGTGGACGCTCTGGCGTTGCAAATTCCTTGTCCGTAATCATCCAGTTGGTAAAGCTGAGCAAATTATCATGCGAAATTTGCACCCCTTTTGGTTTTCCAGTTGTCCCTGATGTAAAGATGATGTAGTAGTTATCATTCCCCTTGACCGGATACTGCAAATCATAAGCTTTTTGAGCCGCATAAGCTTCACGCACCTGCTCCAAGGACATGATTGGAGCAGCTGGAGTTTCGATTGGAAACTCTGAAATGGCAATGATCAAACTTGGTTCTGCAACCTCCAATATAGCTGAAACTCGTTCCAAGGCCGAATGGCTATCGATTGGAATATAGGCATGTCCTGACTTAGTCAGAGCTACAAAGGTAGCCAACATTTCATACTCCTGACCACCAAAAAACGACTACTGGAGATTTTCTCAGGTAAATCTAATTGATCGATGGATGCAGCCAAAGCTATCTGAATCAGCCTTCAAATCACCATAAGTGTGCTCTTGCCCTAAGACATTATATACTGGAAAGGTAGGTTGAGTTTGGGCGAAAATATTCAATCGCTTCAATCATATCTTTTATCGGCTTATTAGACACGATGATTCTTCTCCTTTAAACTAAAAATTCATTGTAAATAAAGCTTCCCTGACTTTTGTCCTAGGTAACTAAAAAAAGTAAAAGCAAACCAAGTAGAACAATAAAAATACAGGACAGTTTGTCCTAAAAAAACATAGATTGGTTTCTTTTTTTATCCATAATTAACTTCTTTTTTTGTGAAATTTTCAATAATTTTTATGCAAATATACAATTACTATTTTTTTCTTGTTCCCATTTTACCACTTTAGTCTCTTTATTTTCAACTGTTTACCATTTTTTTAAAGAGTACATTTTAGCCTATTTTTAGTTCTTTCTTCATAATTTTACTGATATAAATAAATCACTTTAAAAACGATAGTAGGCACCCACTCCCCTTTGGGCATTTTTTTATGCTAAAAATAGTAGCTATGGATAAAATTATTAAAAACAATATCAGAAAGTGGATCTTTTCGTGCTTTATGTTCTAGATAGCACTGAAACCGTCCGCACTGCTCAAGAAAAAAACATCAAACCCAAGCTAGCTCAACTGTAGCGCTTGGCCGTACCCTTATCGCCAGCCAAATTCTCGCTGCCAACGAAAAAAAGGAAATACCAAAGCTAACTGTCAAGGTTCTTGGGACTAGCTCCCTCGGTGCCATTATCACAGTTGCAGATACCAAGGGTAACGTCAAAGGCTACGTTCAAAACCCTGGTGTTGACATCAAAAAGACTGCAACTGGTGAAGTCCTAGTCGGGCCTTTTGTCGGAAATGGTCAATTCCTCGTTATCACAGACTACGGTACTGGAAATCCTTACAACTCTATGACTCCCCTCATCTCGGGAGAAATCGGTGAAGATCTAGCTTTCTACCCTAACAGAAAGTCAACAGACCCCTTCTGCAGTCGGCCTCAATGTCCTTTTGGATGAAGACGACAAGGTCAAAGTTGCAGGTGGTTTCCTCGTTCAAGTCTTGCCAGGAGCCAAGGAAGAAGAGATTGCTCGCTTTGAAAAACGTATCCAAGAAATGCCAGCTATTTCGACCCTTCTAGAAAGCGACGACCATATCGAAGCCCTTCTCAAGGCTATCTACGGAGACGCACCATACAAACGTCTGTCTGAAGAAGAAATTCGTTTCCAATGCGACTGCAGCAAAGAACGTTTTATGAAGGCTCTTTCTAGTCTTCCAAGCTCAGACTTGCAGGAAATGAAGGACGAAGACCACGGGGCAGAAATTACTTGTCAATTCTGCCAAACTACTTATAATTTTGATGAAAACGACCTGGAGGAACTCATTCGTGACAAATCTTAATACACCTTTTATGATTGGGAACGTCGAGATCCCAAACCGGACGGTCCTCGCACCCATGGCAGGTGTGACCAACTCAGCCTTTCGTACTATCGCAAAAGAACTTGGTGCAGGGGCTCGTTGTCATGGAAATGGTCTCTGATAAAGGGTATCCAATACAACAACGAAAAAAACCTTCACATGCTTCATATCGACGAGGGCGAAAACCCTGTTTCCATCCAACTTTTTGGTAGCGATGAAGATAGCCTAGCTCGCGCAGCAGAATTCATCCAAGAAAATACCAAGACCGATATTGTCGATATCAACATGGGCTGTCCAGTTAATAAAATCGTAAAAAAACGAAGCTGGGCGCTATGTGGCTCAAGGATCCAGACAAGATCTACTCTATCATTAACAAAGTTCAATCAGTCCTTGATATTCCCCTCACTGTCAAAATGCGTACGGGCTGGTCTGACCCATCCCTAGCAGTTGAGAATGCCCTAGCTGCCGAAGCTGCAGGTGTCTCTGCCCTCGCTATGCACGGCCGTACACGTGAGCAAATGTACACAGGTCACGCAGACCTTGAGACTCTTCATAAGGTTGCACAAGCTCTGACCAAGATTCCATTTATCGCTAACGGTGACATCCGCACTGTCCAAGAAGCTAAACAACGCATCGAGGAAGTCGGTGCCGATGCCGTTATGATTGGACGCGCAGCCATGGGAAACCCTTACCTCTTCAATCAAATCAATCATTACTTTGAAACTGGAGAAATCCTGCCTGATTTAACCTTTGAAGATAAGATGAAACATCGCCTACGAGCATTTGAAAACGCTTAATCAACCTCAAGGGAGAAAAGGTTGCGGTCCGTGAATTCCGTGGACTCGCTCCTCACTACCTCCGTGGAACATCAGGTGCAGCTAAACTCCGTGGAGCTATCTCACAAGCAAGCACACTTGCCGAGATTGAAGCTCTCTTACAGTTAGAAAAAGCATAAACGTATAAAAAAATTGGCAAATCTCTCAAATTGAGATTTGCCGTTTTTCTATATTTTTCATCTTGCAAATCTAGCTGCTTCACTCTAGCAATATAGTAGGACATAATCAAAAACAAATTGAAGCTGACAATCCAAATAGACCATTCATGGAAAAAATGCATAGATACAGCCAAGCTAATGGCCCCCACTACGAAACTGCCTACAACAATGCCATAGTTCAAGGCTTGACGACGATATTCTTGAACATCTCCTTCTCCTCTAACGATGCGATACAAAGCAGTCAACATTTTTCGGTAATTTCCAGACGTCATAAAAATGACATAGGGATGATCTTCAATCAAACTACCCGTAAATGTTAGCATCATCATTCCAGTTCCAAAAGCAATAAAAGGAACTTCTAATAGAGGAAAGCGGGAAAAGAAGGGCAGAACAAGGGTCCCGATAAATAAGGGAAGCAGCATCTTAACTCGCCAATATGCTGTTTTGCGATATTCTTTCATGTGTAAGGCAAAAAGAAACCTAGGGAAAAGAATATAATCGAGCAGAATCGCAACATGGTATTGATGACATGTGAATCGTGCCAATCTGATATCAGTAGGAGAATGTTCCCTGTCTGTGTCGCTACCAAACTATGGTACTGGATATGACAGAACACATCCAAAGAACCACCTATAAAAGCCAAGAAATACTCCCATGAGTCGTGTATTTTGAGGTAAAATTAATTTATCCGCCATTTGATTCTTCACTCGTTTCCCTTTTGATTTCATTTCATTATACCACTTTCTCTGAAAGAAACTAAGTGAAAAACGGTCAGTTCAGGTAGACATGATTACATATACTCCTAAGTTAGTCTCAACTCTGGAGTTCATTTATGACGTCTTATCAACTGCGAAATGCTGTAGGTACTCATCAACTGAACTATTTTTTTAAACAAATTATTTCTGTACTGAAGTCTATGGCTTAATCAAAGTAACACTTGAAACAGTACCATCTGCACCTGTTGTAATTTGGATGACTTTTCCACCACCTACTTCCGCATTGTATTTCCCATCATCAAGGGTATAAGAATAGCTTTGGATAGAGTAGTTTTCTTTCTTACCATCAGCAGATTCTACTGTAAATTGACCAGCTGATGAAACAGTGATCGTTTCACCATTCGCACCCTTCCAATTTCCCCAGCTGCAGCTGAGAAAATCTCTATCCACCATGGTTAGAACTCCCTTGTAACGTTTGTTGTGCTCTGCTTGCTTGTCTTGGAGTTTGCGATCAGTTGCTGGATCATAAGTTGACTGATTCGTTTTTGCTTGTGTTCCTTGTTGATTGGATGGGACCTGTGCAGGGGTTTGTTTAGCAGAAGATTCTTGGTTTTGTTTTGTTTCTGGTGCCGGTGTTGCTTGCGATTGGTTAGCAGTAGTCGCTGACTGATCAGAAGAAGACTTAGCTTTTTCTGATGAAGCTGAACTTGAGGACTTCTGAGTCTTGCTCTCTTTACTTGAAGAACTTGCCTTAGAACTAGAAGATGCTTGTGTTGTCTTGCTAGAACTATCACTTGTGGTATTCTCTTTCTTATTGCCACAAGCCCCCAATAGTAATGTTGAAGCGAGTACAGTTACGGCCATTAATTTGATAGAAGTTTTGTTTTTCATTTTATGCTCCTTTTGTAACATTTTTGAAATGTTAAGAAATATTTTTGTAACATTATTGTAATATTTGTTTTTGAATCTGTCAACTATTTATCTAAAAATTTTTTTAGAATTATTTTTTTAGTACATTTATTTCCTTGCCCTCCTATATCTTTTTATTCGTAAAAGATTTTAAAAAAACAGGAAAATTTTTTTCCTATTGAAGATGTTATATTTTTAAAAGTGTAATCGCTTGCATTTTTTTCTTGAAAGGGACTATAATAAAAATTGAAATAGGATATTGGAGGTGTAGGCATATGTTAAGAAACTATTACAAGTATCTTCCTTGGTTGATTTTAGCTGCTTTCTGTTCTTATGGGGGTGCTACTCATTACGCTCAAACAACATTTGATTTGTTCTACTTAACTGCCATTTTCATGATTGTCTATGTAGCTCTAATGTACTTTACACGAACACTATTTAAAAATATAAATACAAAGATTTATTCATTCGACTCATGAGTAATTCAAAAAAAGACAAACATCCCTTAGCAGTCAGATAGCATCAAAAAAGAGGTCGGGAAAAAATCCCGACCTCGATTTTTTTTATGACTAATGAGTCTTTGACACGATTGCTGAATTGACTTTTGACACAAACTGTATTTTCTCTATTCTCAAGCTCAACCAGCCATCGGATTTGTTGAAACTTCTCAGGACTGAAACTAAGAAATCGAGACTTGGTCTATCGATTTCGGTCCCCAATCTTTTTATTTTAATCGATAGGTTTTTCTTGGTTTCTTTTTAGGAACTCGTTTAAGCCCAACTTCTTCTACATACTCACCGTATTTTACGAGAAAGTTATTGCTGACAATTGGTCGTCCTGGGTTGATGAGATTAACCAGTTCAGTCCCTTCATAGACAGTGAACTCCTCCTCCAGCAGATAGAGAAAGGTCGGATTCCAGTCAAGACGCCCTTGGATTCGTTTAATAGACTCTTGGATAATGGCATAATGGTCAAAGGCGAAGGCGTGCTCCTCCAACTCTAGTCCCTCTAGGAAGCACTTGCCCGTCTGAAAATCAACATCGACAAAAACCACATCCTTGGCATCATCACCAGCTTGAACGAGATCAAGTGCGCGGCTAGGTAGATACACCAAGTGGGCGATAGTAACCGTCCAGCCCCGCGGATCACGACCTGGAGTAGATACTGTCATCAACTGTTCAATTTTTTCCAAAGGAAGGTCAAGGTTAACCTCCTCTCTCACTTCACGCTGACAAGCATGCCTTGCATCTTCGCTCTTATCCATAAAAACCACCGACCAAAAGCCAAACAGTTTTGATAAGGATGGGCCTTGCGACGAATTAGCAAGAGTTTGATTTTTCCCTTCCACAAAGCAATAAGCTACCATATCCACCGTCACGCTCGGTTTTTCATACTGAGGAAGATCCTGTTTGCAGTACCAGTCTAAAAATTCCTTCTCAGTCGCATGAATCTCAAAATATTCTCTTTCTGTCATTCCAGCCGAGATTATCGTTTCAGTCATCTTATCCCTCCTTGACAGCTTTTCGTCCATTGGTACCAACCGACTAGACTATTGATGGTGTAGACCCAGTACATCCCTTGGATATGGATGTTTTCACCCCACCAGAGGTAGATACTAAATAGATTGGTTGCAATCCAGAAAATCCATTGCTCACGGTAAAGACGTGTCATCAAGAGCTGACCAACACCATTGGTCGCATCCGTAACACTGTCACGGAAAGGACGAGCACTATGGATACTTTGGTAGGCAAAGCCCATGCCAATCCAAATGATAGCAGTCAAAGCCAAATATTTGAGCCAATCAATCAGGCCAAGTTTCTTAGCTTCAAAGTGGGATTCTTCTGGTTTTCCTTGCTCATTGATACGATTAGACAACCAAGTATAGAGACCAATAGGCTGCATCACAAAGAAATAAACTGTAGTCAATACTTCACCATAGAAAGTGGCATCCATGGCTAATACCAAGTAGATAGCAGAGTTAATAGCACCAAAAAGGTAGTTACTAGCTCGACCTTCTGCAACCAATATAACGCAGACAATCCCTGTCCAAGAGGCTAAGAGACCAACCCAGTCATGACTTTCCGTGTTTTGTGTAAACTCCAGAATAAGAGGAACACTTGATAAAACAATCAAATAGAGCCATTGGAAAAGACTGCGTCCCACAAAGAGGTCATTCCAAAGCAAACGCATAACTCCTGCAAAACCAATTTTACGAGCTTCTGCATGAACATTTTTAAAGTTTGCGATAAATCTAGTGATTTTTTCAGTTATTTTTTTCATTTTCTTCTCCTAATCTGCTTGGTAAATAGCATCGATAGCTACTTTTGCTGCTTCATAATTTCCTAGATAATCATCAGCTAGATAAACATGAGGAATATTAGCTAGATATTGCTCCCTCATCATATCCAAATGCTGAGAAAAACTATGACGGATATGGTCTTCTGCCATGGTCATGTCGCGAAAACCATCATTGACATAAGAGCCGACAGGTTGCACAAAAAGAATTAAATCCCACTTTTCCTTGGCTAAGATGGAAACAAAGAGATTATCAAAGGTCTCTACGGACAAGTCCTCCTGCTCTTCGCTTTCCATGTAGTAATCGTAGTAGCCCTTGGTTACCAATGAGTTGGTATCTGCAATGACTAGGCCTCGATTGGCATTGCTATCGATTAACTTGGAAGTTTGATCATATTGGCCCAAAAGAAGGTAATAATAATCTTTTGGGGTAAGCTCATCATCTCGGACATTATTTTTTATCTGATACTCACGAGCATATTCCAGACTGACTGGCGCATCATAGAAGCGAGCTAAATCCTTGGCTAGAGTTGTTTTCCCATTACTAGCACTTCCCATAATCAACACTTTTTTCGTAAACTGACGGCGGAAAGGTTGAGCGATATATTTCCAATATTTGCTTGGATTTTCTCGAATCATGGTAGCCGAAATTCCAAATTTTCTTTCCTGTAGAACAGTCTCAAAACCACGTTTTGACAATTCTTGTTGGTATTCGGACTCTCCTACAAAAAAGATAAGTTCCTGACCAGTCTGGTCATAGGAAATGGCCTGCAACATCTGATCCAACCACTCCTGCCAGCCCATCGGATAGCGTGGAATATTGCTTTCGTCAAGTTTACAAACAGAGGTCAACTCATCATCTCGAAAAGCTTCACGAATATAGCGAAATCTCTTTTGTAGTGTAAGCCCTACCTGTTCACCACGATCTCCCTTATAACCTGAAACTACCACCCATACAGCATCACATTGACGTTTTGCTCTTTGGATTAAATCAATATGCCCTTGATGTAAGGGAGCAAAGGTGCCAAAAACCACCGCTATACTCTTTTTCATATCTGTTCAACCTTTTTATAACTTTTTATATTTTGCATTATACTCTGTCTTCTTGTGTTTGTCAATACTTTTTTATTATTTTTTATAAAAACATTGCTACATGATAAGATTTTTTTACTTGATATGCAAAACCTGATCAGGAGAATTCTGTTTTGAAATCCTTAAAATAAATGCACAATCTAAGTAGCTATTTGGGCAACAACTTTTCAAAAAAGAGGCTGAAACAATCTGTTCCAACCTCACATTTTTAAACAATCTCAAATTTTAATTGACCAGCTTTAACACCAATCTTCAGGGTCTTGCCAGCTTCCAATTCACCTTTAAGGAGAAGCTCTGCTAGCTTGTCTTCTACTTCCGTTTGCAAAGTTCTACGAAGTGGACGAGCCCCCATCTCTGGATCATAGCCTTGCTGAGCTAGAAGTTTAAGGGCAGATGCTTGGAGTTTCAAGTCAATTCCTTTTTCTGCCAGGCTTGCAATCAATGGTTTGACCATAATCTTAACTACTTCCTGCATATCTTGACTTGACAAGCTATGGAAGACTACCTTCTCATCAATACGGTTGATAAACTCTGGACGATAAGCCTTTTTCAGCTCCTCAAACATACGTTTTTCCATATTTTCTTGGTCAAAACGAATATCCTTAGCTCCAAATCCAACTGTTTTATCATCACGAAGGGCTGTCGCACCAAGGTTTGACGTCATGATGATAATGGTATTAGAGAAGTCAACCTTGCGACCTTTACTGTCCGTCAAGACACCATCATCCAAGACCTGCAAGAGCATATTAAAGATATCTGGGTGCGCCTTTTCTACTTCGTCAAAGAGAAGTACCGAGTACGGTTTATTGCGAACCTTCTCGGTCAACTCTCCACCTTCTTCGTAACCTACATAACCTGGAGGAGCTCCGTTAAGACGGCTGGCTGCGAATTTCTCCATATACTCACTCATATCAAAGCGGATAAGGGCTGATTCGTCATCAAAGAGGACTTCTGCCAAGGCCTTGGCCAACTCGGTCTTACCAACACCTGTCGGTCCTAGGAACATAAAGGATCCAATTGGACGTTTATGACTACGAATACCAGATTGGTTACGGCGAATAGCACGACTGATACTAGATACAGCCTGTTCCTGTCCGATCACACGTTTATGCAGTTCAGCTTCAAGGTTGAGATACTTCTTGGCATCCGTTTGTGTCAATTTTTGAACAGGAATTCCTGATAAGCGACTCAAGGTGGTCAAAAATATCAGATTCTTCTACTACATCTTTATAAACAGGTACTTCCTGTTCTTTTGCAATGAGTTGAGCTGCTTGCTTCCATTTTCCATCCATCAAGGCCTTGTCAGCTGCTGTTAAACCTGACTCTTCTTGTTTAGCGTGTTTCGATTTATTTTGCACTGTTGCTGCCGCTTCATCCAAAAGATCAATGGCTGAGTCTGGCAAGTGACGACTCGTCAAATAACGATGTGCCATTTTGACAGCTGTTTCGACTGCATCGTCTGTAATTTGGACATGGTGGTGCTTCTCATAAGTTGCTTTCAAGCCCTGCAAAATAGCCATACTATCTGCTAAACTTGGCTCCTCAATCATCACTTTAGCAAAACGACGAGAAAGGGCTGCGTCTTTTTCGATGTGCTTTTGATACTCTTCCTGAGTGGTCGCACCGACAGTTCTCAGAGTTCCACGTGCCAAGGCAGGTTTCAGGATATTGGCTGCATCCAAGGTCGAATCAATCCCACTTCCTGAACCCATAATGGTATGAAGCTCATCGATAAAGAGGATGACCTTGCCATCTTCCTCGATATCTTTGATGATATTGTTCATACGTTCTTCAAAGTCACCACGGAAACGAGTTCCCGCAACCACATTCATCAAATCAAGCTCTAGAACTCGCATCTTAGCCATTTCATCAGGTACATCCCCGTTGGCAATACGTTGCGCAAGACCAAGTGCTAGAGCTGTTTTACCGACACCTGCATCTCCAACTAGGACTGGATTATTTTTTGTCTTACGGCTCAAGATTTGAATCATACGAGAGATTTCTTGGTCACGCCCGATGACTGGTTCCAATTTACCTGAGCGAGCTTGCTCTGTAAGATCATGCGTATAATCTTCCAAACCTCCACTTGGTGTCTGAGGCATGCCCATCATATTAGCCATAGAATTTTGCTTGTCCGCTACCGTACGATGGCGTTGACGAAGGGCCTTCAAATCATCTCTAGTCCAACCAGCACGCGCTTCAAGACTACGACGAAGTCCAGCAATCTTGACCTGATCCTTCTGATCTTCGTAAGAAAATCCCGCTTTTTCTAGAATACGAGTAGCCAAGGCATTGCCATCATGTAAGATAGCATAAAGCACGTGCTCTGTTCCTAAACCTTGGCATGCACAACAGAAGCTACATGCTCTGCTTCCAACAACAATACCTTCAAACGGTGTGAAAAAGGCAACTCCTGATAATTTTCCTTATCGCTATACTTTGTTTCAGTCAACTCTACAGCAACTTCCTCCAGACGATCAATCTCATATGGAAATTCGTTTAAAGTTGCCCCAGCTACACTGTAACTATGATTGGCCATAGCAATCAATAGGTGCCAAGACTCTAGGTATTCTGCCCCAAAATGACTTGCGACCAGAAAGGCACTGTCTATACATTCTTTCAATGCTTTTGAATATTTCATTTAGTTCTATTTTCCTTTTCTATCTACCTCTTGTAATAACTGTCGGAGCATATTGGCACGGATAAGATTGGCATCCTCACCTAAAACTCGGTCTGTCGCCATCGCTAGTAATAGATTCATCTCCTGACGAGTCACTAAATCCTGTTCAAACAAGAGTCTTAAAACATCTTCAAAGATAACTAGGCTGACTTCTTCGCCCACCGAATACAGTAAATCGCGGAGCATTTCATGGTGGTTTGAGAATTCAATCCGTCCTATACGAATGTAGCCACCACCACCACGCTTACTTTCAACCAAGTATCCCCTGCTTTCTGTAAAACGAGTCTTAATCACATAGTTAATCTGACTAGGAACAACCTGGAAAGTATCTGCCAACTGACTCCGTTGCAACTCCACAATACCAGATTGATCTAAAATTGCCTTGATGTAGGCCTCAATATGATCTGATGTATTTTTAAGTCTCATAACAAACCCACCTCTCTTTAAACCTTGACTATCTTTGACTATTATACCGAAATTTTTTCATTTTTAAAAGAAAAAGGGGCTGGTAATGAATAATCCTCACCAACTCCCTATTTTTCTAATTATTTAAGCCCAATTCCGCTAAAATTTGCCGTTTATAAGCAATTTTTTGAACTTCCTTGTCTTCAGTTTCAGACCAGTCGAGTTTGACTTCAGAAACAATTTGCCCAGGGCGATTTTTCAAGATATAGATACGGTCGCTAAGATTAAGGGCTTCCTCAATACTATGCGTAATGATGAGTGTCGTCAGGCCTAGCTGTTTGTGAATATCAAGATACCAGGCATGAAGTTCCATTTTGGTCATCTCATCCAAGGCACTAAAGGCCTCATCCAAGAGAAAGAGCTTGTGCCCAAATAGATAGGTGCGGAGTAAGGCCACACGCTGGCGCATCCCACCACTAAGCTCATGAGGATACTTGTCTCGTACTGCTGTCAATTGAAAAGTAGCAAGGATTTCATCCGCTTTGGCAATAGCTTCTGCCTTATCCACCTTTTGGATCAAGAGGGGCAAGATGATATTTCCTAGCACCGTCTTGTGTTCCAAAAGCAGATCCTTTTGTAACATATAGCTCACGCGCCCCTTGGGATTTTCCTCTCCATCAAGAACGATTCGCCCCGACTGGACTTCTAAATCCCTGCAATCAGGTTAAAGAGAGTGGTCTTTCCTACACCACTGGGGCCTAGGATAGAGACCACCTCACCTGAAGTCACTTGCAGGTTAATATCCTCTAAAATCTTTTCATCATCGTAGGCATAGCTTACGTGTTCTAGTCTAATTTCTGTCATTATTTCACAAATTCATTAGTGAAGCCTTTGTCTGTCAAGTCTTCTTTAAGAATACCATTTTCTTTATCCCATTTGTAGAAGGCATTCCAGCGAGCTGCATCAAATTGACCCCATTTTTCCTTGTCGCTTGCATATTCTTTTGACAAGTATTTTTGAGATTCGATAACAAAGTCACGTTTTTCCTTGAGTTCAGGTGCATTCTTGATGAGGATATCTGCAGCTTCTTCTGGATGTTCCATGGCGTATTGGTAGCCTTTTTTGATAGCTTGGATGACTTTACGAGCTTCTTCTTTGTTGTCTTTGAGATAGTCGTTGTTTGCGATGATAACGGGTGAGTAGTAGTCAAACTCTTTAACATAGTCTTTCAAATACATAAAGTTGGCATCCACACCTTGCGATTTAGCAAGGATTCCATCCCAACCATAATAAATCCAAGCAGAGTCAAAAAAACGCCATTGGCAATCGGTGTGATCGAGTTTGAGTCGTTATTTGGTACTTTTTCAACCTTCTCAAAGTCTCCACCCTGAGATTCTACCAAGGTTTTCAACATAGCAAGCTCAGTTGGGTCATTCCAAGTTCCGTATTTCTTACCAACCAAGTCTTTTGGACTGTTGATATTGTCAGACTTACGAGAGATAATTCCTGATGTATTATGTTCTACAATTGCTGCAACGGCAGTAATACCTGCCCCTTTTTCCAGTTTCTTAGCCATGTAGTCTTGGAAATACACTGCAAATGGTGCCTTACCATTGATTACTAAATCTGATGAACTTTCTTCTGGTGGCAATTTCAAGTCAACATCCACTCCAGCTTCCTTGAAATAACCTTTTTCCTTGGCAACATACAGCCCTGTGTGGTTGGTATTTGGCGTCCAGTCTAGGATAAAGTCAATCTTCTTAAGTTCTGCTTCTTTGTTATCCTTAGACGCAGTTCCTTGTCCACAGGCCACCAGCACGATAGCTACAAAAGCTGTTACAATCGTTAAAAACACTTTCCATGTTTTCTTCATTTTTATTTCCTCTTTTCTTTTTCCAAAACGCTTCTTTTAAGTACGTTTCCATTTAATCACATATTTTTCACTGATATCGACTAGCTTCATACCCAGAAGACTGATCAGTGATACCAGAATAATAATCGCGAACATGGTATCATACTGAAACAGTTTTTTGGACTGAATCATGTAGACACCTAGTCCTTCAAAGCCTCCCAACCACTCAGATACCACTGTTGTGATAAAGGCGTAGGAAACACTGACCCTAAGCCCTGCATAAAAGTAAGGCAGGCTGACAGGGATTTTAAAATGCCACAGGATTTGCCAAGGATTGGCTCGCATCAGACTAAACAAGGTCAGCATATCCTTGTCACAATGCCTAAAACCATCTAAAATACTGACGATGATAGGGAAGGTCGTCGTCAAGATAATCAATACAATCTTGGGCAAGATTCCATAACCCAACCATAAAACTAGGATAGGGGCTATGGCAATGGTCGGTATGGTCTGGACAACTACCATCATGGGGTAAATCAGGTCATTGAGCCAACTCAGACTATCCATAAGGACGGCCATGATACAGGCAATCAAGACACCCAGCACCAAACCTAGTAAAGCTACTCTCAAGGTTGCCCAACTATGGTACCAAAGAAATTCTCTGTCACGAACAAAAGACTGGAGGATCTCAAGAGGAGTTGGCAGGATAAACTTGGGGAGAAGTTTAAGCAAACCTGCTAGCTGCCAGACCGACAAGACTCCTAGAAAACCCAATAGACTAATGTGTCGTCTCAGTATACTTTTCAAGTTTCTCATCAATACTTAGAATCTCTCCTACATTTATTTTGACATTGGCAAAGACATTATCTGCCTCCTGCCCGGCCACTTTCAGCGCTTCTTTGAGAATGCGCATAAGTTGATCAAAGTCTCCCTCTAAGACCGTTTCAAAGGGTGTCACCACCATGGTCACGGACTGAGCTTGCAGATAAGCAATAACCTGATCGATAATAGCGATCCGGTTAACCCCCTGCGATAGGGGTAAGACTTGTAAAGCAATGCTTGCTTTCATTAAATCCTCCTTCTAAGTTACAGTTTTTCTTTGTAAAAAAGAAAAACCTCTTTCATATATGAAAAAGGTGCAAAATTAGGCCAAGTATCGTTCCCTACGCTGGCATTACCCAGATCAGGTGCGGTCGAAGTTTAACACTTCCTCTCAGACTGTACACAGACTCCCATATATTATATGGACATATGATAACGCAAAACAAACAAGATGTCAAGGAAACTGCTTACAGAAAAAGAGACGGCAAACCGTCTCTTTCTCTAATTATACAGATGAACTAGCTCTT
>BNJS01003525.1_pt1 | contig 24341 bp, 24 predicted proteins | sample 8540461 | NCBI WGS metagenome assembly BNJS01 (sample SAMD00202454, study PRJDB9452) | human saliva metagenome | isolation source: human saliva | place: Japan | reverse complement strand
CTAAGTGACAGGAGATATAAAAAGGGACTGTCGGGAAATAAGTAATTTTACTTCCCGCAGAACAAAATAGAAATATCCTGACAAATACAAGGCTTTTTGAGCTTTGCGACTTTGTCAGGATATTTTACTTTTCTATAATACTGTCTATTTTGGGAGCATAAAACTCCCTTAGCTGAAATTTTGCTTTTTGCATTTTTACTATGCTGTTTTCTCCTGTAGTTTTCCTTCAAATTTCTTTAGTTTGGCATGGAGAAAACGATGATATTTATTTATATTTCTTCCCTATTGCAAAAGCATAAATTCTTTTATAAACCTTATCTGAAGTACGATAGTTAAAGCGTCGGAAATCTTCATTCTCTTTAATATCTCCAAAATGACCTTCTGTTTGAATAGAGCGTATCTGTCGTTTCAGAATACCTTTTTCACTCTGTATGTTAGCATGTGACTTCTCTCGGAGCTCTTCCCATACTTCATTGATCTTCATTACTTTATTCTTATCAATATCTTTATCAGGATTATACTTGTATAAACATTTAGACTTATGTTCACATCCACTACAGTCTGAACATCCATATACTTCATATGTTTGTGTATAACCATTCTGTTCTTTCTTTTCTGTGTTGATATGTCTCAGTTCACGGCCGTCATGACAGATATAGACTTGCTCATCCTCAAATACTGTTGTCTTCATGTTGTAGTATTTACCTATATCTTTACTGTATGCTCTTGTTTTTCGTTTTTCATGATCCTGTAGTTTTATATAACTGTCTATTTGATTTTCTTTCAGATATAAGAGGTTTTTCTCACTACAATAGCCGCTATCTGCCGTAACTTCTTCAAGCACTTCTCCAAATGCTTTCTTATGCTTTTCAAGGACAGGAATCAGTGTGTTATAGTCTGTACGATCATTACTTACATAACCATGCACAATAAAATAATTCTCTACTGCTATCTGTACATTGTATGCCGGCTTTAGCTGTCCGTTCAACATATGATCTTCCTTCATTCGCATAAAGGTTGCTTCCAAATCAGTTTTTGAGTAGCTGTTTCTATCTTTCCCCATAATCTCAAAAGCATTCTTTATAGTTCATTAATCGCTGTCCACAATGTTCAAGCTCTTCATAGAGTTGTTGAAGTTTTGGCTTTCTCTTACCCTTTCCGTTAACAAATACAATACCTTCTCCGTCAGCAATAGCCATAAGATTTTTCTGAAGCTTAAGTATTTCAATAGGCGAACAGTTATCAATCTCTATAATACGGTTATTAGATAACTTTTTATGTTTTGTAATCTTTTCTTTTTCTGTTCTTTTCAATAACATCTCTGACTTTATCAATTCCGTCAATCACAAAACATTTGTGCATTTCCAAGCCCGTACTTCTCCCCAAAACTGTTATCTTGTAAAAGAGTTATAGTCTGAATAAAAGCTTATCTATAGAATCCAGAAGACCCTGCAAGATGATAATTAATGCTTCCACGCCATACAAAAGTATAACGATTAGCATTAGCTTTTATTTTCGTTCCATCGATAAATAATTCTTTTAATGTTACAAACCCTTCTTTTTTTAATCGTCTCATAAACTGATAGTTTAAGTTATCTAGGATATCTGAAGTAAGTTTCTTACCTTTAAAATCATAAAGGCATCTCTTTTAGGCTTCCTCCCTTGAGTAAGCCAGATAAAAAGCAATATCTCTTTCGCATAAATCTACAATACGATCAATAGAACGTATTCCTCGCATATTTGCATAAGTAATAACTGCATACATCATCGATCGGGTTGTACCCTGTTCTTCCCTTATCCGAACAATTGGCTAACAGTCCGGAAAAAAATTTAAATCCTCCATAACTTTTTAGGGTATAGACCGGATCGTCATCAGGTAAAACTCAATTCATAGAAACTAAAGTTGATTTTCATAGAAACTAAAGTTGATTTTCTGTTGACCTATTTCAAAAAGTCGTTATAATAATTAACTGTGAGCATAGTTACATTATAACATGTAACGGAGAAAGATGGTTGTCGTTAGCCATCTTTTTATGCAAAAACTTTAGGGAGGAGTGACTCGTTTTGAGTTACTCCTCCTCTTTTATAGCTGCCATTTCCCGACAGCCCCTTTTTATGATTGATAATTTATCAGTCATACTTTCTCAATAAGTGATTAAATACTATTTTTCCTATAAATAATTGGCTAATCAAGTATATTGATAAAATAGATCACGATATATTCTGTATCCATGATATCTAATACTCCAAAGTAAAAGAATATGCCATGATAGATAGAGCAGTGATAAACATACCAAACAAATAAGCATATCTTCCTGATTTATCCCTAAGCTTTTGTTTTAATTCATCTTGCTGTTCTATTCTTTCAATTTCTAATTTTTCCTCATATTTTTCATTATGCCTTTTCCAATATACTGAGCTATATCTCACAATGCCGCCGGCTACAAAAGCACCTGTAAAGTCCGTAAAAATACTCCCGGACATTTTATTTGCATCAAAAGTAATAGCTATATATAACGATATTCCGGATAATATAACATAGATCAGTCCATAAATCATATTACTTCTTTTCATGGTTTTCCTCCTTTCATCTATATAAATATTTCTTCTATTGTCTTGTTGAAATATAAAGCTATATCAAAAAGCTAAATCCAAAGACGGATTATATTTGCTGTTTTCAATTGCACTTACAGTTTGCCTTGATACTTTTAATTCTTTTTTGCGAATTCTTCTTGAGTTAAACCTTTAAAGCTTTTTAATTTATCTAAGTTATTCTTCAAATACACTACCTCTTAATGTAAAAGCTCTTTCACATTAAGTATAAATAAATTTTTGTTTACGTCAAGCCACCTTTTACATAAATTATATTTCAATGTTTTAAGAATATTGAAAACAGTTTGGAAAAGCACAAAAATAAGATTGTTATTGTATTTTGAAGATATATACATTAGAATTAAAAGTATCTTATATGGTTTTTAATTTCTAAAATTCTAAGTTTTCAAAAATAATCCAACAGTAAATGGTATAATAAGGAGGAGATATGCAAGATAAAGATATAACGGAGAAGATGCTTGAAAAAGTACAATGATGTATTTGTTGATATCTTAAATAGTACTTTTGTTTGCCGGGTAGAGATGTGGTTGATGAATCTGCACTTATGGATGCATTGCCGATGAGTATGCTAAAGATTGACGGAAGAGTCAGAACACAGGAAAGAGATATAGCAAAGTATTGGCGTAAAAAAATAAAATCAATGTCGCTTTATTTGGACTTGAAAATCAGACAGTACCAAATAAACTTATGCCTCTTAGAGTATTTGGTTATGACGGTGCAGAGTATGTAAAGCAAAGCAGAAAAGAAAACGGTGACAGGGCAAAGTATCCTGTGATTACATTGGTATTGTACTGGGATATGAGAAGAGATGGAATTATCCGAAAAGACTTTTGAAGTTCTTGAATAGATGAAGATGTTCGTCCTTATGTAAATGATTTTTAAGATAAACTTATTTGAAATAGCCTATCTTGAAAGAGAAAAGATAGACTTATTTAAAAAGTGATTTTTAGGATATTAGCTGATTACCTGTATCAAATGAGGGAAAATAGAGATTATATAGCTGATGAAACGAATATTGCCTATGTGGAAGAACTTTTTAACATTAATGTCTGAAATGACAGGAGATAACAGATTTGAAGAAACGATAAACGATTTCAAGGGAAAAGGAGAAAAGTCAATATGTGTGAAGTACTGGATAGAGTAGAGGCTGGGGATAGAAAAAGGAATTGAACAGGGTATTGAAAAAGAGGTACCATAACACGCTTATATCATTGGAAAATGATGGATTACTTAGTCTTGATGAAGCGGCAATCAGAGCAGATATGAGTGCAGAAGATTTTGAAAAATATATAAAAATAAAATAGAACTTAATGGAGTGTAGTATAGGCTGCCTTTTTATAAGTCAAATGACAAATATGTTCATATAAAATTAGAGTTCTTTCTTATTCTAAAAGGTGCTATACTATGTTGTGAAATTATTATTGTATATACTACTTATTATAACTATAAATCAAAGAAGGAGATCTTATGCAAAAACTTATAAATTATATTTGTTAAAGTGAGTTTTACCATATTACGGCAAGTACTATCCAACATTAATACTTGATCTTATATGTGCAGGTTTTTCAACTATGTGATCTGGTGTTGCTGATAATACTCAGATATCTGACAAATACTGCAAGGCAGGATTTGAGCCTCCTGACAGTGAAAACTTATACTGACACTTGGAGTAATATTTGTTTTACTCAGAGTGGTTGATACTATAGCAACTACTACATGCAAAATATAGGTCATGTGGATGAAGGGCAAAGATAGAAACGGATATGAGATATATTTTTTCTCACATACAGCAGCCCTATTCCTCAATACTAATACAAATAAATCGGGTCGATATTATCAAGAATTACTACCGACCTTTTTGATGTCACAGAGTTTGCACATCACCGTCCGGAAGAGTTTTTATAGCACTGGTAAAACTTGTAGTTTCATTTGTAATACTGATAAATATAAATATAACCTTACACTTACCATATTTATTATGATACTGATAATGGTAGTTTCTTATGTCTTCCAAATAACCATATGAGAAAAGGGCAACAAAAGGCACAAAGAAAATCACGTAGGTGAGATCAATTCAGGCATTGAAAACAATATTCTGGGCGCAAAGGTTGTAAAATCATTTGCAAAAATGAAGAGTTGGAAGTAAAAGAAGTTCCATAAAGAAAATTTGAGATTTCTGGATATTAAAAAGAGTTCTACGAAAACATATGTCAAATTTTCAGTGGTATATAGAATATTTGACGGAATTATGTATCTGACAGTTATAGTATTTGGAAGCTACTATATGAAGGTTTGCAAAATAAATGTAGGTGATATAGTTTCTTATACATTGTATATAACATGCTTTTAAATACAGAAAAGAAAATAGTTGACTATATGGAGCAGTTCCAAAGGGAAATGACAGGTATTGAAAAAGATTCATTGAGATAATGATGTAAAGAACGATATAGTCGATAAGGAAAATGCGAGGATCTTAACCGATGTACACGGAGATATAGAGTTTAGAAATGTAAGCTTTTGCATATCCTGACAGTGATTCAAAGGTATTTTGATGATATCAGCTTTAGCATAAATAAAGGTGAGAAATATTGCTATTGTAGGTTCTTCAGGTGTAGGTAAAACAACTATATCAAATCTCATACTGAGATTTTATGAGGTCACTGAAGGTGCAACACTTATAGACGGGTACAGATATAAGAGATTTCAAGCAAAAGTCATTGAGAGATAATATAGGTATAGTACAACAGGAAGTGTATCTGTTCTCAGGAAGCATATATGAAAACATAGTTTACGGAAAAAGGATGCAAGCTTTGAGGATGGTAGAAAAAGCCGCAAGAGATGGCCGGGTAGCTCAGGACTTATTATGGAGCTTCCCGGATAAGTTTGATACATATATAGAGAGCGTGAACTAAAGCTTTCAGGTGGACAGTAAGCAGAGAATAAGTATAGCAAGAGTATTCTCTGAAAGAATCCACCGATACTTATACTCTGATGAGGCAACTTCAGCACTTGATAATAATTCGAAGCCATAGTGCAGCAGTCACTTGAAATACTGAGTAAGGTACAGAACCACAATCACAATAGCACAGTAGATTTTCAACTACAAGAAATGCAAGCAAAATCTTGGTGCTTACAGAAAACGGTATAGAAGAGTCGGGCACACATGAAGAGCTGATGAACAAAGAGGGAATATATTTTAACCTGTACAATAAGAATATCGATGAATTAAAGGAATAAATATTATGGAAAGTATTTTTGATTTGATAGATGAAAAGAACTGGTAGACATATTTTCAAAAGCAGTGGATATATCTGAGTACAAAACCTCAAAAAGGTAATGAAAAAGCCTATGGTGTGAGTATGCAGAAAACTGCTGAAAGGAAAATGCTATAGATTATTTTACGTGTACCGGTGGAAGACGGAAGATATGATATTATTGCAAAGCTTAAAGGAAAAACAAATAAGGATGCTATTGTTTTCTACAGGGCATATGGATGTTGTGCCGTGTTTTCGACGATGAGATGAAAAGATGGAACACACCGCCTTTAAATCCACTATAAAGGACGGAAAAATTATATGGCAGGGGAAGTGCTGATATGAAAAGTGGACTCATAAGTGCTATATATCTCTATGATACTTTTGAAGAGAAAACAATATTATACCGAAAGAGATATAATAATTGCGGCTACCATAGATGAAGAGAACTCTATGAAGGGATCAAAGGCATTATATCAGTACAAGGCGTTTGATAATGCAGTACCTTATTGTATGCGAGCTTCACCGATATGAAGATATGCAATCGTCAAAAAGGGTAGAACATGGCTGATGTCTGTGCACATGGTGCATGACTGCTTCACGGTTCACAAAAAGGGTGCGTGAAAATGCCATATATCTCGGTGATAAAGCTTTATAGAAAAAGATAAAGAACACTGAATTTAAAGATTATCCTGATACATTCTGGAGAACATTGGCTATAAATGCAGGCGTGGAGCTGCAGGTAGTACCTGACAGGGTGTGTGTTTACAGTGGATGCCAGACGTAGGCAGGGACATATAGACTGATATGGGAAAAACTGGATGAACTTATAGATGAAATAAAAAGCGGAAAATCCTCATTTTGATGCTGCATACGAGATAGTCGGATATGAGAACATCATGGGTATACATCAAAGGAAGACAGACCATAAAGACTACTAAAGCCACATTAGCTGGATATTGATCCGAATTTGACACTTTTACAGGCTCTACAGATGCAAGTATGCTTATAAAATGAACTTATACCTCTAATTATAGGACCGGAGATCGTTTGTCGGTGGTAATAGGAAATGAATATGTCAAGCCTCATCAGCTCTTTTTGATTCATGCAGGCTGTATATTGACATAATGTATGCATGTAATAAGCGCTTCATTTCCCACTATTATTGTAAGAATGCCGAAAAATGTTATTATAAGCATTATTATTCAAGGTTTAACGATAGGAAGAAAAAGATGATTGTTGATCAAAGTAAAAATTAGGAAATTTTTGTATTATTGCACATATAGATCATGGCAAGTCTACACTTGCAGACAGAATTATAGAAAGACAGGGCTCTTTGACCAGCAGTGAGATGCAGTCTCAGGTTCTTGACAATATGGATCTTTGAGAGAGAAAGAGGAATTACCATAAAGAGTCAGGCGGTAAGAACTGTTTACAAGGCAAATGACGGTAATGAATATATATTCAATCTTATAGAGTACACCGGACATGTGGATTTTAACTATGAAGTTTCAAGCGTCTCGCTGCTCGTCAGACGGTGCCATACTTGTAGTAGATGCGGCACAGGGTATAGAGGCACAGACACTCTGCCAATCGTTTATATGTGCACTTGATCATGACCTGAAGTATTTCCGTTATAAATAAGGTGGATTTGCCAAGTGCCGATCCTGATTTGCTTGCAAAGTGAAATAGAAGATGTTATGTGAACAGAGGCACATGATGCTCCAAGAATTTCGCGCCAAGATAGGACTGAACATAGAGGATGCTTTTGGAAGAAGAGTTGCAGAAAGTTCCGCACCGGAGGAGATCCCAAGGCACCTTTGCAGGCACTTATTTTCGATTCAACATATGATCTCATATAAGGGAGTAATAGTATTTGCTCGGGAATCAAAAGAGGGAAGTGTAAAAAGGCGATCCTATAAAATGATGGCAACTGGAGCTGTGGCGGAAGTTGTGGAAGTAGGGTATTTCGGTGCAGGCCAGTTTATTCCATGTGATGAGCTTTCTGCAGGCATGGTAGCTATATTACGGCAAGTATAAAGAATGTAAAGGATACCAGAGTCGGTGATACTATTACACAAATAATAATCGCAGAAAAGGCATTACCGGGATATAAGAAGGCTAACACCATGGTCTATTGCGTGACTTTATCCGGCGGACGGTCAAAAGTACAATGACCTTAGAGAGGCACTTGAGAAGCTGCAGTTAAATGATGCTTCGCTTTTTCTTTTTGAGCCGGAGACTCACTTGCACTCGGATTCGGATTCAGATGCGGTTTCCTTGGGACTATTGCATTTAAAGTAGGCAGGAAAGACTTGAGAGAGAATATAATCTGACCTTGTTACTACAGCACCGTGTTGTATAAAGGTATTTAAAACCAACGTGAGGTTATAGAACTCACAAAACCCTTCAAACCTCCTGACCCTTCAGAGATACAGAGCATATGGAGGAGCCGATAGTTTTGCCGAGATAATGCTTACAAAGGAATTTGTAGTATCTATTATGAATCTTGCCAGAGAGAAGAGGTATTATCTTGTATGGAATATATTGAGGAGAATCGCGCAATTTTAAAATATGATTTGCCTTTTGAATGAAATAATCTATGATTTCTTTGATGCATTAAAAAGTCAAGATCTAAGAGGTTATGCCTCACTTGATTATGACTTAGCGATATGTACCCTCAAAGCTTGTGAAGCTGGATACTTTTGATAAACAAGGAAGAAGTGGATGTCTCTGTCATTTATAGTGCATGCGATTCTGCTTATGAAAGAGAGAAAAGTGTGAGAAGTTTAAAGAAGAGATACCGAGACACCCGTTTGAGATTCCTATACAGGCGGGCAGTAGGTTCAAAGGTAATAGCAAGCAGAGACCGTTAAGGCTATGAGAAAAGACGTTTTGGCAAAGTGTTACGGAGGAGATATCTCAAGAAAGAGAAAGCTTTGAAAAGCAAAAGAGGGTAAAGAAGAGAATGAGCAGGAAATGTGGAAATCCCTCAAAAGAAGCGTTTATGAGTGTACTTAAATTGATGAGGATTGATAGCATGTCAATGAAAAAGTTGGAATTATATGTGCATATACCATTTTGGGAAGAAAATGTAGGTATTGTGATTTCTATCCTCAGAGCTGGGCATGAAGGAGAAAAAGAAAAGTCTCCATGTTACTCAGCTTATAGAGGAGATAAAGCGCAGGGGACAAAAATTATGAATATCTTGTGAGTTCAATTTTTACCGGTGGAGGTACATCGACCACGCTTAGCGGAATCTGGATACTTGATATATAGTGAATGCTATCTCGGGAGAACTTTATAGTTGAAACCGATGCGGGAAGTTTTCATAGAGTGCAACCGGGACATTATCAAAAGAGCAAGATAATCCATATAAAAAGGCCGGAATTAACAGGATAAGTTTCTGGTTTTGCAAAAGCAGTATTGAAGAGGAGCTAAAAGAGCTTGAAGAATACATATTTATAAAAGATTTCTTACAAAGCTATCACTGCAAGAGAGATGTATGGGTTTACATATAAATGTAGACCTTATGAGCGGTTTGCCGAATCAGACAATTGACAGGCAGAGACTACATTAAAAAGAGTATGTGTCGAAAAGCGAGCATATAAGCGCATATTCACTCATAATAGAGCTCGACACCCGTTCTTTTGAAGGGCACGGGAAGTGAGGGCAGTAGTTCGCTCACCGGATGAGAATATCGATAGAGATGTATGCTCTACAAAAATATTTTAAGAGAGCATGGATAGGAGGTATGAAATAAGCAATTATGCAAAGAGTAAAGAGCGCAGACATAGGTATAGGCTATTGACAGGAGTCTCTATCTGGGTCTTGGAGTAGAAGCTCAGGTTATGTGAACGAACAGACGTTTCATGCAGAATCAGATTACAGAAAATATATGAGGTAAAGATGCAGCAGGATATTACACCGCTTTACGTGATCTGGAAGAACTTGATATCAAGGCAAAATATGGAGGAGTTTATGTTCTTGGTTCACGACTTGGCAAGAGGTGTATCCAGACGCGAGCTCCCAACGAGAGATCTCGTGGATATGTTTGCGGCTTGGACAGACAGATAAAGAGAAATATGATGTTAAAAGCTATGGAATATAATCACCAAACTTAAGGCACCGAAAGGCTTGATCTCAGCAATATGGTTATGTCCGACTTTTACTGGATTAAAATGACTGAGAGGAAGTATGTTATATTTTGTAATGATTCAGTAGCAGAGGCGCGACACCTCGAGATTTTGTAGGACGAAACGGGCGAAAGTAATTTAACCAAACAAGCAGGATATGGAAGTGAGGAATTTTGTATTTTCCGCAAAAGAAAAAGATAAAAGAAGCTATAAAGACTGATGCTGAAAATTTTTCTCGTAAGCGGTGGCACACAGGCAAACAAAACAGTTGGATCGGAAAGCATTTTTAAAAACTATGAGGGTGTAATTGCGGCAGATACCGGACATATATCGGTAGCACAGCGGGCATAGAAAACACCGGAGCATTATGGGTAAGTTCTGGACTGAAGTTCAAGGACGGTAGCTTGCGGCAGATGATAGTAGAAATTTTGCAGAGAGTTTTACGCAGATGTAAAACTCATGAGCATATGGTATATCCCTCGAATGGTACTATATCACAGCCTGCAGAGTATGAACTCGTATTTAAAGAATGAAATTAGAAGAGATAAAATCTATTTGTAATGAATATAATATTCCTCTTTTTATAGACGGAGCAAGACTTTGCATATGCATCTCTGGAAGTGAATGTGATGATATCGTAGAAGATATTGCAAGATTATGCATGTATTTTATATAGGGCGGTACAAAAATGCGGTGCACTGATAGGTAGGACAGTATTTACAACAAGGCCTAGTAAACATTTTTCACCAATATGAAGCCTTTGGAGCCGTATTGGCAAAGGGAAGGCTACTTGAACACAGTTTGATACATTGTTCAGTAACGATTTGTACAAAAACTTGGGGACGGTAGATGCTGCTATAAAGATAAAAGAAGGCTTTTGATTGAGAAGGATATAACTTTGTATAGACTCCCTACCAATCAACAGTTTATAGTGTTGACGATACTGCAAGATGAGACTACGATATGGATTCGATTTTCATGGAGACTTGAAAACGAAAGCATGTTATAAGATTTTGCACGTTAGAAAGAGATATGAGATGTGGGAGTTTATCAGGTATAAAGGATGATATTTTATCGGATATAAGGAGGCGTAGGAAGGAGAAAATATTTGTCACTAAAGGCTACATTGCCTCCTAAGGAGGAATCTTGAGCATGTAGATAAGATATGGGAGAGTGCCTGGCTTACCAATATGGGTGATGTACATAATGAGCAGCTTGAAGATACTGTATGGACGATATGAATATAGTCCTCACAGTAAACGGACATCTGGCATTGGAACTTGCATTACAGTCTCTAAAGATAGCGAAGTTCTGACAACGCCATTTACATTTTGCATCTACCACTCATGCAATAGTAAGAAACGGACTTAAGCCGGTTTTTTGCGATATTAAGGAAGATGATTTCACAATTGATCCGGAAAAAATAGAAAAGCTTATAACAAAAGATACCAAAGCTATAATGCCTGTACACAGTTATGGCAATATGTATGATGATGTGAAGCCATTGATAGAATAGCAAAAAGCATGGATTATATGCGGGAATTCTATGATGCGGCACATACAACTCTGGTGAGAGATATAAAGGAAAGAGTGTGGCGGATTTTGGAGATATGAGTATATTCAGCTTTCACGCAACAAAGCTTAACACCACAGAAGGTGGTGCTATAGTTTCCAGAGATATGGACAGAAGAAAGCTCTTGATTTTGAAAAACTTGGTATTGCGGATAAGGAAAATGTCTCCGTATGTGGGTAGTAATGCAAAGATGAATGAGTTCGCTGCGCAATGGGACTTTTGCACAAGTGAGGCATCTCTGAGTACATAGAAAAAGAAAGAGGATTTAGAGCTTTATATAGATAGCGCTCAGATATAAAGTCGATACAGGCTCTAGCTAAATATAATGATGATACAACATACACCATTACGCATATCTTTCCGATAGTGTGTGGAAAAGGGCAGCAGGATGAACTATATGACAAACTGGCAAAGGAAAATATGTTTTTGCAAGAAAGTATTTTTATCCATGTACAAATGTTCTATGAATGTTATAGTGAAAACTTCTGATCCAAAACGAAACACCGCGACTGCTCCTTGATATCTCAAAAGGTTTTGATCTTTACCCTATATATCCTGATTTGAAGAAGCTGATGTGGAGAGGATATGTGATGCCATCCGAGAGAACTACGAAAAGCAAAGAACTTAAAAGGTTTTAGAAGATAACGGCTTTCAGGTTCCCTAGTTTAAAATAGTCTATCCGAGAGGAAATCGACTTTTCATACTTTGATTCGAACTTTTTGCCATCTCGCCCAAATACCGACGGCATGAGGAGTTGAAAGTGAAAAGTTTCTCGGCAAAGTGACAGCTTTTGACTGTTTTAAATGTTCCAAAGTATCCGAAGCGATATGCTGATGAAAATTTCTGCATAGACAGTTATACATGGTAATTACGAAGAAAACTTTGGTATAAAGTCGAAAGATAAACTATACTAAGTGTTATAATTGCAGGAAATGCGGATTCAGCGACACTGGGAGTTTTATTTACGGCCAAACTGAAGGGCATCTTTAAATGAGACGGGCAGGAGGTGGTAGAAAGAGGACAGTGGAAGCAGTGTAGTTGGAGGATAAAGCTCAAACCATTACCTATCATCATTACAGAGACACACGTATTAAGGGTACAGAGAGGAAACGCCTTTGAACTTTTCCTGAAAGACCTCGTAAAGGAACTGGTCCGAAAACAACTGAGAGAGAATCGAAAGAGCTTTTTGAAAGCTTTGATGGATATAGAGTTTGCCGTTAAAGACAGGATACAGGCACTTTTACAGGCAAGAGAGATTACAAGTTCTGATTTTACAAAGAATATTCGTAGGCCTAGCATAACAGCAATATTGCAGAAAGCCATATCCCGGAGTGAGTTCTAAGCCGACTGTAGATTTGCCGTGGAGTGTGTACATGATTTTACAAGACTTGGTAGAAGCACTGTGGGAAATCAGCAAACCGCATGAAGACTTGCTACACACACATGGTCAGGTGACTTTGGGGAAGGATGTGCCTATGAGATCAGCAGAAGTTGGTACGACATATTTACGATTGTCATTACTATCTTCAAAGATTATTCCTATTTGGCAAAAGATAGTGTGGAGGATGAAAAATTCCACTTTTCAAAAACGCCTGCAAGCTGCCCAGTAAAACAAAACTTCTTTTCAACTCTATCTGTTTTTGATTTCGCAAAGAAAGTATGGCGGGTCTGTCTGTATTTTTCTCAAGCAAGACTCCAATATTAGCAATTCAAAAGTTGAAAATGAAGAAGATCCAAAGAAACTGGGTACAGTCTTTTTGGAAATGGAAGAGGTGGTAAAGAACGGGACTTCGACCTTGATAAATGATATGGTTTTCACTTTTGTTCACACATTTTGCAGGAAGCAAGGTGACACATTTCGCACTGAAAGCAGCCTGAGAGCGATTAAATGAACGGTAGTCTACATATTCAAAAATTCGGTGCGGGATTCAGATGAATACAAAGAAAGGAAAGTCTGGATTATATCAAAGACCATGGTGACAGAACCACAGGAGTTAAAGCTTGAAACACAGGACATGCACACAAACTCCGAACTTTGGCTGAGTGGTGAGAGAAAGAGCTGCACCACCGATACAGGACACAAAGAAAAGTCCTAGCAATATAAAGAAATCTTGGCAAGAAGCTCAACCACTACCGTGAGATATCAAGAATGAACAGAAGCAGACTTTTGGTCTGATGAGAAAGACTCATTGATAAAATAGGTCTAGAGACTGTAGGAGGAGGATATTTATCATCTTCACTTTCACAGATAGAGATGGTATTTCCAAAGAGCGAAATTTTACTGAGGAGATAAGGGAAGAAAAGCGTCTTGGCGCCTGTGGCATAATGAGCTTCCTGACTGTTAAAAGCTGTGCTTTAGGAGATCCAAGCATTGATCACTTATGGATACGAGTATTTAGCTGTAGTGACAGAGAAAGATTTCTCATGATGGAAGAGGAGTTTCCAAGCGAAAGCTCAGTGGTGAAGTTAGTAAGACTCACAGACATGAGGACTCAGTATCGCTGGAAGGACGAAGTATAAGATAATAGCCAGCACATCTCTTGCACGGTGATCCCGATGGTTTTCTCCTACTTCGATGTGGCAAAGGATTTTTAGCAGAGAGAGGTTCCTGCTTTCACATACTGCGTACAGTTAAAGCAGGAGTTGAGCCTGCAGTGGTTGGAATTTCGGATTTGATGAGCAATACGGTGAGAAAGTGCGGACGAGTGAGCAAGGGTTATTGTAAGTGTAATAAGGGTGAGAAAATTGAGTGAGATAACGTAAGCATAGGAGAACAAGGATAAAGGAATGTCTACCCGATTTCTGCGAGTCTCATGATGATAGACGATACTAATGGTGATAAAAACTCTTGAAAGAGAGGTTTTGGAAAACACCAATATTTTTATGTAAAGGTGAAAGAGCAGTCACCGCTATAGCAGCACTGTTAGGCTGTGAAAGCTGAAAGTAGTAGGTCGCCGCCTGCTTTCATTCTTATGATGTCGATGATACGGCCTATAAGTAGGTCGAATGTATCAACATTACAGGAAGTGGCAAAAGAATTACTTTGCGCAGGTGAAAAATCTGGCACGGAGAAGAGGGAAAGAGAGAGCTTTTGGGGCCTATAGATCTTTCCTTTTAGCAAGGTATCGCTTTTGCACTCTGAAGATCCGGCTATATCGGAGAACCGCAAAGCAAGGCATTATACAGCACTGGGAGGAGAACGGTTTGAAGTATCTCGAAGAGTATACTTCCACTTCTTTGATGTTGCTGATGAAAGCTTTGACAGTGAAACAGGCAAGAAATGAGGCCTGATGTGCACGAGGGGTATGTGGTTTACTCATCCCCAATGCAGATGATTTTGAAAATACTGGCGGGATATATATCCTGTTCTGATTGAAGGTATATAAGACTTTCAGATGACATAGATATCTGGAAGAGGTGATTTTGTAGCTCTATTCACCACTAAAAATGCATAGTATCCGAGGATGGTTTTTCTATGCGTGCTGGCGACGGAGATTTAAAGGCTTTTAACATGTCTGCGTATCATGGAATTTACTGGTAAAGCAAGGAACACCGCACTCTTACTCAGTGTGACGAATGTGAAGTCTCATGCAAAAGATATGTACTTTGTATATGCGAGCAGACTGCTCGACCTGGCTCGGCACTACAGCACAGTAGGATGACAGCCTGGAAAGAGGCTGAGTGAAGATTCGCACTTTATTCGCCAGCGGTAAAGCGAGCGGAGGATATTTCATCAAGCCGAGACAGATAAAGCATGAGCAAAGAAAGTATGTGATTGCTTTGAAAAATGCTTTCTAGACCTTGGAGATGATGATGAAGAATAAAACATTTTAAAAGTATATACTGTGCCATAGAGGGGCTTATATATCGCTCTAAAGACAGAAAAATTATAGATCATAGTTGTGATAAATATTATATCTTTTGACGCATTTGCATTGTCCATATGATACGTCCGCTGAGCTGGGCTATTTGTTATTACATCCGCGGCTGGTTTACGGCCTGGAAATGTAGCAACACTCTATAGAAATGTATGGCTCAGACTTTTATTTCAGAGGATGGCATCCTGAGACAGTTACACAAAGATATGAGCAGCCGCGCATTTGCGCTCTTAATGGTATCGCACTCCTTTGCCGCACAACACTTTATAGAGCTTTCTAAATTACAGCAGGAGTGGCATTATGGATAATATCACCATGACGAGACGCGGCGCGCGCTCGCACTATCGAGCGGAGTTTTAACATGCTCTTTGTAAAAGATAAAGGCACTAGCTTTAAAGCGTCCGTAGACGGAGGCAAAAGCTAAAACGGCAAAAGAATTTTGGCGACAGTAAGAGTTTGCGTGTTTGGATCGAGATAGGAAATGATGTTTTGGCACTGCTACTGCAGCCGTACTTTGGGAGCATGTTTAAAGTATACGGGACTTCTGGAGTATTACAATCTGATTTATAAAATTATCCCAACACAGTCTCCTTTTAGCCATTCTGTCCGAGCATGGATGGATTTGCATATATGATTTTTGAGTTACCAAACAGCTTTTTAGAAGATTTGATATTGATGCAGGTTCAAGAGGAAGGTTTTGCAAATGTATTTTACATCTGTATATGATCAGATAGACTCCATGATTGGAGTGATGCTTTGTGTTGCACACTTGCAAGTGCTAAGCTCTCCGCAATATATTTTGGCCAGCGCTCTCGTTTAGGCATTACTCATGTACTGTAAACATGATTTTCGAATTTTAGCCTAGCAAGACAGTTATTTGCAATATGAAAAGAAATTTTGTGGAGCACAGTCCGAGCGTTATACTGGACCCATATAGGAGCATTGATATCAATATTCGGTATATTCTTTGCAGACAGGTCGAGCATCTCTGCCACCATCTTGCTGATGCTTGCAGGGCTTTGTGATGCGTTTGACGGAATATTTGCAAGAATGTGGCAAAAGAACCGAGCTTGAAGAAAACTTCGAGTACAGATAGATTCACTTGCAGGATCTGATCTCATCGGATTATTTCCTGCAAAGATACATATAAAGTTGGTTTTGCATATCTATATGTCATTTGAAGCTTGTAAGCTGCGATTTCTGGGCGTGATTATCAGACTGGCGTATTTTGAACTGTGGGCGGGAAGTGGAGGATAAACTGTGGCCTTACAGTGACCTGCGGTAACCTATCTCGTATTTTAAGTATCGCTGTATGTGGTTATCTCTCAAAGCATGCGGAGCTGGATCTTCCCATAGAGTGTTTATAGAGTAGTTTTGATCTTGCGCATTTTGTAGAATAAGAACACAGAGCCGAAATCTGTACATCAGAGTAGCTTTTCTGCTTCTTGCCAAGGTGTTTATAGCTTTCTATTGCGTTGATGTAGGTGATATACCTTTGAGAAAATAATTGATAGAAGACAGGTAGAATAATAAGAGAAGAGGAAGACTCACGAAAGATTATAGAGTGTATCACAGTTTAGTCAGGCAGGATATATTTTAAAAGCTTTTCTTTTGCAAGGCCACATCTCAAATTGCAGCCGGATATATGGCATAGAGTCCGATGTCAGAAAAATAAGATAAAAGGTTTTGTATAGGCTTGAGACAGAGCATTATTAAAAGAGATTTTAAAAGCTTGCTGACTCAAGAAAAAAGAAAAGATAAATGTGGATAAATGAGGGCTAGCAACTGCAAGTGGAAAAACTTAGATTTAAGATAGAGAAGATAAAGAACTCTATCTTGGAAAGAAAAACTTAGTATAATGATAAAGGGCAATGTATGTAATACCGATAATTGTTGAGCAGCTCACTTGCCTGACTGGGCAAAAGGTGGATATCTTTTATTATACAGACTGAGTCTCTTTCGTGATTATCACAGGTATATCTATCTGATAGAAGGTAGATGTGAGAAAAGAAGAGAAATTGCCGGAAGGGCCTGGAAAAGCGTACAGAAGAGATGCGGCTTTATTGGAGAGATTACAGATAAGAAAGGGCTACTGGAATATTGGAAGACCAAGAGTGGAGATATGCTCATATGGAGATAGGAGCAACGTTTGTCAGGACATATTCATACACCATAACAAAACTTTGCTTTATATAAGTGAGAGAAAAGGGGTATTTCTCTACGGAGGTTCAACGTATAGTTGATCTGTCAGGTAAGGAACAGAGATAGCGAAGATACTTAGAAAACAGTAAAAGAAATTTTGAAACTAAAAACTGAATCGGGGAGATAGGATGTATGGAAAGATTAAAGAGACTTAGAGTTTATTTAATGAAATGTCGCTTATTCCAAGATTATGCTCTTGGGTACATTGTATTTTTGGAAATATACTTTATTGTACTTTCAAATCTACGGAGTAACGGGAGCAACTGCTTTATTTGATAAGGTTGAGGGTCAGTCCGATTTGATATCTTATTTAATAGCGCATGATGTGGAGGAGTTGTTGATCGCGGATTTACAATATTCAGCTTTTTACTTGGCCTGTATTGCAGATGACTTTAAAGACTATGAGTTGATTGCAGACTTTGCAAAGCAGACCGCTCCTCCAGGTAGAGTCTGATAAGGATGATTTGAGGATTTTTGCAACAACACTTATTTGAATAATCTATTTTTGATAAAATGCGTTGTTTATGAGAAACTTTTCATATTCTGTTCTGATACTTACCTCTATGGAAGTTTGATGGCGGCATGGTTTTTCCAAAAGACACAAGATAGCAAAAGTCTCTTCCACTTGCCTTTGTTACATACAACGCACAGATAATATTGAATATCTATGTTATCTCATATGCGATAATGAAGTATAAGCCGCCGATATTTGATATCACAAATTTGATGGCTGTAATGACACTTTATTTCCGCACTTATTTGAGATCTCGAAAGATCTGTGCACCCAAAGAAGAGACAGAGTATGTGACATACTCGAAGCTGGATATAAGAAATGTGTTGATTTTGTATTTGTTCTGCCCATGGCTTGATATACTTGCAAATATAGTTTTGTATGGAATCTGAAATGATCTCTCAGTGGCATTACTTGCAAAATACTGGTATGGTGTTCTATGAAATTATTGAATATAAGAAGGATCCCATGGCAAATACAGAATTGTCAGCAAGGGCAGATACACATATATATACAGGAATGCATGATGATTGCAACCATAGTGATTTTCATCTGATAGTTGGAAAGATATAGATAGGGCGAGCAGGTATGAAATCGACTTTTTGGTGGTTGGAGCAGGGCTTTTCGACAACATTTGCATAGAGGCAAAAGAAGCGTGGCAAGAGTGTTTTGGTAATTGATAAGAGAGACTGCAGGCTGGAAATATATACACAGAAATGCAGACGGTATAAATGTGTACATAAATACGAGCACATATTTTCCATACTAAATAAAAAGGTCTGGGAGTATATCAATAATTTTACTGAGTTTAATAATTATATCAATGCACTGTTGCTACTTATAGGATGAGCCATAATCTTCCTTTCAATATGAATACATTCAGCAAGCTTTGGAATATAAAGACACCTGATGAGGCAAAAGCTATTATAGAAAACAAAGACAGGAATCAGGTATTACAGATCCCTAAGAATTTGGGAAGAGACAGGCTATATCTTTGGTGGGTAAGGATGTATATGAAAAGCTTATAAAAGGGATATACAGAAAAAGCAGTGGGGAAGAGATGCCAAGGAACTCCGCATTTATTATAAAGAGATTGCCGCTTAGATTTACATTTGACAACAATTATTTCAATGACAGATATCAGGGATGTCTCATGAGGTGGATATGACAGGCATAGTTGAAAAGCTTCTGAGGGTATGAGGTAAGGACCAATACCGAATACAGAGATTTGCGCAAAGGAAAATCCCTGATTTCGCGATACTGTTTATACAGGAATGATTGATGAGTTCTTTTGATTATAAACTTGGAGTTTTGGAGTCAGAAGAGTGTACTTTGAGGATGAGACTTGATACCGACAATTATCAGGGAAATGCAGTTGTAAATTACACTGAAAGAGATGTAAAGTTCACAAGAATAATAGAGCATAAGCATTTTGAGTATGGCAATCAGGACTCTGCCCAATTATCTCAAAAGAGTATCCAAGCGAGTGGCAAAAAGGAGAAGAGCCTCATTATCCTATCAATAATGAAAAAGAATAATGCTCTCTATGAAAGCTATGTGGAGCTTTCAAAAAGAGACCTGAGATAATCTTTTGGCGGCAGACTAGGTGCATATAAGTATTATGATATGGATAAGGTAGTGGAAGCGGCACTTGAGTGCGTGGAGAAGAATTTATAAAATATGAAACTATGATCAAAAACAAAACCCTTTATGGCTGGGTATACTATTTGGAACGGCAATATGTGGTTCAATAGTTTTGGCTATATTGAGTACTATAAATATTGCTATTGGAGTGGTATTAATGATTCTATGTGTATTATGTTTGTATTTGTTTTGATATTACAAATGCGAAATATTTCATCTGCTAAAAAGGAGGAAAATGTAGATTATTGTCTGAAAACATATTTTATATATAAATATATAACTATGCCTGTTAGAACTAATCTGTGCAGGAATAGTAGGTGTTTTTATTTTTGGAATAATTAAAATGATAATTCATTGGCTGAAGAAGACTTATAGCTACTTTTTAGCTGTTTATTATTGTGCTTATAGTTGAGTGCTATATGTTCGATAATACCATACGTCTGATAACATTTGCTCTTGATAGGGTTGACGTGTTTGACATCAATTGATTGCGTCTTAGAGTATTACGTATACGGTATGTCTTCGCAAAAGAGTGATGCATTTGTTATTGCAGATAATACCGTGTTGGATATTACAGACGGCCTAGTATATAAGTATAAAAAGTATTGGACAGAGGCAGGGGATTGGCTATTGTGACTGCTGTTTTTACATTTAGCGTAGTAGCATTAGTATTGTCGATTTATTTTTGCAACAGGTTTATAAAAAAGTCAGGGAGTATATCAAATACTCTCAGATATCTAGAATGAGTTTCTTATATCCAACCACGATTGGATTTTTGCTCTATTATCAATATAGAAGCCTTGATATAGTATGTATATCAAATAAAGAATAACAAGGAGGTGAACTGCGTGTGAAAGATACAAGTAATATAGGGGATGATAAAGCGTTTTATTAAAAACAGAAACAGGACGGCAAAACAGATTGCAGGTGAACTGGGAATAAACAACACGACATTTTTCAGCATAGCTTAATAATGATACCGTCAGCGCTGAAACACTCTTTAGATTATCTGTATTGTTGGATATAGATCTGAACTGGATGAAATATGCCCTAGGGGGTATCATGGTCCGGTAGGTTTGTCGAGAGAGAGCAGATACCACGAATGCAGGAAGATTTTATAGAGAATGAGGCGAAAATTTGTTTTACAGAGGATAGATGATTTGATAAATGAGAATACTAACAGCACTGCGGATGTAAGGGAGAGAGCTTCTAAGGAATTTCATGATAATATGTTTTATTTGTTGGATGTACTTGTTCCCTGAAGAATTTGAGCTCTTTTAGTAGTAGAGAGGGGTAAGGCAAAGTACTATGTTGATACAAAAAGAAGCGCTGCCAAAGAGGATGTTCGTTTTTGCAAGTATGCGAAATAAGCCTGATTGCATGCTTGAAAGATGGAAATAATGCATTGAATATTGTTATTGAGAGAGAAAGGATGAGTTATGTATATAATATTTTGTAATATTGCGTATTTGAGATACTATGACGGTCGTGTTGCCGGAGAAATAAAAGCCGACAACAGGAGGCAGAGTGGGTTCAGAAAAATGAGGGATGCACATGAAAAGTGGAACTTCCTAAAAACATGGACGGTCGTTGCATGGATTTGTCAGAACTATTGGAGAGGAATTCATATAGAGAAATTTGACAAGAAGTATCGTCATTTTGATGAAACAAATAATGTATTGGTTGTTTGGTGCGCCATGCATCCTGAAAGAGGTACGGTAGTGGTAGGCTGGTATGAGAATGCAACGGCAAACAGATTTTGAAAGAAAATGCTTGTACACCCTGCGAGGTATTGACAGATCTTATTGGTTTGAATAGGCAGAGGATGCATATCTTTTTACTGAAGATAAGAGAACTTTACTGTTGGAAGAGCGGCAAAGGATGGAACAGGAAAGGATTGGACAATCCCAATGTGTGGTTTTGGCACAATCAGAATATGCTCGAGAGAATATCATTCCTAAATTACTGGAATTCATCAGTTTACATAAAGAAGACAGGATAAATACATTGACAGTATGAGTTTATGGATTCGGGAGACAAAACTCACCACAAAAGAAGAGGAAGATTACGTAAAGCGATTAACAGATGATCAAAAATTTTGAATATTCGCCATTTGCATATAGAATGTGCGCAAACATCCTGACTGCTGATAATGCTTATGCCACTGCAACTTCTTTAACAATCGTTATCAATCACCTTTGGCAGATCACCTTGGTTTGAAAACTGTTGAATTGGACCCTGATGATATAGAGGCAAGGGGAAAAACTGGCATATATATATCAGCAAGGAGATGATGATAAATCCACAGAAACAGTTAAAAGAATCTGGATATACTACCGGATGAAGAAACCGACTTAAGAGATGAGCTGTATTGTATAGCGGCGGATAATACTATTTCTGACAACAAGATTGAAGAGGCAATTATAAGTCGAATGAACTTTTACAAGAGAGCAAGAAGATTTGATTTCTTATACAGAGGATAAGGACAAAATGGAAAAGCTGAATAACTTTGTTAATTGTTTGATGAAAAGAGTTAGTGGGAGGTAAAAGCCACCATGAAAGTTTAAAAACTTTTTAGGTGGCTCTTTATCATTTTACTGTTTCCGCGGTCCTACACTTCGCCGTGTAGAAACGGTTGATGAAGTTTTCAGACTTGCTGTCGCAGGAACACCTCGAGACATAGCACCTGAAGGTCTATACTGTACCGTCCGTACCGTTTACATTTGACAGTCTGTACTGATAAGCATCTTACCGTTTTCATCAAGATAGTATGATACATTGTTTCACAGTTATCACACCTCCGCCATGCTTTCCTGAATTATCTGCTAAAACCAGCTTTTATCTACATTTATCCAACCTGTCTTCATAGCACCGCTTGGAGAAAGGAAATATCTTTGATTGCTTTTGATCAAGCCAGCCTGTTTGCATCTTGCCTGAGCTCGTCCAACAGTACCATGTATTTCCGTCATTTATCCATCCGTTCTTAGAGAGCCCGGATTTTGTCAATATAATACCAGTCGTTGCCATCCTTTTAACCAACCTTGTTTCTCACAGCACCTGAGTCGGTAAGGAAACATATCTGTTCTTGCCGTCGTTTACTCCAGCCTGTTTGGATTTTACCGGTAGTTATCTCGTGTAGTACCAGGTGTTCTTACGTTTATCCAACCTGCTTCAGCACCGTTATCTCATAAACAGGCACCTGAGTCAGCCCAGCCATCTTTTACACAGCACCTGACTTTTGTGAGGAAATCATCTCGAGCCTGATATCTGTCCAACTCGCTTGCATCTCACCGGTATTGTCCATGTAATATCTCTGATTTTCGAGTCTCACGCAATCGCCGCACTCTACCGCCGTTATTCATGCGCCGACGACGTGCCGTGCTACCCACCGGTAGCGTCAGGCACACCTGACGAGCAAGTGAAATATAAAGCGTGCCCGTTCACAAGCCAACCGAAGCTGCACCCCACCGTCTTTGTCGGCATAGTGATCTTCGTGCCGTCAGTGATCGCCCGCATCAGCTCGTCGGCAGTGCCAAGATAGTACCACGGAATTTTCCCTCAGACTATCCTTTTTGCGGCACCGTTTTGTCGGATCGCAGAGCAAAGCATTATTTGAAGTAAAACCATCCTGCCTAGCCAAACCGTTTGAATACATATAGGTAAGAAGGTTAACCCGCAACTGGGCGTACCATGAATACCAGCATTGGTAGCCTTTGTACAATATCTCTTTCCGCAATGGTTTCCGCGTACTTTGCAGTGAATCTATCTGCAAATGGGATTGTACTAAAGTCAATATCTGGCATACCGGCGTACCGTATACCGTTTGCCTGTACGCAGCCCGCCAGATTATTAGGATCTGGATATGAATGTTTTACATTACATCGGGCAAACCCAGCAGATACCCATAGGGCACTCATATCGCTTGTTTGCGAATCCAACAGTCATTAAGGCGTATAGTACAGGTGATAGCAGCCCGCAGCTTCTACCTTATCACAGAAAACGTTCTTACATTGCTGTACAGTCTACACTGCAAGTTTACCTGTGTACTGGCATCTTCGTCGCCAAAAGCTACAGGATACGAAATAGGATAGTCTCTTATTATATCCAAAACAAAATCAGCCTCAGCTCAGCCTGCAGTAACTGTCATTGTAATAGGAAGACGACATATGGCAGCTTACTCACTTTTGTTTGCTTCAGCAAGATTCCTTCTTATAACAGGGCCGATCTGACCTTTGTGGTATCTCGGTTCCGTATGATGAACTGAACATCATCTGCGGCAATCTTTATTCCCAGCCTGCTACATCGCCTTGATAATGTGAAAGCGTCAATACCTCTTTCGCACACCGCGAGGGACGAGTCGATCAAGCTGATCTGATACTCCGGCAGCCTGCAGCGGTTCCAGCCCGGCTGGCTGCAAATGGCGACGAGTCACCAAAAGAGAGTGCAAGTGACAAAGATATAGCTGCTTTTATAAATTTATTTGAACGCACTTTTGCACTTCGGCTTCGTCCGGATGTTTCACCGGTTTTA
>BNJS01003064.1_pt1 | contig 24389 bp, 36 predicted proteins | sample 8540461 | NCBI WGS metagenome assembly BNJS01 (sample SAMD00202454, study PRJDB9452) | human saliva metagenome | isolation source: human saliva | place: Japan | reverse complement strand
GCGGAAGAGCCGACAGGTGGAGATTTTTGGAGTCTTTCCATAGTGTCATTGGGCTTGGGGGCGGGGGCTTCTCATGTACCCGTTTTGGCGATTTCGGGTACATGATGGACTTGTCATGTACCTGTTTTGACGATTTCGGGTACATGATAGGTTTCTCATGTACCCGATTTGGTGATTTCGGGTACATGATAGGTTTCTCATGTACCCGTTTTGGCGATTTTGGGTACATGATAGGTTTCTCATGTACCCGTTTTGGCGATTTTGGGTACATGATGGCTCACTGTGCGAGGACTTTGCGGCCGGCGCGGAGGTAGATGTGGCCGGGACGCGGGCGCACGATGCGGCGACCGGCGAGATCGTAGAGAACGGCGTCGGCGGGGAGGGGCTTGGCGACGCGACGCAGGGCGGAGGGTGCGGGATAGGTGAAACGGATCCGTGTAGACGATGGGGCAGACGTTTCTGCAGTGGCAGGAGTTACACTTGCAGCGGCCGTTGTGGCGGCAGCGGTGGGGGTAAAGTGTCTGAGGCGCGCCACAGCATGGCCGTGCGGTTGGCTAAAATGGCCTTCCAGCTCGAGGGCGGCGGGGTTTCTCGGTGAGGCGCGCGTTGCGCGATGCCGCGAGGCAGACGGAAAGTTGCGCTCGTGGGGTGAGTCACCACTGGAGAAAGAGTCCGAACCTCACCAGCGCCGAGAGTCGAGGGGCGTTGAGGACTCGTCCGTGCCGACGGTGTGGGAGCCGGATCAGGGATATTTGAGGTCACGACCGTGAAGGGATCAGAGGTTGGCGGGATCGTCAGAGGGGTATTCCGTGCGTCTCACGACAGTGATGCACCGTGTCAGCCAGCGAGGACTTGGTGCCGTGGCGCACGCACGCGCGTTGAGGGGCAGGTGCTGAGCAAGAGGGCGAAAAGGAGGGCGAGAAACCAGCGCTCATGCGTGGCGTGGGACGGGCACAGACCAGACGTGTACCGGAAGAAATGGAGGAACATAGGTGAGTTTTGCGAAAGTATTTGACAATATGGGTGTGATTTCTCAGAGTTGTCGTATGCTTTTTGGGATCAAAGCGTGTTTTTGACAATATAGGTGTGATTTCTCGAGCTGTCGGCTGCTTTCCAGAGCAAAAGCTTTTGTTTTTGACAATGTGGACGCGGTTTTTCGGAGAATGCGGCCTTGTCCTTTTCTGAAAATGCCGTGGTTACTCAATAATTAGGGCGTGGTTGCTCAAAGGTACGAACGCACTTTCGGAGAAAAAGGCCATGCTTCAGCGCACTTCTACGTGCGAGGCGGCGACAGCGCACGGTGCCCGAACAGCCGTGCGTGAGAAAGAGCGATGAGTTTGAGGCGGTGGACGTTGAGACGCGTGGTCGTGGCGAAACGATGCGGATAAAGCTCGAAAACCGACAGGCGATGTGATTTGCCCGAAGATGCGGCCGGTGAGGGGCATCAGCCACAGCTTCGGACTACCCGGGGCGGCGGTTGCCGACGAGGCCAGCGCGGAGGGGCGTGACATGGCGGGGGCGGTGCTGCCGGCGCAGGGCGCAGGGGAGGCGAGATGGCGCCGTCGCGGGTGAGGTTGAGGGCGCAGCACGTGGCGGTGGACGTAGCGCGCATTTTTCAGTGCCGTCGGCCAAGATTTGGGGTTGCCACCGCTATCTTCGACCAACAAAGGTGGGAGATAGGGTGTCAGGATCGGGCGTGCCGTCAGCGCGGGTGAGATGGCGCTGGTTGGAGCGCGTAGGTGAAGGTGCGCGTCAGGGAGCGTCACTTGCGCAGCGGCGAGGAGCGGTGTTGCGCGGAGGAGGTCGGCATCGGTGAGTCGGTCGGCGAGGGCGTTGTTCCACGCTGCGGGGCGGGCAGTGCGCCGCGTCCGGCGTGGTCGACGCTGCCCATCGGCCACGAACTCACCGCGGCGCTGTCGGTGAGGCGGCGACTGTCGTCGTGGCCAGCCGACGGGCGAGCTTTAGCTGGAGGCGAGGGGCCACCGTGGACGGCGACGGGAATGATGCGTGCGCCGGCGGCACCGGCGGTGAGAGTGCACGAGGTCGGCGGCGGCGGGGCGGTTGCTGCAGCGTTGGCCGGTGAAGTCGACGAGCAGCACGTTGCGTTGCGGCACGATGGCGTGCGGGTCTTCGCGCCAGCGAGTCAGGGACGCTCCACGCTGTCGCACAGAATGGAAGAGGACGAGTGCGAAGAGCGGAAGGAGGAAGCGGAGGTTGGGGCATGGGATATTGAGTAAACGGGGGCGTAAACGAGTAGACGGGTAGACGAGTAAACGGGTGGATTCGTAGACGAGTAAACCGGTAGACGTGTAAACGCCTGATGCGGTCGAGTGATTCACGTGTCTACTTGTTTACCCGTCTACGCTTGTTGCACTCGCCCATTCAACGGATCACCTTTCGCGTCACGACGGCACCCGGGGTGACGATGCGCAGATCCAGCACATGCAGGGGCAGCGGTAGCGGCAGGGAAGGTCGGCCGGCGAGGCACGGAGTTCGCTACCCTGCGCGCAGCCGTTGGAGGGTGCGCGTGAGGAGCGATGCGACCGTCGAGCGAAGAGGCGTGACGGTGGCCTGCGGTTCGTCGGCGTTGAAGAGAATGCGCCACGCGTCGGCTGAGAGGTCGAGCGAAACCGGCGTTGCGCTGTGCGACAACCGCGCGATGCCCGTCGTCTTGGCGTGTTGCAAGGCGAGTTGCAAACCCGCGTAGGCATCGATGCGGCCGTAGCCGTAAGAAGTGTCACTCCGCATTGTTCATCGCCGAGGGCGGCGCGAAGAGCGGCGGATGATGTCAGTGATGTCGGCCCGGCGTGAGCGTGGGACTGGCCTGTAACCACAGCGCCACGCAACCCGCCACGAGGCAGAAAGCCATCGAAAGTGCCTGCATCGCGCCATAGTAGTAGGTGCGATCGCCGCGCTTCAGCACATCGGCCACGAAGGTGGTTTGGGCTTCGGATTGAAGCCCGGTGCAGCAGCGCATGAGGGGCGCTGCACCATGCTGCCAGGCGCCAAGACGGTGGGACGCACGCGGATGGGTCAAGACCAGGGCCCGTTGGACGAGAAATAGCTGCACGGCCCGACATCGAGGCCGTTGAGCACCACGTTCGGGCGGTTGCCGCGCGCGCGTTGGGGAGTGGAGGGCGTCAGGATGAGTCCTTGCGCGAAGTGAAACTCCCACCGCGATGGCCCGCAGGAATGGTGGCCGCGCCTTCGTCACGAGGGTAATCGGCGGTGGGGGCGGGTGTTCGGCCGCATGAGCCGGCACAGCGGTGGCAGAAAAGCCTTGCCAGGTGGCGTTCGGCCCAGAAGGTGGAAGGTGCGTTCGCTCTTTTCCGAACCAGGAGCGTGATGGCCAGCACCACTTCGGCCGAAGGGTCGTTCCATCGACGCGAATTTGGTTCATGCGCAGCACTGATGCTCAGTGCTCTTTGAGGTTGTTGCGGTCGGCGCCCGAGCGGATGTCAGCACTGGCGTTTCCAGAAAGCCGCATCGTAGGCCACAGCGAGTTTGCCTGCGTCAGGACGTGGGGCGCACTGAAGCGCACGGTGCGGTCGGGCGTTGCTGCCCCCAAAGGGCGAGTTCGGCGTTGGGATGAGACGCCGTTTCGCCTTTCTCGCAGGGTGAAGCGCACGTAGCGCGTCTGTCCGGGTTGGAGGGTGGTGCCGACGTGGAGGTTGTCGATGCCCTCGTTGCCCTGGCAGCAACGATCACGCCTCAGGCCGGTGAGCTTGGAAAGCGTGCGATCGTGAGGGTGTGGTGCCGTCGTGCGGGCCGGTTGCGAGCCGAAACTCAGGTTGACCACCCAGGGCATCGCGGCGCTCAGCAAAACCGCGGATGAAGCGCAGTTTTGTATCACCTCCAGCGCCCTCGAAGGTGGAGGGATGAGCACGAGCGAGGCGCCGGGGGCGACACCGTGGAAGCCGTTGCCCACTTCGCTGCCGGCGGCGGTGGCCTCACGTGGGTGCCGTGGCCGCCTCCTGGAGGTCGACCTTGTCGGTGCCGTCGATGATCGTGGTGCTGTCGACCGGCGGCGAGACCGTCGACGCCGGGCTTAGCCGCTGCGGTCCCAGAGCGCGAGGATGCGGCTGCGCGCCCTCGCTTGTCGAGGAAAGCGGGGTGGCGGTACTCAAAACTGCGGTCGATGACCCGATGATCACGCCGCGCCCGTCGAAGGGGCGTGTCGAACGCTGCCGCTTTGCACGCGGTCGACGTCGGCGGCGCGGCGCGCTGTCGAGCAGCGGGGCGAAGGTGCGGCGGGGCGTGATACTCTCCACGCGGGTCGCGCCCAAGCGGCGGAGCTGCGCCGTCGGCCTCAGGGCGACAAGGTGGTCGCCGAGCACCGCGAGGGTGCGCGTCAGGGATAGTCGGCGGCGAGGGGCTCGGCGGCCGTGGTCTCGACTCCAGCACGTGGGCGAGGGCTTCGGCCGTGCCGTCGTGCCCACCGCGGTGCGAGGCAGGGACGGGCGTCGAGATAAAAGGCTGTGAGCGCAGGGGGTCTATCTTGTCGAGACCGAGACTATCGCTGCGATGAAGGGCGGCGACGAGGGGTGCCGCGGCGCAGGCTACCGGCGGCGGTGGGGTGACTGCCGACCGTGAGCAAACTGCTGAGCAGGAGGGTGGAGAGCATGGGTTGGGATTTTTGAGGGTTGAGGTTCGTGGAAAGGAGGAAGTCAGGGGAGCGGCAATGAGTGGACGGGGTGCACACCGGCGGGTGGACAGGGTGGAGGTCAATGCGCGTGACGATCGGCGCAGCGCGTCCGCTCGTCCACGGTGTTCACTTCGATGCTCGTTGCTGTCGAGCATCGTTGGTTCGTCGCTCGGTTTGCCGATTTTATTTACGCCCAGCGGCGGCTGAACGTAGGTGATGACGGTCGAAACGCCGTTGGACGTGAGGGTGACGTGGGCGGCGTGCGCTCGGAGGCGGTCGGGTTGGGTCGCACTTCGAGGTCGACGGGTGCGCGCCGGCGGTGGGGCAGGCAAAGCGTGCCGGCACCGTGAGCCAATCGGCATCGGAGGTGAGCGAGTGGGTGGTGCTGTCCTTGTCGTGGAGGATGAAGGCCAGTGAGGGTGGTCGGATTGTTGCGGAAGGAGAGCCGATGAGAGACCACCTTTTTCGTCTTCGGATCGTGCTGCGCTTCGGGGTACTGAATTGCAGGTGCGGGTGCTGGATGACGTAGAAGTTGAGGGTTCGATGCGATCGGTGGCCGGTGTGACGCGCACCTTCACTTGGCGCACGCTGTCGCCGGTGTTGGGGGTGAGGGTTGCAAATGAGTTTCGTGATCTCCGCTTTGTTGCCGGCCGGAAGTTGGCGGGCGGTGGGGCTGAAGTTGTAGGGTGGTTTGGCGTCGTCGGCGTGGAGATATGTGCAGATCGAGGTGCCAACTGTCGGTGTGCCGTGAGCGTGAGGGTGTCGGTCGTTTGGTCGGCATAGAGGTGGAGCGCGTCTGCGTTGAGATAGCGGAGGTTGAGCAGGTGGTGTTCCTTCTCTTCGTCGGAGTTGCACGGGGAGGGCGAGGCAGGGGCGATGAGCGCTGCAAAGAGGGAGAGGAGGAGTGGTGCATGGGAGAAATGGTGGGGGATAAAGGTGATTTATGAAATGAGTGCTTTGTCGATTCTGTCGTGGCAAGTGTATGTGCCGGGGCGTCGCATCTGGCGCGGATGGAGTGAGGTTTGGGCGAGGGGAGTTTCAGGTGGGTGGAAAAGTGGGGTGCTTTTTGAGAAAAGGCGTGGGGTGTTGAGAGAAAAAGTGGGTGGGTTTTGCCGCAAAAAACGGCTGTGTGCGCCACGGAGGGCGGCACACGAAGGGAGCAAATCAGTGGCGCGCGGAGCTGCCGTGTAGGCGAAACTCCTTGCGCTTACGGGTTCACTCGTGAAAGAGGGATGCGACCCACCGTGGGGTGGGGCGATCAATAGTCGCTGCGTTCGGCGCTTCGGGAGTGCCGAACGAGGGAAGATATTTCGAGCAGGGCGTTTTGGTTGTAGGTGATGTAGGGTGGTGATGCCGCCGGAGGTGAGTACCAAGTGGGCGGTGCGGGGCGTGGGATCAGGGTTTTCAGAGATAGGGTGATCTTCACGTTGTGGGCGCCGGCGCCGGGTTTTGCCGATTCGGCGGGCACGATGAGCCAGTCGGCGTCGGAGGTGAGGGTGCTTCTCGGTGTGCCCGGTGTCATAGAGGCGGAAGGCGCACTGGGTGGTGCCGGCCTTGGCGTTGAGCACCTCGACAAAAACGGGCAAGGGGTCGCCGCCGTTGTATTTGGACTTCGGCTCTTTGCCTTGCACGATGGGGCGCGGGAACACGGGTTGGGGGCGACGGACATCGAGCCACGAGGTTTGTGTGGCGGGGAGGCTGATGCCGCGAATCTTGTCAGTCGAGACCGTGACGTTGAGGCGCGCTGTGCGAATTTTGCCGGTGGTGTTGGCAGCGAAGGCGAGGGTGAGGCGCTGCGCGGCGATGTGGTTGGGGGCACGGTGCCCGATTCAGGGGTGGCGGTGAGCCACTTGTCGTTGCCGTTGAGGGTTTCGACCGCCAGTTTCCAGCTGTCGGTGGTTTGCAGGACGATGCTGTCGGTCGATTGGTCGGCAAACCAAATCTTGCCCGAGGAGAGGGCGGGGAAGAAGTTGAGACGGTGGAACTCGTTCTTGTTGTCGTTGTCGCAGGCGGTGAAGGCCATGAGGCAGCAGAGCAGGCCGCCAAGAAGTTTTTTGTACATGGTATGGGTTTTGTTAGGGTTGACAAATAGACTTGTGCTTGATAAGCCGGATGGATTCGGCGGGCGGATGCTGCGAGAGGGGTGAAGTTGCAGAAATTTTTGGGGGGCAGGGGTGGATTTGGTGCAGCAGCGTCGCCGAGGGTGGAGAAGTCTCGAGGAGGGTGGGGCGCCGTGGACGGCGAGGGCTCGAGGGTGCGCCCGGATGGGGCGTCGGGCGAAGCGTCGGCCGTGCGGTGGGCGTTTAGTACCAATCGATGTTCGAGGAGTAGGCCGAGCGTTTCTCGTAGCGGAGGGCGTCGGCGAGCTCGGCGGCCTTGGCGCGGATGGAGAAGTTGAACGACGAGTAGGGGTAGAGCACCACGTTGCAGGTCATTTGGAAGCAATGGAGGTCGCGCGAGAGGGCGGCGGTGGTCATCGAAATGCCGTGGCGCGTGAAGTCGTAGCCCGAAGTGAAGTTGATGTTCCACCCCTTGGCCAGCGTGAGGTTGCCCGAACAGTTGAGCGTCTGGTTGAACGGAAGGGGTAGCGCATGTTGGAGCGACGAATGGGCTTGGAGCGGTCTTCCACCATCGAGATGCCGTAGGAGAAGGTGAGGTTCCAGGGCAGGGCGAAGGCCAAATAACCGTCTTCGTCGACCTTGGCCTTGGATTTCTGCTCGGCTTTGTCTTTCTTCTTGCGGAGCATGGGGTCGATGTTGGCGTCTTCTTGCGGATCGCCGTTGTCGAGTTGCTCCTCGTCGGGGTCGGCGTTCGGGTCGCGGCGTTGCGGCATGGGGTTGTCGTCGCGATCGGGGTGGAAAGATTTTGTCCCATCCGTGACCGGTGAGAAGGCCGAAAAAGGGTCATGAGTTTCTGCCCGTTGAGGGTGTAGGAAAGGTTTTGGCTCATGCCTTGGAAGCGACCGAAGCGGCCGTAGCTCCACTCGGTGCGGTTGCCCACGACGACGTTGCCCTTGTCGTCGAACTCATAGGCGTAGGTGGCCCACTGTGCGGCGAGGGAGAAGGTGTAGCTCTTGGTGAGTCGCAGGCGGAGGTTGGTGCTGAGGTCGGACCAGGGGCGCACTTGCGCGGCGAGGGTTGTAGGGAGAGGGAGGCCGAGAGCTCGTCGATGAGCGAGATTTTGCGGTAGCCCGAGGTGTCGGCGTCCGATTTTGACCTTCATCTCGAGATTGTTCGACACGCTGAAGTGGAGGTTGCCCTGCCGCTTGGCGTTGGGGTAGCCGAAGGCGCCGAGGGCGTAGGGCGAGTAGCTGACGGTCGAGACGGTGCCGTCGGCTTCGGTGCGAACGTAGTGGGTGGTGAAACCGCGCGCCTCGTCGGTGAAGTCGGGGGCGAAGGAGAAGGTGACGGTGGGCTTGAAGACGTGGCGAATGGCCTGGATGCGATCGCCGAAGAGGAAGCGCACGGGCTTGAGAAGCCGTAGAGGGTGGTGTTGGCCGAGAGGGCTACGTTCCAATCGAAGGGTTGTAGAGCCCGTAGACGGTGTCGATGCGCTCGGTGCCGGCGGCGGTGTTCCACGATTTGCGCTGGCGCGAGAAATGGGTGCGCCCGTTGAGGTTGAGAGGGCGAGAGGTTGATGTATTTGAAGAGTTGGAAGTTGGCGGTGAGGGGAATGCGGTGCTGCATGCCGTTGCGCCACTTGAGAATGGGGTGTGGAAAAACTCGGACTCAGTGGAGGTGGGCAGGTTGGTCATCTGTCAGTGTAGGAGAGCGAGAGTTTTTATCAGCGCTCTTTGCCGACAGCTTTCTTGCGGCGGAAGGGATAGAAGCGGTCGACGGAGAGCGAAACGTCGGGCAGGGGAGACGGAGAGGGTGGGTTGCGCATGTCTTGCGACACGTTGGCCGAGGCCGAAAGCGAGAGGCCGAGCGAGGGGAATGCTGTGGTTGAAACTCACCGACGAGGCGCAGGGTGCTCTGGGTGTGGGCCAGCGGCGTGTAGAGGGAGGTGAGATTGGAGCGTTCGTAGTTCTCGGTGGCGAAGTTGAGCGCGGGCGGAGAACGAGGTGTTGGGATTGGCTTTGGGGGTCGGAGCTGTGGCTCCACTGCACTTTGAGGGAGGTCTGCTTGTTGTAGTCGGGGAGGTTTTTGTCACCGTTGACGGTGGTGAGATAGGAGACGAAGACGTTGCCGCGATAGGCGTAGCGGCGGGCGTAGTTGCTCTCGGCCGAGAGGCCCCTACGAGCCGCAGGTGTAGATTTCGCCGAGGGAGTTTGAGGTCGATGCGGTCGGAGAGGGCGAAATAGTAGCCGCCGTCGCGCAGGTAGAAACCGCGGGCGGTCTCGTCGCCGTAGGTGGGCATAATGAGCCCCGAGGAGTATTTCTTGTTGACGGGGAAGAAGCCGTAGGGGATGGCCACGGGCAGGGGCACATCGGCCACAACGAGATAGGCGGGGCCGAAGAACGTCTCCTTGCCGGGCGTGACTTTGGCGCGGGTGAGTTGGAGACAGAAGTGCGGATGCTCGGCGTCGCAGGTGGTGTATTGGGCGTTTTGGAGATGAAGTTGCCATCGCCGGTGCGTTTGGCTTCGACGCTGCGCAGATAGCCGGTGCCTTGGGTGGTTTTCACGTCGTTGATGAAGCCCTTCTTGGTCTTGAAGTTGAAGGCCATCTCGCGACTTTCGTACTTTTCGCTCCCTTGGGTGTAGACGGGTTGGCCTTGCAGGCGGCCGGTGCTGTCGGGCACGCCGGTGGCGCGCACGAGCGAGGAGTCCATGTTGAGGGTGATGTAGTCGGCCTTGAGACCCATGTTTTGATACTTCACATCGGCCTGTCCGTAGAGGTGGGCGAGTCCGCTCTCGGCGTCGTAGACGAGGCTGTCTTTGGCGGTGTATTCCACGGGGGCGTCGAGGCCCGACTTGCGCAGGCGGAGGGTGTCGGCTTGGGCACGGGCGGTGGTGTCGCGACGCAGGCTGTCGGCGTTGCGCAGGCGGGGATTTTTGGCCACGGCAAGGCTGTCGGCGGCGATGCGGGCGGCCAGACTGTCGGCAGAATGGGCGTGGCGCAGGCTGTCGAGGGCGTGGTTGAGGCGCTCGGCGTGGGTGCGTGCGCTGTCGTTGCGGACGGCGAGGCTGTCGGCGAGGGCGGTGGTGCGCAGGCGGTGGGCATCGGTGGGCAGACTGTCGACGGTGTCGGCAAAGAGGGGACGTTGGGGCGCGCCGGGGGTGCCGTGCCCGTGAGGAGCGCGGTGGTGTGGCAGGCCAATGTGAGAAGCCCGAGGAGCAACGCCGCTAACGGGGCGGCAAAATGGCGGACAGCGGGACGATGCAAGGTGGAGATGGGGTTAGGATGGGGATTTTTCGTGTGGACGAAGTGGGGATGTTCGTGAGACGGAGTGGACGGGTGTACAGCGTAGACGAGTGGTTTACGTAAACGAAGTAGACGCGTGAGACAATGTAAACGAGTGATATTCGTAAACAGAAGTGGACGGGTGAGACAATGTAAACGCGTGGTGCGGTCGTTGAAAACGGCGCGGTTCGCTCAGGTAACTCTCTTGTTTACCCGTCTACGAGTTTACTCGTTTACGAATCTTGTTTACGACAACTCATTTCCCACTACTCAAACTGCGCTTGCCAGCGGCGGAAGGTGTAGAGCCCCTCTTCGCCGTGGCGGAGCAACGCTCGACCACCTGCTCGGCGGTGAGAAAACGCAGGGGGTGGCTCTTGCTGTGGAAGAGATCGGCGTAGCAGATGATGCGCTCTTCGACCGTTTCGGGGAAAGAGATCGACGGCCGGTAGGGGAGTTGGAGGGCGCGGATGTCGGCCGCGCGCAAACCCGTGCGGTGTGGCGCTCGCAGATGCGCGCCAACGCCTCGTGGCCCTCAGCGCGGAGAATGCGCGCGCCGAGAGAGCCGTGCATTAAGTAAGGTGCCGTGCCCTGGCAGTGGATGCCCGGCGCATGGGTGAGGTAGATGCCGATGTCGTGGAGCATGGCGCCGGCTTCGATGAGGCGAAGGTCGGCGCGCAGTTCGGGATGTCGGTGCGCGATGTCGAGGCGCGGCGGCACACCTGGCCGCTGCTGGTGCAGGAGCAGCCGACGCAGCGGCGTGTCGACGGGGTAGTGGCGGAGAGGAGGCGCGGTAGTTCACGGGCGAGGGTGGTTTTGCGTTCGTCGCGGGGGGCGTTGAGCTTGAGCGCCGGCGTGTTCGGCTTAGGGCGCGGGGCGGCCTTTCGTTCCTCGCGGGGCGCAGTGGGTTTGGCGGGGCGTTCTTCCCGTCGTTGTCGGGGCGCGTCGCGTCGTGGTCGCTGTTGTCGTTGTCGTCCGTGGTGGGTGTCACGGCTTGGCTGCGTCCGTCAGCAAAACCGGCGGCATATCCGCGACGATAGGCCGCGGCGTAGGTTCTGGCGGTCGGCGGCCGAGGGATATTGCGACGACTCGTCGTAGCCAGCGCGCTCGTCGTTGTTCATTCCGTCGGTGTTGCCGCACAGAATAACCGTCGTCGTAGCCGGCGGCAGCGGGGTCGCGCTCAGCGACATCGGGCGTTTCGCCGCCGGAGTTGGCGGGCGTCGCTTCTTCGGTGGGCGGTGTCGGCGCATGCTCGGCGGTGTCGGGCACGGCCATGTGGCGAATGCTGTCGCGGCCGGCAGGTCCGTCGGGGTGAGGGGCACATCGGTCGAGCGCTTCAGATAAAAGATGAGGCCGCCGGCCACGCAGCAGCGCGACAAAGAGCAGGCTGCGAATGAGGGTTTGGCGACGGGGAGTGAGAGCCATAGTCTATGTTTTGTGGAGGAGCACTGCGTGAAACCGGTCGACGCTTTGCCCGATGTGGGCGGGGCGGGCGAGCGCTTCGTGAGCGGCGGCTCCTTGTGGATGGATAACGAGTGAGAGGGATAAATAATGTGTGGGGGCTTCAGCGTTTGCGTCCGGCGTCGATGCGCAGGGAAGATGAAAAAGCGAGTGTGAGAACCCCCAAAGCGACGAGCCGCCGTAGGAAAAAGAACGGCAGCGGGATGCTGCCAATGACGGGGCGATGCCAGCACCATGCCGATGTTGATGAACACGTGGAAGAGCAGGATCAAAGCGCGAATAGCCGAACACGCGCCCGAAGGTCGACGTTTGTCGCTCGGCAGAGCGATGAGCCGCCAGATGAGTAAGAGAAGAGCACCAGCACGCCGGCCGCGCCCACGAAGCCTTCTTCTTCGCCCACGGTGCAGAAAATGAAGTCCGTGTCCTGTTCCGGCACGTAGTCGAGCTTGGTCTGCGTGCCGTTCATGAGCCTTTGCCCAACAAGCCGCCCGAGCCGATGGCGATCTTCGGTGCGTCACGTTGTACGAGGCATCGCGGTCTTCCTCCACACCGGAGCAGCACGCGGATGCGGGTGCGCTGATGAGTCCTTCATGGCGTTGTTGAGCACATAGTCCGAGGCGTAGAAAACCGTGCGCCGATCGAAAACAGCCCGATGAGCAGGGAAGGTGTTGACGCGCCGACCGATCCCTGCATGCCCAAATAGCCGAACAGTGCGATGCAACCGCCCAACTGCGCCCAACTGATGTCGAAGGGGCGACGAAGGCAGAAAACGCCGTAAATACAAGGTGGAGCAACGTGCCCCAAAAGAGGATGCGGCGCGCATGCTCCAATTCGCGCGGCGACGTAGACGAGCAGCAAACCCGCCGTGAAGAAGCAAACAGGCGCCAAGACCTACCGTTTCCTTACGCTGGCCAAGGTGCCGGGCAGCACGGTTTCATCATGACCGATGCCCACCACGAAGTAGACCACCGCCGCAGCGCCGCAAAGAGGATGCTGCCGGGCATGCCTGCGCGGTGGGAACATGAGGGAAGAGGCAGAAATGGACGAGCGCCGAACCCGTTTCTTTTTGCAACACGATGGAGTGCGAGGGCAAAACACGATGCCCGCCTGAAGGAGTTACTCCGGCGGTTGAGCGTGAAGCCGTGATTGACCGATCACCTTCGAGACCATCAGTGCCGTGGCGCGTTTGGCGAACTCGAGCCGGTTGCATGCGAAACGGGACGGCGAGATCACGGCGCGAACCCGCATGTCGTGCGCCACGAGAGGGGTGATGGGCAACGCAAAGGCCATCATCGACCAATAAAGAGGTCGGCCAGCATGTCGAAGTAGCGGTCGTCGAACATCAAGATCACGCCGCCCAACACCAACGAGCAGCAAATCCAAAATCAGACTGCTTGCCCGCTCGCGTGTCGAACGAGCAGGTTCTGAAGGTCGAACGTGTGGCTGGCGCCGCACGCTGAACCACCGAAAGTGACGAGGCCAGAAAGATGAACTTGACCGTCGGCACGAAAGGCCGGATTGAGTTGAGTTATCGCGCATGGCTGCCATAATTGATGTGACGTTGGCGGAAAGACTCGGCCCTCGAGGCGAGAAGCCGGCGAGGTTTTCCGTTGATATACTGTTCCATGATGAGAGGCCGATGGGCATGGCGAAATCGGCGCCAGAAACTCACCGTTTTCACGTAGACGCACACCGCAATCTTCGGGCGGTTCGTCGGCGCAGAAGCCCGCATAAGGCCAGTGATCGTGGCCGCGGTTTTGGGGCCGTGCCCGTTTGCCGCAAACCTCCCGCCGGAAATCCGCCGCGGCGGGTGCCGGCCAACGCCGAGCGGCGCATGCTCCCGCCACGGCAGCTAGATCATGCCAGCGGCGCGCCGCATCGATGCGGCGCGGGCGGGTGTGTAGGTCGTGTCGAGGCGCTCGCTCCCTGAACGCAGCGCGCCACATGCGGCACAAAGTAGTGACCGCGGTTGGCCACTGTAGCCGCCAAGTTGGCAATTGCGGCGGGTGGAGTCACCTCGCCTGGCCGATGCCGATCGAGATCACCGTCAGCCCGTTCCACGAGCGTTTTGTGAGCCCTTGTCGTAGTAGGCCGCGTTCGGAATCATGCCGCGGCGCTCGCCCGGCAGGTCGATGCCCTAACTTATAGCCGAAGCCCATGCTCACCACATGGTCTTTCCAGCGCGTCATCGCGTTTTTGCACGTTGCCGTATTTCCCGCGGTTGCTGAGCATGCGCAGCGAGTTCCAACGAAATACAGGTTGCTGACGTCGATGGCCGGTACCAGGATTGATCAGCGAAAGCGTGGCCGCTGGCAGCCCGTGCAGCCGCTTTGTAGTTGAAGCCCCGGGCGCAGGGAAAGGCCACACTCGGCGTGATCGACCCCTCTTGCAGCCCGAGCAGCGCTGCGAGATCTTGAACGTCGAGCCCGGCGGATAGGTGCCGAGATGGCGCGGTTGGAGCGGTGGGCGGCGTTCGTCGCGCATCATTGCGGTCATCGCCTTTCCGCGGTCGCGACCACCATCGAGCGCAGGTCGTGGGTCGGTGCCGAGGCCATCGCGATGATTTCGCCCGTCGCCGGTTCGATGGCTGATCGCTTCGTATTTGCCTTCGAGCAGTCGTTCGGCCGGTTCACAATGTGCGTAGTCGAGGTCCGAGCGTCAGGTTGCGACCGGGCTGGGCCTCGGTGTCATATTAGCCGTCCATATGGTGCCCCTTCGTGCGACCGTGCGTCGCGCGGCATAATCCACATCCTTCTCACGCGAGCGCACTCGTAGCTGCGCTCCACGCCGAGCTTGCGATGTGGTCGCCGCTCTTGTGGTGCGCGTCCGGGTCCAGTCGGCGGTTCGCCCTCCGCCACGTCGCCGTGAAGTGCGCGGCCATGCCAGGCGTGGCGACGCACCGACGCTTTTCGACCAGTGAAACCGTTGAAAACACAGCTTCTCGCGAAACTTCGAAAAACTCGTGCGCGGAATTTGGCTCATGAACAGTTGCGGTGTGTTGCGCGGAATAGCGATTCTTCGCCGGATCTTTGATCTCGTTCATCTTCCGATATGAGTCTTCGCGCGTATACATCGTCCCGGCAGAAGTCCGCCGTGTCGATGCCGTGTTGATCCTGCATCGTCAGGGGATGTTGTACGAGGCTCGTTGTGCACCAGCAGCAACTTCCGTGCCGATCCGTGATCAGCCCGCGGGAGGGGTACAATATCTCTTTGCGAAACGCGTTGGGTCTGCGCTCTTGCGGTAGTCGTCGCTCATCGGTTGCAGCCAAACAGCCGCAGCACGAAGACGACAACGATCGACGGCGCGATCGCCGATCGCAACACTTCTCAAACTATAATCTTGGGGCACGGTGGGAGGGAAATAGGGGTGGGGAAGGGTGACTGAAAAGGGAATATGAAACGCACCGCCGGAGGTGCAGGTCGAAACGCAAAAGAGGCGACGGCGACGGAGAATCAAACTATCTGCAAGATGACACTCCGTCCGCGCCGTCGTCCTACTCAGCCGCTGTGGCCTCGCTGGAGCGGCCAAGCAATGATGCGTTCAAGGTGGCGACAAAAAGCAGCGTGAGCACAAAACTGCGCCGATGTTCAGGCCAGCGCAACCCGGGTGGAAAAACGACTCTCAATACGTGAAACACCGCACCGTCACGTTGACGTGCGCAGATTTCAAAAAGCCGTTCCGTCATCGCTGAACGCGGCAGAAAAGCTTCTTCCAGCTTGTCGTCGGGGCGAAAAACTGTCGCACGCCGGCGTCAACAGTCCCGGTCAGCGCCCAGCCGCCACACCCGGCGTGGTGCTCACCGCGTCGATGCAAGCCCGTCACGAGGCCCGTCAGCACAGACAACGCGGCGTGCCGTGACGAGGATCGGCGGCACGAAAACATAGGGGCATCGGGGTGGCGTAGCCGAAGGTGGATGGTTGAAAACCAGCGCTTGCGCGATGATAACGATGAACCAAGGCTGCGGGCGGTGAGGTGAAACGCAGAGGGTTGTCAGGTTGAGTGAGCGAGGGAGAGAAAAACGTGCGGCGGCGCGTTCCCGCTCGCGGCGGCGCAGCGGTCGGGCGATCTCGATCACCTCGCACACACGATTTTTGCGGGTCGGGCGACGCCGAAACGCGAAAACAGGTCTCGGACGCCGCCCTCAAAGATACAAATCACCCCGATCAAGCCAAATCGAGGCGAACGCAAAATTCGGCAAATCTCCTCAATCGGCCAAATTTTCGCGCCGGAAGTCCGCGAACAATCTCTTATACGCGCAGGCACGCTGCAACATCCGTCACCACTGCCGCGCCGAAAAAACTAACGCCGTGTCGGTGCACCGACGGCGCAGGAACGAATTCCGTGCCGAGTAGGTTATGAAAGGTTTCGGGAAAAACTCCCGAGTCAAAGGCAAAAGTGGATACTCAATCGGCAAATTTTTCTGCCGAAAAAAGCGCCGGAACGATCGCCTACTCAGGCGGAGCCGTGCGCGTCCGCAGCTCAACAACTGGCGCACCGAGGCGCACTCAGCCCCATCGCCTCGGCGATTTCTGCGAACTCCACCCGTCGGCGTGCAGCAGCACCACACTCCGCGACTCCGTGCCCCAAAGCCGAGGCAGCACGCGACCACGCGCATCCAGCACCACTTGCGCATAGTCGAAAGCCGAACCCGCTTGTCGTGCCCTGCGCGCATGCACCGTCAGCCGCGCCTTCGTACGGTGAAAAACCGGGACGCGAAAAGCCCTGTGTGCAACTTTCCAGACACGTGTCGTGCGTGGCGATCGCCGCCTCGCAGCGTGCCTGCGTTCAGCGCGCTCTTTGTGCGCTGCGTGCGAAGGGGCGAGGTCGGCCGCCGCGCATCTGTTGTTCATGAGGGGATCGGGGAGGCACCCGGCGTTCGTTCTCGCGAGAGCCATGCGTCGTCCGCTCTCGGGGCCGGCGGGGTGAGATGCGTGGCGCGATGCCGCTGCGCGCGGCGGTTGAGCGTCGATGGCGCGTGGAGCGTCACGTCGTATCCACGGCCGCGGATCGAAATGCGCCGCGCCGCCGAGCGCTCTCGCCAGCGCCCAACTCTTCCGTGTTCAGTGGGATGAACCACACTCCTGAAAAGTGTCGGCCGTTTCGCTCGCCGGATACGAGTGCCGGCGCACAATGCCGCGCACCCATCTCGGGTGCGGGGCGAGGTGATGATCGTAATGGTTTGTCGCCGTTGATGCTTTGGGTATGGTAAACCGGTAAACAAGTAGACGAAGGTAAAACGAGTGGACGCGAGAAAGCAGTCGAAGCGGCGAATCACGCGTTACGCTGTGTACAAGTTTACTTCGTCTGGAGTTCTCATCTATCCTTCACTACTTTCCAGCCAAAACCGCCGTTTCAGCGGTTCATGCGGGCCGCCTGTTCGTCGCCGGGTCGTGCGTTGCAAAGCCCAGGCGCTGGCTCCAGCGTTCGCTAGCGTTCAGCAGTCGTTCGCGTGCTCCGCCGCCTCCCGCGCTCGCGCAGCATCTTCCAGCATGCGCTCATGGCGCCATCGCGATTGCGTTCCTTCATGAGATTCGGCAGGTTCAGTACCATCGCGTCCACCGTCAGCACGAAAGCCACCTTGCCGTAGCGACCAGCCAACAAGTGCTAGAGCATCACCTCGCCCAAATTCAGTTCATGCGCCACCGCGGTGACGCGGCCGTGCCTGCCAACTGATCGCTCGTGCCCGTCGGCGCTCCCCACGACTTCGCCGTGTGGTTCAGTTGCGAGCACAGCCAAGCGTTCACCGCATCCGCCCAACTGTTCGCGGCCTTGAGCGTGAGCGGTTTGTCGTTGCAGTATGCACAATCAGGGGCGCTTGGCACAGTGGCTTGCAGCGAGGGGTTGTAAAGTGGAAGATCCGCTGTCGCCCAGGGACGCGTTCCTTCTCGCTCATCTCAGGCGCGCCGGCTGATGCAGGCGCGCGTGCATCGCCGGGTCGGCGGCACCGCGCCGATCGGCGCGTCATCGATCGGCGACGACTCTCGGCGAGGGAGGGGTGGACATAGCGACCATGCGTGGGCCAGTGCGGTGTTGCGACAGGAGAACCAATCTCGTGATACAGCGTGTGTGTTGGTGAACAGCGTTTTCGATGCCAGGCGCCCATTGGTATTGCGTCTCAATGTTTGACAGTGGATTGCGTTTGAGGTTCGCCGTGAGGGCGCTTCCGCGTACGCTCTTCCTGGGCATTGTTGTGGCAGGCTCTGGCCGTGGGCGGAAAGCGCGTCGTCAGGCGCGTTGGTTTTGCCGGCAAAGGCGGTGCTCAGTGGTATGCTCGTCGGCATGGGCGACAACGTTCCTCGTCCGCACCGAGACGGTGCGGCGAAAGCGCCCGCGAAAGTCGCGAAAGACGCGGGGCGGTCGGGCGACGAGGGGCGGAAAACGACAGTCTTCCCGCGCTGGCGCGTCGGGCGTCACGCCCGGCGGTGCTCGCCACCGGGCCGATCGTCCTCCCGCCGTTGTTGCACTGCGGTGGTGCGCGTCGACGACGAACGCGGCGGCCGGGGAACGAAAGCGAAGTTTTGCCCCGTCGGTCGATGAGATCGGCGGTTGTGGCGATTCCGACCCGAAAAAGCCGCCCGTTTGTGCAGCGTAGGCGGTCTGCAGTTCGCCCTCGCCCGGCGTTGCACTCGCCTGCGCACGCAAGTTTCACCAGACTGCGTAATCGGCCACCGCCAGTCGCCCTGCAATAGCCAACCGCGCGACTCGTCGTAGAGCACAACCGCTGCGCGTCGAACCGCAACCGACCAAAAAGTGCGCAAACGCCTTCCTTCGCATTCAGCGCGACAAACCCGCTCGCGTCCAATGCGCCGGGCGATTCCGCTCCATCCGCTCGTCGTCCTCTTTCACATCGGCGAATTTTTCTCCCCTCTTGCGAGGCAGTTTCGCCGGTCGTGTTCGATGGGGCGCTCTGACGGAAATATTCCCTCGCTTTCGGGTGCGTATCCCTCGCCTTTGGTCAATTTTCCATCCCTGCGGGGTGGTTTCGCTCACCAGTCGTCGATGGAGCGCGCGCATTTTGGGCGGGTTGTCTGCGGTCGTGGCCGTGATGGGCTGGGCGGTCGCGTTCGCGATTTCGCTCGACTGCGGGCGCTCGGCGGACGGTGCGCAACGGCACGGCGACAGCCGCAGACTGCGATGCGCGCCCTTCCTCCTCCCGCCGTGCGTTTTGGGGCGTTTCGCCTTCCACTCACCTGCCCGGGAGGAGGACTATAGAGAGAAGGGTTTTGTTTTCTTCTTTTTCTTTTCGCGAGGATCGAACGTTTTCGGCTGCGCGCTCTCGTCGGCAGCTGCCCGCGTCGGCGTGGGTGCGTCGTCTTGCGCCGTTGCGTCGGAAAGCGTGTGCGGTGTCGGTTTCCTCCTCCCGTTGCGTCGGAACAGGTCGGTGGTGTCGTCGGCTGCCGCCACTGTTTCCCTCGCCGGAGCGCGATGTCGTCATTGTCGGCCTCCTCCGTCGTTTCCTCCAGGACGCGTGTCGGCGGTGTCGGTCGTTCGGCGCGAACTTTTCCTCTTGCGCGGTGCCGTTCTGCGTTGTTGCGCTGATCGGGAGCGGGCGAGCGGCGGCAACACCTCTCGCAGGGCTTCGGCGGTGAAAGTGCCGTGCTCGCGGTCGGAGGAAGAGCCGAGAGTCTTCCACCACGCGGCGGACGAGGGCGGGGTCTTCGGTACAGTTCGTAGCCCAGCGCGTCGTCAGTCGAGTTCGGCCGATGCGGTCGGGACAGTCGCGAGGTGAAACACCATCGCATAGAGGCCGAAAGCCCGCGGTGCCCGTTGCTGGCGGCGCAACTGGCCCTCTTGCTGCCGACGCGGTAGGCGTTGGATTCGAGGGGAAATAGAGGACTGAATAGGGGCATAACTTCGATGGTTAAAGGAAACACAATGGGTGAGCGGTGTTTTCGTGGTTTTACGCCCTCTTTGTGTGCAAAGGTATAAACTTTTTCGAACTCGATGCCGTGTTTTCTTCCTTTTCTTGCGCTTGGTTTGGGTGAAAGTATTTGGGTTGACGAACTTTCTTACGCTCAGTTCCTCTCCTTGTTACGCGTGAGCGCTTTCTGTTTCGAGTGAAATCGCCCTATTTTGGTGTGTCCCACAGCATTGTATTGGTCGGGTTCCATACTTTTTGCGTTGTATTGGTGCGATTGAACTAAACTCCACACCTTTTCGTGAGAATGTGCGGAGAAATGACAAACATTATGGACTTTTTGCCTCTTTTTCGGCTTTCGAACGCATTGATTCTGAGCGATGAAACATTTTTTATACGAATTTTTACTCTCTCACTGTCACATTTGGCCCCTCTCGATTGTATTGGAGGTGAGAGGAGGTGGTGCTTACGATGTGCTGACGGTACTCGTCTACAAGTTTCGTTTGCTCTTCAGCCAAACAAGTCGACTCGTAGACGGTAAACGCGTGATTCGCCTAATTCGATAATTACTCTTCGTTTTACCCGTCTACAAGTTCATTTCGTCTGCCGGACGCTCGTTTACTTCTCCACGGGTTTACTCGTCTACTCGTTCACTCGTCTGCCGATTTGCTCGTTCATTCTCCTTCTCCTTTCATTAACCCCTTAAATTTCAACCTTGTGTTAACCTCCACGTTATTCGCCGCAAAGAACATCAAGACCGGCGACATCCTCTACTACCCGCAACTCGTCACCGCAGCGGCTGACGACCGCGCCAAAATCATCAGGCGCATCGAAAAGAAATGTACCCCTCGCTGGCGAAACGTCAAGGCCGTGGTCATGCCCTCGAGGTCGAGATCATCGACTGCCTCCAGCAAGGACGCGGCATCCGCCTCGGCGATCTCGATTCGTTCCGCCCCTCGTTTGCGCTGCGGAAAGGGCGTGAAGGAGGAACAGAGCGTCAGTCCCGCGATGATCAAAGCGCGTGCACATCGTTTTCATCCCTCCTCTCTTGCATTCGCCGCGCCCTCTCGATCAAAACACGCGGTGAAACTACCGGCGCGACAAAAGAAGAAGGGTGACAGCTCGAACCAACCGGTACCACGCCTCCGGCACGAACCCCGCAGGCTGGGTGGCGCTCCTTCGGGCACGGGTGGTAATCCCTCAGGTACGGGTGGTAGCCTCAGGCACGCCCACACCGGGCGGCACTCCCAGGTGCCACAGGCAGCACGGCTGTTCCGCTCCCGTCGGCACGGGCAGGCAATCCTCGGGCACGGGTGGTAACCCTCAGGTACGCCCACACCCGGGTGGTAATCCCTCAGGCACACCCGCCGGGCGGCACCCCGTTGCCACAGGCGGTACGGCTGCTCCCGCTCCCCGTCGGGACGGGTGGCAGTCCCTCGGGCACTGCCCACTCGGGCGGTACCCCCGTGGCGACGGGCGGCACAGCTGTTCCCGCTCGGGCGGAATGCCCACGGTGGCGCCCGCCGGTCATTAAACCCTCGGCCGTCGCGACTCGTTCCTTCGCGGATAGCGCAGGCGCAATCGGTGGTCGCTCCTCCTCAAGGTGGGGAGCGCCACCCTATATCCTCGATCGCCTAAAAACACAACAGATTTTACTTATGATTCGCTGTTGTTCTTTGATTTCTTTCGATAGAGTGAAAATAAAATATCGATAGATAGAAATAAAGGGCTAATAAAGAAAGTATTGTTTTCTATTTTGAGTAAGTAGACGAGGAAAAGAAGTGAAATCAGTGTATAAAAAGAAAGATAGAAGGAACTTTCATATTGATACTATCACAAAACACGATTAAATCGCTATATATAAAAATGAATAAGCAACAAGAACGAGATATCCATCTAATAGGATTGGCGCTCTTTCTCGACCCTGTCGGCTGCCGTGCAGCCCATTCCGATATTCAACCTCATACGCTTTCCGATGAAGCACTACAAACTACGAAAATCACCGCCGTCGCGCTACTCGCCGCCGGCGTGGCCCACTGCCCTGATGGGCTTGCTCCTGCCCCGATGGGCACGATTCACGACAGCGTCCTCGGGTCTTCGCGCAGTGTCTGATCTATAGCCGGCAGCGTGCTGGGCGTCACCGGCTTTTGACATCGAGTAGGGGTAGAGTAAACAAGTAAATAAGTAGACGAGTAAACGCGAGAGTAACTCGTTCGACTGCGCCTCGCGTTCGCTTGTCGCATGAGCGGATTTGCCGAACCACTTGCCTACTCGCGTTTACGGGTCTGCTTGTTTGCCTGTTTACTTTCCTTGCAGCCGATTAAACGCGAGCAACTCGTTCGACTGCACCCGCGTTCGCTTGTTGCGCATGAACGGATTTGCCGAACCACTTGCTTACTCTCGCGTTTACGGGTCTACCTGTTTACCCGTTTGCTTTCCTTCGGCCAGACAAAGTGAACGCGTGATTCGCTAATTCAGTGCTCCTCGTCTACCGGTTTACCGTCACTTGTTTACCCATCTGACCCGTCCACTTCACGTAAATCACAATCCCATGTCCTCATTACTTCGTCTTTTGCCGCACCGCCCTGCTCCCGGGAGGACAGGCATCCTCTTGTTGCCGACAGAAGTCGGTCTGCGCTCGTCGCCACCCTCGAACCCCCGATGTCGGGAGCGCATCCGCGATTCCGCGGGTGAATACACCCACTCCGTCTCGACGTCCCCTCGCCCGCTTTCTGCGTTCGCCCGATAACCGTGGTCGAAAGTGTGGTGCGCACGCCTGCCGCGTTTGGAGGCGTCCCCGGTCGTGCCGGCATTCTCATCCATCCGGCGATCGCCCCTCCGACTCCTCGGGCTGCCTCCTCGTCGGTCGTGCCGCCGGCGTCCTCCGCCTTGCCGACAGTGTCGACACCTTCCACCGCCTCATGCAGACTCTCCACGCCTTCCGCACCCCTCCGCGCTCCGAGGTGGAGTAGGGCGACCACGTTCCGCTCACTTCTTTCCCACCGCCGATGCCCCTCGCGTCGGCGTGCTGCATTCAGGGCTAAATGTGTGTTATATGCCTCGAGAAGTTACATTCGTTTGTCTAAACGCGTTGTTTTCATACATTTGCAGTGTAAACTGTTTTCGAACGTTGCCGTCTTGCATCAACTTCTTTTGCGAGCTGCGCTCGATCGTCAAAACTCTTTCTCCTCACGTTCGTATCGCCGTGAAACATCGGCTAAAAACGCTACTCCTCTTATGAAAATCGAAAAGTTTTCTCATTCAGAATTATAAGTGTATCAAAAGATTTAGCCGTGGATTGCCGTGGCGCGGACGGCGGATTAAGCAGTGGACAGTGTTGCTCGGCGAGAATAATACGGGTAAGACGAATGTGCTGCGGGCTTTTGGCGTTGTTGCGACCTGAAAAACAAGTTTTAGGACTGATCTTGATCCTGTGTTTAGAGGGCATATATCCCTGTCGGGTTATTGGAAACTGCGTGCCACTGTAATATCTTATGTGAAAGGAGAGCGATGGGGCTTTGAGTCGACGGAAGGGCTTATTCAGAAGAGCCTTTTTGATTTGCATATCGTATGTATGGGTGAGTCGTTCTCCTGCGAACAGCGCTCAGTGACTTTCTGAAGGGAATCCACAGAAACGCTTTTTAATAGCAACACTCGCTGTCGGTTTTCAGTGGTTACTGCAGTTGGACTATTCGCAGAAGAGCGGCGGCGAGGAAAGTCTCAAAGCAGCTGGAAAAAGATGCACGATTTGGTGAAAAGTGACTTATTTCCCGGCGTGACAGATTTTCTTTCAAGAAAGATGGTGATAATGAGCACGTAGTCGTTGCTCTTTTCTGCAGGAAAAGATGGTGATGTGCGTTTTGAAGAACTGGGCTTCGGCTACTACAAACCGCCATGACGTGGCTCGCAATTTCTGCAAGCGGATGTTTGAATTGTATCCGACGCCGAAAATCCCTGCGCACGAAGAGGCCGTTGTGCTGGTGGACGAGATCGATTTTGTCACCATCCCAAGTGGCAGCGTAGCGCGATCTTGTGCCCACGCTGTCGAAGATCTTCCCAATGTACGGTTTGTCGTGCCACTGAGTCACATGCTACAATCGATGGAGGCGTGAGCACTCTATGTACTGCGTCGCAATGCGGAAAGCACGGAAATAGAGGCGGGCGTTCTAATGTGACACAATTTCACGGGCTGGACGGTCGAGGAAATTCTCAGTGTGACACACCGAGTTGGGAGACGACGTCTTGTCGCTTAACACAATGCTGTAGATTTTGAAGAGGCGCTACGGAATAAGGATCGCGGCATGGCACGCGAGTATTACACGAACGTTTGGGACGAAATGATGCGTCGTAACCGATGCAGATGTTTGCGTAGGCTCGAAGAAAGTGGCGTAAACAGCATATGATCAAGATTCTGGACTACAGAACCGGCGGGAGTTGGCCAGACAAGAAGGAGAACTACACCCGTATGTCATCGGAAAGCCTCAAGTAGAGGGCCAAAGAGAGATACGAAGTGTGGGCTCCACGCTTATATTACAGGAAGCTGATGAAAGTGACACATGGAAGAAGCGCCCTTATGCCAGGGAGTTAAACTTGGAGTGAAATGGACATCGTTGGGATGTAGAGCATTTCAAATGCAAAATGGCTGGCTAAAGCACGCGGTGGTGGAATGGGAAATCTGTTGCCCAACTTCTGATGTGGCCTTTTGCACAGCACGAGTAGAGGGATTACGATGTGGAAAGCACGTGAATCTATTCGTGCATCCTGTGTTTGATTGCATCCGAATGATTACCTTTTTATGCGCAGTAGCTACCTTTGCGAAAAATAAAAAGAGGAGAAGCTACAATCAGTGCTGCTCGGAACAGAGTGATGTTTGCCAAAGCCTCGAGGCGGGCTGCACCAGCCTCAGTGAGGGCATTGCTGACTGTCTTCGTTTGAGAAACGTTATCAAACAAGAGACAGATCGTTACAATACCTGTCATCTGTAAACGTGCTGAGTGCAAGTCTCCCGATGGTGTGTGTGTGTGTGTGTGTGTGTGTGTGTGTGTGGGTGTGTGTGTGTGTGTGTGTGTGTGTGGTGTGTGTG
>BNJS01001706.1_pt1 | contig 24411 bp, 31 predicted proteins | sample 8540461 | NCBI WGS metagenome assembly BNJS01 (sample SAMD00202454, study PRJDB9452) | human saliva metagenome | isolation source: human saliva | place: Japan | reverse complement strand
GAAGTTACGTATTGCTATCCACACTATAAGTAAAGCTGAACTTTAAGGAGGTTTTTATTGAATAGTCAGCAAAGCCTCTTTAGCAGTACTCATCTATTTTCAAAATTGAAGTTATTCAAATATTTTTAATGGTAATCCACTGTACACGAATGTTCCATCCGCTGTATTATAAATTTGCAGTCTGTTGCAGTTTAACAAAAACATCGTCACTGTTTACAGACATACTTTTATATGTCCAATCTTCAGTTCTGACTGAAATGGATTCTTCTTTATCCCTTATCTATCTGATATTAATCTACTTCTAGGTCGTCGCCCACTTTCTCTCTACAATTGTTATCAGCTGTCTCACTCACAACAAACCTTTGATTATATCTTCCTTCATCTTCAATATGGACTATATTTTTATACAAGCTCAGATGTTATGGCATTTCTTTTATAACATCTATATTTTCTTTCTCTCAACCTTTTAAATCAATAAAAATATCCATATAATATTCCTTTCCTGCTACTTGAAAAATTCACTAGCAATTGATTCTGGTACACTCTTAGACCGACATTCGTTCTTTAAGAATCTATTTTACCATTAATATTCTCCGTTTTCGGCTTTTCCTAAACAATTGATTAAGTTCACAAACACGCCTCACATCCTCATCTCCTTTTGAATAGAACTCAAATGCTCTCTGGATTGTTCACATCATATTTAACTAGAAGAAATATCTTCTTTCCAGCAAAAAGCTGCCTATTATTATCTTCTACTTTTGACTGGAGAACTCCATCATTTTAAGTCCAATACCTTTTAGCATCTATATTCTTCTTAACTATGATAATGTGTGAAGATATTAGACAAACTCCAAAAACATTCCATCATTTTCCATGTACGCTATAATCCCCATGAACTTGGATCATCTCAATCTATATATAAGAAAACCTCTTCTTGCTCAATAGCGTGTTCCCACCCTGAATTAAAATCGAATTCGAAGTGGGATAATATGCATGTCCTATCTCATCCGTTAATGTTGATATTCGCTATATCATCCATATCTCTTTAGATACTCTCCATCCTGTATTCACCTCCTCTATCATTTTAATAAATCATCATGCAGAAATCCTTTTGATATCACGATCTATGTTTCTCATATGCACAACAAGTCATAGCAACAACCTTCAATGCATCGAAATTCTTTTATAAAGATATGTTGCCTCATGACAAAGCATCATCACTAATTTTTACTGATATAGCTACTATTTCCATCCACTGTCCAAAGACATGATAAGCCTTCTGCATCTCGCATAAGACCCTTATAGCATCCCACAAGATCCTTCTGGCTGACATAGGGTACTAAACTCTGGCATATATCATCAACAACATTTCCGCCAGTTGTTTAATATACGGACTACCCAAACCTGTCAACACCCCAGTCTGTTATTCATCCTACATCTCTTTTGGATTACTGCACATACAACCCAATCTCATCAGAATGGGCAATATTAAAATCTCCATCGATTATTTATCGTAAACATCGGTTTACCACTGAACTTTAGTAGTAAACCAATTCGTCATCAAACTGTCCCACATGCTGCCAAGTGATATGTTAAAGGCAAGTTGCGACCTACTAAAAATTGAACTCCGTCTTTGTTTATTTTTAATATCTTCACAGCGTATTCTACATTCTCTGCTCAGTCTGGTTAAAAGATGATTCTCATATTTTACATATCCATCTAGAAACATTTATAGCATATATCTCAACCATTTCCCATCATCACCTTTCAAAAACAATTATATGTAACTTGTGTCAGTCTTATCTAACATATAGTACACCATTTTTAGATATATGTCAATATAACCAACATCATCTATGTGATAATCCCAATAACTATGGATAATATAATCATAAACCAAACCTGCTTTAATGCTTGCTACCTAATCCCATTCCTTTTGGTGTAGCTGGCCAGTAAGTGTACGGACACTTGATGGAATTGACAGCAGCCCTCAGATCCGCTTTTATCAATTTTAGTGATAGGAGAACCCAAGACCCTCGAAAATACATTCAGAGGAACTAACTATGGGTAAATAGAACAAGAAACGAAAGACTTGAAATTAAAACTAACTGAAGAAGAAAAGGCTTTTTGAAGAGAAAAAGACTTGCGAAGTAGAACATGAGCCATTTCATCCGGCAAATGCGTTTTGGAAAAAGGAAATTTATCATGGATTTAGAGCCTTCAGAGATTTACAAGGCTATACTTTCAAATGCAAACAAAACAACATCAATCAGATTTCAAAGCGAGTAAATCTTGATAGGTGTAAATCTATAAAGAGGACATCAGTGATATAGAGATTGAACATTTCAAAAAGAGCTGTGGCAAATCCCATTCACTACTTGAAAAGAACATCTGAAAACGGAAGGTGAATAATAATGGCTATTCACAAAATAAGCACCCTATAAAATCAACCCTTCATCTTGCTATTGCTTATATTGTTAATGGAGATAAAATAGATGAACAGCTTTTAGTCAGCACTCATAAATGCTACGAATCAACTGCTCACACTCAGTTTTTAAGGACACGAAAATGACGCAGGAAACAAAAGGAACTGTTCTTGCAAGACATCTCATTCAATCATTTTTACCGAGAGACAAGCTCTGAATTGCCTCTACCAGATTGGTATGGAGCTGTGTAAAAAGATACTCAAAGATGAATATGAATTTATCTTATCTACTCACGTAGATAAGGGGCATATCCACAATCACATCATCTTCAATAATGTAAATATGGTAACAGGTAGGTGCTACCAGTCTAACAAGAAAAAGCTACCACCAAATCCGTTATCAGAGGATAAACCTGCAAAAGAAAATATTCCATCTGTCATAGACTGAGTTTTACGAAAGCTATAAGATATACAAGATTAACGGTAAATCTTGGTAAGGAAAACGAACAGGCAAAAACATGGCACTTCTTGGAAAAGCAGGCTACTAATTTGACATTGACAGAATGATAAACAGTCAAAGGACTGGGACGAGTTTAAAGAAGATGGCTGATCTTGGCTATGAAATCAAATACGGTAAGCACATTGCTTTTTAGCCAAAAGATAAGGCGAGATTTACAAGGACTAAAACAATCGGAGAAGATTATACCGAAGAAAGATTAAAAGAACGAATTGCGAGAAAGAGAGTTTTATCAAGACTTGACGTCAAAAACGCATCGGCAATGTTATTGACATGAACTCCAAATGCAAAGGGTAAAGGAAAGTTAAAAGTACGAATATTGGGCAACCAAACATAACCTTCATACAATGGCTGAGTCTGTTATTTATATCAGAGAACATGGCATTAAATCCGTTAAACAGCTTTGACGAGTATATTCAAAAGCAGCTGATGAAAGGCAAAATATACGCGAGAAAAATCAAGACTATTGATATGAAATGCAGAAGTCACCACTATGGAGCAAGTTCATACTGTTTAAAGAAAAATACAGAGTGTGCTATGATAGGGCCTGCTAATCCGTTGCTAAGTACTTTTGAAGAGTACGAGCTCAGATTACCCTATATGAAAATGCCTCTGAGCTTTTGTGTAAAATCCTATTCCAAGCTCCCAAATTAAAGGATATTTTTAGCTGAGCTTGATAATTATAAGAGAACACCTCTTTATGCAAGAGTATTCTTCTCAAAATCCACTCATGGACGAGCTTTTATAAGATCACGATTATGGAATTATATGGGTAGGGAGATGAGATAACTTTTATCTCTTTTTCGTAACAGAAAGAGCTGGAACAGTCCCAAGACCACACCGACCATAAGTTTATCTTCAGCTTCTTTTTGATGTCTTTTCTAGGCTTTTCCTTATCTTCAGCCTGATATTTTTGATAGCTCCAAGCACAGACTCTTTTCTTTCATCTCGACCTTCATCTGTTCTTTTGCCTTAAGAGCTTTGAAGAAAGTATCCTGATGTTAGTATGTTCCCTGCCGTGTACGTCAACGGAAGTTCTGATCTGTCCAAAAGAGTTTTACAAAATCTCCTGCTTAAAGTCTTTTGGAATATCACCTCTTTCCGTATGCGATATACAATTATACATCTTATTGCCCCTCACCATCTCTAGATGCTAGAGAAGTTTTACTACTTGAAAGGCTTTCGCCGTTCTTATTTTCTCTTCAACTACATCGATCTTTCCTACAATATTTCCAACGATATTGCACAAGATTATCTTTCTCCTTGAACATAAGGAGCGACTTTAACTGTCTGTTCTGTTTTAAATCTCAATCATGTAATCAAATTTCATGCAAATTAATGTGTCATTGTCCATATGAGCCTCCATGAGAGCTTATCCAAAGCACTTTCATCGTTGATATCTTTTTCCATGCTGATAAGCGCCTTAACAAAGTCCTTAGTAGATTATCATTTACATATCTTCAATTCTATCTCATTGTTTTGTAATCCATGTTTTTATCTCCTTTCATAATAAAAGAGGAGGTTTCCTCTTATCTTCATTCCTGTTCCTTTGTAGTTTGCTTTTTCTTCTGTTTTAGCTTTCATTTCCTGATAGGCTCTTATCTGTCCTGAAAATAGATGGCTTATCATCCGTTTTCTGTATAACTTCCTCTTTGGTATGGAGATTGTCCTCCACATCATAGGTTGACTCAAAGATAGTCGCTGTCCTTAAAGTCATTGTCATATCTATCAGCAATTCCATCATTATCAAGGTCTTTTGCAAAGCGGATCATAGAAGTTACCTTCATCATCAATTTCCAAGTCCTGTTGCCTCCCTTTAGATCTTCAGAATCAACATAAACCAAATCACTAAATGTAGATAACTCAATCTCATCTTTTCATATTCTTAGAGCTTCATTTTCTCCTTGTTTTTCGTAATCAAAACTCCATTTTGATAGGTGTATATATCAATATACTGCGTCCATGTATTATCCTCTAAATTAAGCTCATATTGAATACTGTGCCTTTCATCAGGCGGTATTGGTATAAGCAATTCCTATATGCTTTTAAGTCAGGATATAGAGTATCAAACTCATCATAACTATGATTTTTCTTCATACTCTGTTGCAGAAATCAATGATTGCCCTCTTCATCTTCCCACAAGGATTAGTCATTTCTCTTTCTTCCACCTCTCCCATATCAAGGAGCCTATTTCAGTTCTGCAAGTCTTAATCAATGCTACTTTTCAGCTCATCTGCTTTTCAAAAGGCTTTCTGACCTTTCTTTATAGCATTTTCCAGTTGTTCGTAGCTGATGAGTTTTTCTTCAAGTCTATTTAACTTTCATCAGGCATTTTCCTCAAGGCTACATCCAGTCTTATGATTACACAGTCGCACTTGTTCAAGCTCCTGAATGCTTTGATGTTAACCATTTAAGCTGAAATTATGCTCATTGGTAAAAGAAGTTATAACTGACCTCTAAATCCATATTTCTATACTTGCTCATCACCTTACTTTCTATTGATTTTACCTTTGATAGCTTCAAGTAGCTTTTCTCCTGCGACCTTTTTATCATATTTTCTCGCTTTCATGGTTATGAAGTAAATTTATTTTCTCACCTATCTCCTTGTGGTCTACATCGCTATATCTTTCTGAGCTTCAATGAGTTTTTCCGTTCTTGGATTTCTTCCAGCACTTATACCTTATCCTCTAATCTGTAACGGTTGGACTCTAGTTTCTGCTTCCAGCATTTTAAGTTTTGTAACCTCATTGTCCAAATCCATCTTTTTCTTTGATTTTCTTTAGGATCGCCTGTCGCCAGTGCTTTAATCTCCGCATAGTAAGGGAGCTTTCTTGCCCACATCTTCCGCATGACTCTGACAGGAGTTTTCTAGTCATAATCTGGAAATGAACTTTTGCTTATTCTCTATGGTCTGCCAAATACGCATCAAAGGTATTTTCCGTTACATAACGATAGATATTCACTTTTCTGTTTTCATTATCCTGTCTTACGATTCTACCCGCACGCTGCTCAAGGTCAGCAGGGACGCTAAGGGACATCGAGTCATCGAAGTCAATCAGCTTGTTTTGCACATTCGTTCCGGCTCCCATCTTCTGAGTAGAACCCAGCTAAAGACCTCACATCTCCTTTTCTTACCTTTGCAAAGAGTTCATCCTTTTTGCTTATCAGATTGCTTCATGGATATATGCATTTCTCTTCTTTCGGTACACCCATTGCCACAAGTTTTTCTCTCATCATCATAGATGTTAAACCTCCTTTCACCTTTGGAGTGACATATCGGAGAAAAGAAGCTGTGTTGACTTATTCTCTTTCGTCTTATCCTAAATACTAAAAAGATATTTTTCACGCAGACATTTAACTCTACTGTCAGGATTATCAGCAGCAAAGGATTGATTTAAACGCTGATCGCAAGCTCGCACCGTCTGTGATTTTCTGTATATTATCCTCGATCACCCACCACCCCTATTTCTACATCATCAGCCCTTTCCAGAAAGGCTCTGATCCCCTTTTGTTCCTCACTCTGGCAAAGTCTTAATGACTTCATAGTGTGCTTCAGGTGTCGAAGATTACATATCCGCTGTCTGAATATCCGCTACTTCCTCAAACATACCATAAGCTCCGGAGATTTAGAACTTTTGAAAATCTCGTCTTAACTCTGTACTCCTGTCCCTCCGAGATAATTCAAGGGCTGACTGTGTTTCCAAAGGTGGAAGCTTCATGAGTCGATGCTTCAATCCGTTTTTCTTTAGGCTTTCATACTGAAGATAACGCTGCATGGTATAAAGCTCTGTCATGGAATTTGATACAGGCGTTCCTGTGGCAAAAACAATGCCTTTTTCCCACCTGTCATTTCATCCATATATTCACTTTCTATGAACATATCGGATGACTTAAAGGCTTCACTTTGACCCGATACTGCCACATTTCTATTTTGCTAAAGATAGAGGTTTTGTAGACCATGTGCTTCATCCACAACAGCTTATTCACACTAAGTTCCTCGAAAGTAATCACATCGTCTTTCTTAAAATCATCATTTAATTTTCTCAAGCCTTGTTTCAGCTTTTTGTCTTTTGTCGTTTTCGTTTTTACCGTAAAGTTCTGATTTCTGTCATGCTTATATTCCTCAACATAATTTATGATTTCATCAATCTGATCCTGAATATGCTTCTCTGATATTCCTTACTCATCGGATTCAACTGCGTATGCCCGATCATACACCGCATCGTGATTCCTGTACAATTCTCCGATAAATCCTTTCGTTCTTCGGTTCAAAGTCTTTTCTTTTATCCGCCACCATATACAATAGCCGATGGATATAACTGCATAAATTCTGCCCATTTGACCTGTTAGATGGTTCTGGGCACAACAAAGAGGGACTTTACTGCACATTCCAAGCCTTTTTATTTTTCCATTGCGGAATACCATTTCAAAGGTCTTTTCCACCCAACTACATGGGCGAAGCGTATCCTCCATACAAACTTCTCTGCTATGGCGTTTCTCCTGATGAGGTCTAAGTCATTTTAGTATTCATTCCCTCAGATAGTTATTGCTTCAGTCATATTCTCTGTTATGATGTTGAGTTAAAACGCTCATTATATAGCTTTTTACAAGCCCGTTTCTTCTTTCCTGATCATTAAACATCCAGTTCTTAAACTCTTCCTTTTATAAGCCCTGTTCTGTCCTGCGAAGCTGTTTCCTTTTATTTAACAGCAAGTTTTGAACCATCCGACGTTTACAATCTGGTCAAATACCTTGTTTTCTTTCAGGTTTAAAGTGCATCAATCAGCTTATAGCATTTCTCTTGATGTGCTGTAGGTCATCTCTCTGCAAGGTTTCTCTATCCCTGCTCTTCCTTCTACATTCCATCCACTTGTCAGATTTTGAAAATTTGAAACCTTAATATCCCATTTAGCATATCCTGAGTTTAGCGTTTCAAAGATGAATTTCTTCAAATATCCTTTAATCGGTATCCAAGTAGCATCCTAGTCTCACGTTGATTTCACTTGCTTCAAGCTCTTTGAAGAACTTTTGTAGCTCTGCTTTTGATATTCCAAATGGTTCATCCTCATAGCTGATCAGCTCTTTTTCTTTCCAGTTTTCTATAGCCAAGATGAGGGAGTTCTTTCGTCTGTCTTAGCTTAGAAAGATAACTGTCTACAATAGCAATCTTATCTCTACATTTCCACTTAGGTATTCATCTTTTGTTACATAGCTGCATTATATGTAGATTGCTGCCATTAGCACAGGCAAAAGGCAAATCTCCATCTAAGTTAAGGACAGAGTCTATAAAAGTTTGTGGTTTCTTCCCTGATATTTAGTAGATTTCCTCCTCGAAGCTCCTCAATCAAAGTTTATCTCATCTTTTACCTGTCAGGGTTTTCCATATAGTCAAAGTCCACATAACCCTTTTCAGACATCGATACAAGAGCTTCAAGGGAAGTATCCACATGGTCTATGTCTTTTGCTTTTGTAATAGTTCTCTTAATGAAAAATATCGCCCTTGCCCTGAAATGTTTTTCTATCAAGTTTCCTATGGAGGAAAACAAGCGGGACTGCTATCCTCTTTTAAGGCTCTGGTATTGCTTAAATTATTTATAGCCATGCTTTTGAAAAGCTGTCATAGACTTTCATTGAGTTTTTCTTGAGCTTTTTTCATCATCATCTATGAAAATATCTTTTCTGTTTTGTAGATAACATCTTTATAAAGGATTCGTGCCCAAGATAGTCCTAATCTTTTCCCTTATTTTTCTCCGTTTACTTCTTTCTTTTCGAAAAGTGAGTTTTCTCTGTAATAGACTTCACCATCAATAGTATAGGAAAAGTTCTGAGCATCATCCGTTGCAGGAACTGAAGTAATTTCATCATCTAAAAGCTCTATTTCTTCATACGTTGATCCTTTTGATATTTCCTCAATCTCGCTTTTGTCAGAAGCTCTTTGTGTTGGCATCTTTTCGGCAGTGGCATCGCAAGTGTATTCCCAAAATCTTCCAGATATTTCTTCCATAGAACCAAGCACCTAGTTCAGGATGATCAACCAGTATTTATTATATAAAAGTCCGTTTTCATCTTCAGCAAGGTGAATCAGTCTCATCCTTTCTCTGATACTGTCCCTTTTCTTAGGAAGATAATATCTAGTTACTTTCTGGCCACACCCTTTAAAGTATCATTCGAAGTCTTATCGCTCCTAAAAATTCGTGCCTGCCAGCAGATACCTTCACGCTTTCATCCTTTTTATCCATCGTCCCGATCGATGTAATGAAGGCGATAACACCAGCCGTTTCTTACTTTATCAATGGACTTGGCAAAGAAATAATCATGGATAAGGAGTTTTAGTTACGCCTACATTCTCTATGTTCCATCTCTGCAAAGTACACTGCCGATAATCGCATCAAAAGAAGCTATTGGAGAAATCCAGTTTCTTTCAAGCCCCTTAACCCTGTATATCACTTTTCAGGGTATAAATAGTTTTCCAATTCATCTGCTTATAGAGTCAAGCTCTATAATCCATAAAACTTTGACTGTTCCATTTTCATCAGGATATTGCCTATAAAGTTCCCAATCCCATGTACTGACTTAAAATGTTTCCCTGTTTAAACCTATATCCAGAGCTGTCTGAGACACTCCGTCAATCACTGTTTCGGTGTAAAAGCACTGTTAGCGCAGATTCTCTTGCAGCTTCATATTCTGATGAGATAGGTTCCTCTTTAGAAAGCTCTTGCTTCTCCACTGCGTCCGCCTCACTGAACACTATCAGAAGTCCTCACTCAGCCTACAAACTTCGTTAGGCTGTACTGTGCTCTCTTTCGTCCGCTTTCAATCGACTCAGCACAGAGATTGCTTCAGGTTGTGATTTAACTTCACTTGAGATAGTTTGTCAGGGGGCGTTTCTTCCTGTAATCTCTTGAGTATGAGCTCTGTATTTTATTTCTACTTCCAGCAGTCTGCTCTGCGTCTCATATGTTTGATTTTGAAACATCTTCTCAAGGCTCGCTTTCAAGACGATAAGGAATCACATCGGAGCCTGTTATCTTACCGCCAAGATATTCTGTATTGTCCTAACCGTTACTGTCTTTAGATTTTATTTCCCATATCATCAAAAGCGTGTATGGTATAGTCTTTATCCTGTATGCTCACTTCATCTACCGATGATAAAGTCAGGTCTTTCAAAGATTTACTTGTCTTAATATATCCTCATCATCTGTAAAGGATATAATCGGTATTTGATGATTACCTTGTCTTACAGGATCAAGCCACAAATCATTTCTTCCTGTGATTTGATTTTTAGAAATCTCTCTCACTTTGTACTCCTCATGATTAAAAATAGACGGTATCGCCTTCTTTAACTGCAAACTCATCTGAGGCTATCCTCTTTTTCGTTAGGCTCTACTTCTTCTCTTTTCCTTTAGATAGTCAAATAAGGTAGCCTGAAAAGGTTCTGATTGTATGCTTTCTTCTACTTCTTCAGGTACTTCAAGCTCTATATTATCCTCAAAACTTAGCTCTCCGTTAAAGACAGACTGAAGCTCCTGCTCATCCATCTGCTTTTTAAGTTCACTGTCTTTAAGTTCTCTAAAGGTCTTTGGAAAATCCTCTAAAACAAGCCTTTGGGCATTTAGTTCCTTTCAGCTCATCAAGATTAAAATATCCCATTCAGGGCTCTATTCCAAGCACAAGTCCAAAAGCGTCTTTACTTTCCTGTCATATTCCGTCATATACCAAGTCCAGTTACTTCTAAATGGAATGATGTATGCTGCATGAACCTGTTTGTCTGCTAAAGCTACATCCTCTTGTTCATAAAGTTTCAGGAATTCGCTCAAGCATTTCATCAGTCATTAGATTATTTGGATCATCTTTTAGAATAATAACTTGTTTCTTTTTGTTCTTCTATCTCTGCCTTACTTTCAATGTCCTTTTTCTTCAAAATAAAGATTTTTAGGAAAAGCAGTTCATCTATATGCTTTGCTACATTTGACCATGTAAGAAAACATCGTTACAATGATTCTTCTGTAATTTCAGTCCCTTTGCATCGTGCCATTCATCACTTCCCTTTGCACCTGAAACAGCATGAGAGCCTCCGCCAATTCCATATTCATCTTTTAGGAAATTCGCTTTTTCCTGCAAGGTATGATTTTTCTTTGAAAAACTTAGTAATTCGCTCTTTCCCTTTATCGACTCCACTTCCTCTTGAAATCATGCTTAAGGACTTCATCTTCTGTAATAAAGCCATGTGCCTTTGGAGGTTCAGTAAGGTTAAGTATATTCCTTTCTTGGAAGTTCAAGCTCCTGCAATTTTTGATAAAGGCTATCTACCTTGTGATAATGAAACCTTAGTACATCTCTATTTTCTTTGTATCCTGCTAAAAACGGCTGTACTCCTAATTGTGATCTTTCAGATATTGAGGGATTTTTAATGCCTCAGACAATATTTTCGTTTCTTCCGGAAAAGCCACCACCTCTTTCTATAAAAGTCAAAAAATAACCCTGTGCTTTTCCTTCTTCACTTAAATCGTGGTATAGATACCATAAGGATTCTGAAACTCTATCTCTTTCATAGTCATGTGCTTCCAAAAGCTCTACATTTGTGGCAAACTCTCCATTTTCCAAAAGCTCATTGATTCTTCTTGCAGCATTACTCCAGCTTAAAAATTTGCGTCATATCTTCTCTTGCAGAAGTTCCATAAGCTAAATGAATACCTTTATCCGAATACCAGGAAGATACTTCTGTTCCATTAAGAAATAAACCGTTTCCGCCTCTAAAGGTATATTTAAGGTATTCTCCTAATTCTTCTACTGTTTTTCCCTTTGGAAAAATTCAGCAATGATAGGAAGTCTTTCGCCCTCATGGTTTCCACCGTTTACAAGAATACTGTCAATATCATTTTTGAGTAAGAGGTATTGTAAGTTTAATCTGTCCTAAGCTGTTTTCCGGTAAAGAAAAAGAAGCCTTGTCAGCTTCTCTTATCTCTTTATCCGTATTTTCTTTTAGATTTCCACTATCTCCTTGATTGTCATTTCTTTGATGGCTGAAATCATTGCTTTGTACTGTAGATGGCTCTCGTCCTCTATCTGCCAAGCCATCATCAGTTTCGGCTTCTCTGCTCTCATAAACTCTATCGCCTGTTTCTGAGTATCCATCAGGTGTCCTATCAGCTTCTTCTCCTTGTATAGATCCACTAACATCTCGAAGTTGCTCTGCTCCTCGCTGCTTGAAAGATAATCCAGTCTCATCACTGCGTACACCGGATTCGGATATTCCTTGATGAAGTCCTCCTGTTCCTCTAACTGATTCAGTGTATTCTCTTTGATTTTCTCTATTATCTCGTCCGTACTCTCCATTTCGGAAAAATTCGCTCGTTTTTCACTAATTCTTTCCTGATCATCTCGTCGAAGTACATTTTCTTCTACCTCCTCTAATTCTTCTTTTTATTTTATTATATCCTGCTTCTTTACCTCTTAAAAACTTCCTTTTTGAAGCTCTAACTCTTTGCTTTTTGAATGGTTGCATCAATGACTGTTCCGCTAATGTCCGATACCGTTTCTCCAAGGCTCATAAGAGAAATGCTGTCAAGCATTGCAAAGTTTTCCTTTAACAGCTCCTTATCCATAGGATAATCTAACTTAAATCTTGAGGCTACTGCATAGCTTACTGAATCCCTAACAAATTTAGTAAAAGGCTATTCTGTCCTCATCAGATATTCTAAGTTCATTCATCAAGCTATCTATTTTTTCATCTCCGTAGAGCCTACTTAAAGAAAAGATATTTTCTAAGGTGCTTTCGCTTTCTTCATAGCCTTCAGCTTTTATCATTTCTTTTAATACATCTCTATGAGCTTCTTTATCAAATCTCCAAAGATTTACCTCATTAACATCTCTGTTTTTGGAAACAGTCTGAGTTATGTCAAAGATATAGTCCACCTTTTTGTATGTGCCGTAGTCCTCTAAAATGGGAATACCTTTCTGACCTCGCATGACAGTTCGCCCAAAGCGTTCTCTCCAATAATCAAACTTGGCACAAGCTGTCGCTTCCGGATTTTTATCATAGATACTTAATTGGCTTCTAAAGTCGTATCTTTGATTGTTTCCGACAACTTCTAAGAGCTTCAGATATTCTGCTTCACTCTGCAGAACATCTTGTTTTATTAGCTCCAAAAATGTTATGAAAAATCATTTATTCGCATGTTTACCTCCTTCTTTTTGCATGAAAAAAAGGCGGTTAGATTTTACTCTAATCACCTTTAAATTCTGGGTGCTGCAACTTAAATTTTCTGTTTTGACTTACTAAAAAAGCCTTATTTTACTGGATTTGTATCACAAGTTTTTTTCCAAATAAATCATGTTTTTGCAACTTACTGCTACTTTGTAATTATCCATTTACCTAATTTTTGTTGAACCCTCATATCTAATAAGTCCAGCTTTTTTTCATTTTTATTTAAATGATAACGAACGCCATCAACTGTAAGATTTAATTTCTCAGCCATTTCTTTTGCACTTATCTGAGGATTCTCACCAATTATCTTAATAATCTCCTCCTGTTTCATGGTAGTTTTAGTAGTAGTTTTTCATGGTAGTTTTTTTCATCATTACTACTATTAAAAACCTTCTTTCAAAAAAATTCTTCATTCACACTCATAACTGCATTGGTATAGTTATCTTCCTCATTATCCGGATAGAATTTAAGCTCAGGAGAGCCATTTTCTAATAGTGCATCTTTTGCACGCCTTATACCTGATCCATAAGACTCTATCAAATTAAGGGAAAAAGAACATATCTTTCAGCTCTTTATTAAGATATTGCCTTCTATCAAAAACTTCTATCTCTATTAAGTGCTTCGATTGTTACCGGCAGGGAGTGGTCTATTATGGTTCACAAAAAGAAATTCTGTCTTTGTATATATAGATACCTACATACTCAGGCGTATCATATTCCTTGTGTAAAATAGCATTTGTAGCTAACTCCTCAAATGCTGTGAGCGGATAGTTAAAGATAATCTTATGCTCAATTTTATCAGCTTCCCTTATTGTATATGAAGCCATGATATTATCTTCAAAAATACTTGCTGACTTGTTTTGCTTGTATCCAAACAGGCCCATCAAATCTTTTTCGATTCCATTTTATCCGTTCCGTCAATTTCTCTTATAACTTCAACATGGGCATTTGGAATAAATTTATTTGGTGTTTCTGCAAACATAAGCACAGCAAAATTCTTAGCTCTATAACCTCCGTACTCACTTTCACTTATAAGTCCCATACTCTTTGCCATATCAAGTTTAGACATCTCTCTAATATCTTTTTTTCGCTCCCGTTTGAAGCAGATACTCTTTCATATACTCATAGCTTAAGTCATCTATGGTTGCTGTATCATTGAGGTTAGAGCTAAAAAGAAAAAGCCTGCAAATTTCTTTAATAACTCAAATTCTTCCGTAGGGTTAGGAAGTCTTGAATCTCTCCCGACTCTGATATATCTTCCTGCCTTTAATCTAATATTTTTGTCTTTTTCTGCCTTTTCACTTGTCTGAAACGGTCCACCTGAAGTGCTTTCAACAGCAACAACGATATAATACTTATCATCAATCGTGTCTGAAATAATATGATAGGTGATTTTTAGGATGAATGTTGGAAAGAAGTGATTTTAATTCATTTTCAATGCCTTCAAGTTTTTGATTCTGCTATCCCTTCAATCGGTCTCTTGGGAATTGCCTTATCACCGGTTTCTTTATCATCTACTTCCTCTATGCCGACAAACAACAAAACCAATCTCATTGTTCATATAGTTATTGGCAAAAAGCACAAGCAGTTTTTAGAATTTTTATCTTTAAAATTTGCCGACTTTTTATATTCAATAAAACTGCTTTCTATATTTTGGTTTTCAAGAATGTTATGAGCCATTCTCTTTATATCTAAAAAGCTGCATAATACCTCCTCTTTTCAAAAAAATTTTTTTCATTATATTATAGCATTTTTAGGGCATTTTTTTCCACCTTGAAATTAGTGGCATCTTACTTGGTATAAGTGGAAACCACTTCTTTTATCTCATTTTCAATCGCTTCTAAAAAAATTTTTCCTTTGAAGATTTGCCCTGTGCAATATCCGATAACTCCATTTCCCACTTTTGCTGTTGTTTCTGCCGATTTAAAAGTATCGGCTACAATCGTTACAAGGCTGATTCCTTTGTGTGTGGCAATAAGGTTCTTTTTATCTCTTTCAATAAATTCTTTGAAGATTAAATTTTCAATAATCCCTGCTCTTGTTGCAGGTGTTCCAAGTCCTTTTTCGCTCAACCTCTACTCCTTTTTCCAATACGTCATTTCCTGCAAGCTCCATCGCCTTTAGGAGAAGATCTTCCGTAAAATGTTTAGCCGGTGATGTGTATTTTTCTTTTATCTCTTTATCTTTAATATCAAGACTGTCACCAATCTTTACATCCGGAAGCACTGTATCTTCATTTTTTTCTTTTTTTTGTATATTCTTTTAGGTATTTTGGTAAAACCCTCATCTACAATCACCTTGCCACTATTTGTAAATTCAAATCCGTCAAATTCAGCCACAATCTTTGTTGTATTCTCAATTAAAGGATAACCTACACTTGCATGTAGCTTATTTAAAATAAGCTCATATACCTTCAATTCACTTTCCGGAAGGAAGTTAAGTCCTCATTCATACTGCTTGCTGTCGGTATAATCGCATGATGGTCTGTAACCTTTTTAGAGTTAAATACCGTCTTGATACGCCCTGTGTCAAAAATCATTCTTTCCTAAAAATGTTATTAACCGTACTTACAATCATATCTTCAGTAAGGCATCTGCTGTCTGTTCTTGGATAGGTAATCAGTTTCTTTTCGTAAAGACTTTGAGCATAATCAAGTGTCTGCTTAGCTGAGTATCCAAAATATTTATTGCACTCTCTTTGAAGCGTTGTCAGGTCAAAGGGAAGCTCAGGTTTTGTTATCTTTTTCTTTTTGAATGACATCAGTAATTTCTATGGAGTTGCCTAACTAGATTGATAAGCTGCTCTGCAACTGTCTTATCGTCAATTCTATCGGTAGAAGAGAAAAACCATCTAAATCAAGCTCTACTGTAAAATATTTTTTTCTTTCTTGAAAATTTGCTATCTCATCATCTCTATTTACAATCATGGCAAGGGTAGGTGTTTGAACTCTGCCCACACTGTAATTTTGCTTGTATAGACACGAATACAGTCTGCTTAAATTCATTCCCACAATCCAATCTGCAATCGCCCTTGCTTGTGATGATTCAAATAGATTATCGTAAAAACTTCCGTCTTTCAGGTTATCAAAACCCTCCTTTTATGGCACTATCTTCCATTGATGAAATCCAAAAGGCGTTTCATCTTCTTTTTACAATTTGCCTGATTATATACAAGCCTGAAGATTGCTTCTCCTTCACGCCCTGCATCACAACCATTTATCACAATGTCTATATCCTTATCGTTCATCAGCTTTTTTTAAGAATCGTAAATTGTTTCTTTGTGGACTTTGCAATCTCATACTTATATTCTTTTTGGGATAATCGGTAAATCCGCCATATTCCACTTTTAGCATACTTTTTCATCATAGCTTTCCGGATTTGCCATCTGAATTAAATGTCCACACACCAGCTCACCTTGTATCCGTTTCCCTCATAATATCCGTCTTTCTTCTTTGTTGCTCCAATTACTTTTGCAATGGAGATTGCAACACTCAGCTTTTTCTGCAATAACTAAATTCATTTATGTTTTTCCTCCTGTTATAAATCAAAAATAGGGCGAAAAGATTTTACTCTCTCGCCCTGTCTTTTGCACCAAATATAATATAGTTTTTAGGGTGCGAAATTTACTCTACCTCATCATCTTCTTTATCTTCTATTTCTGCTTCATCTACTTCATTTTCACTTTCTTCCGCTTCTGAAAAGAAATCATCATCTTCCTCCTCAAAAGCCTTCAAGCTCCTTTATCTTCTTTTTTTCTTAACGACCTTAAAAATAATATCCTGCTCCCTAATGCTCCTGCTACTACGAGAATGAAAATTAAGTAGGTTCCTGAAATTACTCTTTTCTTCCTTTCTTTCACTGGTTTTAGGTTCTTCTTTTTGTAGGTTCTTCCTTTGTGATTTCCTGTTTTTGGTGCTTCTTTCTTTTTCAACCATATTAAGAAGATCATCTTCAGATACTTCTGTTAGAAGCATAACATTCTCACTATCCTCATCGTGATTGATGATTAAATAAAAGGTCTTGCCATTCTTAGTTGTGAAAAGGTAACAAACTGTCTTGCATCCGCTGAATACTTATCCGTTTCTTTCTTATCACTGCTATCTCCATGATGAATCGGATAATCATTGTTGGCATTATCCTTTATTTTCCGTAACAGTTCCTCGTGCCTTTGATGGAGCATGAAGCTACTCCTTTGTTGGTATTTACTGTCTTACTTGCAGACCATCCATTGATGAATCCTGACTGCTGTTATTCGCAGGAGCTTGTTTGCCGTGTCAACTTATTGGGATAACGAACTTCTTTTCTTTCTCCTTTACTCGGTCTTGCCTATACATTTGGTATCCTTTGTAGTCTTTACCTGAGCTTATCCTGTGATGATGAGCCTTTACCCGGTACTCACTTACCGAAGTCTGTGTTTTGAGGAGAAAGTATCCTGAACTTGTTTTAATTCCGGAAATAGGGCTAATTGGGTGTTACAGTAGGATTGTGATGTAACAGGAGCCTTGCTATCTCATTCGTGCTTTTTTTCTCAAGCTCCTTTCACCTTTTCCGTCAGCTTGTCTATCTCCTTTTTCATATCTTCTGATAAGTCCTTATGTCTTTGTCCCTTTCTCAAGTTTTTTTCCTTTCAGGCTATCATATTTTCTTTCCTCAAGGTCTTTGATTTTGTCCTTTTGCTTATCACTTAATTTATCCTTTGTCTTTAAGTTCCTGATTTAACTTATCAAGTTTTATCCTGAAGCTCTTTTTGCCCATCTTAAATATCATCTTTGCTAAGCTCTGTTTGAGTACCCATATCTGTCTTTGAAGATTTTTATGAGCTCTCAGTTTTGAGCTGTTTTCTGTTTCGTTTCCTTATCCTTAACCTCCATCTTTGCTACCTTTACGGATAATCTCATCTTTTCCCATCTCCCTTTAACTTCATAAAACAGAAAGTCATCAATGAAATTTCATATCATCTAGGCAGCATTGGAAGATCTCCGCTATCAATAAGTCTGTCCTTTCTCAGCCTTTATCTTTTCTTCCTCAAAGACCTTTTTCATCCTCAAAGATATACTTTAACATTCACCTCTACTTCCGTTTGAGCAGCGACTTATCGGACTTATCGGCGTATCGAGCTACCTTTTGCTCCTGTGCATAAATACAACCGTCCAAAGACCTGCAAAATACAAAGTTACTACTCCCACAATCAAAAACACTGCTCAAAGTGCTACCGTCCAAAACTTATTCTTTATTTCAAACTGGTTTTTCCATTTCCGTTTCTCCTTTTTCATTTCTGCTTTTTTTGTCTGTTTACTTTTGCCATTCAAATCACTGATTGTGATGTTATTCTTTCTGCAAATGGCAATAATTTCTTCATTTTCAAGTTCTTCTTCACGAATGAACAAAGGCTCCAATTCTTCATCAATCAGAGCCTTTTTATCCTTTTAACTTTCTTTATTCGATTTTTTTACTGCTGTCAGTTCTTTTTTTCAAATTGTGTCCTCCTTATCTGTTTACATTTGGCGGAAAGCCATAGCCAACGGGATGGTGCTTACAGAAAAGTTGCTATCCAATCATCTAAAGGTAGTTACTCTGATTCGACCCGATATTATCTATTACCTTGCCATCGCCTATATAAATCCCTACATGACCATAGGTGAGTCCTGCTGTACTTCCGCTGCTACTACTTTCAACCGCAACAAGCATTCCCACCTTGAGTTTTGATTTGTCTGATGTAAAGGTATAGTTTCGATACATATCACAGGCATTTCCGCCAATATATCCAAGTCCTGCATTTTGATAGACCTGAGATACCCACATAGCACACCAGCCTGCACCCGGAGATGGCGTAATGTATGCAGCATTTACAATCTTCTTTTGAACTTCCGTAGAAGCCTCATACTCTTTTCCGCCTCCGATACCACCATTGGCACTGATAAGGTCACTATTACCAAAGGCTTCTCCCATATTGCCTTGAGCAAGGAATAAGACTTCATAGTGTTTCAGATTGTCAGGATAGTTTGCAAAAACCTTTCTGATAATGCTATCCATCTCTTTTTTATGAAGTGTTACAATCAGTTTCTTGTACTCGTAAGGTTCTTCATGGCTTTCTGTATATTCATTTCCATCTTCATCGGTATAGGTTTCTGTAACTGTTCTGTATCTGATTTCAATTTCTTCCTTATACTCAAGGTAATACATGGACTTAAAAAGCTCATTTAATACGGAGCTTACCTCTGATACATTCTTTACTTCTCCGCACCTTGATGTAATGTAGGATAAAAGCTCATGGACATTATGCCCGATGTACTCTGTGTTATTTAGGATGTACTCGTCATATCCGGGATAATTCTCTTTGACATGATCAACCTCGTTTTTGAAGCTCACTTTCCATAGCGGAAAAAGTTCTGATTGATTTCATTTAGGACATTTGGCTTTGACAAATAGCTTGTTGTAAGAACAGAACTTGTAGAGTTCATAAAAGCCTGTCATTCCTGTTCCTGCAAAGTTAATGAAGAAAGTTCCTAAAATAATAAGACCTATGAAAATAATCATAAGTCCCTTCGCTTTTTCTTAATATAACTTCCTTTGAACTTTTAAGACTTCCTATAAGCCCTTCCTTAATGCGATCTCTAAGCCTTGACTTATTCTGCCTTTTAATGGAATCTTTCATCTGCTTTCGCTTTTGAAATCGCTTAAAGTTATTTGCTTTTTGATACTCCTGTGTCTTTTTTAGCTCCTCTTTGGCATCTCGAAACTCCAATTTGGATTTTTCGCTTTCTGATTTTATAGTCCTTATTCGTAAGGTCATATCCTTTTTTTGGCTCTTTTTCTTATCCGAATAGTTTTTAATGCCATGAATGAGCTTTGAGCTTGCATCGGCTGTCTTTTCTCCTGCCTCTACCCCTTGATTTTCATCACTTCCATGTGATAAGTAATCTCTTACGGTTTCACTCCCTTTAGCAAGTCCTGATAAAGCGGATACTTTAGAAGCCTTATTCTTAAATACTGTTGCCTGTTCTTTAGAAAGTCTGTTTTTCTTTTTCTCTATCAAAGAGTGGCTTCTTTTTCCGTTTTTTTATTGTTCTCCTTTTTCCTCTTTGGCTTCTTTGTCCTTTTTTTCTGGTATAGAGCTTATCAGAATAGTTTTTTTCTCTTATAATTTTTTTCTTTTGAGCCTTTTTGGCTTTTTGAAAAAGCCTTTTGTATCTTCTGCTTTACGATGAAGGTTGTCCTCTACATCATAGGTTGACTCAAAATAGTCGCTATCCCTAAAGTCATTGTCATATCTGTCTATGATTCCGTCATTGTCGAGGTCTTTTCCTAAAGGATCATAGATTTTTTTCCATCCTTAACCTCAGTATCATAATCCGCTTTTCCCGATTTCTTCCCTGACTTACACTTCCTGTTTCAGCACTTCTATACCTTGCATTTCTTTTAGAGGTATTTATATTTAGCTCAGCTTTCAGCACTTCTCTTACTGACCCTTTTCATGCATCTTATCTTGAAATCTGTCTTTGTCATGGACAATTTTTCCTCTGTAATCATCGTTATGCTTTTAGCTTACTTTTCTTCAGGCTCTGTGCTGCTATTACTTTGCAGCCTTTCCTTTTCAATCCTTGCCCTTTGCCTTTCCTTAAAGTCCTTTTTCAGTTTCTTTCCCATAAGCCTACCTCACTTCTTCAGGCTTGGTTGTCATCTTCTGATAAAGGATTGTGCCTTTCGGGAATTTATCAAGGAAAGGAACAATGGTATTTCCAAAAAACAAAAGTCCTTCTCCTGCATTGGAATTGGTTACATATTTTAGCTGTGGCTGTGAGATTTTTAAGTTTCCTTGCTAAAATTTCTCTATCGCCTGAAGCCTGATTAAGCATTAAGACAAAGTCCGTATTATCAAAGATATTTCTCAATTTCCTTACTCATAAGTAAGTCTTTGACATTTTGCGTGATGCCTGTCGGAATTCCTCCCCACTTACGAAATCTTTTCCAAATCTCTACGGAATAGGAAGCTGTCTGCTCATCTTTTAACAATAAGTGAAACTCGTCGATATAGTATCTTGTAGCCTTATTGCCTCTGTTTTGCGATACTTTGTTCCATACCTGATCCTGAATAACAAGCATTCCGATTTTTTTAAGCTGCGAGCCTAACTCCTTAATGTCAAAACAAAGAAGCTGCTTATTTAAGTCCACATTGGACTGATGGTTAAATACATTAAGAGAGCCTGTTACATAAATCTCCATTTCCGTTGCCAGCTTTTTGCCGACTTTTTCTTCCTGATTTTTTTAACATATCGTATAGGTTTTGAAGAATTGGCATATTACAAGGCTTTGGATTTTCAAAATACTTTTCATAAATCTTTGGAAGGCATCTGTCTATAACCGACTTTTCTTCTGCTGTAAGACCACTACCGCCAACGACAAGCTCAAGCATAGACATAATAAAGTTTGCTTTGTCCTTTAGTGGTGCATCTCCGTCTCCATAGTTCATATTGATGTCAAGGGGATTGAGATAGTCCTTTTGACTTACTGCTGACCTTTATGACTTCTCCCTTTAAACTGACGAACAAGGTTTCCATACTCGCCTTCCGGATCGCAGATAATCACATCGTCATCGGTTGTAAGAATGGCATTTGCCATTTCTCTTTTTGCACTAAAGGATTTACCGCTTCCCGGAGTTCCGAGAATTAAACCGTTCGGGTTTTTCAATTTCTTTCTATCTGCCATAATCAGGTTATGGCTTAGGGCATTTAGTCCATAATACAAACTGTTCGCCGAATTTATGAAAAGCTCCTCTGTGGTAAAAGGCATAAATACTGCCGTAGATGATGAGGTTAGTCCTCTGTCAATTTCAATCTTATTTACCCCAAGCGGAAGCACGCTGATTAGTCCCTGCTCCTGTGAGTGATCAAGTCTTTTTATCTTGCAATTATGCTTATTGGCAATGGAGCTGATTTGAGAAATGGTATTATCCAGCTTTTGAATTGTCCTTGCAAAGTTCATAAAGATGATGGTTACAACAAACATACGCTCATCTCTTGTCTGGAGGTCTTTTAAAAGGCTTTTTACATCTTCTCCATAGGTGATTAAATCACTTGGAAGAATATCCATATCATATCCCGACCTTACAGCCTTTTTGTTTTCCTCAATCTTCATCTTGTCAATATCGGTATTTTTTCTTTTTACCATCTTGATGGCTTCTGACTGCTCGATTGCCTTGATGTGAAAAGAGATATTGATGTTATCGTCAATATCCAAAAACTCGGCAAGCATACGGTCAGAAAGCTCACTTGCAAGGATTTGAAAATGACTTGCCGCTCCGATAAATTTTCCAAACTTAAAATACCTTGACGGTGTAAAGTTAAATTCATCAGGAGCAATGTATGTCTTTGTGCTTTCTTTCTTCTTTAAGTCCTTATATGAAAATTCAAAGGTCTTATTGGGATTTAAAACATCATGAAGTATCTTCAGCCTTTCCTCTCCGTTAAGGCTTTCTGCTCTTACTCCCATACTTTTAAGACTCGATAATATATCTATCTCCAGTCTTTCAAGTTTTTGATGTTGCCTGCTCTAAATTATTCGCTTCCACTGTAAAGGTTACATACTTTTGATTTTTTTCAGTCCGTTATTTCCCTTTACAATCTGACTTTTTGAGCATCTCTCGAAACTCAAAGCGTATATCGTCAAACCCGTCCTCTTTTATCCGGTATTTGAATGGCTGATTTCATTTCTTCATTTCTGTCCAAGCTGATTGATATATGAAAAACTCTATGCTGACACTTGGATCAAAAGGAATTAGAAAGTTTGCAAACTGATTAAAAAAATCAAATCTCGATCTTCTTCTAAAAGCAAGCTGATAGTTTATATCCTCAAAAGGCTATACTCTTTACTGAAAATGCTTTTTCATCAATCTGGCATATCCCGCTTTTTAAAGAGTCTTAGATAGGGAATGGTATCTTCAACAGTGTATCTTTTCGGTTCTTTCTTAAAGATAAGGTCAAGTAATCCTCCCTTATCTTTTTAGACTTTCACTTACTTTTTGCTTTAAGTCCCTGCTTTTTGACTTCTCAATGCCTTTTCGTTTTGTATCTAGCTTTTAGTTTGCTGAATCTTTTTCTTTTTGTCTGTTCAAGGTAAACCTCCTTTCTCACTCTTTTTGTGGTTGATAAAAACTTTATGAAGGTAAATGTACTTAAAAGTATTTCTCAAAGCTCAGTCCGTCCTTTTCAAATAGTGCTGATGAAAAAGATAGGGAAGCGTGGACACGATAGAGGAAAGATGACAGCTATGTCATTTGGAACGACCTTTCTCATAAATAAATAGATTGGTATTCCAACAAGTCCTGCAATCGTAAAACCTATGAGTTGTCTTTTTGTTAGGGTTAAAATGCCACCTTTGTCTTTACCTTCTTTAAGTCCTTTTGGGATATGGTACATACGCCATAACTTACCTCCCATCTTCTTTTGTCCCTTTGACAGCTCCTCTAAAGTGCTCATATACAGATCCGATTTCATCCTGAATACTTGCAAGTCTGTTCATCTGTACTTCTTGTTATATCTTTTGCTGCATTAGACAAAAAAATCATTATGGCAGCAACCAATGTCCTTTTGTTCTTTCTTCCAAGTCATTCTACCTTTGCTATGAAGCCTGATTCTATCAATCACTGCCATAACGCCTGTTCCGATTACTACTGCTATAAATACTGTTTTTCTTTTGTTCATACTATCTTTCCTTTCTTTTTAGTGTGCATTTAATACGCTTTTTGGCCAGTGTTCCGCTCTTTAGCATCATTAACCCCAGCAAAACCGCATAGCCAAGTATCGTCATGGTACTTGTGTGTATATCTGTTATCTTAATCGTCTTAACTAAAACTGCGTAAATTCCAAGACAAACCATTAAAAGAGTCCTTGTAGTCCAAGTGCAAATAGTCCTTTGATGTAGTTTGTTCCAATCTGTCCCCCACTCCTTGTTTCCCCATTGTGGCAAAATGGAATAGCTGAAACCGATGAGTAAACATAAATCTCAAACATTCTTCCGTAAACTACAAGCATAATCACAACGGATATTACCCTGTATAGCAACCTTTGATGAGTGAGGTTTCAAAGAGAATCATGACAAGCTCTCCAAGCCCTTTTTCTTTTTAGGGTATCCATCATTGCTACTATCTGATCTCCGGAAAACGGTGGCAGAGGTATTTATCACCCCTGCCGCCTTATTTACCATGTGCTGTGCCACATCAAAAACTGCCATTGAGAAACTCAAAAGGCATGGGATACTAACCATAC